>ORMF010377342.1_pt1 | contig 44718 bp, 38 predicted proteins | sample 1779871 | NCBI WGS metagenome assembly ORMF01 (sample SAMEA104232316, study PRJEB22302) | groundwater metagenome | biome: forest; feature: aquifer; material: groundwater | place: USA | collected 2011-08-07 | depth 5.4 m
CTCTTGGCGGCACGCCTGAAGGCGTGCCCTGACGCTCTACACTAACCGGAGAAATGCTCTAAACGAGACGGCGGCGCAGGGGCGAAATCATGGCTGGGCAGCTTGTTCCGCGAGAGGTTGCCGGTGGCCGAAGCCTATGGGAGCGGCTTGACGTTCAGAGGCTTCAACTCCATCGGGTCGGGTTTGTCGTTGACGATGCCTTCAATCGTGATCGGAGCGTCGGAGGGAACTTTGATCGGAGAAGTTGCCAGGACAAACTTGTTCTTGCCGGCCACAAAGATTTTTTTGCCCGCTACGTCCTGAACGCGGCCACGCGCGCTGATCTGGAATTGGAGGACGTCCACTTCGGTCCGGTCCAGAGCGTCGCGAATCTCAAACGCATCGAAGAGGGCGTTCGGCTTGAGCGTCACCACAATCAACTCCTGAGACATGCTGATCTTCACCTGGTCGATGGCCGGCAGGCGTTTGAGGTAGACTTCCGAAACCATGGCGCAATCGCCGCAAGAGAGCCCGTGCGTTCGCACAGCGATCTTGTCCACCTGAGCGAGCGCGGGTATCTCCGCCACCAGCGCCAGCGCGGCGACTGCGACAAGCAACGGCATCCGTTTCCAGGCTTTCATCGAAAATCCCTCCGGTTTAAATCCGTCAAAAGAAAACGCCGAATGAGCTACCGATACCGAAACCATATCACAACATAAAGACCGATGACCAGGACGTTTACCACAACGCTCGACACGAAAATCGTCTTCACGCCCCAGGTGCGCAGGAAAGGCGGACGGCGCTTCACGATCCATGCCTGGTAGACGAGCGAACCGATCGCTATTACGAAAAACAGGGGCTTCAGGCGCTCTAACCAGAACAGGCATCCCGCGCTCAGCAATCCAAACAGTCCAAGTCCTGCCAGGACTTGCGGAAGGATTCATCAGCTTGGCGTAATCAGGGCGGCGATGATCGAAAGCATCCCGGCCCGTTTCGGATCCGTTTTCATCGATCCATCCTCTCGGCTTTTACTATACGAACCGACTCCCACGAGTGTCAATGTCGGCCGTCACAATCGGCGCTACAGCCATCCCCTCCTTAATTTGATGCACAGCCGGGTTGGCGGATTCTTTCGCGACAGTCGCTGAAGGGCTGAACGAGAAAAAAGCTCCCGACGTTCATGAGTGATCGAGTGGTACGCGCGGGAAATTAGAGATTGTGGCGAAGGTGAAGAACAAGAGGAAACCGGTGCCGGAGAGGTTGGTTCCCTCAATTGCCGTCGGATCGAACTTATGGCGCAACCGAGCTAGGTTTGAATTGCAGCGTGAACCCGTAAACGTGGAGATTCACCTCTACGGTGTAGTCCGTGCCGATGAAGACGCCGTTCGGACCCATTTCGACACGGATATCCTCTGGGCTGACCGGAATTTCCAGGCTCTGCGCCTCCTTGTAGACGATGCGGCGAAGCTCCGCTGGAGTTTGGTGGTTCTGCCGAGCGAACTTTGCTGTGTCCCGCATATTTTCTTCGAGTTCGAAATTGTTGTAATAGACGGGGACAACGCTGAACCCGAGATACAAGGCGCTACCAAGAATCAAAAGCAAGAAGATCGTTTTTATACTGGCGAATCCGAGTTCTCTTTCGTGGTTCATAATTCTTCTTTATATATTCCAACGGCGCCATTTCTATTGGCGAGGCAACGAGTGCGTTGGGATGGGCTCGGACTCCGGTGCCCTCCCAATCGTCGCCATGTTCATTGAGAGACGGCTGCGGAATTTTAAGTTTGCTTTGCCGACCAAGCAATTATAGTTGTCTTGGGCGCTAGAAGCTAATCGGCGTGGGAAACGCTCTTATCACAAAGTACGGAACGACGAGATTTCCCTTGCCGGGCTGCACCGCCAGGTCCACTCGCATGGATTGCGCGCTTTTGGGAATCGCAACACAGCGATCAAGCTGGTCCCAGAAGAGATCGTTGTCAATTCGTTCTTGGGCGAGAGGCAGCGAGATACTAGAGCCTAGCAGCGATCCCCGGGAGTCGAGAAACGTCAGACTCAGCAGAGCGCCCGCGCACTCCCGTGTCGCGCAACTGTACGCCGCCTGAACCCGGTAAAACAAACCGCCGGTCGCCGTCACATTGGCGGAAATCGTCTTCGCAGCGAGCCCGGATGTCCCGTTCCAGTACAGCACCGATAACTTGCGCCCCGCCATCGGGAGTTCGCGGACCGGTAGCGAATCGCTTTCGCCCGGTCCGGATGATTCGCTTGTTCTCTCATTTGCTTTGAAGCCGGTGAGATCAAAAACGGGCTTCGCTTCCAGCGCCATCGCCGTTCTGACGGCCACGATTAGCACGATGACGATGAGGGCAGCCCAAACGCCCCGCGCAGATGACACGGAATCCGGCGCTTCTGCCGACTTGGTCTTCGGCGCGCGCTTGGCGATTCCGGCGAGGACTTCGGCGGCAAAGCAAATGCCGCCGGCGGCGAATAGGAATTCGAAGGGCAGCGTTGGAATGCGGTAGCGGGCATTGGGCGACTGAAGCAGAATCGTTCCGATCCAAAGGTACAGAAGGATCGCAACGAGCAGCCAGCCCGCTCTCCGGCGCTCCCGGCGAAGTATCCAAACCATCCCAGCTAGTGAAAAAACGAAGAGCCAGCCGCTGGTGAAGTCAAGCGCAAATATTTTGTAGGCAATGGCGACGAGGTCGAAACGGGCGTTTTTCAGGGTTCGCACCGACACGCTGCGGCTGACCATCTCGGGATCGATGCGGCCGGCGAATTCGAGCAGGGGCAGATAAGTTTCCGCGTGCAGGGCGTACCACTGACTCGGCTCCGGGTCGCGGAACAGGAGCGGCAAGCGGCGCAGGCGGTCGGAGAGATATTCCAGCGGGTGTGCGCGAATCGCCTCCCAGGCGATTCGGGCGAGTGAGCGGTCGATTTGGGCGTCGCTCCATCCGGTGGCCGCGCGGAGGCGAGGCATCGCGGAATAGACCACCACGGCGTCCGGGCCGCGCTTGTCCTTGAGGAACTCTCGATAGATCGACTTGATGGGAAGCTCCGCGCCCCGGTCGTAATCCACCAAACGATCGGTGACGGAAATCAGGTTGCGTCCCAGGGACTCGGTGAGTGAAAAACTGTCCATGGCGCGGTAATTCCGCAGCAGCAAGGGAAACAGCAGTAACGCGAAGGCTGTGCCGCCGAGCGAGAGAAAACGAAACGCCCTCTTTCCGCCGCGCAACGGAAAGAGCAGTCCCGCCACAACGAAGAAAAGTCCGGCGCCGATCGGCCGGGTGAGCGCGGCGAGACCGAGCGTCGCGCCGCAAGCGAGTGCCGCCCAAGTCTGGTTTTCATCGCACCAGACTAGAAGCAGCCAAACCGCCGCCAGGAGAAGAAAGCTGAAGAGCGACTCGGAGAGAATCGAATGTTCGAGTACGGCCGGGTAAATGACCACTCCAGCGAGGATTCCCGAGGCAGTCGCGGCCCATCGGAAGCGCGGCGGAAACAGTCGCCGTCCGATGAGATAGCAGACGACAGCGCTGACTGCGCCCAGCAAATGCTGGATCAGGACGACGGGAAATAGGCCGGCCCTGAAGTGTCCCGCCATCGCCAGAAGCAGCGGATAGAGCGGCGTGCGGCGCGACAGATCGCCCAGCCCTCCGCCGCTCCAAATTCTCCGGGCGATTTCAAAGTAAGAGTCGGAATCGAGATGCACGAGGGGAGGGAGGGAGAGGAGAAGGAGCAGGCGGGGAATCGCTGCTAGGACGACAATCAGAACGATTGCCAACCTGTCTGTGTGATCGAGTTGCGGTTCACCATTATTCATCAATGTTTACGACTGTTTCGAGGAACTGCTAGAAAACCAAACCTGGTAATAAAGCATATCAATCTTGTGGAGTTGGCTTATTCGGCCAGCCCGAGTCGTCGAAGATCGTCCTCGGTCCAGCGCGCATCGTGGATCATCTGGCGGAGGGTCCCAATGGTGAAAGTGTCATTCAGGCGGGAATAGGCAACAGTTACGGCCCGTCCATCGGGGTGCTTGAAGCGGTGGTGGCTGCCCTCGACGCGCGCCTCGGAGAAGTTGTCGTCCAGAAGTGCGCGGATCAGGATGCGGGCGTTCACGCCTCGGGGGATTTTCACACGGTAACCAAAACCGCGGGAGATTCAACCTCCAGCAGCGCCGCGTCGGGAGGGATGGGCTTCCCTTCTTCAATCATCTCGTCTACGATGAGCTTCACCGCCTCCTGGATTCTCTCCAGCACTTCTTCCCTCGTGTTGCCCCAGGTGTACGCACCTTCGAGAGATGGGCAGTAGGCGGAAAAACCAGGCCGCCCATCCTCGAATTCATCGTCTTCGACGACCACTTTGAATACGTAGCTTTTCAAGGTGTTCTCCTGTGCCCAATCATAGCACCGGCGCGGAAAGGGTCAAGTGCGGTGCTGGAAGACGAAAAGCCCACGGCACAAATAGCGTGCCGTGACTACATCCGTATTTCGCGGCCGGCGAATGTGTCACTCATACCGCAACGCTTCAATCGGGTCGAGCGAGGCGGCCTTGTAAGCCGGGTAGTAGCCGAAGAAGATGCCGACGGCGGCCGAGAAGACGAACGAGATCATCATCGAAAGCGACGAGATCAGGGTCGGCCAGCCTAGGAATTTCGAGATGATGACCGCGAGCGTCACTCCCAGCAGCAGGCCGATCAGTCCGCCGATCATGCTGAGGACCATCGACTCCGTCAGGAACTGCAGGCGGATGTGTCCGGGGCGGGCGCCGATCGCCATGCGGATGCCGATCTCGCGGGTCCGCTCCGTGACGGAAACCAGCATGATGTTCATGATGCCGATTCCGCCGACGATCAGCGATACGGCCGCGATACTGGCCAGCAGCAGGGTCATGACCTCTGTGGTTTGCGCCGCTGTATCGGCGATATCGGTGAGGTTTTGGAGGTGGAAGTCGTCCGGATCTCCGGCACGCAGCTTATGGCGCTGGCGCAGAAGCTCGGTGATCTGAGCCTGGGCGATGTGGGAGGCGGAAGCGCTAGTGCAGGAAACCATCACGTTGTCGATCCAGTCGACCGCCGAGTTGCGGATTTTCTTCATCAGCGTGGTGTAGGGCATGATGGCGATATTGTCCTGATCCTGGCCCCACATGGTCTGGCCCTTGGGCGTGAGAACGCCGACGACCTGGAAGGGAAGGTTGCGGACGCGGATAATCTGACCGACCGGCTCGATGCCGGGGAACAGATTGTTTACCACCGTCTGTCCCAGCACGATGACGCGCGCGGCGGCGCGGACATCCGTGTCGTTAAAAAACGCGCCCTGCGAAACCTGCCAATTCCTGATTTGCGGATAATTTTCGTTGACGCCCTGAAGCTGGCTGAACCAGTTCTGGTTCCCGAAAATCATTTGACCGTTCGAGCGCACCACGGGGCTGGCGGCGGCGACCGTGGGAATTTCCTGCTGAATCGCTTCGACGTCGGCGGCATTGAGCGTGGGCGCGGCGCCCGCACCCGTGTGGACGCCTCCCATATTCCGGCTGCCGGGCTCGACTTGCAGAATGTTCGAGCCCATGCCTTGAATCTGCGCCAGAACCCGGGATTGCGCTCCCTGCCCGATGGAGACCATGGCGATGACGGCTCCAACGCCGATGATGATCCCCAGCATGGTGAGGATCGAGCGCATCTTGTTTCTCGACAGCGCGCGCAAGGCGACTTTAAGGATTGCCCATAAGTTCATGGATTGCCACCTCCGGTCCGCGGCTTTTGGCGGACATTTCGTCGAGCACTTGGCGGGCGTCGATTTGGTTCTGAACGGGCGTATCCTGCTGGATCTGTCCGTCGCGAAAGACTAAGATGCGTTTGGCATGGTGTCCGATATCCGGCTCGTGAGTCACCAGGACAATCGTCAGGTTGTGCTCGCGGTTGAGCCGCTGAAAAATCTCCATCACCTCTTCCGAAGAGCGGCTGTCGAGATTGCCGGTCGGCTCGTCGGCGATCATGATCGAGGGATTATTGACGAGCGCCCGAGCGATGGCCACCCGCTGCTGCTGGCCGCCGGAGAGTTGGTTGGGAAGGTTTCTCTCGCGGTCGGCGAGGCCGACGGAGGCCAGCGCCTCGCGCGCCCGGCGCGTCCGCTCCACGGTAGGCACGCCGGCATAGAGCATGGGAAGCTCCACGTTTTCGATGGCGGAGGTGCGAGGGACCAGGTTCAGCGACTGAAAGACAAAACCGATCTTGCGGTTGCGAATGTCGGCGAGCTCGTCCTTGGAAAGCGTCGAGACGTCGATGCCCTCGAGGAAACAAGCGCCTCGCGTGGGCCGGTCAAGGCACCCGATGATGTTCATGGCCGTCGATTTGCCGGAGCCGGAAGGTCCCATGATGGCCACAAACTCTCCCCCCCGGACTTCGAACGAAACCCCGCGCAAGGCGTGCACTTCAAATTCTCCGGTACTGTAAATCCGATGAATGTTTTCCAGCCGGATGACTGCCCCGCCGCCGGAGGAGCCGTCCGGCTTCCGATCGCTTTCCGCACGAATTGTTGCTTCTGCCTGTCCCACCGATCGTCTCCTCGCGAGATTACTCCTTCACTCTGGGGAACTCAATTGTCGAACCCTGAGTGCGAGGTTAGCGCCTGCCGCCGCCAAACAGCATCCCGCCACCCGGCCGTGGCCCTCCGCCTCCGGGTTGCGTTGTCACCGCCTGCGTCGAATCGGCAACAATGATTTTATCGCCCTCGTTTAACTCTCCCGATATCATTTCCGTGGCTACGCCGTCCGTGATGCCCAGCACGACCTGCTTCGGTTGCGGTTTCTTGTCGGGCCCAAGACTCCACACCACCGCCGGCCGGGCGCTGCGCCGGTTGGTGGTGGGGAACTGAATCTTCTCCGCCGGATTCCACATCTGACCCGGTGCGAGCTGCTGCTGACCCGGCTCCGGACCGACCGCCATCGGTTCACCGCCGCCACGCCCTCCGCGACCGCGTCCTTCACCCCCCGCGCCTCCTCCCCGCTGAAAGCCCTGGCGCATTCCCGGCTGGCCGCCGCTCGGAGCACCTTCCGCCCATTGTCCACCGTTGCCTTGCCAGCCTCTCCCGCCCGCTGCGCCCCGTGCGCGGCCTTCGGAAGCAGACCCATTGGCCGCCGTAGCGGGCGGCTGGCTCGATTCGGCGTTCATCTGCGAGGGAGCCTGCTGCCGGACCAACTGCGCCACCTGGTCGCGATTCATGCCCGGCGGAATATATCGCAGCGCGGCATTAGGAACCTTAATGACGCCGTCCCGCTGTGCCACGGTCATGCGGATGTTGGCGGTCATCCCCGGCTTCAGCTTTAACTGGCTGTTGTCCACGGCAATTATCACGCTGTAGGTTACTACGTTTTGAATGGTCTGCGGATTGAGGCGGATTTCGGAGATCTTTCCGCGGAAGACGTCGTTGCGGAAGGCGTCCACCGTAAACTGCACGTCCACGGCGTTGGAGATGTTTCCGATGTCGGCCTCATCGACGCTGGCATTGAGCTGCATCTTGGTCAGGTCGTTGGCAATCAGATAGAGTGTCGGGGTCTGAAGGCTGGCGGCCACGGTCTGGCCCACATCCACGCTGCGCGACACCACCACGCCGTCGACGGGCGAGTAGATGGTGGTGTAATCCAGGTTCACCTGCGCTTGATTCTGTGCGGCTTTGGCCTGCGCCACCTGGGCCTGGGCCTGCACGATTTGGGCCTTATTGGAATTGATCTGCGCGTCTACCTGCTTCACTTGCGCTTCGGCCTGACTGTACTTGGCCGCGTTACCCTCGGCGGTGGCTTTGGAATTATCGTAATCGTTTTGCGAGATGACCCCGCTCTCCCGCAGCGCCTTGTAGCGCTCGAAGATCTGGGCGGCATTGTCGCGGGCAACCCGGGTGGACTCCAGATTGGCCTTGGCGCTTTGAAGGCTGGCGATCTGGTTGTTGAGGTCGGCTTCGACGGTAGTGACATGGGCCTCGGCCGCAGCCTCGTTGGCCTTGGCCTGCGCCACCTGCGCCTCGAAATTGCGCGGATCGATTTTAGCCAGGAGTTGCCCCCGCTTCACCACCGAGTTGAAGTCCGCGTAGAGCGCTTGAATCTGGCCCGAAACCTGGCTTCCCACCTGAACTGTCAGGACCGCTTGAACCGATCCCGTGGCGTTCACCACGTTGCGGATGGGTCCCCGCTGGATCGGCTCCGTAAAGAATTCATTGGCCGCCGCCGTGCGGCGCGCGAAAATCGCGGCAATCGTTACGACGATTGCGAGCACGACGGCTGCAATCGCCGCCAGCTTGCCTCGCTTGCCCAAGGTCTTCATGATTAAACTCTCTCTTTCCGCAAAAATCGCCCGGCGTTCTCCAGACCCTCATTCAATCAGATGAAACATCCGCCCGCCGGGTTGGACCGCCGCGTGGTAAGCCCCTCCGGAACCACAACCACTCCTACTATTGTAGACGGGAGAGAGTTGTAAAGGTTTCACGCAAGTTGCTTCAGCGGGGAATTTGCAGAGTTAAACGGGCCCTCCGGCGCGCGACTATTTCCCGAATCCGGTGTTGCGCGCCGGGCTTTTGGAAGCTGCTTTAAGACCGGTTACAGCGAATCAGGCTATCATCCATCATCGGTCCTTTCCGCCCATCTGCACTAAAAAGCCATCCGGATCCTGGAACGATAGACTCGGAAACACCTCCTGCGACCTTCTGATCCGCATTCTCGGCTCCGGTGGGGTATAGCGTCGGAGTTGCCTGGTAAGGAGCCGACTCCAGCCCGGCGGGGGGCGGGCCACGCTGAAATGGACGTGACCAACATGGTCATATTTGCTATAATGGCTGGTATGAAAACAGTGAACATCGGCGATCTGAAAGCGCGACTCAGCGCCCATATCCGGATCGTTCGGGATGGCGAAGAGGTGCTGGTCTGTGACCGCAATAAACCCGTGGCGCGAATCGTGCCTTGCCATCCGGAGCATCTTTCCGAGCAAGAGAGGCGGCTGGTTGCCCGCGGTGTTCTGGCGCCTCCTTTGAAGCAACGGCCTCGTTCCGTCTCATGGCCGGAACCGCCGGGAAACGTTCCGGATGAGGCGATGGAGCAGGTATGGCGGCAAGAGCGGGAAGGCCGGTAGCGCGAGCTTTGGCGTTCTGGGATTCGAGCGCTCTCGTCCCCCTCTGTGTGCGCCAAGGGATCACACCTCGGGCTATCGCACTTTACAAAAGCTATGAAGCGGTCGTTTGGTGGACGACGCCTGTCGAAATTGCGAGCGCGCTGGCCCGGCTGGCGCGGATGAAGCAACTGGACTCGGGCGACTGGGCCAAGGCCCGTCAGCTCGCCAAAAGCCTCGCTGATTCCTGGTTCGTGATCCAGCCATCGGACGCTCTTCGCACCAGGGCCGCACAGTTTGTGGACCGTTACGATTTACGAGCGGCGGATTCCTTGCAATTGGCGGCGGCGTTCGCCTGGTGTGAAGACATCCCCCAGGGGCGAGCCTTTTTTACCGCCGACCAGAAGCTGAAAGAAGCGGCCATCCTCAGCGGCTTCGATGCTAAGCAGTTCTGATCCCGGAGCGCGCAGCCACGGCATGTTGTTTATGCCGTAGGTTCGCGGCACGTTCCGGTGACAAACCCACGGCACAAAAAACGTGCCGTGGCTACCGCCTTCGAGCATTACAAGTGTCTCTTCACACCTCCGACGTCGTTATAGATGGTCTAGCCCGGATACCAAACCGCCATATTGCCCGCCCGAAGTGAAGTGATGAATTGTTTGTATTCGGTGGCCTGGGGCGCAGGGAATCCAAATATTTCAAAGAATGGGTCACATAGTTCCTTTAGGGGCCATTCTGTCTTATTTCCTAAGTCACCTATAGATATTCTACTCGTATTGGAAACGATGACGTCTTCGGCGGATGAACCATAATCCTTTTTGCTTCCGTAGCGTGTATTCTTAAGAGTTCTCTGGAGAACCCCACCGTGTTGGACACTGATGTCAACAGGTGAGTCTGGAGGTAACCCAAGTTGGCAATAGAAAGCATGTGATGAAACTAACAAATCTGCCACCTGGATTATTCTCCGGTAGGCTGACAACGCACCGCCGGTCGAGTGCATCTCTTCAGGCAGACTCGCCAGCGTATAAAGGGTTCCATCTTTTTGGCAGACCCAATACAGATACCAAGCCTTATCCTCTTGGACCTGCTCTCTCACTAACCCTGCGGATAGCCTCTTTTCGTTAGTCTGTCCCTCTCCAAATGGGAATTCTGTCGAACGATAAGCAGTCGCGGCCCTAGAAAGTTGGTCGAGATTCCAACTGCTACCTGATTGAACAGGAGCGACAATCCCCTCCATGAAGCCTTTCTTCCCGATTTCGCCAAGCACCGCAATAGCCTTCGAGCGATGAAAGGCAAGCCAATCCTGCTTAAAAGGATCGGGCAGCTTTCTTGAACCGAAAACGAGGGTTTTTCTTCGCCTACGTATCCGCTTTACCAGCTCTTCTCGAAAATCTTCGAGTCGACTCGGGTCCCAATAGCAAATATCGTAGCCACTCAAATCGAAATGGATTTTCGGGCCGTCCTTGCTGTGGTTGGGGCTGTCCGGATTGTGATCTTCGCGGCAGGTGAGAATAAGTTTGGAATCCGAATTTGAGGCGCCAGTGTGGCCCATTGTGTAGCCTACCTCAAGATAGCAGTTAGGCCGTTCGTTCGTCAGATCCGCCACAACGATCTCGGAGTCGTTGATAAATCCTATGATTTCGCTCTTCAATAAACCACCCTTATTGTGTTTGTCGACTCGCTTTTCGTGAAGCCCACAGGCATTGATCGCGGGCACGATGACCTGTTCATACACCGTGTCGAGGTCTCGATTCCCAATCTGCATGATGACAAAGGCACTTGGCACGTTTGTCGCCCTCCCCCTAACCGGATCTCATTAACAACTCTATCGAACACACCTGATGGGTTCGGAGTTAACTTTCTTATGGTCCTTTCTCCCCAACAATCCCCCAAAAGGAACACCCCGAATTGTTATGTTCTCCAAGAACCGGCAAGTCACCGCCGCGCCTTCTAAGAATTTGACTTCAGTAACTGTTCGGCGTGTTTCAGGACGGCGTCGGTGATGCGGCTGCCGCCTAACATGCGGGCCAACTCGGCGGCACGTTCCGATTTCTTCAGGTATTCGACGCGCGTTACGGTGCGTCCGTTCTGCTCGCTTTTTTCGACGCGAAAGTGGTGATGGGCGAAGCTCGCGATCTGGGGCAGATGTGTGACGCACAGGACCTGGCGGCCCTCTCCCAACCGGCGCAGCTTGCTCCCCACCGTTTCGGCGGCGCGTCCTCCGATGCCGGTATCGACTTCATCGAAGATCAGCGTGTGATCGCGTCCGCCCGCGCCGCGCCGGGCGTCAGTAGCCGTTTCGAGCGCCAGCATAATGCGGGAGACTTCGCCACCCGAGGCGATCCGCGCCAGCGGCCGCAACGGCTCGCCGGGGTTGGGCGAGAGAAGGAACTCGATCTGATCGATTCCCGCGCCCGACCATCGCTCGGGGTCCGTGAACGACTCCAGGCGAGCCTCGAAGACGGTTCCCGCCATGGCCAGCGCGTGCAGCTCCTTCTCGATCTCCCGCTTCAGCTCCTGAGCGGATTCCTTTCGTCGGGACGATAACTCTTCTGCTTTTTTGCTGTAGGCGGCCAGGGCGGCTGTCACCTTTCGTTCCAACTCCTCGCCTTGCGCCTCGCTCGATTCGGCGTCCTGAAGCTCAGTCGAAATTTCTCCCTCATACCGGATGACGTCGTCGAGACTCGGTCCATACTTTCGCTTGAGCCGGTCGAGCGACTCCAGACGGTCCTCCACCTGCTCCAGGCGCTCGGGGCTGGTTTCGAGCCGCGACAAGCGGTCGCGCAAGGAAAGCGCCACGTCTTCCACCGACGCCCTGGCCGATTGCAGGCTCTCGATCAACGGCTGGAGCGAGGGGTCGAACGCGGCGACCTCTTCGAGATTGCGTCCGGCGGAGGCCATGCCGGCGCTCGCCGAATTCGATGCGTCGTAAAGCGTGTCGTAGGCCGCGGCGAGGTTCGAGTGGATGCGCGCGGAATGCGTCAGCAAAAGTTTTTCCTGTTCGAGCTGTTGATCCTCGCCGCGAATCAGAGCCGCCTGCCCGATTTCGCGCTTCTGAAACTGCCACAGGTCCATTTGGCGGAGCCGCTCCTGGCGGCGCTCGGTCAGCGCCTGCTGGCGTTCGCGCAGCTCCTTCCATAGGCTGAACTGTTCCCGGACCGTGGTGGCGAGCGCGGTGAGGCCGCCGAAGCGATCCAGCATTTCCAGTTGCGCGGCGGGCGAGAAAAGCTCCTGTTGCTCGTTCTGTCCGTGAACCTCGGCGAGATAAAGCGCCACGGCTTTGAGCAGACTAACGGTCGCCGGATGGTGATTGACAAAGGCACGGGACTTGCCGCCCACCAGGATGTCCCGTTGCACGATCAGCTCTTCGTCCTCCTCCATCTCAATCCCGCTTTCGCCGAGCAAGGCCCGCAGACGCTTCCAGGGAGCCGCGGCCGCCTTGGTACCAGACGCGCTCGACGACAGCCCTGGAGCGAATACACCGGAGATTTGGGCGCGCTCGGCGCCGCTGCGGATCAAGTCCGAGGAAGCCTTGCCGCCCAGCAAAAGCTCGACGGCATCGACGACAATCGACTTGCCGCTGCCCGTCTCGCCGGTCAGCAGATTCAAGCCGGGGCGGAACTCCAGGTCCAGGCTGTCTATGATGGTGTAGTTTTCGATGTGGAGATGGCGCAACATCGTGGCAGGCGGAATTTTAACATAGAAAACAGAGCCGCGACCGGAAGGGAGCGGTAAGGAAGTGCCGAGTGACGAGAAATAGGCCGAGTTCCAGCAGGTCACTCGTTACTCATCACTGGTTCGTGGTAAAAGCGTCAGATGACCGCTCCCTCCCGGTCGCGGCTCGGATTCGGTTTGTGGCAACTCGACAAGAACTCAAAACACCAGCAGCGCCACGGCAAACACTGGGAACGCGATCCCGAGCGCTAACAAACAATAGCCCATCATCTCGCGGACGCTCACGCCGCCGATGCTGACGATGGGAAGCGCCCAGAAGGGCTGCACTAAATTCGCGGTCTGCTCGCCGAAGGCCACGGCCATGGCCGTTTTGGGGAGCGAAGCGCCGAGCTGAAGGGCCGCCTTCACCATAACCGGTCCCTGAACGGCCCAGTGTCCTCCGCCCGACGGAACGAACAGCGTAATCACGTTGCTGCTGATGTAAGACCAGAACGGCAGCGTGTGCGCGCTTGAGAACGATACGAAGAGTTGCGCGAACCAGTCCGCGAGACCCGTATCGCGGATCAGGCCAAGGATGCCGCCATAGAGAGGATAGGCCAGCAGCAGCGGACCCGCCGCCCGTCCTCCTTCGTGAAACGCGCGCATGTAGCGGATCGGCGTGCCGTGGAGGACCCACCCGGCGGCCAGCAACAGGAAGATCATCATATTCAAATCCATCGTGAAGCTGCCGGTTGCGATGCGGGTGTAGATATACCCGGCGGCCATCAGCACCAGGAGGATCGTTATCAGAGGGCTCTGCTCGATTTTTTCCGCTGGGGTGCGGGGTGGCGGAGTGAGGGTTTGCGCTGGGATAGCATTGGGCACGGCAGGCGAAGGGACCGCTCCCTCTCGGTCGCGGCTCGGTTCTGGGTGCGAAGGTTCCGGATGCGGGAGATGAATCTTCCAGAACAGGATCGGCATACAGACGCCCATGGCGGCGACGCCGAAAATGTTGTAGGGCGTCAGCAGCGTTTCGCTTAAGGGAACGGTGTGATGAGCCATCTGGTCGATAATGTTCATGGGGCTTCCCGGCGTGGCCGAGACCAGCGCAATGGAGCTGGAAAGCCCCGAGGCCCATACGGCGAAACCCGTGTAACCGGCGGCTGCGAGATATCCCTTCGAGGCCGTGGTCAGCCGTTTAGGAATCTCCCGAACTAGAACCCCGGCGACGACTAAACAAAAACCCCAGTTAAAGAGCGCCGCCGCCCACGAGACCAGAAAAACCAGCACGCCCGCCTGTCGCTCCGTCTTGGCGAGGCCGGCGAGCCAGTCGAGCGCCCGCTTGACCGGTGGAGCGTCAACCAACGCGTGGCCGCACATCAGCATCAAAACCATTTGCGCCGTAAACGTCAGTATCTCCCAGATTCCCCGGTACCAGAAACCCACCAGGGGAGCGAGCGTGGTCGGGGTGATCGCAAGCGCCAACAATGCGGCGAGAAACGTCAGCAGCAAGGCGAACAGATAGGGGGCCGGCATGTATCTGCGTGTCAGATGGAGCGCTTTTTCCGTCAGCCATTCAAGTCCCATTGCCGTGAGATTCCTTTCCTGTGTTCCGGCTATCGTAGCAGGTGTTGGCATGTTTCGTAGTTAGAATCTGTGCGATTCGGGGAGGAAGTTTTCAAAAATTCCAATAACCAAACTCCAAATCCCAAACAAAGTCCAAACACCAAATTCCAAAAAACTGCACGCGGACGTTGATTTTGGATTTTGGAATTTGAATATTGTTTGGAATTTGGATTTTGGGATTGGAATTTGTCTTGGTTCCTGGGATTTGGGATATTGGAATTTTCTTCCTCGGCCTCCAACACCTAATCCCCGACGCCTTTTGCTATACTGCAAATCGGAAGGAATACACCGGCTAAATCCATGGCGAATCGAAAGGCGCGTTGGCGCTGGTTGATTTTAATTTTAGTTCTGATCGCGGCCGGAGTGGTGGTCCGATGGGACCGGGAGCGCTCCGTGCCGACGATCCCGACGGTCAAAGTGGAGCGGCAGGAGATCCACACCGGCGTCGTCACCAACGGCAAGGCGGAGCCGATCGAATACCGCGACGTGCGCGCCGAGGTGGAAGGCCAGGTTGGGGAGGTTCCGCTGCATGAGGGCGACGAGGTGCGCGGAGGACAACAGCTCCTGAAAATCGCGCAAAGACAAATCGCGAGCGAAGCGGAACATGCGCGCGCGGATCTGGCCGACGCGGAAGAGGCGATGCGGCTCCTGAAACAGGGCGGAACAACGCTCGACCTTCGCCAGTTGCAGACTCAGATCGACTTGGCCAAGCGCGAGAAGGACGTGGCCGCGAAGTCCGTTGCAGAAAATGAGCGGCTGTTGGAAAAAGGAGCCATCGCGCGCATGGAGTTGCAGCTAAGCCGCGACCGGCTGGCCAAGGCTGAGTCCGACCTTACTGTCCTGGAACTGAAGCAGAATCACCGCTACGATCCCGGAGAGCTTGCGCGAGCCGAGGCGGCAGTTGGAGCGAGCCGTGCTGCATTGAATCTGGTTCAGTCGCGAGAGCGCTCTTTGAGTGTCGTGTCGCCGATCGGCGGAAGGAGCTATGCGATCGCCGTGCGGCAAGGGGACTTCGTGCGGCCGGGCGACTTGTTGCTGCGCGTCGGAGATTTCCGCCGGATTCGGCTGCGCGTCTACGTGGATGAGCCCGATCTCGGCAAAATCTCGAAAGGACTGCCGATTCAGGTCACCTGGGACGGATTGCCCGCCAGGCAGTGGCAGGGAACCGTGGACCGGCTTCCCTCCGAGATCAAGGAACTCGGCACAAGGAAAGTCGGCGAGGTTACCTGTCTACTCGACAATCCCCAATTCGAATTACTCCCGAATATGAACCTGAACGTGGAGATCATTATTGACGCGCATCGCAACGTGCCGACCATCCCGCGCGAAGCGCTCTTCGGAAGTGGAACCGGCAGCTTCGTTTATCTCGTGCAGAATGGGACAATCGTCAAACGGACCGTGCAGACCGGCATCTCCAACGTCACTCGCGTCGAGATCGTTCAAGGTCTCAACGAAGGCGATCCGGTGACCGTGGACAGCGAAACCTTGCTCCACGAAGGGATGCGCGTGCGCGTGGCAAACTGATCGAAGGCGCGGGAAGGGGCGCGTGGAATGGCTTGAAGAAAAACCCACGGCGAGAAGAAGCGCTCGCCGTGGCTACCACGGACAGGCTACCACGGACAGGCTACCACGGACAGCAACGGACAACAGATGAGACCAGACGATTCATCGATCGACGAAACTCCAACGGGCCGCTGGGGGGAGTCCGTCATCTCCACGTGGTTCCGTCTGCGTGAGGCACTGGGATTCGCCTTCGACGCGCTGCGGGTCAACAAGGTGCGCACCGGGCTGACCGCGCTGGGAATGATCATCGGCACGGCGTCGGTGATTTTGGTTACGACCATCGCGCTCACCAGCCGTGACTACGTGCTGAGCCAGATTGAAGGCGTCGGCTCCAACATGATCTATGCCCATCTCCAGTCGGACAGCTCGGTTACGGGAGCCGGTTCCATCTCGGACGCCATCACGCTGCAAGACCTGCGGGCCGTTCGCGAAGGGGTTCCGACGCTGCGCGCGGTGGCGGCCATCATCCTGGGACGTGACACCATGAGGCTTGATCACTCCCAACGAGACGTCACGCTCATTGGCACGGACCCGGACTTCCGTGTCGTTCGCAACCTGAAAGTGCTCGCCGGGCGGTTCTTCGATACGACCGACGTCGTCGGCAGGCACAAGGTTGGCGTGGTGACCGAAAAAATCGCCAAGGCGATTTTCCCCAATGGCTGGACGCAAGGAACGGTCGTAAAAGTCCACGACCTGGAATTTACCGTCGTCGGCGTCTTCAAGGAGGGAGCGCAGACCTTCGGGCAGTCCGAGATCACTTCGGAAACGATTCTGCTGCCCATCTCCGTGATGACCTATTTCACGGGGTCGGACGCCGTGGATCAGATATATGCCTCGGCGGCCCGCTCGAGCGACGTGGCGGCGGCCACGGAGGCGATTGGAAAGATCGTTCGGCGGCGGCACCGCATCGGCGCGGTCTACCGCGTCGAAAACCTCTCCGAAATTCTGGCCGCGGCCGGCAACATCGCCATGGCGCTGACGCTGGTGCTGCTGCTGATTTCGGCCATCTCGCTGATCATCAGCGGCATCGGCATCATGAACATCATGCTGGTGACGGTGACGGAGCGGACCCGCGAAATCGGCCTGAAAATGGCGGTGGGAGCGGGCCGCCACGCCATCCGCTGGCAATTTCTCACGGAGGCGTTGCTGCTCAGCATCGCAGGCGGAATTCTGGGGATTCTGGTGGGCGTCAGCATCCCGCTCGCCGTCGGTTACTTCGGAGACCTGAATATCCCCATCTCGCGCATCTCGATCCTGATTGCCTTCCTGGTCTCCTGCGTCGTCGGCGTGGTCTTTGGAATCATCCCGGCCGAGCGCGCCTCGCGACTCAATCCAACCGAAGCGTTACGCCGTGAATAAATGAGTAATGCGCTATGAAAAAAAACATTGCAATCGCATTGTGCGGAGCCTGGGCTTTGCTTGCTGCGTTAGGTTCCGCTCCGAACGCCGGCGCTCAAGAGACCACGCCGGCGGCGAATCCGCCCGGAGCGCGCCGCCTGACTCTGAATGAAGCGGTCTCACTGGCGTTGCAAAACAACCGCGAGGTTTTGCTTTCGCAGACCGATGTGGCGCGAGCCGCCGCGGCGCACAAAGAGGCGCTCGCGGTGTTCCGACCGGAGATTTTTCTCGGATCGGGCCTCGCGGCGACCAAGGGGTTCCCTCTGAGCATTGAAGGCTCCGCGCCCTCCATTTTTCAGGTCTCTACGCAGCAGTCGCTGATAAATCCCAACTTGAGGAACCAGGAGAGGCAGGCCGGCGAGATGGCGCGCGCCGCCGAGAAGTCGCTCGAACAGAAGCGGGACGACGTGGCCGCGCAGACGGTGCTCGCTTATCTCGATCTCGACCGCAGCCGGCGGTCGGTCGAGTATCTGCGAGCCTATACCAAGAGCCTGGCCGAGTCCGAACAGATCATGGCGGAGCGCGTCGCGGCGGGCCTCGATACACCGATCGAGGGCGCCAAGGCCAAGCTCAATGCGGCCCGCTCGCGCAGCGAGACGGTGGGAGTCGAGAGCGGGATTTCGCTGCTCGAATTCACGCTGCGCGACCTCACAGGAATCCCGCAATCGGAGCCGGTCTCGCTCGAAGAGCCCCGGGTCCCCGCTTTGCCTCCGGACGAAACGCTAGACCGGCTGATTGCACGCGCGATGGAGAATAACGAGGGGATCAAGGCCCTGGAAGACGAAGTGCGCGGCAAGGAGTTCGCGGTCAAAAGCGAGCAGGCCACGTACTGGCCGCGCGTGAATCTCGTCGGCCAGTATGGACTGTTCAGCGACATCAACAACTTCTCGCAATATTTCCGGAAGTTTTCACGGAACAACCTCACGGTGGGGATTTCAATCATGGTCCCGCTGTTCACTCGCTATCGCTCGTCCGCGCTGGCCTCGAAGGCGGATGCCGAGCTCGAAGCGGCCAAACTGCGATTGAGCGATGCGCGCGCGGGGATTGCGCGGCAGATCCGGCAAGTGTGGGGCGAGGTTGAACGGCAAGCGGCGGCGCAGGAGGTGGCGAAGCTCGAACTCGAAGTGGCGCGCCGGTCGCTCGACGTGGTGCTCGCGCAGTTCGAAGATGGCCGCGTCAACCGCTTGGCCGTCGAACAGGCCCGCAGCCAGGAGAATCAAAGCTGGGTCGGATTTTTCCAGGCGAACTATCAGGCCGAGAAAGCGCGGCTGGAGCTGCTGCGGCTGAGCGGCGAGATTCGGGCGGTGTTTCATTAAGAAAACATGACGATTGTCGAAGAGGGCGGGCTCGCCTGGGCAACCCCTTCCTGGGTTGATCCGCTCCATAGACTTCGAATTCCGTAGGTTGAAACCTTCAGCAATTCACGATCGGTCCTTCCAGGCCGGGCGCTACGAGAAACGCGGAGGACATCAAGTAATACCAACATAAGTTACTGCTAACGAGGGCCAGCATAAGCCATCGCCGATGGTGCCAAACACCGTTCGTATCGCTAGTCGGCATCACGGCATGCCCTGGCGCTGCACCGCTAAACGTGCTTCGGCATCCTCTTAACTCAAAGGGAACGCCGTTCGAGGCCAAATCGAAGCGTTTCGCCAAAAAGGTGTGACCCAGGCGGCCCTGGCATGATATGATGACGCGATTGCTTCATTCGAACTATGAAAACACTACTACTGAACCCACCCTCGTTTGAAGGCTTTGATGGCGGAGCAAGCTCGCGCTGGCCCGCCACTCGCGAGATCACGTCGCATTGGTATCCGGTATGGCTTTGCTATCCGGCGGGGCTGATTCCCGACAGCAAAGTCGTGGACGCGCCGCCGCACGGCGTGACGGTGCAGCAGACCATCGACATGGCGCGCGATTTCGAGTTTCTGGTGATGTTCACGTCGAGCGCCGGCTTCCATAGCGACGTGAAGCTCGCCGGCATGATGAAGGACGCCAACCCGTCCTTGAAGATCGGGTTTGTCGGCCCGCACGTCACGGCGCTGCCCGAGGCGAGCCTGAAGGCTTCGTCGGCCATCGACTTCGTGGCGCGGCGCGAGTTCGACTACTCGGTGGCGGAGTTTGCGGCCGGCAAGCCGCTCGAGGAGATCGAAGGGATCAGCTATCGCCGCAACGGGACCGTGGTTCACAATCCAGAGCGGCCGGCCATCCAGGATCTGGACGCGCTGCCGTTCGTCACCGACGTTTATAAGCGCGACCTCGACATCACCAAATACAACGTTCCGTTTCTGCTGAATCCTTATGTGTCGTTCTATACCGAGCGGGGGTGTCCCGCGCAGTGCACCTTCTGCCTGTGGCCGCAGACGCTGAGCGGACATCCGTGGCGGACTCGCAGCGCCGAAAACGTGGCTCGCGAGGTGCGCCAGACGCTCGATTATTTCCCCAACATGAAGGAGATTTTCTTCGACGACGATACGTTCAACATCCGCAAGTCCCGCGTGATCGAGCTGTGCGCCAAGCTGAAGGAGCTGAATTTCACGTGGTCCTGCACGTCACGCGTCACCCCGGATTACGAAACGCTGAAGGCGATGAAAGATGCGGGCTGCCGTCTGCTGATCGTGGGTTATGAATCCGGCGACCAGCAGATTCTCAAGAACATCAAGAAGGGCGCCACGGTGGAGCAGGCCATCTCCTTTACCAAGAACTGCAAGAAGCTGGGCTTGGTCATCCATGGCGACTTCATCATTGGGCTGCCGGGCGAGACACCGCAGACCATCCGGAAGACCATCGACTTCGCGAAGAAGCTGGACGTGGAAACCATCCAGGTATCCATCGCGCACCCATTGCCGGGAACCGAGTTTTACGACTTCGTAAAGAAGAACGGTATTCTGACGACCGAGACGCTGACCGATACCGGCGGACATCAACTCGCCAATATTTCCTATCCCGGACTGAGCAGCGTGGACATCCTGGAGGCCGTGGAGCAGTTCTACGGCGAATACTACTTCCGGCCACGAGTCGCTTGGCGGGTGGTCCGCAAAGCAATTTTCGACACGACGGAGCGGAAGCGCCTCTATAAGGAAGCGCGCGAATATTTGGATCTGCGCTCCAAGCGGAAAAAGCTGGTGGCCGACCACCGCGCCGCGGAAAGCGAATTGCCGCTGCCCGAGGAAGCAGCCCAATAGCTCCTGGCATCAAATGAAAACGGTAGTTGTACTGGCGGTGGCAATCGTTGCCAATACGCTCGGGAATTTGTGCCTGAGCATGGGAATGAAGCAGTTTGGCGTTGCCGAGCCGGGTGTAGCCTGGGTGATTCAGACCGGCTTCCACGTGGTCTCGAATCCCTGGCTGATTCTGGGAGTCCTCTTCCTGCTGGTGTTTCTAGCCGCCTATTTGACGGCCCTTTCGTGGGCGGACCTGAGTTTCGTTCTTCCGGCCACCGCTCCGGCTTATCTGCTGAATGCCGCTCTCTCCAAGTTCTTTCTCCATGAGTCCATCTCTCCCACGCGCTGGGCGGGCACCATTTTGATCGTCACTGGTACCTGGCTGGTGGCGCGGACCTATTCGAATTCGTCGTCCTCTCGCGCCTGCGCCCAGGAACCGGAACTGGTTTCCGCGGGCGCAACTACTCGAGGGACGCCGGGCGCGGACCTGGCGCCAAGGAGCGGAGACTGATGCTCTTCACGCTGCTCGGCATCGTAATCCTGGCCGGAGCGGCCGGCGACATCAGCGTGACGCGCGGCATGAAAGCCGTGGGCGAGATAACGAGTTTCCGCCCCGCTGCGCTTCTGGATGTCGCGGGCCGGGTCGTTCAAAACAGATTTATCTGGCTCGGCATCTTCTGCAAGACGATCTCGTTTTTCGGTTTTCTGGCGATGCTGAGCCGCGCCGACCTAAGCTGGGTGGTTCCGGCAGGGGCCAGCAGCTATGTCGTGGATACTCTGGCGGCCAAGCACCTGTTGCACGAAAAGATCACCGGCACCCGCTGGGCCGGGGCCTTGTGCGTTGGCCTGGGAGTCGCCCTGATTTCGCTTTAGAGCATTTCTCCTGATGATGTAATCCGGTCCCCACGGTGACAAAAGCGCTACCTCTAACGCTGTCATCCTGATCCTGAGCTTGCCGAAGGGGAAGGACCTGATTTTCATCGCCACGAAGCAAGCTACACTAAGAGGAGAAATACTCTGGCCGGCGCGTGTGCGGCGAATACGCCCGTTGCGGATTTCCTGGCCGGAGTGCCCACAATTCTGGCATGACTTTTCCCGCCTCCCTTTCGTCTCTTCTGCTTTATGACCTGCCGCTGCTGATCGCGGGAGTCTCCGCACTTTATTACCTCTCAGTCTTTGTCGCCAGCCTGAAATTCTACTTTGAGAAGGAACCGGTGGCCGATTTTACTCCGCCTGTTTCGATCCTGAAGCCGGTTCGAGGCATCGAAGAAGGTTTTTATGAGAGTCTCGCCAGCCATTGCCGGCAGAACTATCCGTGCTTTGAAATTGTCTTTGGCTTGGCTGACGCGAACGATCCCGCTCGAGATACCATCGCCCGATTGCAGCGAGAATTTCCGCGCGTCCCCATCCAACTCGTGGTCGTTCCGGAGTCCCGCCACGCCAATCCCAAAATGAACAGCCTCGCGCGAATGATCGAAGAGGCTGCGCATGAGATCGTCGTGATCAACGACGCCGACATTCGCGTTGAACCCGGCTATCTGCGAACCGTGGTGAAGCCGTTAGCCGACGAGCGGGTGGGACTGGTCACCTGTCTTTACCGGGGCGTTCCGCAAGCCAACCTTGTTGCGGTTCTGGAAGCTCTCGCCATCGGCGGCGACTTCACGGGCCAGGTGCTGCTGGCGCGGTGGGTGGAGGGAATTCAATTTGGTCTCGGCGCCACCATCGCCACGCGAAAAAAACAGATTGCCGGGATCGGGGGCCTCGCGCCTTGGGCCGATTATTTGGCCGACGACTACATTCTTGGCAACCGCATCGCGGCCCAGGGATATGGAATCCATCTCTCGCATACGGTCGTTGAAACATTGCTGCCCCGGCGTTCTCTTCGCGATCTGTTGCGCCAGCAATTACGATGGGCCCGCACCGTCCGCATCTCCCGCCCGCGGGGTTATCCTGGGCTGCTTCTGGCCTTCGGCGTTCCCGTTGCCGCGCTGGCCGTAATCGCCGAGCCTCGCTCCACCCTGGCCTTGGGAATCTCCGCAATCACGCTGGCAGCGCGCCTTCTCGCGGCCTGGGCCTCCGGTGTGCTGATCTCGCGCGACCGCGTGGTTCGGAAATACTTCTGGCTGCTGCCACTGCGGGACCTCCTGGGACTGGGCGTCTGGATCGCAAGCTTCCTGGGCAGAACGGTGGTCTGGCGCGGCGCGCGGTACGAAATCTTGCCGGGCGGCAAAATCCGGCCGGCATGAGCGCCTCTCCGGTTCCGGGCCAGTTGTCCCACCGGCGAAACTATGATAAAAATTGAACGAGCACCATGACAAACTTCGAGAGTCAAAGCACAGAGGCGGACGGCAAAATCCCCTCACACAATCCGGTTCCGGACGAGCGGAAATCGCTCTTGCCGGACGTGCGTGCGTGGCTGCGGGACATCGTCGTGTCGCTGGGAATCGCGGGCGTCGTGATTGTCTTCCTCTACCAGCCGGTGAAGGTGGAGGGAAACAGCATGATGCCGGAGCTGGCCGACCAGGAACGCATTTTCATCAATAAGTTCATCTATCAGTTCGAGGACATCCACCGAGGAGACGTGGTCGTCTTCTGGTACCCGCTCGATCCAGCCAAATCCTATATCAAGCGGGTCATCGGGCTGCCGGGCGAAACCGTGCAGTTGGTCAACGGAGAGGTCTTTGTCAACGGCGGGAGGTTGATCGAGCCATACGTTCCGCCCGAGTTTCGGGACCGCCAGAGCCTGGGGCCGGTCCGCGTTCCGTCGGGAGAATTTTTTGTCCTGGGCGATCATCGCACCTCCTCGAACGACAGCCGGGTTTGGGGAACCGTGGAGCGAAGGCTGATCTACGGCAAGGCGGTCTTCGTTTATTGGCCCATGCAACAGCTTGGAATCCTGCGGTGATCGAATCGCCCGCCCTCCGAAGCCTTGGCGTAGGAGGGCCCTCCTAACTTTTTTCCCCACCGAACGGCCGTGTTTCGGTTAGTCGCGGGACATTGTGCGGATTGTTGAGAAAAACCGATGCAAGCAACGCTAGCGCTGGAAGACGGCCGGATTTTCACGGGAGAAAGCTGCGGAGCACTGGGCGAATGCTACGGCGAAGTGGTTTTCAATACTTCGCTCACCGGATATCAGGAGATCTTCACCGACCCCTCTTACTCGGGCCAGATCGTCGTCCTGACCAATCCCCAGATCGGCAACTACGGCACTAATCCGGAAGACAATGAAGCCACCCGCCCGTATATCGAGGGCCTGGTGGTCCGCGAATTCAGCGTGGTGGCGAGCAACTGGCGCAGCCGCGAGCACGGCGAACAGTTCCTGGAACGATATGGGATTCCGGCCATCGAGGGTCTGGACACGCGAGCCGTGGTCCGCCACCTGCGCACCCATGGGGCGATGCGCGGCGTGATCTCCAGCATCGACAGCACACCGGAAAGCCTCATCGCCAAAGCGCGCTCGATCCCCTCCATGTCCGGCCGGGACTTGGCCGAAGGCGTCTCGACCAAGAAGCGATACGTCTGGGACTCGCCCGTCCTTTCGCTGTTCCCTGGACAGCCGGCGGCTCCGGGCGCATCCGCCCCCGAACCCCGCTTTCATGTTGTCGCCTACGATTACGGCATCAAGCAGAACATCCTGCGGCGGCTGGTCACGAGCGGTTGCAAGGTCACCGTCGTCCCCGCTCTTACGGCGGCGGATGAAGTGCTGAGCCTCAAGCCCGACGGCGTTTTTCTCTCGAACGGTCCGGGCGACCCGGCTCCGCTGCGCGTCGAGGCGGAAAACATTCGCAAGCTCTTCGGAAGGAAACCGATCTTTGGCATCTGTCTCGGCCATCAGGTGCTGGGCCTCGCGTTCGGTGGAAAGACGTACAAACTCAAATTCGGACATCGCGGCGGCAATCATCCGGTGATGAACGCGGTCACGAAAAAAGTCGAGATCACGGCACACAATCACGGATTCGCGGTGGACCCGGATTCATTGGTGTCGAGCGAGATCGAGCTGACGCATTGGAACCTGAACGACCAGACGCTCGAAGGTTTCCGCCATCGCTCGCTCCCGGTCTTTTCGGTACAGTACCACCCGGAAGCCTCCCCAGGCCCGCACGACTCGCATTACCTCTTCGGAGAATTTACGAAGATGATGGAGGAGTGGAAAGCGAGCGGCAGATAGATTGAGAGGTCGCAATGGCAAAGTATTCGTACACGGCAGTTGTGGAGCAGGACGAGGACGGGGTTTATATCTCCTCCTGCCCAGCGGTCCCAGGTTGCCACTCGAATGGCGAGACATATGAAGAAGCGGTCAAAAATTTGAAGGAGGCCATCCAGCTTTATATCGAAGCCCGGCAAAGCCTTGGCGAACCGATCCCATTGGAAAAAGAATCGTCAGGGCACGGCTTCAGCCGTGCCGCCAACAGCACAAATGGAGAGCGGCTTTAGCCGCTGAGGTATGTCTGTTCCGAAACGTCACGCGCGAACGCAAGGGACGTACTTTGTGACTTCGCGCACTTGGGAGAGCCGGAAGCTCTTTGTAAATGCCGCCGCTTGCGAAATCATTATCGAGGCACTAATGCGCTATCGAAATGAACGCGCTTTTGCGCTCCACGCTTTCGTCCTAATGCCGGAGCACATTCACGTTTTGTTGACACCCGCGAATGACATGCCAGTGGAACGGGTAGTTATGTACATCAAAGGTGGCTCGGCGCGTAATATCGGCGAGAAACTGAACTTCAAATTCCCTGTATGGCAGCGTGGGTTCAGCGATCACAGAGTTCGTGACACTCAGGACTATGCGGCACACGTGGAGTATATTGAACAGAACCCGGTGAAGCGGCGGCTGGTCGGCGTTGCCAGCGAATATCCTCGGTCGTCTGCTTCTGGTCAATTCCGATTGGACGACCCACCTCAGGGGCTAAAGCCCGAGTCAATGGCACCTCGGGTCGGCACGGCTGAAGCCGTGCCCTGACGGTTTGCCCAGAAGTATACGAAGCTCAGTTTGGTTGGGACATGCCAAAATATCAGTTTACGGTAGTTATCGAACAGGATGAGGACGGCATATATATCCCATCGTGCCCTGCCCTGCAAGGCTGCCACTCGCAGGGGGACACCTATGAAGAGGCAATCGAGAATATTAGAGACGCGATCCGGCTCCATATTGAGGCACGACAGAGTCTTGGCGAACCTGTCCCTGTCGAGGTCGCAGTCGAACGCGTAGAGGTAGACGTACCTTAGTCAGATATCACCATGCCCCGACGCACCGACATCCACAAAATCCTGATCATCGGCTCCGGTCCCATTGTCATCGGGCAGGCGTGCGAGTTCGACTACTCCGGCGCGCAGGCTTGCAAGGCGCTTCGGAGCGAGGGATACGAAGTCATCCTCGTCAACTCGAATCCGGCCACGATCATGACCGACCCCGAGCTCGCCGACCGGACCTACATCGAGCCACTCGAAGTCGAGTACCTGGAAGCGATCATCGAGCAGGAGCGGCCCGATGCGCTGCTCTCGACCGTCGGCGGGCAGACGGCGCTGAATCTCTCGGTACAGCTCGCAGAAAAAGGTATCCTCGAAAAATACAACGTTGAGCTGATCGGCGCCGGCCTGCGCGCCATCCAGATGGCGGAAGACCGGCTGATGTTCAAGGACGCCATGTTCCGCATCGGGCTGGACACGTGCCGCAGCAGTCTGGTAAAGGATCTCCAGGACGGATTGGAATTCGCAGGGCGCATCGGCTATCCGGTCATCATTCGGCCCTCGTTTACGCTGGGCGGCACCGGAGGGGGCCTCGCTTATAACCGCGAGGAGTTCGTAGAGATTCTCGCTCGCGGTCTCGATCTCAGCCCGGTCCACGAAGCGCTGGTCGAGGAGAGCGTGCTCGGATGGAAAGAGTTCGAGCTGGAGGTCATGCGCGACCTCCGCGACAACGTCATCATCGTCTGCTCCATCGAGAACTTCGATCCCATGGGCGTTCACACCGGCGACTCGATCACGGTGGCGCCGATTCAGACGCTGAGCGACAAGGAATATCAGGTGATGCGCGACGCCGCCATCGCCGTCATCCGCGAAGTGGGCGTCGAAACCGGCGGCTCGAACATTCAGTTCGCCCTGCATCCGGAGACGGGCCGCATGGTGGTGATCGAGATGAACCCGCGCGTCTCGCGCAGCTCCGCGCTAGCGTCGAAAGCCACTGGCTTCCCCATTGCAAAGATCGCCTCCAAGCTCGCCATCGGCTACACCCTCGATGAGATCCCCAACGACATCACGAAGAAAACCCCATCCTGCTTCGAGCCGACGCTCGACTACGTGGTGGTGAAGATTCCCAAGTGGGCGTTCGAGAAATTCCCCGCCGCCGATTCCACGCTGGGTCCGCAGATGAAGTCGGTCGGCGAGGTAATGGCCATCGGGCGCACCTTTAAGGAAGCATTGATGAAGGGCGTACGGTCGCTCGAGACCGGCAAGTCCGCCGCAGCCTCGGCCATCGACGAATCGCTCGTGACGCACAAACTGGTCACTCCCACTCCGGAACGCCTCGCCTACATCCGGCATGTCTTGCGAAAGGGCTGGAGCGTCAAGCAAGTGGCGCAGATGACCGCCATCGACCCCTGGTTTTTGCAGCAGTTGAAGGAAGTGGAAGAGACACTGGCCGCGATGGAGCAGAAAAGGCCCGAGACAATATCAAGCGAAGAGTTGCGAAAAGCCAAGCGCGCCGGCATCTCCGACCGGCGTCTGGCAGGCATCTGGAACTCCACCCAGGAACAGGTCCACGAGCTGCGCAAGAAGCTTGGTGTCACGCCCGTTTTCAAGCGCGTCGACACCTGCGCCGCCGAGTTCGAGTCCTTCACTCCCTATCTCTATTCCTGTTACGAACAGGAGAACGAAGCCGCGCCCGTTGCCCGGAAGAAAATCATGATTCTCGGCAGCGGCCCCAACCGCATCGGGCAGGGCATCGAGTTCGATTACTGTTGCTGCCACGCCTCGTTCGCTCTGCGCGAAGACGGCTACGAAACCATCATGGTGAACTGCAATCCCGAGACGGTCTCGACCGACTACGACACTTCCGACCGCCTGTATTTCGAGCCGCTCACCTTCGAAGACGTCATGGCGATCGTGGAAGAAGAGAAACCGGACGGCGTCATCGTGCAGTTCGGAGGGCAGACCCCGCTGAACCTCGCCCTGCCCCTGAAGAACGCCGGCGTCCCGATCATCGGCACCAGTCCCGACTCCATCGACCTGGCCGAAGACCGCCGCCGCTTTGGCGAGCTGCTGACGCGGCTTCATATCCCGCAGCCGGAAAACGGAAGCGCCACGGCGATCGATCAAGCGCGCGAGATCGCCGAGCGGATCGGATATCCCGTCCTGGTCCGGCCGTCGTATGTGCTCGGCGGGCGCGCCATGGTCATTGCCTACGACGAAACGACGCTCGATGAGTACATGCGCGAGGCGGTCGATTATTCCTCGCCCGGCCGCCCCATCCTCATCGATCGCTTTCTTGAGGACGCCATCGAAGTCGATGTCGATGCGCTCTGTGACGGCCAGCACGTCCTGATCGCGGGCATCATGGAGCACATCGAGGAGGCCGGCATCCATTCCGGCGACAGTTGCTGCGTGCTTCCCTCGATCACGCTGGGGCCGGAACAGTTGCGCACGATCTGCGATTACACCACGCGCCTCGCGCTGGAGCTGAAGGTGCTCGGGCTGATGAACGTTCAATACGCTATCCAGGACGGCAAGGTGTTCGTGCTGGAAGTAAACCCGCGTGCCTCGCGCACCGTGCCTTACGTCAGCAAGGCAACCGGCGTGCCGCTTGCCAAGATCGCTTCGCGCCTGATGACCGGCCGCAAATTGAAGGACCTTGGGCTGGCCGTCGATAAGGCGCCCGCTCCGCCCGGCGCTCCGCTCAACGGCGGCGCTTTGCTCGGCCTGCTGCCGGTCAAACAATTTTGCGTCAAGTCTCCCGTTTTTCCATTCAACAAATTTCCCGGGGTCGATCCCATCCTCGGTCCCGAGATGAAATCGACCGGTGAAGTGATGGGGATCGCCGATCAGTTCGGCGAGGCTTTCGCCAAGTCGCAATGCAGCGCCGGAATGCGTCTTCCGCTCCGGGGCAGCGCCTTCCTGAGCGTCCAGGACCGCGACAAGCCGAAGGCGCTGGTGGTCGCGAAAAAGCTCGTCGAGATCGGCTTTGAAATTGTTTCGACGCGCGGAACCGCGGAGCATCTGACGGCCGCCGGCCTCCCCGTGCGGACCGTCTACAAAGTGATGGAGGGACGGCCCAACGTCGTGGATCTCATCAAGGGCGGACAGATTCAGCTCCTCATCAACACTCCCTTGGGAGCCAAGTCGTTTTTCGATGAGAAGGCCATCCGCCGAGCGGCCGTGCAGCAGCGCATTCCTTGCATCACGACCATCGCCGGAGGACTCGCCGCGGTCGAAGGCATCGCCGCCATGAAGGCGCGCCCCATCCGCGTGATGGCGCTCCAGGATTTGCACGAGATGACCGTAGGAAAGTAACCGAGCCGCGACCGAAAGGGAGCGGTAGCGTCGCCCCGTTCGCGCGCGGCCCCGATGGGGCCAACCGTGAATAGTCCCGCAGTGCGGGATTTTAACCTACGGAAACCGGGTCAAGGAGAAGAACATCAACCCCGAAGGGGTTGACCTCCTTGCTCTGCTAGTCCGGCCGCATTCCGTGGCGGTGAATTTTTTCTGTCTCCGTTTTTCGCGCGCGGCTCTGGTCGTTACCGAACGAAGCGCGGCGGCAAGCGCGATGCCAGGTGAACGCGAGCGAAAGCGAAACTGCGAATGGATTCCCACTCAATCCCTCATTCCGAAATCCACGGCGGCACGCGACTCTTCGCCGACTACCTCTCCGACTACGGACGCCTGAGCCAGTTTTACGGCGGCGCACCTTTTGCGGCGTCGAGTTTCCAGGAAGCGGCGAAGGCGATTCCGTTCGATCCCGATTTGAGGAAAGGGGTCGTCGAGGTCCTGCGCGAGCAGAACCGGCGCCTTGGGTCGTCGCCGCAGGCGATGGACAATCTAGCGCGGCTCGCGGAGCAGGGCACGGTGGCCGTGGTCACGGGACAACAGGCTTCGCTCTTCAGCGGACCCGCCTTTTGTCTTTACAAGGGACTGACCGCCGTGAAACTGGCCCGCCGCCTCACGGAGCGCGGCCTCAACGCCGTGCCGCTGTTCTGGCTCGCCACCGAAGACCACGATCTCGACGAGGCCAACCATTGCTACGTGCAGGACCGCGAGGGTAATCCGCACCGTCTGCAATATCCCGGCGAAGCGACCGTGCCAAACGCGCCCGTCGGCTCGATTCCGTTCACGGAAGCAATCCTTCCGGTGCTCGACGAGTTGCGCGCGCTCCTGCCCGAATCGGCCTCCGGAGCGGAACTGCTTCAGAACCTCGCCGAGTTTTACCGCCCCGGACAGACCTTCGGAGAAGCCTTCGGTGGATTCATCGCCCGGCTGTTCGCCGATTTCGGCGTCATCATGCTGAACCCGATGGACGCCCGGCTTCACCGCTTGAGCTCGCCCGTTTTCCGCAAGGCCATCGAGTCGGCTCCGCAGCTTGCCGGCGATCTCATCGAGCGCGGCCACCGCTTGATCGGCTCGGGCTACCACGCTCAGGTGCTGGTCAGCGAAGGCTTCACGCTTCTTTTCGTCTACATCAACGGCGAGCGCCGCGCGCTGCGTCTGCGAGAGGGGAAGTTCGTCACCTCTCACGGCGACAGCTTTTCCACCGAAGAACTGCTGTCCCAACTCGAGCGGCAGCCCGAAACCATCTCCGCCAACGTCCTGCTCCGCCCCATCATGCAGGATGCGCTCTTGCCGACGGTCGCCTATGTCGGCGGTCCCTCGGAGCTGGCGTATTTCGCCCAAGCCGCGGCCGTCTATAAACCAATTCTGGGCCGCATGCCCGTCGTTTTTCCTCGCGCCAGCTTCACGCTACTCGACGGCGCTTCACACCGCCTCCTGAGCAAATATGACTTGACGCTGCCGGATGTCTTTGCAGGCAAGCAGGCGTTGCGCGAGAAGCTCGCCGCCCGCTACCTTCCGGCCGATCTCACCGAAAGCTTCCGCCGGACGGCGGCCGGAATTGAAGAGAACATGCAGGCCATCCATGCCGCGCTCGCCAGGCTCGACCCCACGCTCGTCGATGCCGCCACCAACAGTTGCCGCAAAATGCAGTATCAGCTCGAGTCGCTCGAGCACAAGGCCAACGCCGCCATCCAGAAACGCTCGGAGCAGATCGAGCGCGACGCCGTGCGCCTGGAAAACAGTTTGTATCCGAAGAAAACTCCCCAGGAACGGCTCTATAGCGGCATCACAATTCTTGCCCGCCACAGCCCCGGCTTCCTCAAGGAACTCTACGACCAAATCAATCTCGATTCCGGGGAACATCTGATCGGCTCGCTCTAAACCTCCGGCCAAGCAGGAATCCAATCCGCAATCCGAGCCGCGACCGAAAGGAAGCGGTTCTTCATAAGGCGCACCACCAGCCTTCAAACCGCTTGCTTCCTCAAATGGCTTTGAGATAATAATTGAAGCAGCGCTGGTCCGTCCTTCGTGATATCGTAGCGCCATGCAGTTTCGGGAATGGGACGCCGAGTGGGACGAAGACAACATCCAGCACATTGCAAAACATGGCGTTGAACCCGAAGAGGTGGAAGAGATCGTGTATGAAGATTGCCACGCGTCGTGGGTCGTCCGGGGCCGTCGCCATGGTGTTTCCGAGCTTCGGTGGGTTGTATTTGGTCAGACGTGTGCAGGCCGATATATGGTTGCCGTCGTGGCCCCTTATCCGCGAAGAAAGTTGTGGCGCGCGGTAACTGCCTTCGATATGAGAAAATCGGTTCTGCGGAGGTATCAGCGATGGCGCAACGATTGACGGATTCTCAAAGACGGGCACTGAAGCAAGAGGCCGCCGAATGGGACCGGACCAGCGATCGTGAATTGATAAACCTGTTTGAAAAAGGCGCGACGGTTCGTACTCGCCTGCGACGTCCAGCCAGCAAGTCTCTGACAATTGCATTGGATGAGCAAACGCTGAATCGACTGAAGCGTGCCGCCCGGCGCAGGCAAGTGGAACCACAGACTCTTGCCGCACTGTGGGTCTCTGAACGGCTATCGAAGGGGCAGAGTGCCTATAAGCATCCGGCCTAACTGCCCCCCTTCACATCACCACCCGCGGATAAATCCACGACCCCACCGTAACCGCCACCACCGTCGCCCCGACGAGGACCGCGAAATCGAGCGGCAGTCCCAGCGCGCTGGTGCCGCCGGAGATCATCAAGGCCCGCAGCGCGTCCACTTGATATGTCAGCGGATTGATGCGGGAAACCACTTGCAGCCACCTCGGCATCATGGCGATCGGGTAAATTGCGTTCGAAGCGAAGAACAACGGCATGGTTACAACTTGGCCCATGCCCATGAACCTCTCGCGCGTCTTGACGATGCAGGCGATGATTAGCGACAGCAGCGCGAAAAACGCCGCTCCCAGCACGATCGTAACGAAGACCCCGGCCAGAGCCAGCGGGTTCCAGTTAAAATGCACGCCCAGAGCCAGCGCGAGAATGTAAATAAAGAAGCCCTGCACCAGGCCCCGGATACCGGCCGAGAGCGCCTTCCCGACCACCAGCGATGCGCGCGGCGTGGGAGATGCCAGGAACTTGTGCAGGATACCCAGGTCGCGCTCCCAGATGACAGCGATGCCGTGAAAGATGGCGATGAACAGAACGCTCTGTGCCAGGATTCCCGGCGTCATGAAGTCGAGATAGCGCAAATTTCCCGTGGGGATGGCCCGCACGCGCGTGAACACCTGTCCGAAGATCAACAGCCACAGCGACGGCTGCACGGCGCGCGTAATCAGCTCCGTCGGATCGTGTCGCAGTTTGCGCAGCTCGAGTCCGGCAATCACAAAGGTTTTTTGGACGCCTTTGACGAACGCCGCGAGCGGATTCGGCGGCCTCACCAGCGCCGCGCTAACGCAGCCGGTGAGCAGTGCGCCTTCTTCTTGCGGTTTCACGATACCCTCCTCCCCGCTCGTCCAGGAGCCCGCCGGTGTAGTGGATAAAAACTTCGTCGAGCGTGGCCTCCTCCGTTTCGCCTCCGGCATCGCTCCCGCCCTCGATCGACGCCTTCAACTCTTCCGGCGTTCCGATGACCACCACCTTGCCGTGATCCATGATCGCCACGCGATGGCAGAGGTTGTCGGCCTCCTCCATCAAGTGCGTCGTCAGCAGGATCGTCGTGCCGTACTCGGTTCGCAACTGCTCGATCCGTTCCCAAACGGATTTGCGCGCCAGCGGATCCAACCCCACGGTCGGCTCGTCCAGGAACAACATGCGCGGGCGGTGCAGCATGCATTGCGCGATCTCCAGCCGCCGGATCATCCCTCCCGAGTATTCGCGGACCATTTTTCCCGAAGCCTCCACCAGCCCCATGAAGGCGAGCGCCTCCTGCAAGCGCGATGCGCGTTCGGCCCGCGGAACCTCGTACAACTTTGCGAAGACCAGGAGATTTTCATAGCCGGTCAGGGTGCCGTCGGCGGAAAGCATCTGCGGAACGTAGCCGATCGAGTGCCGCACCTCCACCGCCTGTTTGCGGATGTCGAACCCGGCCACGCGCGCCGTCCCCGAAGTAGGCGGCAGCAGCGTGCACAGCATCTTGATGACGGTCGTCTTCCCCGCGCCGTTCGGCCCCAGCAGCCCGAACACCTCCCCGGCCTCGACCGAGATGTTGAGCGAGTCCACCGCCTTCAGCGCGCCATAACATCGTGTGAGCGATTCTGTTTCGAGTACGGTCATAAACGAATCAAGTAGGCGGCGGAACAGCAAGCGGCCGTTCTCTCGCTTCGCCTGGCATGAAAAATCGCGCGAAGGGAAGGGCACGGAGGCAACGGATTGCTCACGAGGGGGAGGTTGTCTGCTGTGTCTCGCGCCAGGTATAGATGCAGCGGTGCACCACGGTGATGTTCGAAAGTACTGCGATGATCCACAGCACCGGACCCATGCGGTCCCAAAAGGCTCCGATGATGATCAGCACGATGCGCTCGGGCCTTTCGAGGAATCCCACTTTGCAGCTCGGGATCAGCGATTCGGCCCGGGCCCGCGTGTAGCTGATCATCACGGAGCCGGCCATCACCAGCGCCACCAGCACCAGATAGAGGAACCGTCCGACTCGCGCATAGTAGACCAGCAGCCCCATGTATAGCGCCATGTCGGAATAGCGGTCCACCACCGAATCGAAGAAAGCTCCGAACGAGGTGGCCGTATTCGACGCTCGCGCCACGCGGCCGTCCATCATGTCGAAGAGGCCCGCTCCCAGGACCACCAGCCCCGCCGCCCGAAAACTTCCTTTGCCGAACAGAATCGCCGCCACAATATTGATGGCCAGTCCCACCGCGGTCAGCAGGTTCGGATGGACTCGGGCAATCGAAAGGGCGTGCACCATGCGGTCGAGCACGAATTGCGACCCGATTCCAATCCAGCGCGTGAACATCGAGCTTTATCCTTCTATCCCGTCGTGAATGGTAGAAAGCTTCAGGACCTCGAACTCTTTCTTTCCCGCCGGTGTTTGTACGGTGGCGGTGTCGCCGACCTTCTTGCCGATCAAACTCCGGCCGATCGGGGAAGAGGTGGAGATCATGCCCTTTGTGACATCGGATTCTTCGCTGGAGACGATCTTGTATTCGATCTCCGATCCCTTGTCCAGGTCCAGCAGCAGGACGGTCGAGCCGAACCCCGCCGAATCGCGGGGAATGTTATTGAAGTTGACCAGGGAAAGGGCCGAGAGGCGCTTGGTCAGTTGCGCCAGGCGCGCCTGCACGTAGTCCTGGCGCTCGCGTGCGGCAGTGTATTCCGCGTTCTCGCTGAGATCGCCGTGCGCCACGGCCTTCTTCAGTTCCGCCGGCAATTCATGGTTCAACTCGTATTCGAGCGCCCTGATCTCTTCCTCGAGCTTTTTCTTCAATACTGGTTCCGCCATGGAGACCTCGATCATCTGCGACAAGTTTGAAATAGAATAGCCCGCTGCCAGGCGGCCGGCCATAAGATCCCCGCTGCCCGCGCCGTAATCCGGAGCCGCAGCCCCGGCCGCGTCGCCACCCTTACTGGAACTCCTAGTACACTCTCACCGGCGATTTTTCTGCTGCGCCGATGCAACCTCCCAAACCATTGGATAATCTATTATAATCTTATACACGTGCCCGGCTGGTGAAAATGATGCGTCACCTTCGATTTCACACGGCGGTCTTGAGTTTTCTGTTGCTGGCTCGGACGGCTGGCGCCGCCGGATCGGCTATTCTCGAACGCGCCAAAGATCTCTATCAAAAAACACATTACCGGGAAGCGGTGCGCCTGCTCGAAGCCGGTGACGATAACTCCGCGGACGCCTACGCCCTGATGGGCAAAGTGTATTACCATCTGGACGATTACAAGAAAGCCACGGAGGCTCTGGAACGGGCCATCGAACGGGACCCCTGGAACTCGGATTATTACGACTGGCTGGGAAAAGTATACGGCCGGAGAGCCGAGACCTCCAGCGTCGTTACGGCCTGGTCTTACGCGGGCAAGTGCCGCCGCAACTTCGAGCGGGCCATCGAACTGAATCCCAAGAATCTGGAAGCCATCGACGATCTTTTCGAGTATTTGCTCAACGCTCCCGGCCTTGTCGGCGGAGGAATCGACAAAGCGGCTGCCTTGGCCGAGCGCGTCAAAGACCTCGATCCCGCCAAGTATCACTCTCTGGAAGCGCGCCTCGCCGACAAGCAAAAAGACTTTCCGCGCGAGGAGAAGCATCTCCTGACGTCGCTGGTGCTGGCGCCGTTGCATCTCGGACGGATCCTCGATATGGCCGAGTATCTTGCCCGCCGCGGACGGTACGAGGAAAGCGAAGCCATGTTCGATCGCGCCAGGAAAGTCGCGCCCGAAAACGCCGAGCTGAAGTTCGAGCGCGCCAAGACCTTAATCCAAACCGGACGCAACCGCGACGAAGCAAGGAAACTTCTGATGGAATACCTCAACTCTTCGTTGACGCCCGACGATCCCCCGCGCTCGGAGGCCGAGCGCCTCCTCCAAGAGGCCTCTCACAGTTGAGCTTTTGTTGGGAAAACTTTCGAGGCTGTCGTTCTGAGCCCTTCGACAAGCTCAGGACAGGCTCCGCGAAGAACCTGCTTTTCCTGCGTCCTGCTCAGTTCCCGCCGTCCACCGGCTGGTTGGAGAACAGAAACTTCCCGCCGCTTTCTTTCACCGTATACAATCGGTCACTCCCCACCATACCGCTCAGCCGCGGAACCGCCGGCTTCGCGGCCAGCAGGTAAAAACGCTTCGAACTTTGCCACATATCCTGAAATTCTTGCGGAGTCAGAAAAACCTGCGGAGCCCCCGGTGCGTTCGATCCATACTCCAGATTATTCACACGGTTCAAAAGATATCCTCGCGGCTGCCCGTAAAAAAACACGGAGGAGAAAGAGTAGTACTCATCGCCCACAATCATTTCGCCGGGCGGCGAGTGACGAAGCGCCTCGGCCAGGGCGCTCGACGAGAGTTCCGGCTCCATCACAACCAGGGCCATGCGCGCGGCCTGCGAAAATATCGCCATCATCAGCGCGAGCGCCAGAATTGACCGCGTGTAAGTAGGGACAGGCATTCTTGCCTGTCCCGGTACAGACCGGGAGGCCTGAACCCACGTGCCCATCCACGCCCCCGCCGATCCCACCAGCAGCGCGAGCGCCGCCACCACCAGCGGAAGCCGGAAATAAGCGAAGGAGTCGAGCGTCAGGTCCTGCATGTGTCCGAGCGAGAGCGTATATGCCTCCGGGTGCTGTGTCAGCGCCGAAACAATATCCCCCGGCGTGGGAACGTTCCGCACCGCATAGAGCACGGCGACGGTCACCGCCGCTCCGGCCGCGGCAATCGCCGCCGCGAGCCGCGTCGCTCCCCGAACCCAGTTCCCTCCCGCTACAATCGCCGATCCCACCAGAAGCGCGAGCGCCGGATAGATGGGCATCGAGTAATATTCCTGCGTGGTGGACAGGGAAAAAAACAGCATCGTGAATCCCGCCCAGCAAAGCGCCAGCAGCCGCACCCGCCCGGCCCGGTCGCTCGGCCGGTAGCTCAGTCGCGCCGCCGCCGGAAAATAAGCGCTCCACGGAAACAGCCACACCAGATTCAATAACCAGAACAGCGCGCGCGGCACCGTGTTGTAGTCGTGCGGATAACGCCGGTTCAGGAAGCGAAGCAGTTGCTCGTTGATGAAGTAACACCAGAAGAATCCGCGGTAGTGTCCGGGACCGCTGGTGAGCGCAAAGTCGAAGTAGGGCGGGTTCCGCAGTATCGCGAGAATAAACCAGGGCAAGGGAACCAAAACCGCGATGCACGCGCTCGAAAGAGGACGCAGCCGCTGCCACGTTCTAAGTGAGAATAGCTGCTTCGTCGCCAGAAGATAGAAGAAAGCACCGCCGGCCGGCAGCACCACTGCGATCAGGCTCTTCGTCAGCAATCCCCCGCCGAGGCTCACCGCCATGACGCGCGCCCAGAGCCAGGGCTGCGGCTCGTCCTCTTCCAGCGCTCGCAGGAACGACCATAGGCTGACCGTGACGCTCAGCGTCAGCAGGACGTCGGGAATCAGCACGCGAGTGAACAAAAACAGGCCGACGCAGGTCCCCAGCGCCAGTCCCGCGTAGCATCCCGCCGCGCGTCCAAAAGCCCAAGCTCCGAACCGCGCCGTCACCCAAGCGAGCAGGATCGCGCCCAATGCGATGGGAAGTCTCGCCGCCCAGTCATGCACGCCAAAAACGGCGTACGAGGAGGCGATCATCCAGTAGACCAGCGGAGACTTGTCCAGATAGCGAATTCCATCGAGCCGAGCCGTCACCCAATCGCCCGTTTCCAGCATGGTGCGCCCGATCGACGCGTGAGCCGAATCCACGTCGTCGCTCAACGCGGGAGCATGGTACAAAAATCCCAGGAAGATGAACGCGGCGAACGCGACCACAGTCAGTTGGTAGTGACGCTCCCACCAATGACAGAAGCCGGTTTCTTCACGAGTTTTCGAATGTGACTCGGCCACGGAATTCATGAGATCACTTCGGCGGACCGCCCGCTCGCTCGGAACAGAATTTCTCCGGTTGCAGCTTTGTCCCAAGCTCCCGGACCTTCCAGGCTCTGTTACAAAACATCTTTGGGAACCCCGTAAGGGCACGACTTTAGTCGTGCCGACGCAGAATGTTAGGGAGGGGGCTTTAGCCCCTGAGGTGCGCCTGGGCCCTCAGCGGCTAAAGCCGCTCGCTTCACCATTCGCCTTCGGCACGGTTAAAACCGTGCCCTTCCAACCCGTCGAAACAGGTTTTGCAACAACCTCCCAGTATAAGTGAGTATCGCTTATGCGGGAGTCCCGATCTCGCGGTGAAATGGGAAATCGTTCGATCCAGTTTATACTGGCTCGGAAGGAGAACCGATTTCTTGGGGATGGACCGATGAAGGAAAATTTGCCTTCGCAAATCAAGCAGTGGGACCCGGCGCTATACGACCGCAAGCACTCCTTTGTCTGGAAATACGGGGAGGAAGTGATCGGGTTGCTCGCTCCCCAGCAAGGAGAGCGCATCCTGGACCTGGGATGCGGAACCGGACATCTGACTCAGCGCATCGCGCTTTCCGGCGCAAGGGTCACCGGACTCGACCGGTCGGCGCAGATGATCGAGCAGGCCCGCGCAGCCTATCCGAATATTGAATTTGTCCTGGCGGATGCGGCGAATTTCGAGTTTCCCCAGCCGTTCGACGGTGTATTTTCGAACGCTGCTCTCCATTGGATGAAGCCACCCGAGCCGGTCGCCGCCTCCATCGCCCGCTGCTTGCGGCCCGGAGGACGCCTCATCGCCGAGTTCGGAGCCAAAGGGAATCTGAAGGCCATTCACGCCGCCATCAAGAGGGCGCTCGATGCGATGGGCCTGCCGGCGGACGAGGAAGCAAATCTACGCTATTATCCGTCAATCGCCGAATACGCCGGCATCCTCGAAGCAAACCGCCTAGAGGTCACCTACGCCAAAATCTTCGACCGTCCAACGCCGCTCGAAGAGGGTGAAAATGGACTCCGGAACTGGCTCCGGACGTTTGGAGGAAACGACGTCGCCCGCCTGTCACCCGCCGAGCGGAGTGAATTCGAAACGCGCGTGGCCGACCAACTCCGGCTCACTTTGTACCGCGACGGCACGTGGTTCGCCGACTACCGCCGCATCCGCATCGTAGCAATCCGGGAATAACCGCTCCAGGTAGGTACCGGCTGGAATGCCTGTACCTACTCAAGACCCCACCGTGAATGGCTCGACCGGACGAGGGATGCCGCGCACTTCGGACGGCGGCATCCGCTTCAATTTGTACGAACCCTTCAACGCCGCCGCCGTCTCCTCGCTGACCAGAATCTCCGTTCCAAACTGTTTGTTCAGCGCTTCCAGGCGCGAGGCGAAATTCACGGTCTCGCCGATCACGGTGTACTCCAGTTTCCGTTCCGGCACGCCGACAGTGCCCGCAATGACCTCGCCGGTATGGACCGCGGCGCCCATCCGCAGCCGGGGAAGCCGGCGGCCCTCCAGGTTCTTGTTGAGCTCCGTCATGCGCCGCCGGATCTCGATAGCGGCCCGCAGCGCATGGTCGGCCGCGTCGGGAATTTCCAGAGGCGCGCCGAAAACCGCTAGCACGCCATCGCCAAGAAACTTGTTGACGTGGCCATCTTCGCCCGCGATGGATGCAACCGCCTGCGCGAAGAACTGGTTCAGCAGGTCCAGCACCGTTTCCACCGGATATTGCGTCGTGAGGGCGGTGAAGTCGCGCAGGTCCACGAACAGGATGGTCACCTGTTTTCGCTCGGCGGCGGGAAGGCGCGAAGGATCGAGCACGCGCGTGGCGACCTCACGCGTGAGATAAGATCCGAACAGGTCGCGGATGCGTTGCCGCTCGCGCAGACCGGAGGCCATTTCGTTTACGGCCAGGGCGATGCGTCCGAATTCGCTGGTAGAAGAGACCGGCGCCGACGTGCTCAGGTCCCCTCCGGCGATGCGATCGAGCGCGCCGGTGATGGCCCGCGTTTGTTCGCCCGCCTCGCGCGAGACCAGTCCGATCAGCAAGAACCACAGCAGCGTCAGAGACGTTCCTACCACCACCAACTGCAATAAGAGACCGGAAGGAAACGGCTGCGCCGTCGCGTGCCAGCGCTGGTAAAAAATAAATACGACGGTAACGAGCGGCGCCATCGCGAGGAGTCCGGAAAATAGAAAGAGCCGCGACGCCAGAGGCAGGCGCACCAGGCGGCGCGCGTCGATTCGCGGGCCTAACTGCTCCATCGCCTGAGCCAGCGGCTGCTGGATCAATCGCTCCGTGGCGTGGTACTCGAAAACGGCATGGGCCACGGGCACCACCGTCAGGTTCATCAGCCAATAGAGCGGGAAGTCGCGCGCGGGGATGCCCAACGCGATCGCGCGATTCGCCCAAATGACGAGCGCCGTGGAAGCTAGCGTGGCGGCAACGGCGTGCGGTCCAAAGATGCGAGGGAGCACGTAGAGCGGAAGCGACAGCAAACGGTCGGTGCCCCGCTCCATCTCGGGAGGACTGGCCGAAGGCCCGAGCATCCGCCGCACGGGCTGCAACACTGCCCACAGAATCAGGAGATCGACGGCGACGAAGGCCGCCATTGCCGGCAACGCCAGATAGGAGAGCAGCAGGCGCAACTGGCGCGGCGTATAGTCGAATGCCAGCGAGTAGAACGCGAAGGCGGGCACCACCGACACCAATACGCCCAGAAAATAATTCCGAATCGCCCGAGCCCAGAGCGTTCGATAGCTCAAACTTCCCTCCGTCCCCGCCGATCAGCAAAAACCACAGCAGCCTCGCGCTGCGGCTCCTATCGTAACACTGCGGAGCGCAATATTCTTTCACCGCCGTCGGGGTATTCCGCTTCGGGCCGCTGCGGGCAAATTGGCGGGAACCGAATCGCCGCGCGATATTGTATACTTCTACCTCGCGAAAAGGAACGGCGAAATTCCAGGATTGTAACGAATAACCTATGCCTATACGAATTCGCATCGCCACCAAGATTTTTGCGCTCGCGGTGTTTCTGTTGTTGCTGACCGTGGCGTTGTCCATCTTCGGGATGTTCCAAACCCGGCGCGTCCGTGGCGAGCTGGACCGGATCGCGCAGCGCGACGCACCTCTGCAAGATATCATCGGCCGCATCGAAATGGATGGACTCCGCCGCAGCCTGTTGTACGAGCGGTGGATGGCGCTCCTCAAGGATTCCAAGAGCGACGCGAAGGCAATCGATGCCGTGGCGGCCAACTACAACCAGTTGGGTCAAGAGGTAACCGACTCCGTGTCGAAAGCCAGAGCGATCTTGGACCGCACGCCGCCCTCCGAAGGCGATGCCGTCGATCTGGCCCGGCTCCGCGGACTGCTCGAAGAGACGGCCAGGAATTATCCCCTGCTCGCGTCCATCCGGCAGCGGCTCCTCGACCATCAGAAATCCCAAGACCTCTCCTCCATGCAGGAGCTTCGCGAAATCGAAGCGAACGTCCAAAGCAACTTGCAGCAGCGGCGCGACGAGATGATGCAAAGCATAGCCACCTTGACGGAGCGCGCCATTCAGAACGCCGAGGTGCACGAGCAAAGGCTGCTGCGCGTCACCACCGCTGTCACCGGCTTCGCTATTCTTTTCGGCCTCGTTTTTGCGTGGTTGACGACACGGCGCATGGTCCAGCCCATGGAAGAGCTGATGCACGGCGTCCAGTCGGTGGTGAAAGGAGACCTCAGCGTCGAATTGGCGGTAAAAAGCAGCGACGAGATCGGCGCGCTGACTACCTCCTTTAACTCCATGATCGACGAACTCCGTTCCAAGCAGCATATGAAGGAGACCTTCGGCAAGTATATCGATCCGCGGATCGTCGAGAGCGTCATCCTCAACCCCTCCGTCGCCGAAGTTGGAGGCGGAAGGCGGACCATGACCATCCTCTTCTGCGATCTGGTCGGTTTCACCGGCATCGGCGAGGCCCTGACGCCCTCCGGTATGGTCCGCCTCCTCAATCGCCATTTTGGGCTGATGGCCGAGGCGATTCAAAAGCACCAGGGCGTGGTGGACAAGTTTATCGGCGACGCCGTGATGGCATTCTGGGGGCCTCCCTTCACCACATCCTCCGAGCACGCCTCGCTTGCTTGCCGCGCCGCGCTCGCGCAGTTATTGCTGCTCGATACCTTGCGCGCCGACCTGCCGGAGATCACCGGCCTGCGCAAGAACATTCCACCGATCGATATGCGAATCGGGCTGGCCAGCGGAGAGGTTGTGGTCGGCAACATCGGCTCGCAACACGCCAGTTCCTACACCGTGATCGGCGATACGGTGAACCTGGCCTCCCGGCTGGAAAGCGTCAACCGTGTCTATGGCACGCGCATCCTGCTCAACAGCGACGCCCGCCAGACGGCGGGTGCGTCGATTGAAGCGCGCGAAGTCGATTGGATCGCCGTGAAGGGGAAAACGGAGCCGGTCGCCGTCTACGAATTACTGGGATTGACGGGCGAAATATCCGAGGAACGCCTGCTGTCGCGCGATCGCTATGAAGAAGGGCTCGCCGCGTACCGCAAGTTCGATTGGCAGGCGGCCGAAGCGGCGATGCGGGAAGTGCTCCGTCTGCTCCCGAACGATGGCCCCGCCAAAGTGCTGCTGGCGCGGCTCGAACACCTTCAGTCCCAGCCCCCCGCATCCGATTGGGACGGCGTCTGGCGCTTGGCTGAAAAGTAAAGCAGGTTCTCGATCCGGTTACTTTCGCCGTCCTAAAATGGGCGCCAGGTTCCTTCCAACAATACAAACCACTCTGTAACGACGATGGCCTAGCGGACGCCGCCGGGAGCGCTCGTCGCCGCCTGCTTCTCGGCCGCGAGCTTGTCCAGAATGTGTTTTTCGATCCAGAGCTTGTCCCACCACTCGACGGGATTCACTTCCACGCCATCGAGGAGCGTCGTGAAGTGCAGATGGTCGCCCCCGGCGAGGCCCGTCGAGTCGCTGTCGGCGATCACCTGACCTTTTGCAACCTTGTCGCCCGCCTTTACCTTGAACGAATTCAGGTGGGCGTAAATCGTCTGCAATCCAAAGCCGTGGTCGAGGATGATGGCATTGCCGAAGATTCCCAGATATTCGGCGAATACCACGCGCCCGGAATTGGCCGCTGCCACCGGCGTGTGTATCACCACAGCCAAGTCGAAGCCCAGATGCACCTGTTCATCGACCTTCTTGTCCTGATAAATATATGTCCGGTAATCGGCGAACTGCGATTCCACCGCCGAATTCGTTAACTGCACGAAGGGGCCGTCCCACAGGAACTCGGCCGCACTCTGCGTGCCGAGCTCGGCGATCTTCGCGCGATTGCGTTTGCGCAGCTCTCCGTTCACCATAAGAAAATTTTTCAGCAGGTCGCCCTGATCCTTCATCTCCGGCGTGTGCGCGAGTATCGCGGGCACGGTCGCTTGCAGAAATTTGTCGTCGATGGGAATGTCGCGGTGGCGGAACTTTTTTTCAAAGAGATGGAACTGGATGCCCGCCGTGGTCTCGTTTTCGGCATCGTCGCGCGCAACGAGGACGGGCGCGACATCGGTGGAAACGTCAAAGGGAAAAGCAAACAGCGCCAAATGGTCACCCGTCTGCCCTCCCGGCAGCGGGAAGCCTGGGAAAAAGTACGATCCCACGCGCACGCCTGACGAAACCGTGCCGGGCGAGACATTGTAAATAACCATCTCGCACCCGGCCTGGTTGATGTAGATCAAGCCGGTGTGCAGGGCAATCGCGGGAGCGCGGGAGCGAACCGGGAATTTTCGGTCGAGAGCCGCCCGCGAGGAAAACCAGTTCTTGTTCTGCGCCACTATGTGGAGCGTGGCCTCGCCGTCCTTCAACTCCGCCTGCCGCTCGGTGCCCAACAAAATCTCCCGCGTTTCGGACTTCGGTCCGGTGCGCCACTGCCATCTCGACGCGTACGACTCGGCCAGCACCGGAATCGACCGCCCGCCCTGCTCCAGCGTAACCGTGACCGCGCGCAGCCCGCGCCGGTCGGAGACCGTGAAAGAAACTGGCGTGGACCGGCCGATCCCCTTTCGCTCGGTAACGAGCCGAACCTGCGGCGCGGTTCCGCGAACCTCCCACACGATGAATACAATTATGCCCAGCGTCAGCAGTGCCAGCAGGGCAATGCCGGCCATCCCGCTTTCCGCTGGTCGCAGGCGCGGTGAAACACTTTCGTTGTGATGGAGATGTTTCGTCAAATTTCGAGCGTAAGAGATGGAGTGCGAAATGTCAATTTCGACCAGCTAGGCATCTGCGGAGCGGACGCTTAACCAGTCAACTGAACGCCGTTGTTATGCTGACCCTGACCCAGGCGATGACCCGTTGCGCACGAGCACGATCTTGCCTATGACGCCTCCCTTCCCGAGCAATTCCTGCGCGTGTCTTGCCTCGGCAAGAGGAAATCGCTGCGCGATGAGCGGTTTGATCTTTTGTTGTTGAAGGAGTTCAATCAGGGCGATCAAATCCTGTCGAAACCATGCCGGTTTCAGCCGTTTGAGCGTCTGGATGCTGTAGGGGACCACCCGTTTCCGGCCCGGGAGAAGCCAGCCGCCGGCAATGTACACGCCGAAGATGGCGATTGCACGAAAGCGATGACGACCACCGGAACGACCTGAAGCCAGTCGTCCCCCGCGTAGCGAGCCAGTAAGGCCATAGGCCACTACCGTCCCGCCAGGACGGAGAGCCTTGCGGGAACGCCAGATATGGGCGCCACCGATGCCGTCAAAGACAACGTCTACGCCCTCGCTCGTGAGGCGGTGAATTTCTTTCACGAAGTCGAGATGCTGGTAATCAATTGGGATACCGCCCAGGTCGGAAACGGCCGACGCCGTTTGTGACGAACAGGTACCGTACATCTCCAGCCCGGCGAGGCGCCCAAGTTGCAAGAGTGCCGTGCCGACCCCGCCCGACGCGCCGTGGATCAGCACGCGCTGGCCCGGTTTGACCTTGGCGGAGCGATGCAGCATCTGATACGCCGTAATATAGTTCAGAATGAGGCTGACAGCCTCGGCGGCGTCCAACCCAGGCGGCACCGGAACCAGCTCGCGCCGCGGCAGGCAGACGAACTCCGCGTACGCTCCGTGTATAGGCATCGCGGCAACGATCTGGCCCGTTTCGATTCCGGAGACACCTTTGCCGAGCCGATCCACCTCGCCA
>ORMF011008420.1_pt1 | contig 44658 bp, 47 predicted proteins | sample 1779871 | NCBI WGS metagenome assembly ORMF01 (sample SAMEA104232316, study PRJEB22302) | groundwater metagenome | biome: forest; feature: aquifer; material: groundwater | place: USA | collected 2011-08-07 | depth 5.4 m
GGCGGTGTCGAGAATGTCTTTGAGTCCGACGGGGATGCCGTGGAGCGGGCCGCGGTAGTGGCCGTGGAGGATGTCCTGTTCGGCGCGGCGGGCGTCGGCGAGGGCGGAATCGGCGAGTACGGTGATGAATGCGTTCAGTTTCGGGTTGAGGGTGTCGATGCGGGTAAGGCAATCGCGCGTGAGTTCTACGGGGGAGACGGAGCGGTCGCGGATTTGCTGACTCAGTTGTTGGATGGTGGGGCGCACATGAGCCTCGGCAGACGGATGCGATTTTACAGGTTGGGGCCATGAGTGGTTTCGGGAATTGCCGCCCAGTGCCGCGGTTGCAAGGAGCGGGCTCAGGGCAAGGTGACGGAGGAATTTGCGGCGGCTGCCGGATGGTGGGTGTTTCGAGCGCATCGTGTCGTCGCGTTGCAGCGCCTGAAGGCGCTCTCTCTAGGCCAATATACGGTAGCTAGAGCGATACCCTGATACGAATCTAATTTGCCGAGGGCTTGAGACGCGGCAAGCCGCGTCTCTACGAAACAAGCCGCGTTTCTACGAAACCGCCCGGTGCGCGGCCCGCTTCGAGAACCGTCGCACCACATACACGATCACATACACGGCCGGGCCGACGGCGAGTGCCCACGGGCCCCAGCGCAGGGCGATGGGATCGCTGAAGTAGAGGGCAATGAAGGTCATCACTGTCGGCAGGGCGATGACGTACACCAGTCCGAGGCGGCCGGCAGGGATACGGAAGGCGCGGGGAAGGTCAGGGCGTTTGTGGCGTAGTCCCCAGGCGGAGAGTACGGTCATCACGGTAGTGGCGGCGCGCAGCCAGACGTAGATGCTGATCAACTGGCCTAGGGTATGCAACGCTAGCGACGCGTAGATGGAAGCGGAGATCAGGATCGCGACCCACGGAGTTCCGTAGCGCGGGTGCTTGCGCGTGAGGAAGGGCGGCAGGTAGCCGTCTTCGGCGAGTGCAAAGGGCATGCGGGTGGTGGTGAGCACGGTGCTGTTGAGCAGCGCCATGGTGCTAACCATCGCGGCGAGCGTCATCAGACTGCCTAGCCAGGGGCCGCCGATGAGTTGCGCCGCGGTTGGGAAGTATCCATCTTTCCAGTTTTGCCAATTGCCGAGGGCGGCCAGGGCGGCGAGGGTCGGCAAGAAATATGTCGCGATGGAAAGTGGCACGACCAGCGCGAGCGCTCGGGGATACGTGCGTTGCGGATTCTCGACTTCCTCGGCGACGGTGGAGAGCTGTTCGTATCCGGAGTAGAGCCAGAGCCCCAGGGCGAGGCCGACACCGAATACCTGGGAGAGTGGCCGGTTCGGCGGCACGAACGGGAGGAATGGGTTGTGATGCCACTTCGCCAGGCCGAGGACGACCATGGCGATCACGGGGATGAAGATGAAGATTTCGAAGGCGGTGGCGGCTTTGCCGACCATCTGAATGCCGCGAATGTTGACCCAGGTGATGAGGGCAATCAGCGCGAACGAAACCAGCCAGTGCTTCCAGCCGGTGATCTGCGGAAAATAGAACGTCAGGTAGTCGGCGAAGAGCACGGAATAGGAGCCGCCCAGGAGAAACGAGGCGGACCAGTTCCACCATCCAGCGAGGAAGCCCCAGAAGTCGCCGAAGGCGGCGCGGGTCCAGCGATAGAAACCGCCCTCGACCGGCATGGCGGTGGTGAGTTCGGCCGAGACCAGCGACACCGGGATACACCAGAAAAACGGGATGATCAGGTGGTAGAGCAGGGTCATGCCGGGGCCGCTTTTGGTCACCATCGATTCCAGGCCGAAGGGGCCGCCGGTGGTGTAGGAAAACATTACGAAGACGAAGTAGAAGAGGCTGGCCTTGCGGACGGTGGATTTCGCGGAGGATGGGTTTGACGTGCTCAAGATGAGGAAAGAACCTCGGGGGCTAAAAGCCCCGTTGAAGAACAGCACTTTATCGCAGCGCTGAAGCGCTGCGCCACCCAAAAGCTCGCTCGCTGCAAATCAAGTCACCCAGGCACCAGCTTTAGTGCTTCAACGATTGAGACAGGAGCCAGGACACCAGGTCCGGCTCGGCGTAGGCGAGATCCCAGGAATTGTGGCCTACACCGGGATACTCGGTGTACTTGAATTTGGCATTGGCGGCCTTGAGGGCCTCGGCCAGGTGGCGGGCTTCGGTGACGGGGACGACGTCGTCGGCGTAGCCGTGGAAGATCCAGACTGGCGTGCTGCCGATGCGGCGGGCGATTTCGGCGTAAGGGTCCGTGATTTTGGGATCGTCAACCACAGTGACGCGCAACTGTGGCCAGTCTTTCTTAGGACGCACGCCCGAGCAGATGGGCACGAGCGCGGCGAAGCGTCCGGGATTGCGGGCGGCGAGTTCCCAGGTACCGAATCCGCCCATGGAAAGGCCGGTGAGATAGATGCGATCGCGATCGCCGTGGAATTGCTTGATGGACGCGTCGAGGGCGGCTAATGCTTGCGCCTGCATGTCCGGCTCACCCCAGATCTTGTTTTCGCGACATTGAGGCATCACCACGACGAACGGGAACCGGGAATTCTTCAACCGGATGGCATGGCCGATGCCTACGTCGGTCTGAATCAGGCCGTCGGAACCGCGTTCGCCCGCTCCGTGAAGGAAGAGGATGACGGGCCAGGATTTCTTCGAGGAAAATTCTGCTGGAATAAAAACCTGGTAGCGATAACTGCTGCCGGAGACGCTCACGGTGCGATCAAGGAAACCGGTCTGAACACGGCCAAACGCGGGGAGAACTGTTGCCAGAAGCAGAAGGAATGACAGTCCAAAGAAGTTTTGACATCGCATGGCAGGCTAGTCTACAGGAATTCCGCGGATGATCCTCAAGGGCCAATCGGGGAGAGTGCGCAGAAAAGCCCTTGACCGCAAAGGGCGCAAAGGTTCGCCAAGGACGCGAAGAAAGGCTGGAACCACAGGGGGTCACAGGGCAAATCCTCAACCGCAGTGCAGCCCGGCTGAAGGTGTTCTAGCCGGAGGAGGAAGCGGCTTTCCATTTCTTGCAGAGAGCGGCCATGGTGTCGAGAGCATCCCGGGTGTAGAAGGTGATGGCCTGCCGAACGGCGTCGTCGGCCAGATCGGGCGACTTTCCCAGGAAGTCCACGATCATACGGACGCTGGCGCCGCCTCTTAGAGACCCGGCAAAGGTGACTTGCTGTTCGGCCGTTACGCCCAGCGCGTGATTGAGAAGCGCGACGAAACGGGGCGGTTCATAGGATGTCACGACCGCGGAAATCATGGCTTTGATCGGATCGAGGGCGACATAGCGGATGCGGCTGCCGACTTGCCAGGGATTGCCCTCAATCCACGAAGCCTCTTCGTAGATTCCTCGGTGAAGCAGACGTTCCAGATCGCTGAAGGCGCGAAACGCCAGTTCCACCGAGACCGGCACGACCACGGAATAATCGATCCGCGGCAGCATGGGCCCCACCCCAGAGTGGGCGGATTATGCGCCGATTCCGAGCGGAAGACAAGGCCGTAAATTGGCCTGCTCCAGAGCGAGCAATTTGCGCTTGATGTCCAGCCCGCCGCCGTAGCCGCAAAGCGAGCCGTCGGAGGCGATCACGCGATGACAGGGAACGACGATCGCGATGGGATTACGGTTGTTCGACATGCCGACGGCGCGGAAGGCATGGGGATGGCCGATGGCGTGGGCGATGTCGCGGTAGCTGCAAGTCTCGCCGTAGGGGATATCGAGCAGAGCGCGCCAGCACTTCAATTGAAAGTCGGTGCCGCGCAGGTCCAGTGGAAGCGAAAAGTCCTGGCGCCGACCGGAGAAGTAGTCGCTGAGTTCGCGCAGCCAGGGGCTGAGCGCGTCGGCGGATTCTTGCCAGGTCTGGTGGTCGCCTTGCGCGGGCTGGCCGCGGTCGAACTCGAGTTTCAGTAGGCCTCGGGAGGAGAGGGCCAGCAGCAAGGGGCCGACGGGGGAGTTGGTGCGCGTGAAGTAGATGGATTCCATGGTTTTGGTGGAAGGATAGCACTTTGACGGGTCGCCCCACTGACATGAAACATCTACCACGGAGTCACGGAGTCACGGAGAAGTTCTTTCTAGAATTCCTCCGTGTCTCCGTGGTGGATTTAAGCGGCGGAGCCGGCGAGTCGCTGGCGCTACAAAAAAAGCCTCCCGTTTTCACGGGAGGCATTGTTCGCGCGGGGGAGAGCGCTTCTATTTCGGTGGTTGCTGTTGGTCCGGAGAGGCTGCGGGGGCAGTTCCGGAGGAAGCCAGCTGCTCCAGATTGTTCTTCAGGAGGCTGATTTCGACACGGCCGCCGGAGATCCGCTTGGGCTTGGTGTCGCCCGCGGTCGCTTGCACCGGCGCGTTGCCCATGCCGACGAGGTAGATCCGGTACACGGGAATCTCGTGGTTGAGAACGAGGTAGCGGACGACCGACTCGGCCATCTTCTGCGAGTTGGAGATCGCGGTCTGTCCGTGACCGGAGGAGAAGCCCTGCACTTCGATGATGTAGCCGCGCTGGCTCTTGAGCGGGGTGGCCATCTCATCGAGAGCCGACTTGGCGTTCTTGCTGAGGAGGGTCTGGCCGGGCTTGAAGCGGATTTCCGTCTGGGTGGCGGCCTGATACTGATCGATGTTGGTGACGACCTGCTCGACTGTGTTCAGACGGGTGTGAGCCTGCTGCGCGGTCTGCTGCGCCGCGGTCGCCTTATTGCCGGCGTCGATGGCGTGCTGGTCGGCTTCGTTGGCCTTCGAAGAAGCGAGCTGGATTCCCTGCTGGGCGCGGCTGTCCACGTCCTTAATCATCTTGCTGTTGGCCGAGGTGAGCTCATCCAGTTCGTTGATGCGGTCGCGGATGGGCGCGGTCTGCCGCTGGACGTACTTTTTGCGGGCAAAGGGGTTCACTTTGCCCCAGAAACCTTCATGGGTGTCCGGCTGCAACGGAGCTTTGCCGGTCGCGTTGTCAACCTTGGGAGCGGCGGCCTGATCGGCAGGAGTGCTCTGGGTCGCGGGCTGACTCTGGGAGTTGGAACTCTGCTGCGCGAATGCGGGGAGAATCAGGATTCCAGCCAGCAGCAGCGCTACGATGATGCGATTCTTCATTTTGTACTTCCTCCAAGTAGGAGTGGGGGCTCCACTCCGGGCGCCTTACGGCGCATTTTGATTGTGTCTGTAGCCTTACAAACCTACCGGAACTCAGAAGGCATCGGCGACGCGTTGGATGCCTCAGAAAGCGGCCCTACCACCGGCCTGCTTTCCTTAGAACAGGTTGCGTGCCAAATAGCGGGTCGCTGGGGTGGAATGCAAAGGCTTTGTTTTCAAAGATATTGTACCTTGCCGGAGCGTTTCGGCACTGGCCGCGGCGGGGGGCGGCGGTAATTTTGGCGGAAACTGATATAAAAACTGCTGTGGGGTTGACCGGCGATCGGGCTTGATCTCAGAAGGTGGCGTTACCGTCAGATTGGTCTGGCCCGAGCATCCGGCGAGTGAGGGGCACTCAGTGAATATGCAGCGCATCATTCCCGTTCTGCTACCTCTGTTGCTGGCGGCCTGCACGCAGGCCGAGAAGGGCGGTTTTGACCTCAACCGGCTGAAACTGCCCGATGGATTCCACATTGCCGTGTTCGCCAAGGTGGATGAGGCCCGCATGTTGGTCTTCAGTCCCGGGGGCGTGCTGCTGGTTAGCGCGTCCGATGACGGCAAAGTGGTTGCGCTGCCCGATCCGAAACATACCGGCAAGGCCGAGCGTTCGGTCGCTGTGCTGGACAACCTGAACGAGCCGCACGGGCTCGGGTTCTATCAGGGCAAACTGTACGTTGCCGAGAACGACAAAGTGCGCAGCTACGACTGGGACGAGACGAACCTACGCGCGTCCAATCCCAAGTTTCTGACCGACCTGCCGGGAGGCGGCGGACACTCCACCCGCACCTTGGTGTTTCACAACGGCAAGATGTACGTTTCGGCGGGGTCGAGTTGCAATGTGTGCCTCGAGAAAGATCCGCGGCGCGCGGCCGTGATGGAGTTCAATCCTGATGGCAGCGGGATGAGGATTTTCGCAAAGGGCCTGCGCAATGCGGTGGGAATGGCTGTGAATCCGAAAACGGACACGGTCTGGGTCACGGTCAATGGACGCGACCGGCTGGGAGACGACCTGCCGCCGGAAGTGATCAACGATCTCGGGAAGAACGGTGGCGACTTTGGCTGGCCGTATTGCTACGGCGATCGCGTGCCGGATCGCAACTTCACAAAACCGGGCGACGACCGCTGCAAGAACATGGTTCCGCCCAAGGTGCAGATGCAGGCGCACTCGGCCCCGGTTGGGTTAGCGTTCTACGAAGGAACGGCGTTCCCTTCCGAATATCGCAACAACATCTTTGTTGCGTTTCATGGATCATGGAATCGCAGCGTTCCGACCGGAGACAAAGTGGTGCGGGTGAAGCTCGACGACAAAGGGCAGCCGGTAGGTGGCGCGCAGGACTTCATCACCGGGTGGCAGGACGAGAGAGGGCGACGCAGTGGGCGTCCGGTAGGGATTGCGTTCGGTGGGGATGGGTCGATGTATGTGAGCGATGACAAGGCGGGAGTGATTTACCGGGTGACGTACCGGTAATTAACTTCGAGTTTGTGGACTCAAGTGCGGGTTTGCAGGTTCACAATAGGTTTAATAATTTGTTGCTTGACGTTGGCAGAAGTAGTCAGTAAGGTTCTAGCGGCCACCTTCCCCGTGAGCCTGCAAGGAACAAACAATGAGGCAGCGACTTTGTCTCTCCCTGGTCACGGGTATGCTGGCTACGCTTTTAGCTCTCAGCCTGCCCTCTTTGGCACAAACCAGTTCTCACCACCACCACATCAACATCGCCCACCCCGCGCTGATTGATGGCTCCGTCCACCCCGAACAGATACCCGACGTATCCGCCTATCGACTATGGTTCCTTACCGTGTCGCTGCCTCCCAACGGCACAACCGAGTCGCAGCGTTCCATACAAAATGCGCAAATCGCCGTGTTGCATCTCTCCCATGCGGACCGCTTCGCACTGCTGACTGCCTTGGCCTCGTTCAACGTCCACTATACGGCACTCGTGACCGATAACAATGCAGCCGTGGCGTCTGCTGCCAAAAGCTTCAAGTCCCTGGACAACGCAGCATTCTTGCGAGTTCGCGACGCGCTGGTCAATGGCGTCATGGATGACCTGAGGGCCCAACTGAGTCCCGAAGGATTTTCCAACCTCCATGCTTACATCCAAGGCGAGAAGAGGAACATGCGGCTCTCGCCAGTGAACAAATAGAGGAGAGATGAAAATGAAGTTGACGACAGCCCTGCTTGCTTGTTTATGCGGCCTTAGCGTTTCTCTGTTTGGCCAAATGACCCCCCAATACAGCTACTACACCAACTACACTTACAGTCCTACAACGAGGACGATGACAGCCAGCGTAACAACTTCCGGAAACACGACCTTCCCGCCCTCGTGTGGTTCACAATGCTACAGCGCATTCCATCACGCTGCGGGCACAAATCAACTCAAGCTGCACGGTGTCGTCGTGGCTGGCGGGTCATATGCGGCTCAATCAATAGTCAGCCCTCCCTCTCAGCAACTGAACTACACTAACACCATATCGGCGGACTGGAGCGGGTGTGACATAGCAGGCGCCAACGATTGTGTTGGAACCGGGGACGGCAACGCTGGTGTTGAATGCAGCGTTGCGGGCCTTATCTCAACTGACCCCTTCTCCTTCCAGATCGAGGCAGCGTTTACTCGTGCGGATTGGGTCGGGACACCGCCGCCCACTTGCTGGCAATTGCCCGCGAGTAAAATCTGGCAATGCAATTACCAGGTCGCCAATAACTGTACTCCAGAGACTACTCCTCCCGACAACGACTTCAACGGCGCGCTTATCGGACCCAACGACTACCGTGGGATTGCGACCTATCTCAGTTGGATGACGGTCGCCACCTGTTCTCGCCATAACGCATCCGGACCGTGGACCTGCTGGCACGGCCTGGCGTGGTTGCAGGGTATGAACTCCCGGTTCCCCCCATTCGCCTGTACACACAATCCGTGACGCAATCGCGTGAGGAGGAAGGCAAAATGATGATATTTCTGAAGATCACCTCGGCAATCCTCGTCGCCGTTTGCGCTGTGGTGCTGTTCACGGTTGCCTGGGTTCTTGCTCAAGCCAGGGGGGCAAAAGCAACGGATGTCAGTGGCCTACCTGCCATGACGATCTATTCACCGTTCTACTGGCTACTGGTAGCCGCGATACTGGCTGGCGTTTGGTGGCTTTCCCGGCGCTGGTTGTTTTGAGCAGGAGGCGAAAATGTCTATCCTTAAGATGGCTGGGGCATGGGGCACCATCTATAACGGCGTCGGTTCTGTCAAGGGACACGTAGACACGTAGACCGGGCCGAGATAAGGCCGTTGATTCCGGCGACACCTCGGGGGTTTTGTGCCTAAACTGTCTTGCCATTCTCGATTCTTCTGGGTGGGTACACTGATGTTTTGTTTACTCGCAGCCGTTGTTTTTTGGGAGTTCCGCGGGATCACGACATGGACGGCCCGGATTGAGCGTTCTGACCAAACCCGGGGCAGATGAGAAGGTGCAATCACCAGCCCCCAGTTCAGCACGGTGTGAGTTTCCTTCACCGCTGCTTCTGGCACGGGGGGCTCCATTTGGCTCCACCTCGACGCTGAGAATCGGCCTGATTAGAAAGTGGCGGCGGGCGGGCCACGCCTGGGCACTGCGGCCAGCGCGGTTGCCCTACGTGTGCTTCTCGTACTGCTGATAGATAAACGGGTCGGTCATGCCGGCAATGTAGTCGCAGATGACGCGGGGCAGCGGCTCGTGGGCAGATTTCTCACGGTAACTGCGGGGAAGGTCGTCGGGCTCTTCCATCCAGTGGGCGAAGAGTTCTCCGACGATGCGCTCGGCGTCTTCTTTCTCTCCTTCCAGCGCAGGGCTGAAGTAAAGATTTTCGTACAGGAAGTGTTTGAGTTGGCGGCGCTCCTGGGCGATGGGCGGGCTGAAGGCGGCGAGGCGCTCGGGATGGCGGCGGATCTCGTCCAGGGAATGCACGCCGGCCTGCTCAAGGCGCAGCCGGGTATTGGAAATCAAATCGCCGACCAGGCAGTCGAAGACGCGCTTCAGGGCTTCGTTGAAAAGCAACTTCTCGGCTGCCTTCGGGTACAGGGCTTGCACTTCCCGGTAGCAGCGATCGAACAGATTGACGCTGCTCGAAATTTGTTCGACGGTGAGCAGGCGGGCTTCGTAGCCGTCGTCGAGATCGGCGGTGCTGTAGGCGATCTCATCGGTGAGGTCGATCAACTGCGCTTCGAGCGGGGGGCGCAAGTTCAGAAGATACTCGGCGAGTTCGGGATGATCTTCAGGCGGGTAGTCGTGCGAATGCTTGATGATTCCTTCACGGACTTCGAACGTCAGATTCAATCCGCGAAACGAGGCATAGCGGAGTTCGAAGTCTTCGACGATACGGAGCGCGTGCAGGTTGTGATCGAAAGCGAACCCGTGCTGGCGCATGGCGGTGTCGAGCGCTTTTTCTCCGGCGTGGCCAAAGGGTGGATGGCCGATATCATGGACCAGGGCGAGGGCTTCGACCAGATCGCCGTTGAGTCCGAGTTGGGCGGCGATGGTGCGCGAGATTTGCGTAACTTCGATGGTGTGCGTCAGGCGGTTGCGAAAGTGGTCGGAGTAGCGGCGGGTGAAGACCTGGGTCTTCGCTTCCAGACGGCGGAAAGCGCGGGCGTGGACGACGCGGTCGCGATCGCGCTGAAAGTCGTTGCGGTAGGGATGGGGCGGTTCGGGATGGCGGCGTCCGCGGGAGTCTGCTACCTGGACGGCGTAGTCGGCGAGCATAAATTCAGTTGCCAGTGGTCAGTTGTCAGTTTACATCGACAATGAAACTACCCTCACCGCCCCTGTGGATGCGGACCTATTGCTGCAACATCGGATTTCACCGGAGATTGAATTCCAGCGTCAGTGTTTCAACGAAGGCTCCCAATCCGTCTAATAAGGCGGGCCCTGGCGCGTGCTACCAAGTAGTTGGCTTGGTGATATATGCACCGGATCCATCGGGAATACTAGCAGGCAGTTGAGCTATCCTAAGCAGGTTCAATGGAAGGTTGCGGTCCTTGTCGGCGGCTGCGCGTAGTTCCACTGCCGCACCTCGAACCGGGTTTCTGGGCGGAACATAGACAGTCACGATCTTGGATGGGAACCTTGTTTTCACCATGTTTACGGCTGGAACCAAGTCCGAATCCCCACTGACCACAATCAAGTGATCGCACAGATTTTGATACGCGTCATCAAGCATTGAGACCGCGATATTGACATCCGTTCTCTTTTCCTCAGGGATACTGAAAATCCGATCTTTTTCTTGCAAGCTGCAAGTGGCTTGAGGAACCCGGCATTTCACGGATTTGTTTTTGTACCGGCCCCGGACCACATTCACGAGCGGAAGCGTTTCAATCGCCTTGAGATACGCAAGCTGATCGTTGCTCTTTCCGCCCGACGAAAGAGCGGTGAAATACCTGATTTTTTGGAGGGTGTCGTGGGGCCTTAAGAGCACAAATAGCCGCTCTATATCAAGCCATTTGTCTTTCGAGAACTTCAGAACGCCGTAGTAGAGGTTAAAACCGTCTATATAGACAATCACCCTCGAACGACGTGGGAGGGGGGATGTGGCCATAAAATATAAAGGGCAATCCTATAGATTGCCCAAACCGGCTTTTCGCCGGGGAGTCGTTACTACCGTACTGAGATTACACCAATGCCATATTCGATGCAATTTCACAAGCGACAATTTTTGTTAACGGTAACCTCGACTGTAAACCCTTTATTTTCAGTCATGAAGATCAATGGACTGAAGACATTTTCAAAGGAAACTGCCCCCCAGCTGTGAATTCGCTGCGCCACCCAAAGCCCATTCTCGAAGGGAACTTTCCGGGCAAACCTGACCTTCCCTCGCAGGACTCCGTCTCTACTGTTTTTCTTCTTTGGCCAGCTTAACTTTGGCGGAATCGAGTTTTTTCTGGACGCGGGCTATGTCGGTCTGGTCAACCTCGGCGGCGATGGTGCGATTCCATTCGACTAGGGCGCGTTCCCAGTGGGTCGCGGCTTGCTTTAGGCGGCCGGTTTTCTGGTACAAGTCGCCGAGATGGTCGTGCACGGTCGGGTCGGTGTTGATCTTCTGCCCAGCCTTGACCAGATTTTCTTCCGCCAGTTCGTACTTTCCGAGACGGAAGTAGGCCCAGCCGATCGAGTCGAGATAAGCGCCGTTGGTGGGATCGAGATCGAGGGCGCGCTTGATGTATCCAAGGGCTTCGTCGAGTTTCGTGTTCTGGTCGGCCAGCATGTAGCCGAGATAGTTCAGGGCCATGGCGTGCTGCGGATTGCTGGCGATTACTTTCTTGAACTGCTGCTCGGCGTCGGCGTAGCGTTTCTGGCGCTCGAAGGTGGAGCCGCGCAGAAACAAGATGTACTCTTTGTCATCCTGCTTGGCGGAGAGCTGTTCGGCTTTGTCGAGCGCCTGTTCGGCTTCGGCATAGCGCTTAAGGCGCGTGTTCATTTGCGCCAGCGTGATGTAGACTGCGCGATCCTCCGGAGCGCCTTTCAGCAGCGCCTGGACGTCCTTGAGCGCGTGGTCGGCATTGCCCATGTCGGCCTGCTGGGCGGCTAGCACCATCTTCAGGTCGCGGCTGTTGGGCAACTTCAGGGTGGCTTCTTTGGCGGCGTCGGTGGCCTTCTGCCATTCCTTGGCTTCGCGCCAGGTGTCGATGATCTGCTGGTAGCCGCGCTCCGCGTTGTCATCGCCGCCGAGGGCGATCATCTGGCGGAAGGTGTCGTTGGCGGTTTGATTGTTGCCCTGATCGCGGTAGATCGTTCCCAGCCGTTCCAGGAAAACCACTCGATTACTCTTCTCGCCCTGGGTGTAGTTGCCGTCCGGTTTCTCGGCCTTCTTCAGCAGGTCGCGCAGGACCTGAGCACCTTCGTCGTAGCGTCCCTGCGCCTGGTAAATGGCGGCGATGTTGTAGGGGACTTCGATCGAGTCCTGCACCATCGTCTCGGCTTTCTTCAAATTTTCGAGCGCGGTATCGAACTTGCCCTGCTTACGGTAGATCTCCGCGATGCGGACGTAGGTCTGCGCGTCTTCCGGGTTGGCGTCGGCGATGACTTTGTATTGCTCGAGGGCGGCGTCGGTCTGCCCATCATTGAGCAGGTTCTGAGCGAGGCCGCGAATGGCGTCGAGATTGTCGCGGTCGAGCTCGATGGCGTGACGATAGGCCTCGAGGGCGTTTTTATATTGCTTCTGCTGCTCGTAGGTGTAGCCGAGCGCTGAGTAAAGCTTGGCAGAGCGGGCAGCATCGGGCACCGCACTGAGGACTTGAGTGGCGCGAACAGTGTCTCCCAGCTCGTTGTAGAGATAGGCCAAGGTGGTGACGGCCTCTTCGGAACCAGGCTGGAGACGAATCGCGGTCTTGAATTCGTTTTCCGCTTTCTGGAGGTCGGTGTTGAGCCGATACAGCCGGCCGAGAAGCAGATGGTCGTCTGTGCCGTCGGGCTGCAAACGAACGATCTGCTCGTACTGTTCAATGGCCAGCTTCAGGACACTCGGCGATCCGTTGCCGGACTGCATGTCGCCGAGCGAGCGCAGGTAGATCCGTCCCAGCAAGCGGCGGGCTTCCAGATTGTTGGGGTCGCGCTTGAGAATGTCCTGGGCTTCGACAACGGCGTCGCGAATGCGGCCGGTGCGAGCGTAGAGTTCGGCCAGGCCGGACGTCAAGTATTCAGACGTTGGGTCGGCCTCAATGGCCGCGCGGTATTCCTCGATCGCCTTGTTGGCCAGCTCGCTGCGGCCGTAGGTCGCCACTTGCTCCTCGTACATGTGCGCGAGAGCGAAGTGATAGTAGGCGGCGGCGCGGTCGGGTACCTTACGGTTGGCGGCAGCGGGGGCGGAGTCCGCGGGTTTAGCCGTTTTGTCCTGCGCCAAAAGTAGGGAGCCGCCGAGGGCGAGCAGAGTGCAGAGCCAAAGCAGTTTTTTCATCAAGAATCCTAAGATTGCAGCCTTACACCGATTGGATGCCGACCCGCGGCGTTTGGTCTTCCTATTCTAACCTTGGCGGGCATTCTGGCGAGTGGGGAGCAAAGCCGACGCGGGAAGCCGGAAGTACAGGGGCTTTGGGGAGAGTGGGCTCGGGCGCTTAAGCGTTGGCCCGGCGCTATCTGCTGTAGAGACGGGGCTTGCCCCGTCTTATTTCCTCCGCAGCGGAGCCGCGGCAAGCCGCGTCTCTACACGTCGGTGGGGGAACGCGAAGGCCAGGCCTAATGCCGGAAATGGCGGACGCCGGTGAAGATCATGGCCAGCCCCAGCCGGTCGGCGGCTTCGATGACCTCCTGATCACGCACTGAGCCTCCGGGCTGGATGATCGCCGTGGCGCCGGTTTTGGCGATTTCTTCCACGCCGTCGGGGAACGGGAAGAAGGCGTCGGAGGCGGCGACGGTTCCCTTCAGCGGCAGCTGCGCTTTCATGGCGCCGACTTTGCAGGCATCGACGCGGCTCATCTGGCCGGCGCCGACGCCGACGGTTTGTCCGTCGCGGACGTAGAGAATGGCATTCGACTTCACGTGCTTGCAAACTTTCCAGGCGAACAGAAGAGCGCGCTTTTCTTCGGGCGTGGGGGGACGCTGGGTGACGACTTTCAAATCAGAGTCGGTTAACTGGTGGAGGTCGGCGTCCTGGACGAGCATGCCTCCAGAAATGTTTTTCAGGACCCAGTGCTGCTGGCCGGAGGGAACCTCGACCAGGCGAAGATTTTTCTTGGAAGCGAAAATTTCTTTGGCGGCGGCTTCGAAAGCGGGAGCGGCGATGACTTCGAGGAACAGTTTGGACATTTCCGCAGCGGCGGCGGCGTCAACCGGGCGATTCACGCCAATTACACCTCCGAACGCCGAGACGGGGTCGCATTCGAGGGCGCGCAGATAGGCCTCGGCCAGCGTCTTGCCGGTGGCGACGCCGCACGGGTTGGTGTGCTTGATGATGGCGCAGACGGTCTCGTCGAAGTCCTGCGCGAGGTCCCAGGCGGCTTGCAGGTCGGTGATGTTGTTGTAGGAAAGTTCCTTGCCCTGAAGCTGGCGGGCGTTGGCCACGCCCAGGCCGGAGCCGTCGGAGTACATCGCGGCTTTTTGGTGGGGATTCTCGCCGTAGCGGAGATCCATTGTTTTCTGAAAGGAAAGCCGGAGCGTCTGCGGGAAACCTTCGGGCGCGTGCAATTCGAAGTGGCCGTTGACGCCGACGCGCTCGAGGGTCGAGGCGATGGCCGAATCGTAGGCCGCTGTGGTGGCAAAGGCTTTCTGCGCCAGGCGCCACTTGGTCTCGGGCGAGAGGCCGCTGGCGGAGCGGGCCATTTCGTCGGCAATCGCGTCGTAGTCGGCGGGCGAGGTGACGACGGCTACGTCCTGAAAATTCTTGGCGGCGGAACGGATCATCGAAGGGCCGCCGATGTCGATGTTCTCGATCAGTTCTTCGAAATGAACTCCGGGCTTGGCGGCGGTTTTTTCGAAGGCGTAGAGATTGACCACCACCATGTCGATGGCAGGAATGTCATGTTCGGCGACGGCGGAGCGATGGGCAGCGTCTTCCCTGCGGTGCAGGATGCCGCCGTGCACCTTGGGATGCAGGGTCTTCACGCGCCCGTCGAGCATCTCGGGGAAACCGGTGAGCTCGGAAATGTCTTTCACGGCAATGCCGGAATCGCGCAGGAGCTTCGCGGTGCCGCCCGTAGAGACCAGTTCCACGCCCATGCCGGCGAGTTTGCGGGCAAAATCTACTAATCCGGACTTATCGGTGACGCTGAGGATGGCGCGCTGGATTTTGGACATGAGGGCCTCGGGAGTTGCGGGAGTGAAAGGAAATTCTAGCAGTAAGTCAGTACCCGGTACCCAGTACTCAGTACCCAGTTCGGGTTTGCGGGCGTTCGTTAGCGCCGATGTCCAGAGAATCCGGATGACGGAGTGACGTGAGCGTTTGAGACTGGGTACTGGCAACCGGGTACTGGGTACTGCTTCTAGGTCTTCGCTTTGGCTTTAAGTTTGACTTGGCCGCCTTGGGTCTCGACCGAATACACCACGGTCTCGCACTTATGCTGTTTGCGGATCTCGGCGGTCTTTTTCTTGACGAAGGCGGCAAAGGAGTCGAGGCTGCCGGAAACTTTTTCGCCCGACTTCTGTTTGGCTTCGGTGAGCGCCTTGTAGAGGGATTCGACTTTCTCGCACTCGGATTGGGTGTCGGAGCATTGCATGGTGAAGGGTTTGTCTTCAGCCGCCGCCGCGTGATGGTGGCCGACGCCATACACCGGATGGTGCTTGGACTCGTGTTCTTCCGTGGGCCGCACACCCTGCACCGAGAGAATAGCGTCCTGCGGGCGGCGGTAGCCCTCTTCTCGAATGCGCATCTTCTTGCGCCAGAGATCGCTGTGGATAGCGTAGCGCTGCGCCATTTCGTTGTAGCGAAAACGCTGGGAAAAGCTCATGCGGGTGCCGTCCGAGAACTTGCGGATCAGCGACAGAACCTTCCACTCGATGTCGGTGGGAGGCCGCTTGGTCGGGTTGTTGAAAAACATCTCGTACTCGATCTTCAGCCGGCGCAGCTGATGGTCGAGGAGATTCAGTTCCTCATCAATGGTCACGGAAAGCCCCGCCCAACAGATTAGCCCGGAACGAGAGGCGGGGCGAGGTGCCTGGCGGTCAGGGTGGTAATGGTACGAAAGTACCCGAGGGGCAGCACTTAGCACTTAGCACTTGGCATTTAGCTACGGCGGACAGTGCCGGGGGGCAGTGCGAACGGCGGACGGACGCGGCTTGCCCAGCTATCTCGAACTATTTCGAGGAGCTGGAGGCCATTTTCTTGACCATGGCGAGGACGAGCTTGCGGTCGCTGTCGTTCAGGCTGACGGAGTAGCGGCGGATCTGGCTGAGGAAGCGGACTTCATCGTCGGAGAGCTGCGGCAGGCCTTTGTGACCGTTGCTGTGGCCTTCGGCAAAAAATTGCGAGAGCGGCAGGTCCATGGCGCCGGCGATTTTGGCCAGCGTGTCGAGCGAGGGAATGGTGTGGCCGTTCTCCACCCGCGACAGATAGCAGCGCAAAAGCCCGGTGCGCTTTTCGATGTCGCCCTGCGACATGCCTTTCTGGAGCCGGTAATTGCGGATGGTTTGGCCGATGTTCATAGACGCGCGACCGACTTGGTCACGCCAAAGATTGCTGAATAGTAAACAGAGTAGTAGCGTCTGGCAAGTGGAAATTCCAGGCAGGGAAAATGGTTCTGGCTTCATGGGCTTGCGTTCACCGGGAAATTGCGCTAGGCCCGAAAAGCAGAGGACCGGTTATTTCTTCAAGGTACTTGCCAGGAAGTCAAGCGTGCGTTTCCAGGCGTCGGCGGCGTCCTCGGGGCGGTATCCCTGCTGGTTGTGGGGATTTTCAAAGGCGTGGCCGGCATCGGGATAGATCTTGATCTCGACCTTCTTGCCGAGTTGAGTGAGAGCCTGCTGAAATTTCTTGACGTCCTCGGGAGTGATGCCGCGATCCTGTCCGTCGAAAATTCCGAAGATGGGCGCGTTGATTTTCTTCATTTCCGCTGGATCGGTGGCGAGGTGGCCGTAGTTGATGACGGCCGCCGCCAGCGTTGGTTCGAGCACCGACACGTTGAGCGAGTATCCGCCCCCCATGCCCCAGCCGATGGAACCAATGCGATCTTTTTTCACGTTGGGTTGCGCGGCGAGGAAGTCGAAAGCGGCGCGCAGGTCACGACTGGCGCGATCTTCGGGGACGCCGCGCATCAGTTCGTGCGCGAGATCGGGCGTGGTGGCGACTTTGCCGCGATAGAGGTCCACCGCGAGGGCGACATAACCCTGGCCGGCGAATTTGGAGGCTTGTTCTTTCACCCAGTCGTTCAGTCCCCACCATTCGTGGATCACGATGAGGGCGGGAAACGGGCCTTTGCCGGCGGGCGTGTAGAGCGTGCCGGCTACGGTTTCGTCGCCGGAGCTGTAGGAGACGGATTTGGCGTCGGCGGCGAAGCTCAATGCGGAAAGTGCAAGAGTCAACGCCAGCAGCAGAGATTTCATTGTGCCCACCCCAACCGTCAGATTTCACATGCTAGCAGGAAACACCGCACAGTCCGAAACGAGTGAAACGAAAATCCTTACCACAGAGGTCACAGAGGTACACAGGGGAGAGCAAATCACCCGGTGAATCCCTGTGTCCCCTGTGGTGAAAAGAAGTCGTGAGCTGCACCACGGATCGAATTGCCAAGACGGCGTCCACAGAGGCGGACAGGAGTGTCCGCCCCACACGAACTAATTATGCTTGAGGAACTTGCCGTTTTTCTGGCCGGTTAGCGAGTTGTATAACGTCTCGACGAATGCGTCTTCGGAGATGAAGTCGCCGGAGTACTTCTTCCAGGGATCGAGAATCTTCTTTTCTTTCATCTGCGCCAGCGTCATTTTCTTCTTTAACGCATTGGCCACGACGACGCGGGTGTCTTTCAGCATCTTCACGTAGGTGCGGACATCGTCGAGGTTGGAGACGGGGCCGTGCCCGGGGATGACTTTCACGTCGGGCGGGAGTTGCGCTACGGCCTTCTCGACGCCGTCGATCATGCCGTCAATGCTGCCGCCGCTATTCACGTCGATGAACGGGAATCCGTAGGTGACGAAGTCGTCGCCCATGTGCACGACGTTCGACTTTGGAAAATAGATAACCGAGTCGCCGTCGGTGTGCCCGGCGGGAAAGTGCAACGCGCGGATGTCTTCGCCGTTCAGGTGGACCGTGACATCGTGCTCGAAAGTGATGATAGGCAGCGCGCCTTTAGGCTGCGGCTTGGCTTCGAAATGCACCGAGGCGCCATTGCCGGCTGTACCGCCTTCCTCGAGGCGTTTTCGGACATTGTCGTGGGCGATGATTGGCGCTTGCTTCTGGAAGAATTCGTTGCCGCCGACGTGGTCTTCGTGGTAGTGCGTGTTGATGATGAAACGGACGGGTTTGTCGGTGATGTCTTTGAGGGCGGCTTGAATTCTGTCGGCGAGGGGTGCGTACTGATCGTCGACGATAACGATGCCGTCCTCGCCTATCGACGCGCCAATGTTGCCTCCGGCGCCTTGCAGCATGTACACGCTGCCGGCGACCTTGGTGACTTTGATTTGAACTTTGCTGAAGTCCTGGTCCTGGGCCAGGCAGAAGCTCCCCGAGAGGAGCGCGAGCATTGCAATGCGAAACACGATGCGCATGGGTGACACTCCTGAGAAGTGGGAATTGTAAACGGTCAGGGGGCGGGTGTCAGGTGTCAGGTCTCAAGTGTAGCGTCGGCGCTACAAGTGCTACGGGGTTCCTTCGTACAGCGGCCAGAGGCGATCAGCGGTGGCGCGGTAGATGGCGAAGCTGACGCCGGCGTCGGAGGTACGGCGGAAGAGCAGTTCGCCGCGGCCGTCGCCGTCGGCGTCCACGGCGTCGATCAACTCCATTCGGGGAGTGATTTCGAGATGATGAGCGTCAGTGCGCGCGAAGAACAGGCGGCGCAGATCGCCGTCGAGGTTGGTTCGGGCGACCAGGGTAATCTCCTCGCCTTCTCCAGTGGATATGGAACTGGCGGCGGCATGGGGGCGCGTTTTTGCTGAGAGTATCAGGACCGGTTCGTTGGAGTTGGAGAGATCGAAGATGCGCAGATGCACGTCGTCGAAAGCCGGGGGAGAGGGTTTGGGAGCGCTCGTAGCTTTGCGGGGGCGTGCAGGCGGAATCTCCGGAGCGGCGGCGCTCGCTTTGGCGAGCTCGGCAGAGGCGAGTGCCAGCATCTTGTTGCGGTAGGTGGCTTCCTCTCCTGGCCTGAGATCGAAGTTGTAAGGACGTGGGTCGGGGCCGCCGGCATCGGAAATCGCGGGGATGATCTGGACGGAGTTGGAGGCGGGTTCTTCGCCGAAGTTCTTGATCAGTTCGCGGCGCACGGCTGGATCGGGCTTGCCGCGCCGCAGGATGGGACGGTTGGAGTCTTCGATGGGCGGAGGAGGTTCCAGGACTTTCACGGTTTCCTGCGGCTTGGGAGCGGGCGCAGGCGGAGGGGACTTGTCCGCAGGTGGCGCCTCCCCGGGCTTAGCGTCGTCACGGTGCAGGCGTGGTGGCGCGTCCTTGTCTTCGATTTTGGGAGTCTCGTACTTCTTGCCCTTCTCCGGGGGCTTGGCGCCGGCGGGAAGCCAGGCGCCTTCGGCGATCCAGACGTGGTGAGCTTGTCCGGGCTGAGTGATAGTGAAGGTGCCCTGCGAGACGCCCGTGCGGAAGCCTTCGTAGACGACGCCAAAATCGAGCGCCATCGGGACTGGAGTGCCTTTGTAGGAGCCGGCGTCGAAAAATTTGCCGTCCACCGCGATGGCGACCGGGATCAGGTGCGCTTTGCCGTTAGGGAAAAGCTGGATCAGTCCGAGAGCGCGAGGTCCCTTCGAAGTGGAGGACTTGCGACCGTACTGCGCGATCGTGCCCTGCGCCGTCACTTGGATGCAGGTGAGCAGGGTGACGGCGAGCAGCGAGGTGCGATATAACCAAGTGCGGTGAGGAGAGGATCCCATGGAAATCAATGATAAGGCCCCCGACTTCAGTACGACGGATGAGAACGGCAAAGAAGTTGCCTTGAAAGATTTTCGCGGCAAGACGGTGGTGCTGTTTTTCTATCCCAAGGCCGACACTCCCGGTTGAACCAAAGAAGCGTGCGGGTTCCGCGACGCATACAAGCAGATTCAGAAGACGGGAGCGGTGGTGCTCGGCATCTCGGCCGATACTTCCGCCAAGCAGAAGAAATTTCAGGACAAGTACGACCTTCCGTACACGCTGCTCGCCGATACCGACAAGAAGATGAGTCATGCCTTCGGCGTGATCAAAGACAAGACCATGTACGGGAAGCTGTTCAAAGGCATTTCGCGGATGACGTTCGTGATTGGGCCGGACGGGAGAATTAAGCACATCTTCGATAACGTGAAGGCGGCGGGGCACGCGGAAGAGGTGCTGGCGTGGCTGAAGGGCGAGGTTAGAGGTTAGAGGTCAGATTGCAGAGGTAAACCCCAAAGAACGCAACCAATGCCGCGTTCTCGGAAGCATCACTTCTGCAATTTGACTTCTTCCTTCTGCAATCGTTTCTGGCTAGTGGGCCTTGTGGGCCACCGTACCCGTGATCGTGAAGGTCACGGCGTGTTCGGCTGGGATCACTGCTTCTTCCTTGCCGGTTGCGGCTGCAACGCCGGTTCCCGCCCCGGCGCCAACCAGGGTGCCAATGGCAGCGCCTTTGCCACCGCCGGCGATCGCGCCGATGATCGCTCCGGCCGCTGCGCCTCCGCCGATCTTGGTCGCATTGCTTTTCATGTGGCTCTTGCCGGTTACGTGATACGAACTACTGGAAACGCCGACCGAATGGCCGTTCACATGAACCGATGTAAGGCGCAGCGACAACTGGCCGGGAGCATGCAGGCGTCCGCTGGACTTGGCAAGCGTCACTTTGCCGCGCACCGGACTACCGGCGGTGGCAAGGGTTTTCCCGTTGACGACAAGGTTCTTTGCCAGCGATCCTTCGAAGCTTTGCCCCGCTTGGGCCGAGCCGGAATTGATTTCCGAACCGATGCGGACCGTGACCGGAGTTCCCGCGGGGATGGTTTGAGCTATCGCGAATGCGGTCGCCAGCAATATGGTCGCGATGGGTAGAATTTTGCGCAGCATGATACGCCCCTTTCAAACGCAGACCACCAGCCCTTGCACCCGAGCCGTGTGGGAGAATCTGCGCTTGACCCTACAATTGTAGATCATAGTATTTCCATCATCCGCGTATCGGAGGTGCATGATTTCGCTTGGTCGAGTGGCCTGGTTGAAGGTGGAATTTTTCGATCGCGACCCACGCCGGGTGGCGCGGGGGCTGCTGGGAAAGTTACTGATACGCCAGACGCCGCGCGGAATGCTGGCGGGGCGGATTGTCGAGACTGAAGCCTACCTTGGCGAAGGCGACGCGGCCGCACATTCCTTTGTCGGTAAGACCCCGCGTAACGCGGTGATGTTTGGCCCTCCGGGGCACGCCTATGTGTACTTCATCTATGGGAGTCATTACTGCCTGAACGTTTCCTGTTTGCAGGATGGAGTGGCGGGCGCGGTGTTGTTTCGGGCGATTGAGCCGGTGACGGGTCTTGAGGAAATGGCCGCGGCGCGGGGGGTGACGGTGCGGCGAGAGAGTGACCTCAGGAAGATTTCTTCGGGGCCGGGGCGGATGGCCGAGGCGTTTGGCGTCACGCGGGAACGCGATAATGACAAGAGCTTCGTGAGCGCGCAGTCGGACCTGCGGATTGGGGATGACGGGTATCGGGTGGGGCGGGTGGTCGTCACTCCACGGATTGGGATTGTGAAATCGGCGGCGATGCCGTTGCGGTATCTGATCGCGGGGAATCGGTTTGTGTCGGGGCCGAAGTTGTAGCGCCGGCATCCTGTTGCCCTCGGATGTGTGGGCGAGACGCCCCCACGACAGCCGCCGGGGCGGCGGCGCTACTCTCCTATGGACTCTGCGCGCGTCTCCGCGTATCGTTTTTCCGCAGCTATCACCCAGGAGAACTCTTTCATGCGACGTTGCGTACGGCTTCTTGTTGTCGTTTTCATCTCGCCCCTGTTCACTTTTGCCCAGACGAACAATCTCGATGCTCTGAAAAAAGAAGCACTCGGAAAAGTTGAGGCGCGGCAGCAGCTCGTGCAGCAGATGGTGGACCAGATTTTCAGTTACGCGGAGTTGGGCTTCCAGGAAGTCGAAACCTCGAAGTACGTGACTGGCATCCTGGAGAAAAACGGGTTCCAGGTGGAACGCGGGGTGGCGGGCATTCCCACCGCCTGGGTTGCGACCTATGGGTCAGGCAAACCGGTGATTGGGTTCATCACCGACATTGACTGCATTCCGCGGGCATCGCAGAAGCCGGGCGGGGCTTATCACGATCCGATGGTTGACGGTGCGCCGGGACACGGTGAGGGGCACAACTCCGGCATGGCCGTGAATGTTACGGCGGCGCTGGTGCTCAAGGAATTGATGCAGGAACACAAGATTCCCGGCACGCTCAGGATTTTTCCGGGCGTGGCGGAAGAGCTGGTGGCGACGAAGGCGTTTCTGATCCGCGCGGGCTTGTTCAAGGATGTCGACGTCGTCCTGGGAGTGCACGTGGCCGATGAGTTCGGCACCGGATATGGGCAGACATTTGCTCCGCAAGGGCTGGTTTCCGTCCAGTATTTCTTTCACGGCAAGGCGGCGCACGCGGCGGGCGCTCCCTGGGATGGGCGGAGCGCGCGGGATGCGGTCGAACTGATGGACACGGCCTGGAATTTCCGCCGCGAACATCTGCGGCTACAGCAACGGTCGCACTACGTGATCATCAATGGCGGAGATCAGCCGAACGTGGTGCCGTCCGAAGCAGGGGTCTGGTACTACTTCCGCGAACTGGACTACCCGCACATTCTCGAGTCGTACGAACTCGGCGACACCATGGCGAAGGCCGCCGCCATGATGACGGGCACGACCTTCACGAAGAAGCTGGTCGGATCGGCCTGGCCGCCACATTTCAACAAGGTGATCGCCGAAGCGCAGCAGAAGAACATTGAGGCTGTGGGCATGCCGAAGTGGGACGACGCCGATCAGACTTTGGCCAAGGCGTTGCAGAAGGAGCTGGGAAAGAAGGAAGACGGCTTGAAGGACAAAGTGGAAGAGCTGAAGCCGCCGTCGCCCGAGACCGAGCAGGGCGGCTCGGACGACGTGGGCGACATTTCGTGGGTGGTGCCGATGGTGTATCTGAGGTATCCGGCAAACATTCCGCATACACCAGGACACAGCTGGGCGGATGCGGTGGCAATGGCGACTCCGATTGCGCATAAGGGATCGGCGGCCGGAGCGAAAGTGCAGGCGCTCACCGCGCTCGATTTGATGCTGTCGCCGGAGACGTTGCAGAAGGCATGGGCCTATTACAAAGACGTGCAGTCGAAAGACATAAAGTACACGCCGCTGATTGTGCCCGACGACCAGCCGGCGATCGACATGAACAAGGAAAAAATGGAGAGGTTCCGTCCGGAGATGCGGAAGTACTACTACGATTCGGCGAAGTACAAGACCTATCTGGAGCAGTTGGGGATTCAGTATCCGACGGTGAAGAAGTAGTGGCTCGGCGCCGGCGCTACTCTTGGCGGCGCTACTTTTTAGGATTCAGAACCAGGTTGTCGATCAGGCGCGTCGAACCCACGTAGGCGGCGACGGCGACGAGCGTCTTTTGCTGGATTTGATCGACTGGATCGAGCGTGTCGGGGTCGACGATTTCAAAGTAATCGAGGCGGACCTGCGGTTCCTGCGCGAAGACCTCGCTGGCGGCGGCGATCAAGCGGGCCGCGCTTCTTTCTCCGGCACGAAATTCTTCTTCTACTCGCCGTAACGAGCGTTGCAGTGCCAACGCCCGGAGGCGATCGCCGGGATTCAGATAGGCGTTGCGCGAGCTCATGGCCAGCCCGTCGGGCTCGCGGACGATTGGGCAGATCACAATTTCCACGGGGAAATTCAGGTCGCGGACCAGGCGGCGGATGACCGCGGACTGCGCGGCGTCTTTCTGCCCGAAGAAGGCGACGCCGGGTTCGACGATGTGAACGAGTTTGGAGACGACCGTGGTTACGCCGCGAAAGTGTCCGGGACGCGAGCGTCCGTCGAGCCTTTCGCTCAAGCCCTCGACGACGACCCAGGTGACCTTGCCCTTGGGATACATCTCCTCGGTAGAAGGCGCGAACAGGATCGCGACGCCCTCTTGCTCCAGAAGTTGGCGGTCGCGTTCGAACTGCCTTGGATATTTGGCGAGGTCTTCGGCAGGGCCGAATTGCGTTGGGTTGACGAAGAGGGAGACGGCTACGGTGTCGCACTGGGCCTTGGCGGCACGGACCAGCGAGAGATGGCCTTCGTGCAGAGCGCCCATGGTGGGGACGAGGCCGAGACGCTTGCCCTTCCCGCGCGCCGCGCGGCACGCGGCGCGGGTTTCGGTGATGGTGGAAGAGATTTTCATTGTTTCTGGGTTTGGGCTCTCCGCTTACGGAGCTTCGCGGATTTGGATTTGCAACTCCTTCAAAGTCCCCACCAGCAGACCGCGATTCTCGCGTAGCCGGATTTTGGTCTGCTCGGAAGCATCCGATGGCGCCGCCTGGCTGAGGAGCACAACGCGGCCGTAGGGCCATGCCGACTCTGGGAGGGAGACCAGTTCGGCTGGAACCTGTTCCAGCTTCAGAATGTGGACCTCGTGATTCTCAAGGTCCACGAGGCCGATCCCGTCCTCGCGGACGACGAGCTGGGGATTCTTCCAGTCGGTCATGTCGTGGAACTTGGGATACTTGGTGGGATCAGGGTCCGGAATGCGTTCGAGCCCGGTCGGTGGTGGCGTTTCTTCCGAGGTTTGCGGAGCCGGGGCTTCGGGCTTGGAGCATGCCACAAGAGTCCCGAGCAGGATCAGGGAAATGAGGGTTCGCAAGAGGTTCTGTCTCCGCTCCTATTATCGCCGCAGGGCGCGCTTGCGTTGAAGTACCGTTTCGAGTGCCGCCTGGGTGTCTTTGGGCAGATGATAAGACTCGGCGTCGGATGGAAACTGGCCTCGGGCCACGTCGGCTTTGAAGGCCAGCACCGACTGCGTGATCAGCGCGGCGGCGTCTCCGTAGCGCCGGACGAACTTGGCCGGAGAGCTGAACGTCAGGTTGACCAGGTCGTGGAAGACGAGCACCTGGCCGTCGCAGTCCGGGCCGGCGCCGATGCCGATGGTCGGCGTTTCCACTTCGGCGGTGATCATGGCGGCGACTTCGCGCGGAATGCCTTCCAGATAAATGCAGGCGACTCCGGCGCGGTCGAGGGCGACGGCGTCGCGCATGAGCTGCTCGATCGCGTTTAGCGTTTTGCCCTGCACCTTGTAGCCACCCATCACGTTGACCGACTGCGGAGTGAGGCCAATGTGCCCGGCGACCGGAATCTCGGCGTCCATCACGCGGCGGATTACGTCCACGCGCTTTTCGCCGCCTTCCATCTTGATGGCTTCGACCCCGGCTTCCTTTACGAAGCGGGCAGCGTTGTGGACTGCCTCTTCGGAGGTCTCATGGTAGGAGCCGTAGGGCATGTCGGCGATGAGCAAGGCGTCTTTCACACCGCGGCGCACGGCACGGACGTGATGCAGCATCTCGTCCACCGTGACCGAAAGAGTGTTCTCGTAACCGAGCATGGTCATGGCCAGCGAGTCGCCGACCAGCACGATGTCGATGCCGGCCTCGTCGACCAGGCGCGCGGTAGCGTAGTCGTAGGCGGTCAGGCAGGTGATGGGATCGCGGTGCAGCTTCTTTTCGCGAAGAGTTGAAGTGGTGATCTTGCGGCGCGGTTCGCCGACGGGCGTGAGACTCACGATGTCCTCCAGTGCCCCTCCGGCTCGGCCGGATAGAGCCTGTACGCATCTTGGATGATGCTGGGGGGTATTGTAGCGGCAAAGGGGGCGTTGGTCGATAGGCGTGTTGGTCGCTGGTCAGGAGCGCCAAGTAAGACAGTGGACGTTCGTCTTACTTAATGGTAAGATTTGGTTATGCGAAGCTATCCGACTGTCATTAGTTCCAAGGGCCAGGTGGTGATTCCAGCCGAGTTGCGCGAGCAACTGGGACTGGATAAGGGTACCCGTGCGACCTGGACTGAAGAAAAGGGGAGGCTGGTGTTGACTCCGATGACCGAGCGACGACTGGACGAGATCATGGGCTTTCTAAAGCCGGGTCCGGGCGAGCCATCGATGTTTGAGGAATTGTTTGCGGAGCGGGAGCGGGAACGCAAACGTGAGGATCAATGACAGCTGTCTTTTCCCGTGGGAGTCCGCGACGATATGTGCTCGACGCCAACGCGCTGTCTGGCTTCTTTGAGGCTCGTCGGGGGGCGTCGGAAAAAGTTCGACACCTGCTGGGCGAGGCCGCGCGCCAGGATTTGCCACTGTTGATGTCCGCTGTGAATTGGGGCGAGGTTTTCTACATAGCTTGGCGGCGTCACGGCGAAGCGACTGCTCGCGAGGCTGAAGCGGCTCTGCTCGAGATGCCGATTGCCGTCATCGGGGTGGATCGAGAGCGTGCTTCGCGGGCAGGCGCACTGAAGCAAAAGCACGGTCTTGGTTACGCTGACGCCTTCGCCGCCGAACTGGCCATCGAACGCGGCGCCTGGCTCGTCACCGCCGATCCTGAGTTTCAGAAAGTCGGGAAGGCGCTGGCGGTCTATCCGCTGCCGCGGCATGAGAAGTAGTTGCGCGACCCAGTCAACAAACTTTAGCAGCCTACGGAAAATGTCGGCGTTCCAACCTCAGCCCCTGAAGGGGACATTGAAAGTGCATGACTTTCGGCATCGCTGAACAGTGAAACTTTACAGCTGAAGCGATGCCCTGATACGAACCCAGGGGGCCTCAAGTGTTAGGCGCTGGCCGCTTCCTGGCCGCCCAGCGGCAGGAAGTATTGCGTGCCTTTGATGGGGGCGGAGACTTTCTTGAGCAGTTCCTGGAGGTCTTCGTTCCGATCTACGAAGTCGATCTCGGAAGTGTTGACGATCAGCAGGTCGGACTGGGTGTAGTGAAAGAAAAAGTGCTCGTAGGCCTTTACGACTTCCATCAGGTAGTCCTCGCTGATGGCTTTTTCGCCGGGGGCATTTTTCTTTTTCAGCCGCTTTTTCAGGACTTCGGGTGTGGCTTGCAGGTAGATAACCAGGTCGGGTGTGGGGATCTGCTCGCGGAAATAATTGAAATACCGGTTGTAGGTATCCAGTTCCTGATCGTTCAGGTTGAGGCAGGCGAAAAGCTTGTCTTTTTCGAAGATGTAGTCGGCGACGATGGTCTTGTTCGAGCGCGGGCCGAGATCGAGGGCGCTTAGCTGCTGGAAACGGCGAATCAGGAAAGCGAGCTGCGCCTGAAAGGCTGCGCCGGGGGCACCCTCGTAGAAAGCCTTGAGAAAAGGGTTGTCTTCCGGTTCGATGACGCGCTGGGCCGCCAGGCGCTCTCCGAGGACCTGCGCCAGCGTGCTCTTGCCGACGCGGATCGGACCTTCCACTGCAATGTAACGGGGCAGTTCGAAAAGCTTGGCCATGAGAGGACGTGAGCAGAATATATTGCTTCGCGCGCCAGCGCAATTGTGAAGAACAGGTCAGAGGTTAGAGGTCAGATTGCAGAGGTGAGATGCGATTGCAGAAGTCAGAAGTCAGATTGCAGAAGTAAGAACTCCGGCTGCCAGCGACTCCGATCAACCGATGGTTTTACCCCTGCAATCTGACTTCTAACCTCTGACCTCCATATACAATCTGCCCATGCTTCCAGTTTGGGTTGGATTGGCGGCAGCGGCAGCCGCGTCGGCAGCTGGGTATCAGTCGATGGCGCCGACCGGGCAGTGGTATGGGCAGACGTTCACCGGCCGGGAGCGCGGAAGCAAACAAATCGCGCTCACCTACGACGACGGGCCCAACGATCCGCACACGCTGAAACTGCTGGAAGTGCTGGCTCGGCACAGTGTGCCCGCGACTTTCTTTATGATTGGGCGCTATGCGCGGCAGCGGCCCGACATGGTGCAGGTAGTGGCGCGGGCGGGGCACGTGATTGGCAATCATACGTTGACGCATCCGCTGCTGATCTTCGAGTCGGCGGCGCGGACTCGAACGGAGCTGGTGGAGTGCCGGGCGGCGTTGACGGATGCGGTGGGAGAGCACTCCAATCTGTTTCGTCCGCCGTTTGGAGGGCGGCGTCCGGCAACGCTTCGGATCGCCCGCGAACTGGGGCTTGAACCGATTATGTGGAACGTGACGGGCTATGACTGGAACGCTCCTCCGGCGGCGCAGGTGGAGAAGAAGGTCATGGGGCAGATGCACGGCGGAGATGTGATCCTTCTGCATGATGGCGGGCATCGGGCGATGGGCGCGGATCGCGGGCAGACGGTGATTGCGACGGACAATTTGATCCGGAGGTACAAAGATCAGGGATTTCAGTTCGTGACGGTGATGGAGATGATGGGAGCGGTCCGCCATCGGCCGTCAGCCGTCAGGTAGAGCTCTCGGCTGTCAGATCCCACCTATCGGTTATCAGCTTATAATCCGGCCTATGACGGTGGTACTGAAAAATCGGCACTGGGTGCTGGTCTGTGCTTTGTCGCTGATCCAACTCGTCGGGTTGTGGCTTTCACTATCGCGATCACCGTACGGCCCTGCCGTTGTGGATTTCTTTCGACGCGGGGGTTGGTTTGGTCTGGTTATTCCAGTGTCCTCTGTAATCGGGTCCGCATTCACTACCACGGTGATTCTCGCAAAGCTCACTGAGGTTTTCACCAAACCAGATTGAGCAGCAAAGAGAATAGCTACGGAGCTTCGCTCCGCTGGACAGCGGAGGGCGTCCGCCCCTATGCTGCCGATCCACGCGGTGCCGCTACCGCAAATAACCTGAGTATCCGCCAGCAGCTCGCGGGCGAGGGCGCCCGCGCCACACAGACAGACTACGCGTGCGCCATCGCGAACGCGTGCTTCGCCGCTGCGATGGTTTGTTGCACGTCGTGTTCAGTGTGGGCCGCGCCTATGAATGCGGCTTCGAACTGCGAAGGCGGCAGATAGATGCCGTTTTCGAGCATGGCGCGGAAGAAGCGTCCGAAGGCTTTGGTGTCGGACTTGGCCGCTGAGGTCCAGTCGGTGACGGGGCCGGGCGCGAAGAACCAGGTAAACATAGACCCCACTCGGTTGTGACACATGGTCACGCCGGCATCTTTGGCAGCCGCCGCCACACCAGCCATAACCTCGGCGGCGAGCTTGTCGAGCTTCGCGTAGAGTTCCTTGTGATCGCGCAGGTAGCGCAGGGTGGCGTAGCCCGCAGCCATCGCGAGCGGATTTCCAGAGAGCGTGCCGGCCTGGTACATGGGGCCGAGTGGAGCGACCAGGTCCATGATCTCGCTGGGGCCACCGTAGGCGCCCACCGGCAACCCGCCGCCGATGATCTTGCCCATGGTGGTCAGGTCGGGATGGATGGTGTACAACTCCTGGGCTCCGCCGAAGGCGAGACGGAAGCCGGTCATGACTTCGTCAAAGATCAGCAACGCCTTATCGTGCGTCGTGAGGGCGCGCAGGGCTTCGAGGTATCCGCGAGCGGGCGGAACGCATCCCATGTTGCCGACGACCGGTTCGACGATCACGCCCGCGATCTGGTGCCGGAACTTTTTGAAGGCGTGTTCGAGGGCGTCGGTATCGTTGAAGGGCAGAGCGAGCGTGAACTGGGTGAATTCTTCGGGAACGCCGGCCGAGCCGGGGATGCCCAGGGTGGCGACGCCCGATCCGGCTTTGACGAGCAGGGCGTCGGCGTGTCCGTGATAGCAGCCTTCGAACTTCACAATGTACTTGCGCCGGGTGTAGGCGCGGGCGAGGCGGATCGCCGTCATGGTCGCTTCCGTTCCGGAACTGACGAAGCGCACTTTCTGCATGTGCGGAAAAGCGGAGATGACCAGTTCGGCGAGATCGGCCTCGGCGGGGGTGGAAGCGCCGAAGCTGGTGCCGTTGCGGGCCGCGGAAATGACAGCTTCGACCACGGTGGGGGCGGCATGGCCCAGGATCAGAGGTCCCCAGGAGCCGAGGTAGTCCACGTATTCGTTGCCGTCGGCGTCCCAGATGTGGGAACCCTGGCCGCGCACAATGTAGAGAGGCTCGCCGCCCACCGCGCGGAAGGCGCGCACGGGAGAGTTCACACCCCCCGGGATCAACTGTTCGGCGCGCTTGTGCAGCTTGCGGGACTGCTCGGTTTTGCGGGCCATGGACTCCTCCACAGGCGGCAGCAACCATCCTGGGATTTCCGTTCAATATTAGCAGTGCCTCCGGGGTGGGCCGCAGCGCGGTGAGTCACAGTACTTTGTGACTTGGGGCACAGGAAGGCATGGCCTTCGTGGCTGCTGAAATTCACGGGATTTTTACGAAATCGCAATACTGCTGCAATGTCGGTCCGATAACTTCTGTGTCAGATCGCCCTTCTAACCGGGAGGGTATATCAAGACAACCTTGGGGGGCTCCAGGCTGTCCGTTTGTTTTTTGTGCTCGTTTACGGGTTGCGTTGGATCCCCGCCTCTTGTTTCTGCGTCGTCCGAGTTGCCCAGGCCATGCGCGGAGTGTTGTGGGCGATGCCGAAGCGGCCTTGGGCATCGAGCAGAATGATGCCGCCGTGGCCGTCGACTCGCTGCTTTAGATAATTCATCGCTTCCTGCGCGACCCATTCGGGCATACTGCCGGACTCGACGCGGTCCGCGGCCCACTTGGCCAGCACCAGCTTCATGATGGGCTCGCCCCAGCCCGTAGTGGAAGCGGCTGCGCTCAGATTGTCGGCGTAGCAGCCGCAGCCGATCAGCGAAGAGTCGCCGAGGCGTCCGGGAGCCTTGGCGAGCGTGCCGCCGGTGGATGTGGCGGCGGCGATATTGCCGGCGCGGTCGAGTGCGACTGCACCGACGGTGTCATGCGAAATGGCGGGGGCGAAAATGTCCTCGCGACGATCCTCGCCGTGCGCCAGATATTCCCGCAGGCGTTCGACTTCGCGGGAAATGATCAGGTCTTCGTTCCTGCACAACGGGATGCCGTGCTCGGCGGCAAATCGTTCCGCGCCTTCCGCGACGAAGTAAACGTGCGGGCTCTCGCTGAGGATCTTGCGCGCGGCGCGGACGGGATTGGCGATGCGTTCCACGCAGCCGACACCGCCGGCCCGCAGCGTGCCGCCGTCCATGATGAGGGCATCGAGCTGAACTTTGCCATCGCGATTCAGGAAGCTGCCACGGCCAGCGTCGAAAGTCTCGTCGTCTTCCATGACAACCACGGCTTCCTCGACTGCGTCGAGGGAGGAACCGCCGCGTTCGAGCACGCGCCATCCGGCGGCAGCGGCGTTGCGGACGCCTTTGAGGTGAGCCTCGACCATGTCATCGGGAATCGCCCAGGCGCCACCGTGGACGACAAGAACAGGATTAATCGACACTTTCAGTCCCCGCGGGAATTTGCGGCCACTAGTCTAGCATCCGATGCCGAAGGGCCCGTTCAAGCGGCGCGGCCGGCGGCGGGAGCTTCTATCTCATTGGTCCGCTGCCAGGTGTAGACGATGCGGTGAATCACGGTGATGGTGGACAGCACCGCGATGACCCAGAGCACGGGCGCCATCACATTGAAGAGCGCTCCGATAATTACCAGCACCAGGCGCTCGGGGCGCTCCATGAATCCAACGCGGCAGGTGCCGATGAGAGATTCGGCGCGGGCGCGGGCATAGCTGACCATGATGGCGCTGATCATGACCAGCGCGGTCAGCACTACGTAGAAAAAGCGGTTGCCGCGGGCGTAGAAGACGAGCAGTCCGAAGAAGAGAGAAGCGTCGCTGTAGCGGTCCACCACCGAGTCAAAAAAACCGCCAAAACGGGTGACCTGATTGGAGGCCCGGGCAACCCGGCCATCCACCAGATCGAAGAATCCCGAACCGATGATGACCAGGCCGGCGTAAAAAAACATGCGGCGCTGGTTCTCGCCGTTGGCGTAACCGAACAGAAACGCGGCGTAGGTGTTGACGACCAGTCCCATGAGGGTCAGCACGTTGGGATTGATGCGCGTCAGCGCCAGCATGCGCACGATGGCATCGAGCAGCACGCCGCAGGCCCGTCCGACTCCGCTGGTCCAGCTCATTGCGGCCCCGCCTCGGCTTCGGCTAGATCGTGGATGGTGGTGAGCTTCAGGATTTCCAGTTCGCGATTGCCGTTCGGGCTCACTACCTGGGCGCTGTCGCCGACCTTCTTGTTGAGCAGGGAGCGGCCGATCGGCGAAGTAGTCGAGATTTTGCCGGCTTCCACGTCGGATTCTTCGCTGGTCACGAGCGTGTACTCGACTTCCTCCTCCTTGGTGCTGTCGTAGACCTTGACAGTCGAGCCCAGGCCGACCTTGTCCCGAGGGATATTACTCAGGTTAATCAGAGACAAGTCGGCGAGCCGCTTGCCCAGCTGCCGGATGCGCGCCTTGAGGTATTCCTGGCGCTGCTTGGCCATGTGGTACTCGGCGTTCTCACTGAGATCCCCCATGGCAACGGCTTTTTTCAGCTCTTTGGGGATGTCGTGGGACAGCTCGCGCTCCAGGATGGCCAGCTCGTCTTGGAGCTTCTTTTTGATGTGCTCCGTCATGTGCTTGAGCATTATAAACCTCGGCTGCTGGGCCGGGGCGGCATCCAGGTCGTACCTGATTGCTGCCTCCGTGGGGCAAACCCATCAGCGGGAATGACTTACGCCGGCAACTGCCGGAATTTGCCAGGGTGCCGACGGCCCCCCGGCAGGAACCCCTTATCTGGATTGCCTTTACGGGCCCAGTCGACTAGACTGATGAAGTTCCCGCACGCCCCTCGGTGAGGTTTCCCTCCATGAATGGCGACCGCGTTTTCCACATCGGTGACCGGGTTGTTTACCCCAATCACGGCGTCGGTGTTATTGAGCAGATCAGTAGCCGGACGATCGGACTCACGATCGAGAAGTTCTATCTTCTCAAAATTAAGGCCAGCAGCCTCAAGGTGATGGTGCCGTTCCACAACGTTACCAACGTTGGTCTACGTCCTGTGGTACGCAATGGCGAGGTTCAGAAGATCGTGGACTACCTGTCATCGGGCGAATGCAACAACGCGCTGGACTGGAAAGACCGGTTCAAAGAGAACTCCGAGCGGATGCGGACCGGGTTCCTGCTGGATGTGGCGGCGGTGCTCAAGAGCCTGCTGATGCTGGGCCAGACCAAGTCGCTTTCATTCCGGGAAAAGAAGATGCTGGAGCGGGCTCGTTACCTGCTGGTTAGCGAACTGGCGATCTCCAGGAACGTGGACGAAGGCCAGATCGAGCAGGTCCTTGCCAAGGCTCTAACCAAGTGCCATCTGCGCTTCCCGGAAATGGCGGAGTTGGCTTCGTAGCTTTCCATTTAGCCCCTAAGTCCTCTACTGACCGGCTCCGAGCTACGAGCTGCGGGCTTGAAGCTTTCCTACCGTTTTTAGCCCGTGGCTCCCGGCCCGTAGCTCGCTAGCGATGTGCTTCCAGCCAGGATTGAAGGATGAGGACGGCGGCCATCCGGTCGACGGCTTTGGCTCGCTTCTCGATGGAAACCTCGGCTTCGCGCAGCAGGCGGTTGGCCTCGGTGGAGGTCCAGCGCTCGTCCCAGAGATGGACGGTGACTCCGAAGTGCGATTGTAGCTCCTCGGCAAAGCGACGCATCTTCTCGGACTGTGTGCCTTCGGCGCCGCTCAGGCGAAGCGGCAGCCCGACCACGACTTCCCGCACCTGATACGCAGTCAGCAACCGTCCCAGTGCTTCGAGGTCGCGCCGTTTGTTCTGGCGCTGGATGGTGTCGAGCCCCTGGGCGGTGATGCCGAGCGGGTCAGAGACGGCGACGCCGATGCGCTTCGACCCGACGTCCAGGGCCAGGATTCGGCTAACCTGGGTTTGCGGCGTCTCCTCATGCTGCGATGTCACGTCAGCGATCATTCCCCGGCAGGTACCTGGTCGTCAACCGTCTGCTAGAATCCCGCTCACGCCGACGGTGCTTCGGTCTGGCCCGTATCGTTGCTACTTCTACAGTCACGAACCGAACGAACCGCCCCATATTCACATCGACCGCGAAGATCTTTCGGCGAAGTTCTGGCTCGACCCAGTGCAACTGGCTCAAAATTTTGGTTTTCGTGCCCACGAACTGCGCGAGATACAATCAATTGTGACAGAGCATAGGGACGATCTTTTGGAGGCATGGAATGAGTTTTTCGGCTTCGAGCGCGGATGAACGGGTCCTGGACGTACAGTTCTGGGACGACTCGTTTAGCGTCAGCCTGCGGGATGGCCGGGTCATTTCTGTGCCACTGGCATGGTATCCTCGCCTGCTCTGTGCAACACCCAAGCAGCGCGCGAACTGGAAGATTTCCGGTGGCGGCTACGGGATCCACTGGCCTGACGTTGATGAAGACCTGAGTACGGAAGGCCTGCTCCGCGGCGCACCCGCGCCCAAGTCGCCCGTTCCAGTAAAGTGAGGCGAGGTCTAACCTCCAAGCGATGGACGCCACCGACACACCCCGCAGGCATCACTGGTCGCTGACCCTGCTTGGCATTGGCCTGATCATCGCGTTCGCCTACTACGGCGAGTCGGTGCTGGCGGTGCTGTTCTTCTCTATCCTGCTGAGCTTCGTGCTGGATCCGCTGGTGGAGATACTCGGCATCCATTTGCGCCTTCCGCGGGCACTGGCAGCGCTGATCGCGGTGGTTTTGATGATGGTGCTGGTTTACGGCATCTCGTATGCCTCCTACAGCCGGGCCATCGCCTTCGTCGATACCGTGCCCCAGTATTCGCAGAAGATCCGCTCGATGCTGAAGCCTTTCCGTCAACAGGCGGAGAAGTTTGAGAAGACGGGAGAAGCGGTCGGGGAGCCCGATGCTACCAACGTGATTGCCGTCCGGCCGGTGACGAGCTGGACAGACGTACTGACGCATGGGGTCAGTACGCTGACCGAAGTCTTGCTGGCGGCGTCGTTCATCCCATTCCTGGCGTATTTCCTGCTGACCTGGAAACATCACGCCCGCTCCGCCACCGTCATGCTGTTTCCTTTGGAGCACCGGCACACGGCCTACGTCACGCTGGGGCTCATTGGGAAGATGCTGCAGAGCTTTATTGTGGGGAACCTGCTGATCGGACTACTCATCTCGGGAATCAGCGTAGTGATTTTTTGGCTGTTGGGGGTTCCGTTTTTCTATTTCATCGGATTCGCGAGCGGCTTCCTCAGCCTCGTGCCCTACCTCGGTTTAGTGCTGGCCATGGTGCCTCCGATTTTGGTCGGTTTGGGTCAACTCGAGGCCGGCGACCTGTTGGCGGTGATATTGTCGGTCATCCTGCTGCACCTGTTCGCTCTGAACGTTCTATATCCGAAATTGCTGGGCAGCCGGCTGAAACTCAATCCGCTGGCGGTCACAATTGCGCTGCTGTTCTGGGGATGGATCTGGGGCGCGATCGGACTGGTGCTTGCGATCCCAATCACCGGGGCGCTCAAGATCATCTTCGACCACGTGGAGTCGATGAAGCCGTACGCGGTGTGGCTGGGAGAGTAGAACCGAGGTCAGAGGGCAGAGGTGGGCTGCGAGCTCGTGACTCGCGGCTGATTTTGGGGTTTCACCTCTGCAATCTGACCTCTGCCCTCGGTTTTCACTTCTTCAATCTGACTTCTGACTTCTGCAATCGGCCCTGTACTCTGGTCAGCTTTCTGCAATTCCACGGAGCATCTACACTTGAACGGTGCGGATTCTGATCGCTTTGTTTCTGCTGGTCGCGCTGGCCGCCGGTGGCTGGCTGGCGTGGGCTGTCTATGCGCCGGTCACGCCGCCGGGAAATCGGTCGGTGCTGTTGCATAGTGGTTATTCCACGCGGCGCATCGGAGCCGAGCTCAAGAAGGCTGGCATCATTCGCAGCGTTTTCGCATTCCGGCTGTGGCACACACTGCACTCTAAACATTCTCTGAAGGCGGGCGAGTATCTATTTGACCGGGCGGCGAGCATTCCGCAGGTCTACGATCGCATTGCGCGCGGCGATATTTACTTCCACGTAGTCACCATCCCGGAAGGCTATACGATGTTCGACATCGCCAAGACGATGGAGGACGAGGGGCTGGCCTCCGCCCAGGAGTTTCTCAAGGTTGCCCAGACCCGCACGGACCTGATCGCCGACCTGGCTCCAGAAGCGAAATCCTTGGAAGGGTATCTCTTCCCGAACACGTATCAGTTCACGCGCACGCAGAATCTGGAAGAGATGGTGGGCACGATGGTCCATCAGTTCCGGCAAGTAGCGCAACAGATCGGGCTCAACTCCGACGTGCACCGGACCGTGACGATGGCGTCCATCGTGGAAAAAGAGACGGCGGCCGGCGACGAGAGGGCGATCGTTGCCGGCGTTTACTACAACCGGCTGGCACATCGGGTGGCGCTCGATGCCGATCCCAGCGTGATTTATGCACTCTTGCTGTCGGGACGCTACACCGGAAACCTCCATCATGCGGACCTGGCCGTCCATTCTCCTTACAACACGTATCGCTTCGCGGGATTGCCGCCCGGGCCGATCGCCAACCCGGGACAGAGCGCTCTGGAAGCGGCCTTGCATCCCGCGAATACGCAGTTTTTCTATTTCGTCAGCGACGGAAACGGGCATCACCGTTTCGCTCGCAACCTGACCGAACACAACCGCAATGTCGCCGCTTATCGGCGCGCCCTCGGAATGCACTAAGCGCCAAACCTTCCGCTGCCTTATACTAGAAGCGGGTTTTAGAATGCTTGGATGTCCCGGGGGATTTCCCTCCGCTCGAGAGCCCGCGTGTTTCCGGGTGTGAGCGGCGCGATGTAAGCAGCAGCCTGCCGGAAGCGATTCTTGTAACTACTGAGCTCAGTCCTAATCAGATAAAGCGTGGCAGAAGTCTTTCCCAGCACCGGTCATCAAACGCGCCGTTTACGGTTCCGCCTGACTTCCGTTCTGCTGGTGGCGGTGGTCGTTTTTCCTCTCGGCGGATGCCTGTTCAGAACCCGCAAAGTGGATCGCAAGCTTTCGAGCGCGCCGCTGAAGAGCGCGACCCAACAACAGCTGATCGATTACGTCAATGCGCAAGCAGGCAAGATCCAGTCCATGCAGGCTACGGTGGACATCAATACCTCGGTAGGAGACCAGAAGAACGGCCGCGTCACCGACTATCAGGAAATTCGCGGATATGTGCTGGCGCGAAAGCCGGCCATGCTGCGCATGAAAGGCCTGCTCCCGGTGGTGCGCAACACCGCTTTCGACATGGTGAGCGACGGCCGGACATTCAAGGTTTGGATTCCGCCCAAGAACAAGTTCGTGGTGGGCACGAACAGCGAAGTGGGTTTCCAGCCCGAGAAGCGGCTGGAAAATCTGCGGCCGCAGGCCATCTACGACGCTCTTCTGCTGCGCGAAATCCGCCCCGACGAAATCGCGGTTCTCGAAAACGGCTACGAGACCGTTCTGGATGCGAAGAAACACCGCGTTGATCAGCCGGACTACGAACTGGCGGTGATCCAGCGAGGACCGAACGGGTGGTACCTGTCGCGCAAGATTTCCTTCAGCCGGACGGACCTGCTGGCTCACCGGCAAATGATCTATGACCAGCAGGGCAACGTCGTCACGGACGCGAAATACGACCAGTACACGGATTACGGCGGCATCGAGTTCCCGGGCGCAATTGAGATCGAAAGGCCACAAGAGGACTACGATATCGTCCTCAACATTGTGAAGCTGGACCTGAATAAGCCGCTCAAAGACGATCAATTCGCGCTCGAACAGCCGGCGGGCGCCGAGGTCGTGCACCTGGGCCAGTCCAATCCTGAAGCGGCCAAGGGTACCGATGGCCACGGGAAATAGCTCCCCCATAACATGATGAACCGAATGATCGTCGGCAATCTGGTGCACCGGCCGATCCGCTCGCTGATCAGCATTGTGGCGGTGGCGCTGGAAGTGACGCTGATCCTGCTGATCGTGGGGCTGTCGCTGGGCATCCTGAACGACTCCCGCCAGAGGCAGGCGGGAATCGGCGCGGATGTGCTGGTCCTGCCGCCGGGGTCATCGTTCATCTTCGGCCTGACCGGTGCGCCCATGTCAATCAAAGTCGGCGGCGTGCTGGCCAAGTTGCCCCACGTGGAAGTAGTTGCGCCGGTGGTCACGCAGATCTCGGTTGCGGGATCGTTGGAAGTGATCGCCGGAATTGATCTCCAAAGTTATGAAAGTCTTTCGGGCGGCTTCCACTATCTGAAGGGCGGACCGTTTCAGGGACCCGATGACGCCCTGGTGGATGAACTCTTCGCCCAGGCGAAACATGCCAAGATTGGCGATACGCTGGAGATCCTGAACCACAATTTTCGCATCGCTGGAATCGTCTCGCAGGGGAAGGGAGCGCGCAAGTTTCTTCCGATCAGCACTCTACAGGACTTGGTCGGCGCCAAGGACAAGGCTTCGATTTTCTATCTCAAGCTCGACAGTCCTGGCAACGCCGATACCGTGGTGGAAGAAATCAAAAATGTGCCGGGGATGGAAAAGTATGTAGCCACCTCCATGGCGACCTACCTGTCCATGATGACGCCGAGCAACTACCCGGGGATGAGGAGCTTCATCAATGTCGTGATCGGGATTTCGGTGGTCATCGGGTTCATCGTCATTTTCCAGGCGATGTACACCGCGGTGATGGAGCGGACCCGGGAGATCGGAATCCTGAAGTCCCTGGGGGCTTCGAAGCTGTACATCATCAACGTGGTGCTGCGAGAGACTGTTCTGCTGGCGATCTGCGGCATTGTCCTGGGAATCATTGTGAGCCTGGCAGGACGGGCCGCGCTGGCCCAGAAGCTGCCCTTGTTGCGGGTGGTGGTTTCGGGGGGGTGGATTCTGCGGGCCACGGGGATTGCCATCGTCGGCGCCATCGCTGGGGCGCTCTATCCTGCGTTCAAAGCGGCGCAGAAAGACCCAATCGATGCGCTGGCCTACGAGTAGAGCTACGGCCCCCACGTCCATTTTCGCCTTCATTTCGCTTTCAAGGAACAGCGGCGGACAAGAGTGTCCGCCCCACACTAGCCCTTCTTTGCCGGAGAAGAATTTCTCTCGCCAAATCGCGATGGATGCACGATACTGCCGGAAGAAATCTGCCGTGCTATAATCGCGCGCCATTGCGCGAGGTAGTACAGATTCACGAGAGTTGTCTTACTTTCCTGGGCCCCGGCGCGCAAAGCCCGGTGGCCGCCAAATACGCAGGAGGAAACATGCGCTTCGATGATCGGACCCTGTGGGGCCGGGATGACGAAATGGACGAGTACGGTGACAGCGGCGCCTACGGCGAATCGCTGGAAGAGAATCTTGACGAGGAAGAAGAAGAGGAAGAAGAATCAGGCGTGACGGAGGATCGTCCGGGCTCGGTCTCTGCGCCCGTTATGGAGCCGCCGCCTGCGGCGCCTGTCGGCGGTGGCGGTGGAAGCCCGCCCGCGCCTAAGAAGGCGCCTGCCAAGAAGAAGGCCGCGAAAAAGGCCAAGAAGAAACCGGCCCGGAAGAAACCGGCCAAGAAAAAAGCCGCGAAGAAAAAGAAGGCGAAGAAAACGGCGAAGAAACCCGCCAAAAAGAAAGCTGCACGGAAGCCGGCCCGGAAAGCCGCGAAGAAGAAATCGGCCCGCAAAAAGGGCGGCCGTCGCCGCCGCTAGGGGCAAATAGTTCGTGGTGGAGGCCGGCTCTCGCCGGCTTCCGCTTGCTCATTTTCCTTCCGGCATGATCGCCTCGGCTTCGATTTCCACCAGCATCTCCGGCGAGACCAGCCCCCTGATCACCAGCATGCTGGTGGCCGGGCGAATGTCGCGAAAGAACTCGCCGTGCGCTTTGCCTACCTTTTCCCAATCAGCGAAATTGATGACGAACATGCGGGTGCGCACTACGTCCTTGAGCGAGGCCCCAGCCCGCTCCAGAGCCCGCTCGATGTTCTTGATGGTTTGCACGGCCTGGGCATAGGCATCGCCCACGCCGACGATTTTCCCGTCCGCGCCGGTAGCGGTTGTGCCGGAGACATGTATGTAAGCGCCCACGCGCACCGCGCGCGAGTAGCCGACCACCGGCTCCCAGGGCGTTCCACTTGAAATGTTGATTCGTTCCATGCGGCTCCACTCCTTGTCTAACAGAATACAAGCGGAGAACCACCGTTCCCGCGTTCTCGGCAAATTAGCAGCCAGCGTGTCCGGCTGCCAACAATCCGCCGGGATAACTTGCCGCTTCGCGCAGGCTTCTAATTGATTGAGAAGGTTCGAAAATCGAAAGTTACTTGCGTTCGATTTTGATGTGCGATATCTAATCGATCCAAAGGCGCTTTCCGATGGGCGCTTTGAAGGGAGAGGTGGAGCCGGAACCGAAGTGGGGCCAAAATATGACTTCCGAATCGCATCCGTTGCAGCAGTTGTTCGTCGAGTTGGTGGGGCGACACTACGCCGAGGAGATTGGAATCCGCGATCCCCAGGTGATTGGCTACGTCGCGCATCTGCTGTCGGAATTTTGCGATGCCGAGCAGTTGTGCAAGATCCGCAACGTGGCCGGAAGGCCGCTGAATGACGTTGGGGAGATGCTGCTCGAGTCTGATCCTGTGTATGGCCCGGCGCCGTCGTTCGACCGCGAGCGTCAGGTGCGGAAGCATATTGGGGACTACACCCTGTTCTTCGCCGGCATGTTCCCCGAGAGCATCAACCACTACCGTTTGCGCCGGCAGCGGCTGGAGAGGTTTGTCGAGTGGATGAAGGCCGGGAAAGAAAGCTACTACATCGTCTCGAAGTTCGAATATTTCGAGTACGCGAAAGTCGCACCACTGTTCGCGCAGCTTTCCAGAAATTTCGAGGAATGCGTGTTTGGGTTAAATCGCGTGAAGGATGAGCTTGCAGAGATGCAGCATCCGATTTTCCGGACGAGCGGCGAATTGCTGATGTAGGGGAAGTCAGAAGTGAGAAGTCAGATTGCAGAGGTGAAAATCCTTAGATCCAGGGCTTGAGATTCGCATCGCGAGGGTTTTACTTCTGCAATCTGACCTCTGACCTCTGCAATTTCTTGAGCTGTCGGCCCACCACGTTGTACTCACCACTTATCACAGCGTTGATCGCTTCCGCGTAGGCGATGTGTTCCTGCTCCAGGATGCGCGCGGCTAGCGTGTGTTCGTCGTCGTTATCGAGGACGGGCACGGTTTTCTGCACGATGATGGCGCCGTGGTCGAGCTCTTCGTCCACAAAATGCACTGTGCATCCGGAGACTTTCACCCCGTAGGCGAAGGCTTGTTGCTGGGCTTCAAGGCCCGGGAAGGCGGGCAGAAGCGATGGGTGGATGTTGAGAATTCGCTGCGGGAACTGCTGCACGAACCACGGGGAGAGCAAGCGCATGTATCCGGCCAGGCAGATGAGATCGACTTTGTGTTCTTTGAGCGCGGCCACCACTTCGCGGTCGTGCGCTTCGCGGTCTTTGCTCTTGGACGGGATTACAAGCGCATCCAAGCCGCGCTTCCTCGCGGTGTCGATACCTGGCGCATCCGCGCGATTCGAGATCACGATCACGATGCGCGCATTGGGAATGCGGCCCGCGTCAATGCTATTGGCGATGGCGACGAAGTTCGACCCCCGTCCGGAGAGGAGGATGCCTATGTTCTTCATTCCGACAAACATTATTCACTATCTGGGCGACGGATGGCTGGACGCGGCGGCAAAAAACCTTTAACCAGGGGACACGGGGGATTACAACTGAGAACTGAGAACCGGGAACCGAGAACTGCCTTCTTAGCTGTACATGACTTTGCGGTCGCCTTTGACAATCCGGCCGACGCTGTAGAATTTTTCGCCGGCGCGGTCGAGCAGGGTTTCCGCTTTCTTGAATTTCTTGGCGGGGACGACCAGCAGCATGCCGATGCCCATGTTGAAAGTGCGGAGCATTTCGTCGGGCGGGACGTTGCCGAGTTTTTGCAGGTGCTCGAAAATGGGCGGCACCGGCCAGGTTCCGCGTTCGATTACGGCGGCGGTCCCGCGGGGCAGCACGCGCGGCAGGTTCTCGGTGATGCCGCCACCCGTAATATGGGCCAGCGCGGCGACGCACTCGCCCGCGATCATCTTTTTGATGATCGGCCAGTAGCTCTTGTGGGTGCGCATCAACTCGTTGCCAACTTTGTTCTTGATCTCGCTGACGAAGGTGTCGGGCGAGTAGCCCGCCACTTCAAACAGCAGTTTGCGGGCCAGCGAGTAGCCGTTGGTGTGCAGGCCGTTCGAGGGTAGTCCGAGCACGATGTCGCCCACTTCCACGCTTTTCCCGCTGATGATCCGGTCGCGCTCGACGACGCCGACGATGAATCCGGCGAGGTCATACTCGCCCTCGGGATAAAAGCCTGGCATTTCGGCGGTCTCGCCGCCGATCAGGGCGCAGCCGTTGTGTTTGCAGGCGTCGGCCAGGCCCGCGACGACCTTTTCGGCCACTTCCGGCTCCAGCTTGCCGGTGGCGAGATAGTCCATAAAGAACAGCGGCGCGGCGCCTTGCACGGCGATGTCGTTGACGCAGTGGTTCACCAGATCCGCACCGATAGTGTGGTGCATCTTCATCTCAAAGGCGACTTTCAGCTTGGTCCCGACGCCGTCCACACTCGAGACCAGCACGGGATCCAGGTATTTCTTATCCACCGCGAACAGCCCGCCGAAGCCGCCGATCTCGCTCAGCACCCCGCGCGTGAACGTTTTATGGGCGAGGTACTTGATGCGCTGCTTGGTGCGGTTGGCGCGATGGATATCGACGCCGGCATCGGCGTAGGTAATAGGACCGTTCTGGGCGTTGGGAGTGTGGGCCACTTTTCAGTCCGTTGTTGCCGGTTGGGGAGATTTCGCGCCAGCGCGCCGGAGAAATCGTTTCTGCGCACCAGATTTTAACACGTATCGAGCCGAGGCCGGACGGGCGCAGTGCGCGGAAACAAAAAACCCCGACGGCGAGGCCGGGGTGGAACACGCAGGGAAAGAAAACTTACTTCTTGTCTTCCTTCTTCATCTCGTCCTTTTTCTCTTTCTTTTCCTTCTTGTGGTGCTTCTTTTCCTTCTTATCTGTCTTCTTGTCTGCCGGCTTGTCACCCGACGAATCTTGGGCGAAGGCAAACGACGACAGCGACAGAGAGATGGCAACGGCAAACATCAGTGTGAGCAGCTTCTTCATGTTGAGACGCTCCTTGTAGAAACGCTTCGTGTAAACACACGAATCCCGGGTAACAGGGTTATTTGAATTGTTCCCGAGTGAGCCAATTGTAGACCACGAAGCAGCCCTTTCCAAGCAAGGCGGCGAAAGTTGCGGGATTCCAGTGTGCCACGTCACAGAATCACGCCAGCGCGAGGCGTAAACTTACGCTCCATGGGCACGACCAAGGCCAGCAGGACATTACAACCCAGCCGCACGCAAGATAAGGCCCGCGGCACATGGGGGTCGGAAGGCCATCCGCTGGACGCGATTTTCAGCCCGCACAGCGTGGCCGTGATCGGCGCCACCGACCGGCAGGGCAGTGTGGGACGCGCGGTGCTGTGGAGCCTGCTGAGCAGCCCGTTTGGCGGCACCGTGTACCCGGTCAGCGTCAAACGCACCAGCGTGCTCGGCATCAAGGCCTACCGTACCGTGCAGGACATTCCGGAGGCGGTGGATCTAGCCGTGATCGCCACCCCGGCGGACAGCGTGCCGGGAGTGATCGGGCAGTGCGTGGCGGCGGGTGTGCGGGGCGCCATCGTTATTTCCGCGGGATTCAAGGAGCACGGCGAACATGGCCAGGAACTGGAAGGCCAGATTCTGGAGCAGCTCCGCGGCAGCGGCATGCGGGTGATTGGGCCGAACTGCCTGGGTGTCATGAACCCGATCAGCGGCCTCAACGCCACCTTCGCCTCCCACAGCATGGCGCGGGCTGGCAATGTGGCGTTCATCAGCCAGAGCGGGGCGCTGTGCACGGCGATTCTCGACTGGGCACAGCAGGAACTGGTGGGCTTCAGCGGGTTTGTTTCGATCGGTTCCATGCTCGATGTCGATTGGGGCGACTTGATCGACTACTTCGGAAACGATCCGCGCACCCATTCGATCGTCATGTACATGGAGTCGGTGGGAGAGGCTCGATCCTTCCTGTCGGCGGCGCGGGAAGTTTCTCTCAGCAAGCCGATTATCGTGATCAAGGCGGGACGCACCGAAGCGGCCGCCCATGCGGCCGCGTCGCACACCGGCACGCTCGCCGGCAGCGACGAGGTTCTGGAGGCAGCTTTCCTCCGCTGCGGCGTGCTGCGAGTCACGACCATCGCTGACCTGTTCTACATGGCGGAGGTACTGTCGAAGCAACCGCGTCCCAAGGGACCACGGCTAGCGGTTGTGACCAATGCCGGCGGTCCGGGAGTGCTGGCGGCGGATTCGATCATCGCGGCGGGCGGCGAACTGGCCGAGCTTTCCCCGGCGACCATGGATCAGCTCAACCAGATACTCCCCGCGCACTGGAGCCACAGCAACCCGGTGGATATCCTGGGGGACGCGCTGCCCGACAAATATGCCAAGGTGATTGAAATCGTTGCCAACGATCCTGGCAATGACGGTGTGCTGGCGATCACTTGTCCGCAGGGCATGTCCCATCCCACTCTGACGGCCGAGCGCCTGGTCCCGTTTGCCAAAGGACTGGGAAAACCGGTGCTGGCCAGCTGGATGGGGGGCGGGGAGATGACTGCCGGGATTGAAATCCTGAATCGCGCCGGTATTCCTACTTTTTCCTATCCCGACACGGCGGCCCGAATTTTCTTCTACATGTGGCGCTATAGCTATCTGCTGCGCGGGCTGTACGAGACTCCGGTGCTGCCGCAGGGTGCTGAAGGCCCTGATCGTGCGCGCGCGGAGGCTCTCGTCGAAACTGTCCGCCGGAGCGGGCGGACGCTACTGACGGAGCCCGAATCGAAGGAACTTCTGGCGTGCTATGGACTTCCCACCGTACCCACGCTGGAAGCGCACGGCGAAGACGATGCCGCGGTGCGGGCGGAAGAGCTCGGTTATCCGGTGGTCGTCAAGCTGCTTTCGCACACCCTTACGCATAAGACCGA
>ORMF010731700.1_pt1 | contig 44513 bp, 49 predicted proteins | sample 1779871 | NCBI WGS metagenome assembly ORMF01 (sample SAMEA104232316, study PRJEB22302) | groundwater metagenome | biome: forest; feature: aquifer; material: groundwater | place: USA | collected 2011-08-07 | depth 5.4 m
GATTTCGGCACCGGCTACTCTTCCATGACCTACCTCAAACAGCTGCCCGTTTCCCAGCTCAAGGTTGACCAGAGCTTCGTGCGCGGCATCCCGGAGAGCGGTGAGGACATGGAGATCGTGCGTGCAGTGCTCCACCTGTCGCAAGGTCTGAAGCTGGAGTCTTTGGCTGAGGGCGTTGAAACGGTTGAGCAAGCGCGCTTCCTGGCCCGGGAAGGCTGCATGATCGCACAGGGTTACTACTTCAGCCGGCCAGTGCCGGTAGATGAAATTACGGCGCTATTGCGCGGAAGGCAGAGGTATACCTGGCAGTGATATTCTGGCCGATGAAGCACACATGCTGGTACTGACACTTCGCCGGTTTGCTGTTCATTTCCAGGCTGAGGCTGCCAGCTTCGGCTGCGCGCCGGCAGCCAAAGCACAACATCATCCCCGCGGGTGATGCTTGGCATGCAATTGTTTCAGCCGTTCCCGCGCAACATGGGTATAAATCTGCGTGGTGGAAATATCGGCGTGGCCGAGCAGCAATTGCACCACGCGCAAGTCCGCGCCATGGTTGAGCAGGTGGGTGGCAAAGGCGTGGCGCAGGGTGTGCGGCGAGAGCGGCTTATTCAGCCCGCCGTGTTTGGCGTGGCGCTTGATGAGGTACCAGAACATCTGCCGCGTCATTGCTGCGGCACGCGCGGTGACGAACAGCGCGTCGCTCACCTTTCCGGCCAGCAACACCGCGCGGCCTTCCGCCATGTAGCGGCGCAGCCAGTCCAGCGCCTCTTCGCCGAGCGGCACGAGGCGTTCCTTGCTGCCCTTGCCCATCACGCGCACCACGCCCATGTCCATGCTCACTTGCGCGATGCGCAAAGTCACCAGTTCCGACACGCGCAAACCGGTGGCATACAACACTTCAAACATGGTGCGGTCGCGCAGGCCCAATGGGGTATCCACATCCGGCGCGTTGAGCAGTTGTTCCACATCCTGCTCGGTCAGGCTCTTGGGCAGGCTGCGCGGCAGCTTGGGCGTGGCGATTTGCAGCGTGGGGTCGGCGGCCACTTTATTCTGCCGCAGCAGGTAGCGGAACAGGCGCTTGAGGCTGGAGATGGCGCGGGAGGTCGAGGTGGCTTTGGCTTTCTGCTCGCTGACCAGATGCGCAAGAAAGCCCTGTATGTCGGCATGCGTGGCCTGTAACAGCGATGCGCCGCGCTGCTTATCCAGCCAGGCTGAAAATTTATGCAGGTCTCGCCGGTAGCCTTCCAGCGTGTTGCGCGACAGGCCGTCTTCCAGCCACAGGCTGTCGCAGAATTCGTCCATGATGTCAGTGTTGCTCATTTTGGCTTTGTCATTCCGGGCTTGACCCGGAAGACAGCATTTTTATTGGACTGGATTCCCGCCTTCGCGGGAATGACGGACTCTGGTTTTGCTACGCCCTCATGCGCCAGCAGCCAGCGTTTTATATCGAGTGCGTAACCGCCGCTGTGGTGCATGAAGCCGCCCAGCCCGGCCTTGCCCACCACGCGGTGACACGGAATGACGATGGGGATGGGATTGGCGCCACAGGCCTGGCCGACGGCTTGCGCGCTCGATTGCAGCGCAGCCGCCAACTCACCGTAGCTGCGCGTTTCCCCGCGCGGGATGGCGCCCATCGCCTGCCATACTCTGGCTTGATGAGCCGTGCCGTTGAGCCTGAGCGGAATATCGAAATGAAAATCCGGATTGTCGAAATAGGCCGACAATTGCGCGCACACTTTTTTTGCCAAAGCACTGCCGGGTGCGTACGGCACGGTATCCGGCGCAAGGAACTCGATGCCGGTCAGCGCGTCCGCATCGCAGCATATGCCGAGCACGCCGAATGGCGCGGCAAGTTTTGCCTGGTAAGGCGAAATGGTTTTCATGGCAATGGTCTTTGATCCTGAAACCGCAATTCAAGCCACAGAGTACACAGAGAGGGCGGAGGTTTTATTTGTTTTTCCTCTGCGTCCTCTGTGGCTAACTGCTTTTCCAGGTTGATAGCGCAATCATAACGCAACCCAGCAATGCAAATGGGGAGACAAAGCTCCCCATTTACGATCAACCAACTGCGCGAACTTGCTATGCTGAACGCGCTGTCAGCTTTTCCTTGATACGCGCCGACTTGCCGGAACGGTCGCGTAGGTAGTACAGCTTGGCGCGGCGCACATTGCCGCGGCGCTTCAGCTCGATGCTGGCGATGGATGGGGAATAAGTCTGGAAGGTGCGCTCCACGCCTTCACCGGCGGAAACCTTGCGCACGATGAAAGAGGAATTCAGCCCGCGGTTGCGCTTGGCAACCACCACACCCTCATAAGCCTGCACGCGCTTGCGCTCTCCTTCCACCACGTTCACATTGACGATGACCGTATCGCCGGGGGCGAAAGAAGGGATGGTCTTGCCCATGCGGGCGATTTCTTCCTGCTCAAGCTGTTTGATCAGATCCATTTTGCGTTTCCTCTTGTTGTACGGAAGCTTGTTCCTGCTGGTACTCAGCCAGTAGCCGAGCTTCCTGTTTTGTTAACTGGCGCTGTGCCAGCAAATCAGGGCGGCGTTGCCAGGTGCGTCCCAGCGCCTGTTTCAGCCGCCACTTTTCTATTTCGGCATGGTGCCCGGAAAGCAATACTTCCGGGACGCCATCGCCTTCAAACACTTCCGGGCGCGTGTAGTGCGGACAATCCAGCAAACCCTGCACAAACGAATCCTGCTGCGCCGATGCCTCATCACCCAGCACACCGGGGATTTGCCGCACCAGGCTGTCCATCAGCACCATCGCCGCCAGCTCGCCACCGGAGAGCACATAATCGCCGATGGAAAGCTCTTCATCCACATGCCGCCGGATCAGACGTTCATCCACGCCCTCGTAGCGGCTCGCCAGCAAAACCAAACCTTCGTCGCGCGCCAGCAATTCCTTCACCACTTCGTGAGTGAGTTGCCGCCCCTGCGGCGACAGGTGCACCACACAACTCTTCATCACACCGGCTTGCGCCTGGCTTTGCTTCGCCGCGCTGATCGCCTGCGCCAGCGGCTCCGCCAGCATCACCATCCCGGGGCCGCCGCCGTAAGGGCGGTCATCCACGGTGCGGTAGTTGTCATTGGTGAAATCGCGCGGGTTCCACGTCTGCAACACAAATTTGCCCTGCTCCGCCGCGCGCCGCGTCACGCCGTATTGCGTGATCGCGTCAAACATTTCGGGGAACAGAGTGATGACATCAAACCGCATCTTCAGGCACTTGCATTCAGTGTTTCTCTGCCCAATCAGCAGCCCAGTCAACACGTATCACTTTTTTCGCCAGATCCACTTGCTTGATTGCGCTGGCGATGAACGGGATCAGCACCTCGCCGCTCTCTCCCTGCACGCACAGCACCTGATTGGCACCGGTATCCATCAGGTTGTCCACCGCTCCCAGGTTTTCGCCTGCGAGATTGACCACATCAAGGCCGATCAGATCGGACCAGTAATACTCATCCTTGGCCTGTTGCGGCAGGCTGCTGCGCGGCACCGCCACCAGCAAGCCCTTGTATTTTTCAGCGGCAGTCCGGTCGTTGCAGCCCGGAAACTTGGCGATCAGGCCTTTGCTTTGCACCGCAAATTTTTCCACGCCAACTTCGCGCCAGGGATGCTTTTCATCCCCCAGCCACCAGACCGGAAATTCGACAAGACCGTCCATGAACTCGGTGTAAGTCTTAAGCTTCACCCAGCCGAGTATGCCCTGCGCACCCACCACACGCCCCATGACTATCATGGGGTCTGCTTCGTTACGCTTTTGCTGCGGCACCAGCGCGCTTGACCAGCTTGGCGACGGCGTCGCTCAGCTGCGCGCCTTTTTCCTGCCAGTGTGCCACGCGATCCAGTTGGATGCGCATGCCGTCCGGGCCTTCCGGAGCAACCGGGTTGTAGAAACCGATGCGCTCGATGAACCTGCCATCACGGCGATTGCGCGAATCTGCCACAACCACATTAAAGAACGGGCGATTCTTGGAGCCGCCGCGTGAAAACCGAATGATAACCATAGTCGAACCTATTTCTCGTTAGCCAATGCCAAAGGGCGCGAATTCTACGACACTTTCGGGAGTTATGGCAACAGGATATGCAACGCCGCGCCGGGCGGCTTGCCGGGAACGGCTAGAGAAGCGCAGATTAAATCGCCCGTTTCCTTAGCGATGCAGCAGAACTTCCAGCACAAACTGTGTGCCAAGATAAGCCAGCAGCAGAAAAACAAAGCCGCTCATGGTCCAGCGCACCGCAGTGCGCCCCCGCCAGCCCTTAATATGGTGCCCCATCAGCAACACCGCGAATACGCCCCAGGAAATAAAACCAAACAGCATTTCATGGTTGAACCGCCACAGCTTGCCGAATATCTGCTCGGAAAACCCCATGCCGGAGATCAGGGTCAGGGTCAGCAGGATGAACCCCGCACCGATGATGCGAAACAACAGGATTTCCATGGTGAGCAGCGGCGGCAGGGCTTGCAGCACGGGTGGCAGCGCGGCGTGATGCAGGCGCTTTTCCACCAGCGACATCAGGCCCGCATGCAATGCCGCGATGGTGAACAGGCTGTATGCCAGCATCGCCACAAAAATGTGCGCATCAAACGCCCATGAATGGGGTTGCGACAATATGCGCACAGCGGGGAACAGCGCCGGCAGCACCGCACCCACAGCGGCCAGCGGCAACACCAGGGTTTGCAGGCCGGCCAGCGGGTAGAAAAAACGCGCCAGCCAGTACACCAGCATGGTCAACCACAAAATCAGCGACAATGCGGGCACCAGCCCGAAATTCAGCTCGCCGCCAACCAGCAGGTTCTGATACAGCAAATAACCATGCAACACCAATGGCGCCAATATGGCATGACCCAGCATCCCGCGATTTAGCGCATCGATATTTCCAGCCAATTGTGCACGCCAGAAAAATATGCCCAGCGCGCCATAAGCGAAAAAGGTAACCAGATAAAGAGGAAGGTTCGACATTTTTAGCCAGGATGTTTTAGACTTCGCAGATTCTACACCATCTATTCCGGGGAAAAACAGGAACGTAATCATGCTGGATAACCTTACACAACGCCTTTCCGGCGTAATCAAGAACCTGCGCGGACAGGCGCGCCTGTCCGAAGGCAACATTCAGGACGCTTTGCGCGAGGTGCGCATGGCCTTGCTGGAAGCCGATGTGGCACTGCCGGTAGTGAAAGAATTCACTGCCCAGGTGAAACAGGCCGCACTCGGACAGGAAGTCATCGGCAACCTGAATCCGGGACAGGCGCTGATCGGCGTGGTGCACCGTGAACTGACCCGGCTGATGGGCGAAGCCAATGTCGGCATCAACCTCGCCACCGTGCCGCCCGCCGTAATCCTGATGGCCGGCCTGCAAGGCGCGGGCAAAACTACCACCAGCGGCAAGCTGGCCAGACTGCTGCGCGAGCAGCAAAAGAAAAAAGTGCTGCTGGTCAGCTGCGACGTGTACCGCCCCGCAGCCATCGAGCAATTGCGCACCCTGGCGCAACAACTGGAGATTGATTTCTTCGCCTCCGACATCGGCCAGAAGCCGGTGGCCATCGCGCTGGCGGCACACGACTACGCGAAAAAACATCATCACGACATACTGATTGTGGATACCGCCGGACGCCTCGCCATCGATGCCGCGATGATGGAAGAAATCCGGCAACTGCATGCCGCCCTCAAGCCGATTGAAACCCTGTTCGTGGTGGACGCGATGACCGGGCAGGATGCGGTGAACACCGCCAGGGCCTTCGGCGAAGCCCTGCCGCTGACCGGCATCATTCTCACCAAGCTGGATGGCGATGCGCGCGGCGGTGCGGCACTGTCGGTGCGGCACATCACCGGCAAGCCGATCAAGTTCGTCGGCGTGAGTGAAAAACTCAATGGCCTGGAAGCCTTCCACCCGGAGCGCATGGCCTCGCGCGTGCTGGGCATGGGCGACGTGTTGTCGCTGATCGAAGAAGCCCATCGCGAAGTTGACCAGGCCGAGGCCGAAAAGCTGGCGAAGAAAATCAAAAGCGGCAAGGGATTTGACCTCAACGATTTCAAGATGCAGATCGTGCAGATGCGCAAGATGGGCGGCGTGGCGGCGCTGATGGACAAGCTGCCCGCGCAACTCAGCCAGGCCGCCGCAGGCTCCAGGGTGGACGACAAGGCCATCGGACGCACCGAGGGCATCATCAACTCGATGACCCCGCTCGAACGCAGCAGGCCGGAGCTCATCAAGGCCTCGCGCAAGCGCCGCATCGCCGCAGGTGCGGGCGTGCAGGTGATGCACGTCAACCAGTTGCTGAAACAGTTTGAACAAACCCAGAAAATGATGAAGATGTTCGGCAATGGCGGCATGGCCAAGATGATGCGCAGCATGAAGGGCATGTTGCCCGGAATGGGTCGCTGACCTTTTTCACCCCCATACTTTATGGGTGTCATGACCATCAAAGCTATCATATTCGACGTGGATGGCACCCTGGCCGACACCGAAGATGCGCACCGCATTGCGTTCAACAAGGCATTTGCGGAAAACCACCTCGGCTGGAACTGGGATGTTGAGCAGTATGACAAGCTGCTCAAGGTGACCGGCGGCAAGGAACGCATCAAATATTTTGTGGAAACCTGCCTGCCAGACTTTCAGAAACCTGCGGACTATGATGGTTTCGTCAAACATCTGCACTCAGTGAAAACCGGCCATTACACCGCCATGCTGCGCGAAGGCCATATCCCGTTGCGGCCGGGCATCAAGCGCCTGATCGCTGAAGCCAGGCAAGCCAGGCTAAAACTTGCCATCGCCACCACCACCTCGCCGGAAAACGTCGCAACCCTGTTGCGGCAAGGGTTGGGCAATAACGGCGAAGCCCTGTTCGATGCCATCGGCTGCGGCGACATCGTGCCGCACAAGAAACCTGCGCCGGACATCTACTACTGGGTGCTGGAACGGCTCCGGCTCAACGCATCCGACTGCATCGCGCTGGAAGATTCCGAGAACGGCCTGCGCTCCAGCCTGGCCGCGGGGATCAAGACCTTCGTCATCATCAACAACTACACGCGAAATCAGGATTTCACCGGCGCGGCAGCGGTATTTGATGACTTGAGCGATCTCGAAAGCTTTTATCAGGCCGCCGGGTTGCCCCTTTCCAAACCGCCGATTTCTGTTTAGCATTCTGCTCTACATGGGGCGGTAGCTCAGCTGGGAGAGCGTCGCGTTCGCAATGCGAAGGTCGGGAGTTCGATCCTCCTCCGCTCCACCAATATTTAACGGTTGGCCTTATAAATCGGGGAATTTATTGAGCAGCCGGCAGGGCATAATCTATAATGGCGCCATAATTTATTAACGGGACTTAAAAATGAATCAGCGGATTTTGCTGTCGGTTATCGCAGTTACTGGCGCATTGCTCTTTTCAGGCTATGGCAATGCCGAATCTCAAGCACAGAAAAAGAGCAGTCCTGCAGCGGAACAGCCGCCGCAAAAGCAATTCTCCGAAAAGACAAAAGGGGCGATTTCCTTTAAAGGAATTCCTCTTGGCAAGCCGGGAGTAAAGAATGCCTTGCAGAAAATGTGCAAGGAAAAGAAATTCAACCCCGAGCATGACAGATGCTCCTTCAATGAGAACAGCAGCCAGCTAATGCTTAATTACGAAAACATGGTTGACGCTTTTGCATTGGTTACGCTGGGTAGCGGCGACGCACTCATCAAGGTCGAGATAGACAGCTCCACGCCAGAACTGCTGGGGCTGGCCAAGGCATTGGAGGCAAAGTTCGGGAAGCCGCAGAAGACCAGTACGGTAATCAAGAATGCGATAGGAACCCAGTTCGACAAGGACACTTTTGTCTGGGTGGATGACCAGGGCTCCCGCATCACTATCGAGTCCATTTTTTACGACTACAACAAGGGTGGGGTTGTTATCGAATCCGCTGCTGCGATTGCCGCACAGGAGGCTGCTGCAAAGAAGGCGAAAGAGACTGCAAAATCGAATCCGTGAAGCGGCAGGGACCAGCGAAAATACCCATGCCCTGAACAGAAGCAGGCGGCCCCAAACAAAAAACCAGCCGAAGCTGGTTTTTTGTTTGGTTGCTTTGTTTTTACTTAGTTGCCGGTGAACAGCTGCTTCAGCATCCACAAGGAAAACAGAAGTGCCATCACTGCGGTGCCAACTGCACAGACTGTGGCGATAATTGCCATTTTTTCTCCTCCCAGAGAACTGGACTCAACAACAAAACCAGATGAAGCAAATCGTAGCACAATTCTTTGTGCAGGCAAGCACAATTATTGAGCATTACATAATTCATTACAACGTTCACCCTGAGGTATCGAAGGGTAAGCTTGTGTATAACCTTGGGCTTCGATACGCTTTGCGTACCCTGTGCTGAGCCTGTCGAAGCATCAGCCCGAACGGAATGGTTGTCGCAAATTATGTAATGCTCAATAATTAGTTAAACTCCGGCCTGGTGCGCCTGCTCATCGGCAAAATAGCTGGACCTGACCATGGGCCCGCAGGCGGCATGTGAAAACCCCATCTCCAGCGCGGCGTGCCCGAACATTCTGAAGATGTCCGGCGGGGCATAGCGCAGCACCGGCAGGTGCCCGTCAGAAGGTTGCAGGTATTGCCCCAGCGTGAGCATTTCGACATCGTGCGCGCGCAGGTCGCGCATCACCTGCAGCACCTCCTCGTCGGTTTCGCCCAGCCCCAGCATCAGGCCGGACTTGGTCATCACCTGCGGGAAGCGCGCCTTGAATTCCTTGAGCAATTGCAGCGAATGCGCGTAGTCCGCGCCGGGGCGGGCCAGCGGGTACAGGCGCGGCACGGTTTCCAGATTGTGGTTGAGCACATCGGGCAAGCATTGGGAAAGCGCTTCCAGGGCCGGTTCCATGCGGCCACGGAAATCCGGCACCAGTATTTCCAGCCTGGTGTGCGGTGAACTGTGGCGGATGGCACTCAGGCAATCCACGAAATGTTGCGCGCCGCCGTCGCGCAGGTCATCGCGATCCACGCTGGTGATCACTGCATATTTCAGTTTGAGCAGCGCGATGGATTGCGCCAGTTGTGCGGGTTCATTGGTATCCGGAGGCAGCGGCTTGCCGTGCGCCACGTCGCAGAACGGGCAGCGCCGCGTGCACACATCGCCCAGAATCATGAAAGTCGCCGTGCCTTTGCCGAAGCATTCGCCGATGTTCGGGCAGGATGCCTCCTCGCACACCGTGTGCAGCTGGTGCTCGCGCAATATGCGTTTCACATCGTGATAGTCCTGCCCACTGCCGGACTTGACGCGTATCCATTCCGGTTTGCGCAGGCGCTGCTGCAACGGCACGATCTTGATCGGGTTGCGCGCGGTCTTGGAATGGCCGGTCTGTTTCTCAGTGGCATTCATGTTTGGTTTGGGTTTTCATACACCCCCCTTATGCAATCTCAGAGTAAAGGGCGAGCGTTCAGGCGAGAACCTGGTTTGACAAAAAAGGATCGCTTACGGACTACTTGCGCTTATCCGCGGTAACGGGAGGTTTGGCAGGCTGGCGCACGATAAACGGTGTGCCGGTCTGTTCGGCCAGCAAGCGCGCTTTTTCCGAAGCGCGAAGCAATGCTTGCGGGGCTTTTTGAAGATCGGGGTCTTTCGAATGGGAAACGGGTGCTTTCATGGCGGTCATCCTTCTTCCTGCAATATGGGTGGTGCGCCCGAATTATCGTATAGTTGCCAGCTATTCACCAGTAGCTTGTAGCGGCCAAGATTTCGGATGCCAGCAGCGTAGCGACGCCGCACAACTGTTTCGGGGACGTTATGCCCGCCCTGTGCCACGCGCGCTGCTACCCGCGCCAAGGCCATTTCCGCATTCGGCAAAGAGAGGAAGACCAGCTTCACCGTATAACCCGCTGTCCGCCAAACCGGGATCATCTGCGTGTAAGTCAAACCGGAAAGCGTCGTCTCGAAGGCAAAACTTTCTCCGCGCTCGGCGTGTTCGGCAATCGCCTCCAGCATCAGCCGTCCGGCCTTGAAAGCAGCGAGATCAGGCGCAAAAGGCGAAAGCCCGGCGGCGATCAAATCGGCATTCACGAAGTTGGGGCAATCCGCTTCGTTAGGCAAAAACTCGCGAGCAAAAGTCGTTTTGCCTGCGCCGTTTGGTCCGGCGATGATCACGATGCGCTTGCTTTTTGCGATGTCGCTCATGGTGTTGTTTTCTTTTTTGCGTTGTGTTTTGGCTTGGCAGTTTCGGCAGGTAATAGGCTGGTGAGTTGCTGGTAGCGCTCGAACAGGAACTCCACACGCTGCGCGTCGCTGGCGAAGGCGGCCTTGCGGTAGCAGGCGTCCACGGTGCGGTCGAGGGCCTGGTGGGCTTTGACCAGCGCGGGCGGCATCGTGAGCGGATCGTAGAGATCGGCGAGCGAGCTTTGCGGGAATTGCGCGCGGGCATCCAACACGGCTTGCGCGGCGGCTTCCACGGTTGCGCGCTGTTTTTCCGTCGGCTCGTCCGGCCACGGGTAGTTGTTGTACACGATGCCCGCCGAATAACGGTAATCGCTTTTGATGCGTCCGCAGGTGTAGCGCACCCACGCCATGTGCATCAAGGAAGTCAGGATGCCGAAATGGTAGAGGGTAGCGTTTGGAATAAGAAAATTTGCGTTGCCACAAATCACATCGGCAGGCATGTAACCAATTGGAATATAGACCCGGTTTTCCGAGCTATGCGCAGGAACCAAAATGTACGGTTCACCAGTTTGGCGAATTTCGGCAAAAAGTGAAGGAGTGTTGGCTAACTCGCGGGTGGGAGCTTTCATGCTCGAAGCACGCATTTCTCGTACAGCTTCTATGCGAGCCATAACCTTTGGCATTTGGCGTAACTGATTAGGTGGGCAATCCACCAGCCATAAACAATATCGCGGAGTGTCATTCAAAAATTCATCTGCGCCAACAAAACGGCGTAACCAAACTGCGGCTTGTGGCTCAGCGGTTAGTAGCTCAACCTTTTCTTCTTCCGACAATAACAAGTTTCCGCCATCGGCTGGTTTGCTGCCATAAATCATATTTGGTGCGCGCGAAATTGCATTGCTTCTGTTTTCCAAAAGTACATCCGGCGCATCCACCAGATAGGGATTGATGTTGCGTGCGGCCACGGCGTGCGGTTCGCCACGGATGTCCTCATATTCGTAAATGGTCTTTTTTTCTACGTCGCATGCGCCGAAACCGATGATGACGCAATGCACCGCCGCCATGCCGCGCGCTTCGTTGCTCCACTGGAAGGTGCGGTGCGCGAAGCGGATGTGGATGCCTTGCGCGAGCAGATGACTCCACAGTATGGCGACCTGCTCGCCTTGGGTGATGCTGTTGGTAGATACAAAGGCGACTTTAATGTTGTCATTCCCGCGCAGGCGGGAATCCAGTTTTTCAATTGGCTGGACTCCCGCCTGCGCGGGAGTGACGGATGCTATATAACGCGCCGCTTTCACATACCACGCGGCGACGTAATCCAGCACGCCAGCACCTTTCACGCCGTGAAAAATTTCCTCCATCTCGGCTTTTTGTTTTGCGTCTTGTAGCTGCTTGCCGACGAATGGCGGATTACCAAACACATAACTCGCGCGCTCCGCGGGCAGCACATCGTTCCAATCCAGCGTGAGCGCGTTGCCGTTGACGATGTGCGGCGAGGTCTTGAGCGGGATGCGCGCGAAGTACATGCCGAATTCCTCCGACACGCGCACATTCATCTGGTGGTCCATCAGCCACAGCGCGACCTGCGCGATCTGCGCCGGGAATTCCTCGATCTCGATGCCGAAGAACTGGTCCACATCCACGCTGATTTCCTGGTGGATGTCGAGGAAGCGCGAGCCGGGACCTTCATGCACGGCGCGCAGCACTTCCAGTTCCAGCTTGCGCAGTTCACGGTAGGCGATGACCAGGAAGTTGCCGCAGCCGCAGGCGGGGTCGAAGAAGGTCAGTGTGCGCAGCTTCTTGTGGAACTCGAACAGCTTGTTCTTGTTGCCTTTCACGCGTTTGAACTCTTCATGCAGATCGTCGAGGAACAGCGGCTGGATGAGCTTGAGGATGTTCTCTTCGCTGGTGTAGTGCGCGCCGATGTTGCGCCGTGCCTTGGCGTCCATGATGCTCTGGAACAGCGCACCGAAGATCGCGGGAGAGATGGAGCTCCAGTCGAGCGCGCAGCAGTCGAGCAGCGCCTCGCGCATGGCGAGGTCGAACGAGGCGATGGGCAGCACTTCCTCGAACAGCTTGCCGTTGATGTATTCGAAGGCAGCAAGCTGCTCATCGAGATTCTTCAGGCGTTTTTCTTTGGGAGTGTTGAGCACCTGGAACAACAGCGCCAGTTGCGCGCCGAGGTCGGAGCCGTCGGGCGCGGTGCGCTCCTCGATCCAGGCGCGGAATGCGCTGGCGGGCTGGAAGATGCCGGTGTCTTCCGCAAACAGGCAGAACAGCAGGCGCACCAGCAGTACTTCGAGCGGATGCCCCTCGTAGCCCGCCGCCTTGAGCGCGTCGTGCAGCCTGCCCATGCGCTCGGCGGCCTTGATGTTGACCGGATCCTGCGGCGCGATGGTCTGCGTGCGGTAGCCGGCAATGAAGGCGAAATGCTTGATGCGCTTGTGCAGGTCGGCGAGGGGGAATTCGATTTCGGTGTTTTCTTCGAGATCGTAAAGGCGGAAGCGCGCGAAATCGGAGACGAGTATGTAGCGCGGCAAATCGCGCTCGGGCAGCCCTTCGAAATAATCGGCTGCCTGCGCAAAAGCGCGGCTCAAGTCCTGACCCAGGCTCTTGTGCTCGATCAGCAGCACGCCCTTCCAGAAGGCGTCTATGCGGCCATGCTTGAGCTTATGCCCGGCACGCGTGATGGACACCTGCTTTTCAAATACGGCGACGCGCTTGCGCTCGATGCCGAACACCGAGAAGAATTCGTTCCAGAAGCTCTGCGCTTCGGCGCGCTCCGAGCTTTCGCCTTCCCAGCGCTTGGAAAACTCGTGGGCGCGGCTGCGGATTTCATTCCAGCTTAACGGCATGGCTTATCCTTGTGTCCGGTGTTGCTGAAACAAGTTTGGAAATTCTGATTTCGTCATTCCCGCGAAGGCGGGAATCCAGTTTTCTTATTTGGCTGGATGGCCGTTCCTCGAAACTCGCCATAAGTGGCTCGTTTTCCCGCCTTCGCGGGAATGACGGTTCCATTTTTTTCGTGCAGGTGCTGTTGCAACAGCGCAACCAGATTCTGCGCGAGTTGCTGTTCCAGTTCTTCCAGCGGCGCATTGATCCCAACATCGCGTGCCTGGGTCACGCGCAATCCGGCGTAGCCGCAGGGGTTGATGTAGTCGAACGGGGTGAGGCCTATATCCACGTTGAATGCCAGGCCGTGATAGCAGCAGCCGTTTTTTATTTTCAACCCGAGCGAGGCGATTTTCGCATCCTCCACATATACGCCCGGCGCATCCTTGCGCCCGTGCGCGCCGACGCCGTGTTGCGCGAGCAAGTCTATCACGGCCTGTTCCATCAGCCTTACCAGCTCACGCACGTTGAGCTTCCAGCGGCGCAGGTCGAGCAGCAGGTAGGCGACAATCTGGCCGGGGCCGTGGTAGGTGATCTGGCCGCCGCGATCAATCTTCACCACCGGGATGTCGCTGGCGCGCAGCAGGTGCTCCGGTTTGCCTGCCAGTCCCTGCGTGTACACGGGCGGGTGTTGCAGCAGCCAGATTTCGTCGCGGGTATCGGCGTTGCGTGCGGCGGTGAATTGCTTCATTGCCTGCCAGGTGGTTGTGTATTCGACGAGACCCAGAGAGCGAATAGCAGGATTGCGGATTGCGGATTGCGGATTGCGGATTTCCCATTCGCCATTCAGCATTCCGCATTCCGCATTCATAACACCATCACCACCATCGGGTGGTCGCACAGCTCCTGATACAGCGCATCGAGTTGTTCGCGCGAGGTGGCGCGCACGGTGCAGGTGAGGCTGAGGTAGCGCGCCTTGCTGCTGCTGCGCATTTCCATCGAACCGGCTTCGAAACTCGGGTCGTGGCGCACTACCACTTCCATCACCGCTTGCGCGAAACCCTGCTGCGTCAACCCCATCACCTTGATCGGGAAGTTGCACGGGTAATCAATGAGGGAGTCTTCCAGTTTCATTTTTGTCCGGTATCAATCTGCCGTAGGTTGGGTTAGTGGGTTCATCGTGTAACCCAACAGGTGCAATGTTGGGTTACGGCGCAGAAAGCGCGCCTAACCCAACCTACATATTTTTCCGCATCACGTCGCGTTTGAAATCCTGATACAGCTTGTGCAGTTTGGCAAATATTGCGCCGGGTTTGCCGTTGCCAACCGGCTTGCCGTCCAGTGTGGTAACAGCAAGTATTTCCTTGGTGGAAGAAGTGAGCAGCAGCTCGTCCGCATTGAACACTTCGGCGGCGGCGACCTTGCGCACATGATGCGGGATGTCATTGGTGGCGGCGAGTTCCAGCACTACATCGTAGGTGATGCCGGGCAGCATCAAATTATCTTTTGGCGGGGCGAGCAGCATGCCGTTCTTCACCACGAAGATGTTGCTGGCGGCGCCCTCGGTCATGAAGCCGTCCCCTGTGCCGGATTCGGGACGGATCAGGATGGTCTCGGCGCAGCCTGCATCCACTGCCATCTGGCGCAGCAGCACGTTGGGCAGCAGCGCGATGGATTTGATGTCGCAGCGCAGCCAGCGGTTGTCGGGCGCGGTGATGCAGGCGATGCCGCTTTGCAGCAATTCGGCGGGGGGTGCCGGCAAGGGGCTGCTCATCATGAACACGGTGGGCTTGACCGGCGGCTTGGGAAAGGCATGGTCGCGCTTGGCTACGCCGCGCGTGATGTGCAGATAAAGATATTGATCTTCTGCATAATTTCGCGCGATAAGTGTGTCGATCAGCTTCGTCCATTCGCCATCGTTGTGCGGGTTGGCGAGCCTGATGCCGTCGAGGCTGTGTTGCAGGCGCTTCAGGTGTTCCGCGAGGCGGAACGCACGGCGCGAATATACCGGGATGACTTCGTACACGCCGTCGCCGAAAATAAAACCGCGATCCAGCACGGGAATCCGGGCTTCTTCGATGGGCATGAATTGCCCGTTTAAATAAACTGTCATTGCATAACCCTTTATCCTATAAAAAGCATTTCACCACGAAGACCACAGAGATCACGAAGATTATTCATGGGGTTGCACAGAACTAGAAATTCACCAGTAAAGTGACATCCTTTTCTGAAGCATTGCTTTGTTCTTCTTCGCGGCCTTCGTGCTCTTCGTGGTTTAACAGCTGTTTCAAGGTTTATTGGAAGAGCAGGCGGATATTATCCCATCCACGCGAGAATACATTGGCTATCGGCACGGGTTCCAGCGCCACCAGCGGGAACTCGGCATACGGTTTGCCGTCCAGCGCAAGTTTCATCATACCGATTTTCTGCCCGCCGGTAATCGGGGCAATGAGCGGCTGCTGCGTTTCCATGGTTGCCTTGAGTTGCGCCAGCTGTCCTTTCGGGACGGATAGAAATATATCGCTGCGAAACCCGACCTTGATCTTGTCCTCTGTGCCTTTCCACAGGCGCATGCTGGCTACCGGCTGGTTCTTCTGGTACAGGCGCACCGCTTCGAAATACTGGAAGCCATAGTTCAATAATTTCTGGCTTTCCGATGCGCGCAGGCTGTCGGAAGCGGCGCCCAGCACCACCGAAATCAGGCGGCGGTTGTCGCGCCTGGCCGAGGCCACCAGGCAGAATCCGGCGCTTTCGGTGTATCCCGTATTCATTCCGTCCACATAGGGGTCTATCCACAACAGGCGGTTGCGGTTGGCCTGCTTGATGTTGTTGTACTGGTATTCGCGCAGCGAATAGATGGGGTAGTGTTCGGGAAAGTCGCGCACGATGGCGGCGGCGAGCAATGCCAGGTCATGGGCGCTGGTGTAGTGCTGCGGATGCGGCAGGCCGGTGGCATTGGCGAAGTGAGTATCGTTCATGTTCAGCCGCTGCGCTTCCCTGTTCATCAGCTCGACAAATTTCTCCTCGTTGCCGGCGATGGTCTCCGCCAGCACGCGCACGGCATCGTTGCCGGACTGGACGATGAGACCGCGCAGCAGTTCCGCGATGGTTACCGGTTTGTTTTTGTCGAGGAACATGCGCGATTCTTCACCCTGGATGAGCAGGGCTTCCGCCGACGGGGTCACGGCCTGCTCCAGCGTAAGCTTATTCTGTTGGAGCGCGGTGAAGGTCAGGTAGGCCGTCATCAGCTTGGTCAGCGAGGCCGGCTCAACGCGCCCGTTTCCGTTTGCATTGACCAGTATCTGGCTGCTGGTGAAGTCATACAGAAAATAGGATCTGGCTGCCAGAGAGGGCACAGGCGGCAAGCCGGATTGCTGCGCCTGGGCAAGGGAGGGAAACAGCAAGGCGACAAGAAATGACAGCGCGAACTTCATGAATTGCGGTCAACGACAATGGAAAGGCGGCAATTATAGTCGCGCCGAACGGGATGAGCCACGGGGAGGGCTTGCGTCAGCTTTCCGAGGCCGGCCGCTTGGACAGCTTGCGTTGCAGGGTGCGGCGGTGCATGTTGAGCGCGCGCGCAGTGGCCGAGATATTGCCCTGATGCTCCTGTAACACACGCTGGATGTGTTCCCATTCCAGCCGTTCCACCGAGGGCGGCTGTATGTTGAGCGGGGCGTCGGCGCTGGCGTGGTGGCCGAACGCCGCCACGATTTCGTCGGCATTTGCCGGTTTGGACAGGTATTGCGTGGCGCCCAGCTTGACAGCTTCCACCGCCGTGGCAATGCTGGCATAGCCGGTCAGCATCACAATGCGTGTGGCCGGGTCGAGTTCGTGCAAAGCACGGATGAGCGTCAGCCCGGATGCGCCATCCATCTTCAAATCCACTACCGCATATTCCGGCGGATTGTCCCGTGCCAGCGGCAGCGCCTGCTCCACGCTGTGCGCCACGGTCACGGCGAAGCCGCGCTTTTCCAGCGCGCGGCACAGCACCTGGCTGAACACAACATCATCATCCACCAGCAACAGCGAGGCTTTTTCGTTGAGAGATGTGTTCATGCTGTGTGGGATTGCAAAGGCAGGATAACCTCGGTGGTGGCGCCGCCGCCCTCGCGGTTGAACAGGCGCACCTTGCCACCCAGGCGTTCCACCGTGGCGTTGGCGAGGAACAGCCCCAGCCCCTTGCCTTCCTCCTTGGTGGTGAAAAATGCCGAACCGGCGCGGGCAGCGGCTTCCGGTGTGAGTCCCTGGCCGTGGTCGTGGATTTCCAGCGTGAAACGGCGCTCGTCCCAATGCGCCTGGATGTCGATCTCATCCGGCGAGGCATCGGCGGCATTGTTGAGCAGGTTCAGCAGCGCAGCGCGCAGCGCCGGGTCCATGCGCAACTGCGGCGCCGGTTGTGCACCGGATGCCTGGTAGCGGTAATGCACGGAGGGGCGCAGCAATTGCCATTCATCCAGCGTGGCGGCGAGGAATTGCTCCAGCGGCTGCGTGAGTGCGGTCTGGGTGACGGTATCCTGTGCATTGGCCAGCAGCTTGCCGAGGATGCGTTTGCACCCCCGCACCTGTTCGTCGAGGATGTCCAGATTGCCGCGCCATTCCGGCAGCACGGCATGGTCACGCTTCAGTTCGCCGATGATGACCGACAGGGTGGATAGCGGCGTGCCCAGCTCGTGCGCGGCGCCCGCTGCCTGTGTGCCGAGCGCCACGATGCGCTCGTTGCGCAGTGTTTCCTCGCGTACCCTGGCCAGCGTCTCGTCACGGTCGCGCACCGCCTGCGCCATCTTCACCACGAAATACGCCACCACCACCGCGCTGATGACGAAACCCAGCCACATGCCGATGACGTGCATGTTGAAGGCATCGCCCTGCGGCGCGGCATGTTGCATATGCCCCTCGTGCGCGTTGTCCGACGGCAGCGGCACGTAGAATTTCATCAGCAGGGTGTAGCAGCCGGTGGTGATGCCCGCCATCGCCCAGGTGTAGCTGCGCGGCAATGCGGCTGCGGCGATCACCAGCGGCAGCAGGAACAGCGAGATGAAGGGATTGGTCGAGCCGCCGCCGTAGTAGAGCAGCACCGACAGTGCCAGCACGTCGGCGCACAGCTGCGCGAACAGCTCGGGGTTGGAAACCGGATAATCGGCGCGCAGGCGCCACCAGGTGAGCAGGTTCAGCCCCGCCAGCGCGGCGACGGTGGTGAGCATGGGCAGCCATTCCAGCTTCATCGCAAGAATGCGGTACACCAGCGCGAGTGCAGCGCACTGCCCTACCACGGCGATGGCGCGCAGCACCACGAGGCGGCGCAGGTGGCTGTGCCCGGTCTGGGCGGCGAGAATGGAAGGGTTCATGGATGCTGAATTTTACCGGTTTGGCAGTGTCGGCGGGGTGCGACAAATTGTCGCGTTATTATCGGGGTTGTGCAGCTTCCATGGCTTCGGGCGCGGCAACGATGACGCGATTTCTGCCTGCTTGTTTTGCGCGGTACAGTGCCTGGTCTGCGGCTTGAACCAGCTTGTTTTTGCTGTCAAGGGCCGCACTCAGGCCTGCTACACCAATGCTGATGCTGATCTGTATGGTTTGGTTTCCCCCGGAACCATCAGTAATCTCGATTTGATGAGATTCGACCAGATGACGCAGACGTTCCGCCACTACTGTGGCGCCATCAATAGCGGTATTGACGCAGATTACCAGAAACTCTTCTCCCCCATAGCGCGCGACAACATCCATCTCACGTAGCGCAGTCTTGATCAAACTGCTTAATGTGGACAAGGCGACATCCCCCGCATGATGTCCGTAGGTGTCATTAATCCGCTTGAAATGATCGATGTCGAGCATCAGGATGGAGAGGTCGAGAGAATATCTTTTTGATCGTGCGACTTCTTCTTCAAGATGGCGATCCAGGTAGCAGCGGTTGTAAACCTGCGTCAGCGGATCGGTAATATTCTCCATTTCAAGCAAGCTTATTCGGCGAAGATCAACAGCGGTTTGCAGCGAGAGATTTGCCGTTAGCCATACAAACACGGCACCAAGCAAGAATATGCCGGGAATGGGAATATCGCGCCACTCGGCCTGTTGACCCAAAAGTACAACTATGTAGCCCAGGTAACCCACAATGAAGATAAGGATCAGGCCGGTCATGGCAAACCATTTTTTGCGCAGCGACCCGGTAGGGAGCAGCGCTATCAGCCGGCGGGTGGGAGCCAGGGCTGCAATGTGAATAACCACGCCGATCATAACCAGTGCAATGGACAAGTAAGAAATCATGGCTGGACACGTATTTGGCGTGGGGTGTCAGGTTAAGTTGGCTAGGCCGACAGTGAATATTACCTTACCCGGGCGGCATGGGGATACGTTCTGTGTTGTAGCGAGTTGCGCGCAGTGGGGAGTGCGTCAGTTTGTGGCTTCGACATAACATGCGCTGCGCACATATGAGTCTTCACCGCAAAAAGCCTGCGACATTTTGTGGCTTCGACATAACATGCGCTGCGCACATATGAGTCTTCACCGCAAAAAGCCTGCGGCATTTTGTCGCGCGGCAATATGTCACATTCCAAGGCAGGCGCAAATATCTTAAATTGCTCCTTGCCAGGTAGGTGGTGCGGAATTTTCTTCCGGCCTCCCTCCCATGTACGCTGGTGCATGCACTGCCTGCTTGGCACTTTTTCCGCGACAAAAATCCTGAACAGCAGTGAGATACTGTTGGCCATGTTCATTGTTGAGAAGTGGCGCCTCTTCCTGTATCTTGGCACGTCTTCGAAGCTGGCTTCTTAAATCAGGGAAATTCACATGCGTTATGCAATTGCAATCGCCGCGTTGTTGTGCGCGGCACAGGCTTGGGCCGGGGATGTGGCAGTGAGTGGCGCATGGGTGCGCGCCACGGCGCCCGGACAGGAGAGTGCGGCATTGCAGTTTTCCATCACCAGCAAGCAAGAGGCACAGCTGGTGTCGATTTCCAGTCCGGTAGCGGGGGCCGTGGAGCTTCACCGCATGACGCACGATAACGGCGTGATGAAGATGCATGCCATCGAATTTTTGCCATTGCCTGCGGGCAAGGCGGTTGATCTGGGAGCGAGCGGCATACATGTGATGCTGCTCAACCTGAAAAAGCCTGTCTCGGCCGGCGGTAGCATACCGTTCACCGTGACGGTGCAGTTTGCCGACAGGCATAAGGCAACGATGAAAGCCAATGCCGAAGTGAAGCCGCTGACTGACAACCACGATGAGCACGAGCACCATCACTAGGCATGCGATATCCTATCGAGGTTTACATAGTTGAAGACAGTGCCGCATCACTCAGAATGGAATTTAAAAAACAATAAAACCACCACGTCATTCCGGCGCAGGCCGGAATCCAGCAAAACAAAAATGCCTTTTGTTCAAATCCACTGGATTCCGGCCTGCGCCGGAATGACGGCATGTGTGTCGCGAATTATGTAAAGATCAATAGTAAGCGCGGTTGATTGGCTATTGGAGGAGTCATGATGTGGCAAAAACTGGCGGGTGTCGTGGCGTTTGCGATAGTTGGCAATGCATGGGCAGGGACCAATGATGTACTGGTGGATAATGCATGGCTGCGCGAAAGCGTGCCGGGACAAAACACGGCATCCCTGCAGTTGAACCTGACCAGCATCAAACCGGCCAGGCTGGTTGCGGTGAGCAGCCCGCTGGCTGCCGCGGTGAAGATACAGGTATTGTCTCCCGCCGGCAGAGGCAGGATGCAGGCGCGCGAGGTGGGCAGCCTGAGCTTGCCGAGCCGCCGCACTGTGGTGTTTGGCGAGAATGGCGTGGCTCTGATGATGGTGGGTTTGAAGCAGGAACTGAATGCAGGTGATCATGTTCCGGTCACTTTGACCGTGGAACTGGCAGGCAAACATATCCACAAGCTGGAAGCGGTGGCTGAGGTCAAACCGCTGGAGCTCAGCTACAAGCAACATTCCGGTCGTTCGGTGCAGGACCATCGCTGAGTCGGCCGTTTCCAAGTAAGCGCGGACTTCGCGCACAGTGGGCGGCGTTGAGCCGCCCGTTTTATTTGTAGTGGTGTAGAATGCGCGCCAGTTTCGTTCAAGGATAGATCATGTCCCTTACGCCTTCTGCCGCCGAGAAAAAAGCCCGCACTCTTTCCGAGGCGATGCCTTATATCCAGCGTTTTTTCGACAAGACCATCGTGGTCAAGTACGGCGGCAACGCCATGACCGATCCGCAATTGCAGGAAAGTTTCGCGCGCGATGTGGTGCTGCTCAAACTGGTGGGGATGAACCCGGTGATCGTGCATGGCGGCGGGCCGCAGATCAACGAGCTGCTGAAGAAGATGGGCAAGGAAGGCGCCTTCGTGCAGGGCATGCGCGTGACCGACGAGGAGACCATGGACGTGGTCGAGATGGTGCTGGGCAAGGTCAACAAGGACATCGTCAACCTGATCAACAAGCACGGCGGCAAGGCGGTAGGGCTGACCGGGCAGGACGGCGCTTTCATCCGCGCCGAGAAGATGTTGCTGGAAAGCAATGTAGAGCCGGGCAAGATGCTGGACATCGGCCTGGTCGGCGAGATCACCAAGATCGATCCCGCGATTATCACCTTCCTCGATTCCGGCGATTTCATTCCGGTCATCGCTCCGATCGGCGTGGCGCCGGATGGCGAGACGTTGAACATCAACGCCGACCTGGTGGCAGGCAGGCTGGCCGAGGTATTGAAAGCGGAAAAACTGGTGCTGCTCACCAACACTCCCGGCGTGCTGGACAAGGGCGGCAACCTGCTCACCGGCCTGACACCGAAGCAGATTGACGGGCTGGTGGCGGATGGCACGCTGTCCGGCGGCATGCTGCCCAAGATCGGTTCGGCGCTGGATGCCGCACGCGGCGGGGTGAAGGCTGTGCACATCATTGACGGCCGGGTGGAGCATGCGCTGCTGCTGGAGATATTGACGGATGAGGGTGTGGGTACGCTCATCAAGAGCAAGTGATGGGAGTGCATATCATACAAACCGTTCGCCCTGAGCCTGTCGAAGGGTCGCCGCGAAGCGGCGAGGTGCCCGTTAGTGCAGTTCTTGCGGGCGCTACCTTAAGTAAGAGCCATTCATGGTTCGACAAGCTCACCACGAACGGCTCTCGGAGGGTAAGTGAATAGATGCGTCTGGATCTTCGATCTGGATAACACGCTGCACAACGCAACACCGCATATTTTTCCGCATATCAACCGCAGCATGACGGCCTACCTGCAGCAGCATCTGGGGCTGGATGAACAGGCTGCGGGCGGCTTGCGCATGCATTACTGGCGGCGTTACGGCGCAACCCTGAGCGGCATGATGAAGCACCACGGCACCGACCCGCGGCACTTCCTGTGGCATACCCACCAGTTTCCGGAGTTGCCCGGAATGGTGTTGCGCGAGCCGCGCCTGCGCCATGTGTTGAAAAGATTGCCGGGCAAAAAGCTGGTATTCTCCAACGCGCCGCAGCGCTATGTACATGCCGTGCTGAAGCTGCTGCGCGTGGATGATTTGTTCGATGATGTGTTTGCCATCGAGCACGCACGCTACCGCCCCAAGCCGGAGATGGCGGGATTTTTGCGGCTGCTGCGCAAACATCACCTGAACCCGGCGCACTGCGTGATGGTGGAAGACAGCGCGGAAAATTTGCAGGCGGCGAAACGCCTGGGCATGCGCACCGTGTGGGTGGATAACACGTCGCGCTCACCGGCTTACGTGGATGTGAAGATTCGTGATGTGATGGAGTTGCCGCGTGCCTTGCTGCGGTTGATTTGAATATATAAAAACATTTGCCACAGAGACCACAGAGAGGGCAGTCAGTTGAATCAAAAGATTGCTCACTTTGTCGGATATGCAGGAGAACGTGTGATTGCCACCACACTCTCTGTGTCCTCTGTGATCTCTGTGGCTTGAACTTCGTTTTTTGAACTGGGGGAACAACATGGCTGCCAAACCGGGGGAACGCAAGCTGCAAATCCTGCAAACCATTGCCGGAATGCTGGAACAGCCCAAGGGCGACAAGATCACCACCGCTGCGCTCGCCGCCAGACTGGATATTTCCGAAGCTGCGCTATACCGACACTTCGCCAGCAAGGCGCAGATGTTCGAGGGGCTGATCGAGTTCATCGAGCAGACCGTGTTCGGGCTGGCGAACAAGATCAGCGCCGAGGAAACCAGCGGGCTGAAACAGGTCGAGGGCATTCTCGCCATGCTGCTCGGCTTTGCGCAGAAAAACCGCGGCATGACGCGCGTGCTGATTGGCGATGCGCTGGTCAACGAGGACGAGCGCCTGCAACAGCGCATCAACCAGTTGTTTGACCGCATCGAAACCACGCTCAAGCAGGCGCTGCGCATCGCCGTGACACAGGGCGATCTGGATGCCGGCGCCGATGTGGGTGCGCAGGCCAACGTGCTGCTGTGTTATGTCATCGGCCGCTGGCAACAGTTCGGCAAGAGCGGTTTCACGCGCGACCCGATGGCGCAATGGCCGCAGCAATGGCCATTGCTCTTGGGAAAATGAGGAATGATTGCCTTTGAAAATTGTAGCGAGCAAGATTGAGTGCAAGAAGCCGCGCAGTGAATGACGAGACATACCAAATAGGTAGGCGAGGAATGAACGAGCACGCGACGCAGCAATCGGGCTGCGCAGTAAATTTGCAAAGGTAATCCATGATCCTGATCCTCTCTCCCAACACTGACCAGCAAGGCGCCGACTACCGGCAACTGATGGCGTATCTGACCGGGCTGCCGGGCATAAAAACGCGCGTGCATGTCGAGCACGGCACCGAGCAGACACTGACCGAGATTTACCTCGTCGGCAGCACCAAGCAACTGGACCTAGAGGACATGCAGAACCTGCCCTGCGTCGAGCGCGTGGTGCGCGTGTCGGAGGAATACCGCATCCTCGGGCGGCACAAGGACGACCCGCGCTCGGCGTATTTCGAATACAACGGAGTGCGCTTCGGGCAGGACACGCTCAATGTGTTTGCCGGGCTGTGCGCGGTGGATAACGCCGAGCATGTCGAACTGATGCTGAAGGCATTGCGCGACAACGGCCAGACCTGCACGCGTATGGGCGCATACAAGCCGCGCACCAGTCCGTATGCCTTCCAGGGGCACGGCAAGGCGTGCCTGCCGTACGTGTTCGAACTGGCGGGCAAGTATGGCATGAAGGTGATCGCGATGGAGATCACCCACGAATCGCACCTCGACGAAATCCGCGCAGCATTGAAACAGACCGGCAATGCCACCGGCGTGATGCTGCAGATCGGCACGCGCAACACGCAGAATTTCGAACTGCTGAAGATCGTCGGACGCCAGCAGGAATTCCCGGTGCTGCTCAAGCGCGGCTTCGGCATCACGCTGGACGAATCGCTGAATGCGGCGGAATACCTGGCGAGCGAAGGGAACCGCAACGTGGTGTTCGGCCTGCGCGGCATGAAGACCAACATGGGCGACCCGCACCGCAACCTGGTGGATTTCGCGCATGTGCCGGTGGTCAAGCGCCTGACCCGCATGCCGGTGTGCATAGACCCGTCGCACTCGGTCGGCACGCGCAGCGCCGCGCCGGATGGCATCCTTGACGTGATGCACGCCACCGCGCAGGGCGTGATGGCCGGCGCCAACATGGTGCTGGTGGATTTTCACCCCGCTCCCGCCAAGGCGCTGGTGGACGGCCCGCAGGCGCTGCTGCTGAAAGAGCTGCCGCACTTCCTCGAAGATGTGCAGATTGCGCGCGAGGCGTATCTGAAGCGGGTGGCGTTGGCGCAGCGTTTGTAACTGGCGGTTAGATTTATCCGCACGAAGCGGGCTGTAATTGCGAGGCCCGCAGGGCCGTGGCAATCCAGTCAGGCACTACGCCGCCAGAATCTTCTGGATTGCCGTGTCGTTGCCGCGCTTCGCTCGCAATGACGGCGCTTCCTCATTCAAGCAGCGACGATTATTCCCTGGCCCATAAGGTTTCGGCCTGTCCCGCCGCACGGTTCATCACGCGGCACAGTATGAACAACAAATCCGACAGCCGGTTCAGGTAGGGCAAACCGGATTTCGGTGCGGACCCGGTGTGCGCGAGTGCGGCGAGGTCGCGTTCCGCGCGGCGCGCCACGGTGCGCGCAACATGACACAGCGCCGCTGCGCGCGAACCGCCGGGCAGGATGAATTCCTTGAGCGGCGGCAGGCCGGTGTTGTAATGGGCGATGGCGGCATCCAGTTGCGCCAGTTTGTTTTCGGCAAATGGTGCGGCGGGATAGGCCAGAGAGCCGCCGAGATCGAACAGGTCGTTCTGCACGCGCAACAGCAAGACGCGCACATCCTGCGGCAGCGCCTCGGTGAGCAGCACGCCGAGATGGCTGTTGAGTTCATCCACGCTGCCGATGGCCTGGATGCGCGCGCTGTTTTTCTCCACACGTGTGCCGTCGGCAAGGCCGGTGCTGCCGTTGTCGCCGGTTCGGGTGGTGATCTTGCTCAAGCGGATGGCCATCTGCTTCGTCCTGTTTGCCGTGCGGCTCATTGCCGCTCCAGACAGCCCAAGTATATCGCCGCATCCGGCGGAGCACCATTGCGTTGCGCCTGCCAGATCATTTCGCCCAGGCATTCCATCATGCGGTGCTGCGCGTCATGTTCGGAATCATAGTGCGCGGTGAGCCGCTCGAAATGCGCGCGGATACCGTGCGGCTGGCCGATGGAAAGCTGCTCCTCGATGCTGAGATGCATCATCAGGTGCAGAAAGGGATTGGTCGCGCCGTGTTCCGGGGCGTAGTCCTTGTCCTGGTAGCGCTCAGGGTCGGCCAGCATGCCGTGGTATTCCGGATGCTTTTCGATCAGTTGCGCGGCGAGGTCTTCCAATGGTGTGAGCAGTGATCCTTCACGGCGTTTGCGCCAGGTGTCGAACAGGAATTGGCGGGCCTCGTCACGGGGCGGGTTGAACATCAGAATACCCCTAAAAATTCGTCATTCCGGCGCAGGCCGGAATCCAGCGGTTTTATCCAATATGCCGTTAGATTTTGACCCCGCGTTGCGGGGAAGTTTTTTCATCAACTGGATTCCGGCCTTCGCCGGAATGACGGGATTTGAATTTTTATAGATGCCCATCAGGTTGTTTTTTCCTTGTACTCGCACAAGTCCATTATCAAACATTGCGGGCACTTCGGCTTGCGCGCCTGGCAGATGTAGCGCCCGTGCAGGATCAGCCAGTGGTGTGCGTCGTGCTTGAATTCGTCCGGCACGAACTTGAGCAACTGGCGCTCCACTTCCAGCACATCCTTGCCGGGTGCAATACCGGTGCGGTTGGCGACGCGGAAAACATGTGTGTCCACCGCGATGGTGGGCTGGCCGAAGGCGGTGTTGAGGATCACGTTGGCGGTCTTGCGTCCCACGCCCGGCAGGGCTTCGAGTTCCTCGCGCGTCTGCGGTACTTTGCCGCCATGCTTTTCCAGCAGCAGCCGGCAAGCCTGCATGATGTGTTTTGATTTTGCCTGATACAAACCGATGCGCTGCACATGCTCGCGCAGTTTTTCTTCGCCCAGATTGAGCATGGCCTGCGGCGTGTTGGCAACCTTGAACAACAGTTTTGTGGCGGCGTTCACGCTGACATCCGTTGCCTGCGCGGATAGTACGACCGCCACCAATAATTCAAACGGCGTGCGGTATTCCAGCTCGGTTTTTGGGTGCGGCTTGGCGGCGCGGAAGCGCGTGAAAATTTCGCGGCGTTTGGCGGGGTTCATGGAATATTTGTTGGCGGGATCATTCAGGAATTTGCGATGCACCTTCTGGGTTTGTAGCCCGCATGGCGCGCAGCATAATGCGGGGTTGTTGTCGGCGAGATTACCCCGGAATTCGCTTTGCTACTTCCGGGCTACGCTGGCTGCGTTCCTCGCGCAGCTTGAGCCAGTTCTTGCCCGCGATCAGCAGCCCCAGGCCGATGAACGCGCCGGGTGGAAGGATGGCGAGCAGGAAGCCCTGGTAATCGGGAATGACGTGGATGACCCATTCTTTCGCGGCATCGCCCAAGGCGAGGTCTATGCCGGAGAGCAGCGTTCCGCGCCCGATGATTTCGCGCATTCCGCCCAGCACGCCGAGCACGGCGGCCAGCCCCAGCCCCATGGCGAGGCCGTCAAATGTGGAAGGCAGCACGGGGTTCTTGGAGGCAAACGCCTCGACGCGCGCCAGCACGATGCAGTTGGTGACGATCAGCGGGATGAAAATGCCCAGCACCACATACAGGCCGTACATGTAGGCGTTCATGGCGTATTGCACCACGGTGACCAGCACCGCGATGATGAGGATGAATACCGGGATGCGAATTTCATTCGGCACATAACTGCGGATGGGGGCGATGGCCGCACCGCTCATCGCCATCACGAAGGCGGTTGCCAGCCCGAGGCTGACGCCGTTCACCACAGAATTGCTCACCGCCAGCAGCGGGCACAGGCCGAGCAGTTGCACCACGCCGGCGTTCTGCTTCCAGACGCCGTTGTGCAGGATTTCCTTGAGCTGTCGGGTGTTCATTCCAAACCTCCATTAACGCCGTCATTACCGCGAAGGCGGGAATCCAGCTGATTAAAGAATTCCCGCGTAGCGGGACAGCAGTGGATTTTTGTCCGCTTCGCGGAACATTGTTTTTGCTGGATTCCCGCCTTCGCGGGAAGGACGCATTGGTTGTTTATTTGGCAATCCAGGTTCATTGCTTGCTCTCCTGCTGCGAAAGCGGTTTGGCAACGGCGAACAACTGGTCGCGGTTTTCCTCGTAATAGTGCAGTGCCTTGTGCACGGCCTTGACCATTGCGCGCGGGGTGATGGTGGCGCCCGCCATGTAGTCGAACTGGCCGCTGTCCTTCTTCACTTTCCAGTCGCCCTCTTTATAGCGCGCATGTGATGCCCCGTCAAACAGGCTGATCCAGCGGTTCTTGGCGAACTCGATATAGTCGCCCAGCCCCGGTGTTTCCTTGTGCCGCACCACGCGCACGCCGGCCAGCGCGGCATCCTCGCGGATGGCGACGATCATCTCGATCCTGCCGCTGTAGCCGTCCGGTGCAACGGCTTCCAGCACCACTACCGACGGCTTGCCTTGCAGTCGCGCGCGGTAGGCGGTGGCGGGGCGGTCGGTGCCGAGTTGCTTGCTGGCAGGAATGATCAGCGTGTCCTTGATGATGTTGTTGTCGAACAGTGCAGGCGGCACGATTTGCATAATCAGTTTGAGTTTTTCATCTTCCACGCTTTTGATGATCCGGTCGCGGGTCAGATTGAAAGTGAAGGTCAATACGATGGTGCCGAACACGGCGAAGACCAGCAGGTTGAGCGCGGTTTGCAGCGGGGCTTTGATGGTCGTCGCGCTCACTTTGCACCCCTGTCCTTTTTCCCGAATACCGGCGGCTGGGTGTGGGCATCGATCAGCGGCACGCAGATATTCATCAACAGCGTGGCGAATGCTACGCCGTCCGGGAAACCGCCGAACACGCGGATGACGTAGGTCAGGAAGCCCGCGCCTGCGGCGAAGATCAGCTTGCCCCTGGGGGTGGTCGGCCCGGATATCGGGTCGGTCAAAATGAAGAACGCCCCCAGCATGGCAGCGCCCGCAGTCAGGTGGAACAGCGGTGTGACGTAATGGCTAGGATCAATCAGGTGGAAGATGCCCGCCGTGACAAACAGTGTGCCGAGGAAAGCCGCCGGGATGTGCCACGTGATGATGCGCTTGAACAGCAGATAAGCGCCGCCGAGGATGTAACCGAGCGCCACCACTTCGCTGCCTTTGCCCGCCAGTGCGCCGTAGATCGGCATCAGCAGAATCTCTTTCACCGGGCGGTCGAGCTGCAACTGGGTCTTCAGCGTATCCAGCGGCGTGGACATGGTGACGGCATCCAGCTTGATGCCGGACGGCAGGTGCCCGCCAAAAATAAAAGCCAGCTGGTCGGCGAAGCCCAACCCGGCCTGGCCCAAGCCGTGCGGCGACAGCCAGTGGGTCATGTGTGACGGGAAGGAAATGATCAGCACTGCATAGCCGATCATCGACGGGTTGAACGGATTGTTGCCCAGTCCGCCGTACAGGTGCTTGGCAACACTGATGGCGAACGCGGTGCCGACCACCACCAGCCACCACGGCGCCAGCGGGGGAATGGACAGCGCCAGCAGCCAGGCGGTGACCAATGCGCTGTTGTCGCCGAGGAACGGCTTGAGCGGGCGGTTGCGCAGCTTGAGCATGGCGGCCTCGGCCGCCAGCGCGGTGATGCTCGCCAGCGTGATCGAGACCAGGATCGCCGGGCCGTAATACCAGACGTACAGCGCAATGCCGGGCAGCAGCGCGAGCAACACCTTGAGCATGATTGCGGATACGCTGTCGGGCTTGCTGATGAACGTGGATATCAACATGAGGTTATTCCTTGGGCTGCCCGGCATCAGGGTGTGCCATTTCGCGGGCCTTGGCGCGGCGCGCTTCGATCTCGGCAATTTCAGCCTGCTGCTGGGGTGTCAGGGCATCAATGTTTTTCGGCCTGGCTGTCGCGGCCTGTTCCCTTGCACGTTCGGCGGCGGCCTGGATACGCGACTGCGCGCTGTTGTCCGGTGCTGCTTCCGGCGTGGCGGCTGACTGCCTGGCAGCCAATACAGCCTTCTCCTTCTGTGCCAGTTTCTCGATCCTTTCCTGCTTGTCGCGCTCCATGCGCATCTGGCGGAATTCATAGCGTTCGCGCGCAAGATCGGCTGCGGTTTGCTCGTGTTCGAGCGCCCGGATTTCGCTCTTGGCGAAACGGTAATACTGCACCAGCGGGATGTGGCTGGGGCAGACATAAGTGCATGCCCCGCACTCGATGCAGTCGAACAGGCCATATTCCTGCGCCTTGCCGACGTTTTTGGACTGGGCAAACCAGAATAACTCCTGCGGTTGCAGGTCTGCCGGGCAAACATCGGCGCAACGCGTGCAGCGGATGCAGGGCAGGGCAGGCGGCGGGGGCGGGAACAGCTTGTCCGAGGCGGCGATGATGCAGTTGGTGGCTTTCACCACCGAGACCTGCGCCGAAGGCAAGGGAACGCCCATCATCGGTCCGCCCATGATGTAGAGGTTGGTGTCGGGCAGAGGGCCTGCCAGCGCGACCAGTTCGTTCACCGGCGTGCCGATCAGCACTTCAAAATTCTGTGCATTGCGGACGTTGCCCGTCACTGTCACGATGCGTGACAGCAGCGGTTCGCCGAACTGGAGCGCGCGGTAAATGCCCAGTGCGGTGCCGACATTGAAGCACTGCATGCCTTTTTCTGTGGAACGCACTCCGGCCGCGACCTCTAAGCCGGTGAGTATGCGCATCAGTTGCTTGGCGCCGCCGCTCGGGTAAACGGTAGGCACGGAGATGACTTCCATCTGGTCAGCGCTGGCAGCGGCAGCCTGGCGCATCGCGGCAATCGCTTCCGGCTTGTTGTCCTCGATGCCGATCAGCACTTCTTCGGCATCCAGCATGAAGCGCATGATCTCTGCGCCGCGTATGATTTCCGCAGCGCGCTCGCGCATCAGCATGTCATCGCAGGTGATGTACGGCTCGCATTCCGCGCCGTTCAGCACCAGCGACTTGATTTTGTGTTTGCCGGTGCGCAGTTTCTGGTCACTGGGGAATACCGCGCCGCCCAGGCCAACCACGCCGGCCAGACGCAACGCGTGGCGCACGTCTGCATCCGCGGCGGCCCGGTAATCCATCCCCGCATGCGTTACCCATTCTTCCTTGCCATCCGGAACAAGGGTGGCGCACAAGTCCGGCAGGCCGGAAGCGTGGGCGACGACTTCCATGCCTAGCGAGGAAATCGTGCCGGAGGTGGAGGCATGCACCGCACTGGAAACGCCGTCCTCCGGCATGCCGATCAGTTGCCCTTTCAGCACGTGGTCGCCGGTTTTTACCAGCGGCCTGGCCATGTTGCCGACATGCTGGTGAAACGGGATCACCAGCTTGCCGGGCAGCGGTGCGGGTGCAATCGGCGTGCGTGTGGACTGTGTTTTGCTGGTGGGCGGGTGCACGCCGCCATGAAATTGGTAGAGCGTTCTCATTCGGGTACCCGGCCAAAAGCACTTCGGCGCACCGGTGCCAGCGCGTAAACTGGGTATTTCCATTTCCAGGTGGTGATTTTTTCTTCGATCACCACCATGCTGATGCAACTCACCGGACAAGGCGCGACGCACAGCTCGCAGCCGGTGCACACGGCTGCAATGATGGTGTGCATCTGCTTCGCCGCTCCGGCGATGGCATCCACCGGGCAGGCCTGGGTGCACAGTGTGCAGCCGATGCAGAGGTTCTCGTCAATGAAGGCGACAGCTTTCGGCTTCTGGACGGTGCCGCTGCCGAAGGGTTTGAACTCCACCCCAAGCAGGTCCGCCAGTTTGCGGATGCCTTCCTCGCCGCCGGGCGGGCAGCGGTTGATATCCGCTTCTCCGGCGGCAATCGCCGCGGCATAAGGCCTGCAGCCGGGGTAGCCGCACTGGCCGCATTGTATCTGCGGCAGGATGGCATCAATTTTATCAACCAGCGGATTACCTTCGACCCTGAACTTGATCGCGGAAAAACCCAGCACCGCGCCAAGCACGATGGCGATGCCGGACATCACAATCAATGCGGTCAGCACGGCAATTTTTCCAGAGGGGCGGTGAAGCACAGAGGCATTTGAGTACCTCTAAAAATTTGTCATTTCGGCGAAGGCCGGAATCCAGCCTAATAAAAAAACTTCCCCGCAACGCGGGGGCAAGGCCAAAAGGCATGTTAGATAAAACCACTGGATTCCGGCCTTCGCCGGAATGACGGGATTTGAATTTTTAGAAGTCCCCATTATTTGACCAGCCCCGAGAACCCCATGAACGAAAGACTCATCAGGCCACCCGTGACCATGGCGATGGCCGAGCCCTTGAAGATGCCCGGCACATCCGCGCCTTCCAGCCGTTCGCGGATGCCCGCGAACAGCACCATGACCAGCGTGAAACCGAGCGCGCCGCCGAAGCCGAAAAACAGCGACTCGATGAAGTTGTGGTTGGCCTGCACGTTGAGCAGCGGGATGCCGAGCACCGCGCAGTTGGTGGTGATCAGCGGCAGGTAGATGCCCAGCACCTGATACAGCGCCGGGCTGGTTTTTTTTACCACCATTTCGGTGAACTGCACAATGCCCGCGATGACCACGATGAACGACAGCGTGGTGAGATATTCCAGTTCGGGGCCGAGCAGGTATTGGTGGATGAGGTAGCTGGCGCCGGAGGCCAGCGTCAGCACGAAGGTGGTGGCGGCGCCCATGCTGACGGCGGGGCCCAGTTTTTTGGAAACCCCCATGAACGGGCATAACCCGAGGATCTTCACCATCACGATGTTGTTGACGAGCACCGTGCCGATCAGGATGAACAGGTAATTGGTCATGTCTTGCCGCCTATGTGATGGCGCGGATTATCCGCTGTTTGCCATACTGCTTCAACCCTGCGCGGGGATAGGGATATTCCTGAGCTGGAAGAGTTGGAGCCAAAAGTGGAAAACATTTCCTCGTAGGAGCGGGCCATGCCCGCGATCAATTAGTTCGCGGGCATGGCCCGCTCCTACAAGTTCATGGTTACGGATTGCCATGGGTATTTCTGAAACTCAGATTTCGATTTTCGTTCCCATTTCAATGACACGGTTAGCCGGGATCTTGAAAAAGTCCGCCGCATTCATGGCGTTCCTGGATAACGCCATGAACAATTGCTCGCGCCATTTGGTCATGCCGGGATTGGGGCTGGGGACGATCAGGGCGCGGGAAATGAAAAACGAGGTGGACATCATGTCGAAGGGCAATCCCTGTGTAGCGCACTGCTCCAGGGCAGCCGGAATATCAGGCGTGTCCATGAAGCCATAAAAAACCCTCAACCAGTAAAAATTCTTGCCCATATCCTTGATCAACAGCCGGTTGCCCTTTGTGACATAAGGCTTGTCCTCGACTACCACGGTCAGCAGTATGTTGCGTTCGTGCAGCACGTGATTGTGCTTAAGGTTATGCAACATGGCCGCCGGTGCGCCCTTGCTCGTGGGAGTCAGGAATACTGCTGTGCCATCCACTCTCGGCATGTCATCTACGCCGTCAATGATTGTTTGCATGGGGACCAGCAGCCGCGCAATTTCGGCGAACAGCAACTCCCTTCCCCGTTTCCATGTGGTAAGCACGGCGAAAGACAGGGCCGCAATGCCGAGAGGAAACCAGCCGCCTTGCGGAATCTTGATGGCGTTGGCAGCAAAGTAGGTCGTGTCCACGATCAAAAGAACGGCAATTAAAGGTATGGCGATAACCAATGGCCAGCGCCATAGCATCACAATGACGAAGGCTATCAGTATGGTGGTTATGGTCATGGTTCCGGTGACGGCGATGCCATAAGCCGCCGCCAGGTTGCTGGAACTCTGGAAGGTAAAAACCAGAAAAACTACCGCCAGATAAAGCGACCAGTTGGTAAAGGGCACATAAATCTGCCCTTGTGCCTGGTCGGACGTTTGCCTGATTTCCATGCGTGGCAGGAAGCCCATGTGCACGGACTGATTGGCTATCGAGAATGCGCCGGATATGACCGCTTGCGAGGCGATGACCGTTGCCGCGGTCGCCAGCAGCACCATCGGTATCAGCGCCCAGGCGGGGGCGAGCAGATAAAACGGGTTTTCGATGGCTTGCGGATTGTGCAGCAGCAACGCGCCCTGGCCGAAGTAATTCAGCACCAGTGCGGGCAGCACGAAAGAGAACCACGCGAAGCGGATCGGATGTTTACCAAAGTGCCCCATGTCGGCATACAGGGCTTCCCCGCCGGTTATGGCAAGAACGATAGCACCAAGCGCCAGAAAGGATACCCACGGGTCTGTGCTTAAAAAACGAACCGCATAGACGGGATTCAGCGCCCACAAGACCTGGGGGCTTTGTGCGATGGACATGGCGCCAAATGCTGCCAGGCAACAAAACCAGAAAATCATGATCGGGCCGAAAGCTGCACCTACTGCACCGGTGCCGCGTTTCTGGATAAAAAATAATCCGGTCAAAACAATAAAAGTGATGGGCAGTATGTAGCTTTTGAACTGAGGTGAAACCACATCCAGCCCCTCGACTGCCGACAGCACAGAGATCGCCGGAGTGATCATGCCGTCGCCATAAAACAGCGCGGCGGCAAAAACACCGAGCGCGGTGACGAACCACTTTATTTTGGGGCGTTGCGCAGTCAGTTCATTCACCAGCGCCAGCAAGGCCAGCGATCCGCCTTCGCCATGGTTGTCGGCGCGCATGATGATGACGACATATTTGAGCGACACCAGCAGCATGATGGTCCAGAACATCACGGACAGCACACCGAGGACATTGGCTTCCACGACGGGCAGCGGGTGGTGCCCGGCAAAAGTTTCTTTCAGGGCATACAGCGGACTGGTGCCGATATCGCCATAAACCACGCCAATTGCGCCAAGCACCAGGGTGGGCAACTTTTGTTTCGTTTGCGTACTGCTCATTTTGCCAATCAGCTCTGCGGAAGAATGGAGCGGCACTCTACGCCTGAGTTATGTCGAATGCAATCTCAAGGTTGGGCTTCATGCGTGATGTTGCTGGTTATGGCGGCACAGCATTCGCCGATCAACGCTACGCCGCAATAAATCAGGCCGCTGTATAGCTGCACCAGCGCTGCGCCGGCACTGATTTTTTCGGCGGCATCCGCGCCGCTCATAATGCCGCCCACACCGATGATGGGCAGCGCGCCCTGCAAGTGCTGATGCAGGGCGCGGATCACGGCGGTGGATTTTTCGCGCACCGGCGCGCCGGAGAGGCCGCCGGTTTCCGTGCCATGTTTCAGGTTTTCCACGCCCTCGCGCGAAAGCGTGGTGTTGGTGGCGATCACGCCGTCGATGCGGTGCTGCATCAACAGGCGCGCGATTTGCGCGATCTGCTCGCTTTCCACATCCGGCGCGATTTTCAGGGCGACGGGCACGTATTTGCCATGCGTGTCGGCGAGTTTCTGCTGCTCGGCCTTGAGTTGCGCCAGCAGATTATTCAGCGCGTTTTCGTCCTGCAGCTGGCGCAGATTCCTGGTGTTGGGCGAGGAGATGTTGACGGTGACATAGCTGGCGTGCGCATACACCTTGCGCAGGCAAATCAGGTAATCAGCCGCCGCGTTTTCAATCGGCGTGTCGGCGTTCTTGCCGATGTTTATGCCGAGGATGCCGCGATAAGCGGCGCGCTGCACGTTGGCGACGAGTGCATCTACACCGTCGTTATTGAATCCCATGCGGTTGATGATGGCGCTTGCCTGCGGCAGGCGAAACAGGCGCGGCCTGGGGTTGCCGGGCTGCGCGCGCGGCGTGACGGTGCCGATTTCGATGAAACCGAAACCCAGCGCGGCGAGCGCATCAATGTAGCTGCCGTTCTTGTCCAGCCCGGCGGCCAGGCCGACCGGGTTGGGAAAAGCCAGTCCCATCACCGTGCGCGGGTTATCCGCCGGGCGCCTCGCAAACAGCGGCGTCAGGCCAAGCCGGCGGGCGGCTTGCAGGGCATCCAGCGTAACGTGATGGGCGGTTTCCGGGTCGAGGGAAAAAAGCAGGGGGCGGATAAATGGGTACATTGGAAGGAAGAAAAGCTAATCGCCATTGTTGTGTGCATCCGGGAATGCCAGTGTTTGCCACTCGCCCTGGATGAGCCCCTGCAGCGGGCGGAAGTTGGCCTTGTAGGCCATCTTGCCGCTCTCCTTGATCCAGTAGCCAAGGTAGAGATAATCCAGTTCAAGTTTGCGGCACAGTTCGACCTGCCACAGGATGTTGTAGGTGCCAAAACTGGCCTGCGCCACATCCGGCTCATAAAACGTATAGACCGAAGACAGCCCGTCCTCGAGAATATCGATGATGCTCACCATGCGCAGCGCACCGTTTTCGCGGAACTCCACCAGTATGGAATCCACGTGGCTGTGCAGCAGAAAATTGCAGTATTGTTCACGGCTGTCGCTGTCCATGCCGTCATCGCGGTGGCGTGCTATCTGGTAGCGCTGGTACAGGGCAAAATGTTCTTCGCTGTCTTTCAGCGCATGCAGCGATGCCTCCAGGCCGCCGTGGCGCTTGGCGACACGGCGCTGCGCGCGGCTGGGAGCGAACGAAGCTACCTCGACACGCACCGGCACGCAGGCACAGCAGGTGTCGCAGCGCGGGCGGTAGGTGAATGTCCCGCTGCGGCGGAAGCCGCGCCGCACCAGATCTGAATACACCGGTGTGGTAATCAGGAAGCCGGGCGTGGCGACCTGCGAGCGCGCCAGTTGCTCCGGCAGGTAGCTGCATGGATAGGGGGCGGTGAGGTAGAGCTGCAGCGCCGATAGCGGGATGTCATGCAATAAATTCACGGATGCCTCTAAAAATTCAAAGTTTCGTCGCCATACGTTGTTGTGCTTAAAAAATCTTGCTTACATATACTCTACATATGCGGCGCTGCGATTTTTTGCGCACGCCTAGTCTGGCTTATAACCAGCCATTTGGCTGCCGCTTTTTGGCGGCCTAGTGGAATGGCTAGTAGTTTCATCAGAAATTTGAATTCTTAAAGCCATCCGCATGTTCAAATTTCCAAGGTGAAGCAATGTCCGTGTAGTGTATCAATTCTTGCAGGCGTTGGATGAATTCCGCGCGCGGAATTTCGCGTGCACCGAGCGAGGCAAGGTGCGGCGTGTTCATCTGGCAATCTATCATGCCTGTCCTGAGCCCGGTCGAAGGGCCGAAGTTCCAGCGGCGCAGCTGCGCGGCGAGATGGGCGAGGGCGGCCTTGGAGGCATCGGTACTGCGGCTGAACATGGATTCGCCGTAGAACATGCGCCCGATGGCGACGCCATACAAGCCACCCACCAATTCCAGCTTCAATTCATCGGCGATACTGTGTTGGCTGCCTCGTTCGCTCCTCGTCGTACTAAGTATACTGTAGCTCCCGCCACCCTTTTCGGGTTTAACCTCGCAAGCGAGGTTAGCGTGCACTGAAACCTTGTTTTCATCGTCGCTCGCTCGTTGCCGCCTTGTCTCGCCTTCGACTTGAAGCTGGAATGATGTTTTGGGCATCCACGCCTCCACCGAATGCGCGTAGCCCATGCGGTGCAGTTCGGTATAGGCGGCGATCATATCCTCATTTATCCAGGTGCCTGCCTGTCCGTCGCGCGGCGCGGCGCAGGCGCGCATCACCTGTTCGAAGGCGGTATCGGTGCGGATTTCATAAATATGGCTGCGCAACGTTTTGCGCAGCGAGCGCGAAATCCTGAATTCCTCCGGAAACAGCACCATGCGCGGATCGGGACTCCACCACAGGATGGGGTTGCCGGCGTTGAACCAGGGAAAAATGCCGTGGCGGTAGGCATCCAGCAGGCGCGCCGGGGTGAGCGCACCGCCCGCGGCGAGCAGACCGTTGGGTGTGCGCAATGCCTGTTCCACAGGCGGGAAAGGGGTGTCTCCATGCAATAAAGCGATCAAGAGAATTATCCCCGGAAAGCCGAACTTACAGGTCTTTTCATATATATTGTTATGTGGTTATATTAGCCATGCACCAGGAACAATAAGCTTAGCGGCAAAGGGGTGGGATATGTTGGGATTGTTTGGCAAGAAATCGGATCACCCGATGGCGGACATCAAGTCGGCGCAGGCGATGCTGGACGAGATACCGAAGGGTGATGCCCTGAAAGCATTGCAGGAGTTGACTGCCTGGGTCGAGTCCGTGCGCGAACAAGCGGAGTTCCGCCTGGATCACCAGCTTGCGGTGTTGCGCCTGCTCGATGAAACCGCACGCCCGTTTGAGCGCAAGCTGATGCGCGAATATTTTGCGGCCAACACCCTGTCAACGTTCCAGGAGAATCGCCTGTGGATGACGCTGAATGAATTTTTTGGGCAAGTCGCGCAAGCTTACTTTAACGTGTTGACACGTTACCGCAACGGTGACAAGGGTGGTTCCGCAATCAAGCCGGTGCTGCCGCTCGTTGCGGCGCGCGGCATTTGCGCCGTGGCAGGCAGGCTGAAATGCGCGGCGGCGCGTTATGCGCTGGTTGATCCGGCAATGTGGGGATATCTGGCCGAATTCTACTCGCACGCCGAAACGCAACAGTACCTGGATGAACAGGTTTCACTTTATGCCGGATTGAGCGCGGGTACCACGGTGCGTTGCGAGTTTGCCGGTGTGCTGGTGTGGTACGCATTCTGCGCCGGTACGCTCAGCCGCCTCCACACACACCTGGCCGAGCGGTTGGCGGTGCACCTGTGCAAGAATTTTACTGTGGGCGCACAGTATGGCCCGGACACCTTGTTCGGCTTTGATTTGCTGCAACACGCGCCGCCGATGCGGGTGAAGGCGGAAAATACGTTACAGCCCAGCCTGCGCTTTCTAGGCACGAATAACATCCAGCCGCAAGTCGAAGCGCTGCTCAAAACGCTGGAAAAGAACATCGTGCCCGAGGCAATCAATCTTGGCGGCACCTACGATGCGGATGCAGTGCGCGAGGCAGTGCGCCATCTGGCCGGGTGCTGGGCACCCCCGCCGCCGGCGCGGCGCAATGCGCGGCACAACATCAAGGTGAATCTGAACGTGGCGAGTGGGTTTTCCGGGGTGATGGAGCAAACCGATGTCGGCCTGAATTTTGGCGATGGCAACAGCATGACATGGGAAGTGGAGGACATCAGCACCGGGGGCTTTCGCTGCATTTTGCCAGCGGCGCGTGTGGATGGGGTAGCGATTGGTTTGCTGGTCGGTATCAAACCGGAAAGGGTTGATCATTGGGGCGTGGGCATCGTGCGCCGCATGAGGCGCGACCAGCAGAACAATTTGCACGTCGGGGTGGAGATACTCACCAACCAGATGACGGCGGTGGGGTTGCGCGAGCACAGCGCTGGCGATGAGCAGCCCGCCCTGTGGCTGAACAGTCCCGGTGATGATTCGGGCGAGGCCAGGCTTCTGATGAGTCCCGATACTTTTTCCAGCAGCCGCAGCCTGCACGTGCATCTGGCCGGCAAGAACTACCTGCTTATGCCGCTGGAACTGGTGGAGAAGGGCGCAGACTATGACTTGGCGCGCTACCGCAAGATCGAAGAAGACACCAGTTCGGACGCGGCCTATTAAAAGCCATCTCAAAAATTACTGCGCTTGATATCTTGAGCTCGCGCGGTACTCGGAATCCTCATGTACTACCGCGTACACTCCGGTTCCTGCGTTCCGGACTCGCTCAACCTGCCTGTGCCCGCAACATTTTGAGATGGCTTTTGTTCAAGCGGCGCGTGAGCCAGAGCGCAATGTCGCGCACCTCTTCCATGCACACCGAATGCGCCATGGCGTATTCATGCCACTCCAGCGGATAACCCAGTCCGCTTAATTTTTCCGCCGAGATTTTTCCAAGAGCATAGGAAATGACCGGGTCGCTGCGCCCATGCGCCATGAAGATGGGCGTGTCTTTCGCACATACACTTGCCCCATCCGCAAATGTTTCCGCCAGTGGCAGATAGGTGGAAAGCGCGAGGATGCCACCCAGTCTTTCCGCATGGTGCAGACCGGTTTGCAGCGCAATGACACCGCCTTGCGAGAACCCGGCGAGGTAGATATTTTCAGCCGCGATGCCGCGCCGTTTCTCCTGCGCAATCAATTTTTCAAGATATGCCTGCGACGCGCGGATGCCGGCAGCGTCCTGTCGGGCGTCAATGTCTGAGGCAACGATGTCATACCAGGCGCGCATCACAAAGCCGCCGTTGATGGTGACCGGCTGCATCGGCGCATGCGGGAAAATATAACGCACTGCCACCGGCAGGTTCATCTCTTCCGCGATGGGGACAAAGTCCTCGCCGTCCGCACCCAGGCCATGCAGCCAGATGATGCTGTGCTGCGGAGAGTTGCCGGTTTCCAGGGTGATGTGGGGCAGGACGTTATTCATGTGCATCAACTTGTGTGGAAGCCTGTTCCGGCAGCATTTCGCGCAGCACCTGAAAAATCTCGCGGTAACTCTTGGGCGGTTTGTTGAGTTCTTTTTCCTTGTGCGCGTTGCGGATCAGCGCGCGCAGCCGCTGTGCGTCAATATCGGGATGTGCGGCGAGCAGTTCGGTGAGCGCCGCGTCGCTCTCCAGCAGGCGGTCGCGCCAGCGTTCCATTTGATGCAGGTAGGCAATGTGCTGGCGCGAAGTGCCGCCCCAGACTTCCAGCCTGGCGATAATGGGCGCTGTTTCCACCTCGCGCATCAGCCTGCCGATGAACTGCATCTGCCGCCGTTGCGCGCCAAATTTGTTAATCTTCTTCAACTCGCGGATGGCGTCGTACAGGCGCTCCGGCAAATCCAGCTGTTTCAGCCTGTCGTCGCCGAGTTCCACCAGTTGTTCGCCGAGATCCTGCAAATCGTGCATCTGCTGCTTGATTCTGGTTTTGCTGGGCGGCAAATCCAGTTCATCTTCATGGTCTTCGTGATGCATGGTAACGAAATAATAAATGGATGTTGTTATGATAGCGCCTTCCAACAAACCGGTTTGCTTAATTTCCAAAATATGAGCTCCATTTCTTCGCTTCCACCCCGCCCCATTGACTCCACTCAGGACAGGTTTTCCCACTCCGCAGATACCCTGCGCCAGCTTGCGCGTGACATGCTCCGCTATGCCGAACAGCAGGGCGCAACCGCCTGTGCGGCGGAAGTGTCGGACGGTTTCGGGCAAGCCGTCACGGTGCGCCATGGCGAAGTCGAAACCATCGAATACAACCGCGACAAGGGTATCGGGGTCAGCGTGTACCTCGGCCAGCAGCGCGGCAATGCCAACACTTCCGATTTTTCGCCAAAGGCGATACGCGATACGGTGGACGCCGCCCTGAGCATTGCGCGTTACACTGCCAAGGACGACTGCGCCGGGCTGCCGGAGCGGGAATTGCTCGCCACCGAATTTCCCGACCTCGACCTGTACCATCCCTGGCTGCTGGATGTGGAGCAGGCCATCGGGCTGGCCAGGGAGTGCGAGCAGGCCGCGTTCGCGCGCGACAAGCGCATCAGGAATTCGGAAGGCGCCTCGGTCAGCGTGCATGAGGCGCAGTTCGTATACGCCAACAGCCTTGGGTTCATGGGCGGCTTTCCCACCTCGCGCCACAGCGTCAGTTGCTCCGTGATTGCCGGAACAGGCGGCGCCATGCAGCGCGATTACTGGTACACCGAGGCGCGCGAGGCGAGCGACATGCTGAAGGTGGAGGAGGTCGGGCGCATCGCGGCGGAACGCGCGGTGCGGCGGCTCAAGGCGCGCAAGCTTGGCACCATGCAGGTGCCGGTGTTGTTCGAAGCACCCATTGCTTCGAGTCTGCTCGGGCATTTCGTCAGCGCGGTGAGCGGCGGCAGCCTGTACCGCAAGTCGTCATTCTTGCTCGACCAGCTCGGCAAGCAGGTATTTTCGAAAAACATCCGCATCGAAGACATACCGGACATTCCGCGCGGCCTGGCCAGCAGCGCGTTTGACGACGAAGGCGTGAAGACCCAGCGCCGCGCCATCGTCGAGCAAGGTGTGTTGCAGGGCTATTTCCTCGGCAGCTATTCCGCGCGCAAACTCGGCATGAAAACCACCGGCAACGCGGGCGGCAACCACAACCTCATCGTGCAACCGGGCAAACTGGATTTCGACGGCTTGCTGAAAAAAATGGGGCGCGGCCTGGTCGTCACCGAACTGCTCGGACAGGGAGTCAACCATGTCACCGGCGACTATTCGCGCGGCGCTGCGGGCTTCTGGGTGGAGCACGGCGAGATCCAGTATCCGGTGGAAGAAATCACCATCGCCGGCAACCTCAAGGACATGTACAGCCACATCGCAGCGGTAGGCAACGACGTGCTGGTGCAGGGGTCGAGGCAGTGCGGGTCGGTTTTGGTTGAGAGTATGATGGTGGCGGGGCAGTGAGCCACTTATGGCGGGGAATTGACGATGCCGGTAATTTTGCGCTACAAAGGCTACAAGATTTTCTTCTTTTCCAATTAAGGCGATCCGAAAGAGCCTTTACATGTGCATGTCAGAAAAGCGGACGTAAGCGCAAAGTTCTGGATTTTGCCGCAAGTTGGTGTGGCGGAAAGTTATGGACTCAGCAGTCATGAATTAAGCGAACTTGCGGAAGTGATTAGCGACAACCGGCAATTGATAGAAAGGGCATGGTATGAGTTCTTTGGCTAAAGCAGTAAATTTCGATGCCAGCACGATGTGGGTGGATTTTACCGATGGCCGCAAGTTGGGCGTCCCGCTGGCTTATTTCCCGCGTCTGCTGAAGGCGCTGCCGGAACAGCGCCTACACTATGAAATCAGCGGCGGCGGCAGCGGCCTGCATTGGGACGAATTGGACGAAGACATCAGCGTCGAAAACCTGTTGTTGGGTATCGGTGACAGAACAAAAAGCCATCTGCTGGCGGCGTGAGTTGCCAAGGGTAGTCCTGAGATGAGCGCAGGAGGCGGCACCGCAGCCGGACACTCTGGCTCCGACATAACCAAAGGAATCCGCCCAAGCAAGGGTTTTATGGCACGGCGGCAGTCTGTCCCAGTATCTTCGGGGATTCCTTTTCCGCAAGATAGAGAATCTCCGCTGTGCGGATAAATTTTTTTGACAGGGCAATTTCGATCGGCATCAGCCCCGCCTCGTTTCGAACGCGGAAATTGGCACCGTGCCCGATCAGTATCTGAGTGATGTCGGAATAACCCTTCTCAGCGGCGAGGAGTATCGGCGCCGTGCCATCCCTGACGAAATTGATTTCCACATTTGCCGCCAACAACCGGAGCAAGGCAGCCTGGTCTCCCTTGGTTATCGCTGCCAGCAGGGACAGGCGGGATTCTTCGGTATTTGTCCGGGTGTTGTTTTCGGGAGCGATGCCTGTCGGCAGCAGTTTGAAGGCACGGTTCAGCAACGCAACAGCAACAATGAGCGCCAGCGTGGCGGTCAATGCGGGCGGGAAGATACCTATGGCGGTAGCCAGCCCCGGCGGCAGGCTGGCGCCGACGGACGAAACGAGCATCACCGTTGACAGCAGCAACTGGAGATAGTGGAACAGAGCGATGACGACGGAGGCGCCAAGGGTGGCCAGCAGCACGCGCTGGTCAACAAAGTTGCTCAGAGAGCCTGTCGGCAGATTTGCGATCAGGCTTATCAATGAAATGATGGACAGCAGCGCCATTTCGTTGTGTTTTGCTGATATTTGCATGTCGCCTCCCGTAATTACGCGGCGCGCTGCCATCGGGACGGCAAAGATATCGAAGGGATGCTCTGGAAACCGCGCAGAAAGGGGCGCGATTCATCTGGCATTCCGCTGTCGTAGAACCCTTGCGGGTTCCTTAGACCGGTAACTTTGCGTCCCTGCCTTTCGGCAGGTTTGCCTTTTCAGATAGTTGATAAACTCCCGCACAAACATCGCGTGCGGAAGCGTGGGAGCATCCTATGCAGGGAAAGACAGCCGGTCAAGCACGCTTGTCGGATTGCTGAAAAGGGACGAACGGCGGAGGGGGATATTTTATTGTTCTGGCAAGACAAATTCGCCGGGGGCAGTCCGGTGGCAAAACCGTTCGTGGTGAGGTATCGAACCATGAATGGCCTAAAACAAGTCAACACCGCCGGGGGCAGCCCGGCGAAGTTGTCTTGGGTTTTTCATAACCTTTGCGTTACGCGCAATGGTCACGCCCCGCCCCATCTCTTCACCAACTCATGCCCCACCCCCAGATGATCCAGTATCCGCGCCACCACGAAATCCACGATGTCCTGCGCACTTTGCGGGTGATGATAAAACCCCGGATTGGGCGGGAGAATGACCGCACCCGCATGAGACAACCGCAGCATATTCTCCAAATGAATGGCAGAGAACGGCGTCTCGCGTGGTACCAGAATCAGCGGGAGTTTCTCCTTGAGCATGACATCCGCCGCGCGGGTGATGAGGTCGTCGCTGATGCCGCTCGCGATCTTGCCCAGCGTGCCCATGGTACATGGGCAGACCACCATCGCGTCGCCGGGATTGGAGCCGGAGGCCATTGGGGCGTACCAGTCGTCGCGTCCGAATACGCGCAACTCGCCGCTGAATTTTCCCAGCCGTTCAACCAGCATTTTTTCCGCGTCCTGCGGGCGGTTGGGCAGCACAAAATCCAGTTCCTGTTTGGCGACGATCTGCGCGGCTTGTGTATACACCAGATGCACACGCTGCCCGCTGGCAAGCAGGCATTCGAGCAGGCGCATGGAGTAAGGCAGGCCGGAAGCGCCGGTGAGGGCGAGGGTGATGGTTTTCATGGTATTCACCCTCTCCCCAACCCTCTCCCCAACCCTCTCCCTTCGAGGGAGAGGGGGCTGTCTTGTGAATTATTCAGATAATGCGCCGCGATCAACCCGTTCACGGTGCCGAACACCAGCGCTGCGGCGGCGAAGATGGGGATGAGATAGGCCAGCCCGCTGTGCGGAATGAGCCAGAAATATACAAGCAGCAGTTGCCCGGCGATGTGGGCGGCGGCGGCGAGGATGCTGTGGGTGGCGGGACCGAACCAGCGGGTGGGCAGGTGCTGGCTCGCGGCCAGTATGGTGAGGCTGCACAGCGCGCCGCTGAGGCTGAGGAAAAATCCGGGCGCGAGGAAATTACCCAGCAGCAGGCTGCCCGCCAGCACGCGCA
>ORMF011489139.1_pt1 | contig 44507 bp, 58 predicted proteins | sample 1779871 | NCBI WGS metagenome assembly ORMF01 (sample SAMEA104232316, study PRJEB22302) | groundwater metagenome | biome: forest; feature: aquifer; material: groundwater | place: USA | collected 2011-08-07 | depth 5.4 m
AATCAAACCAAGTAAGCCTTTTTAAGGCTGCAGTAGAAAGATTTGCTGATCTAACAGTAACCAATGGAATAATCTTGAAGGCTCGCATGAAGCAGCCATTATATGATCCTTTCAACTTCGTTTAAACTGTACGGGATCTATCCCATCCTAGACATAATATCCTTAACAACCTCATAACTAAATCCTCTGCGCATTAAAAATTCATAAGTTTTCTTTTTAAATTCTATAGTAGGCAAACTTTTCCAAACTCTTAATTTTTTTTCAAGTAATTTTTCTGCAGTCTGTATTCCACTATCAACTAATGACTCATTACTCATCACTTCTTCAATAATTTCTCTATCAATCCCTTTTTGAAAAAGTTCCTGTTTTAAAACTCTGGGTCCTTTTTTCTTACTCCTTGCCTCAACCCAAGCTTTGGCAAATTGTTCATCATTTAAAAGTTGCTTTTGTTTTAATTTATTAATTAAAAGTTCTATTGCAGCTTCTGAAATTTGCTCTTGGTCTTTAATGTTTCTTTTGTATGATAGATTTTTTAGATAATTTCTTACTTCTCTCTCTGATCTAAGTCTTAAATTAAAAAGCCGATACATCCTTTCCATTAACTTCCCAACCTCTGATTCAAAAAGGAGTTTTTCTACATCGGATGTGTCAAGTAATTTACCGGGAATCAGTCTCCATTCGACTACTAAATCTTCATCTGCACCAAAAGCAAATTCTTCATCTAAAAAAATATTAAATCTTTTAGGATTTTTTTTCTGCGGTTCTACTGAAGTAATTTTGGGCATTAATCAGATTCTGCAACACTTCCGGAATCCTGCTCTTCTTGACCAACTACAATTTTTTCTTTACCCTCTTTTTGTTTACCCCAAGCTTCTCTTATTTCTTTCTCCAAAGTTTGTGCTTCTTTTTTGTTCTCCTTTAAATATGCACTTGACGCAGGTCTACCTTGCCCTAGCATTTTTTCGCCCCATTTTATAAATGCTCCTGATTTAGTTAAAATACCCAATTCTATTCCAACATCCAAAAGCTCACCCTCGTGGGATATGCCATTCTCATCCATGTCAAACTCTGCAATTCTAAAAGGTGGAGCCACTTTATTTTTAACCACCTTAACCCTATGTCTTGAACCAACTACCATATCTCCCACTTTTATATTTTCAATTTTTCTTACGTCCAATCTTATAGATGAGTAAAATTTCAAAGCTAATCCTCCTGTGGTTGTTTCGGGATTTCCAAACATGACCCCAATTTTTTGCCTTAGCTGATTTGTAAAAATTATAATGGTATTAGTATTTGAAACTGCGCCTGTTAGTTTTCTTAGAGCTTGAGACATAAGACGGGCTTGCATACCCATCACCGCATCACCCATCTCACCTTCCAGCTCTGCTCTGGGAACCAAAGCTGCCACAGAATCTATAACCAATACATCAATTCCTCCAGATCTGATCAAACTTTCCGCAATCTCCAAAGCCTGTTCTCCGGTATCCGGTTGTGAGATTAAAAGATCATCTAAGTTAATACCAATTTTTTGCGCTCTTTGTGGATCAAGAGCATGTTCTGCATCAATAAACGCCGCAACCCCGCCTTTTTTCTGAGCCTCAGCAATTACATGTAGACAAACTGTAGTTTTACCACCTGCTTCTGGTCCGTAAATTTCTATAATCCGACCTTTAGGTAAACCTCCTACTCCAAGTGCCAGATCCAAAGCAATAGAACCTGTGGAGATAACCTCAGTTGCGAACTTCTCAACCCTTTCCCCAAGACGCATAATAGAACCCGTACCATATGTCTTTTGAATTTGAGCCATTGCGGCAGAAATTGCAGCTTTTTTGGCTTCATCATTATTTGAGGTTTGTGCCATGAATTAAAATTACCAAATATATCCCAAAGGTGTCAATACCCCAAAATAACTCTGTATTGATGTATGGATACATAGGAGATCAGTCGGGGAGGGGAGAATCGAACTCCCGATGCCGCACCCCCAGCGCGGCGTGTTACCACTATACTACTCCCCGAAATCATCCTATCCTAGTATTTTACCACCTACCTTTGTATAATTTTGTAGTGAAGCTTATTTCTTTAAATACTTGGGGTGGAAAATATTTTGACCTATTGGTTGAATTTATTAAGGATTATTCCTCTGATACAGATATCTATTGCCTGCAGGAAATTTACTATACCACCTCCAACATAACACAATACAAAAATATTATGAGGGTAGGTTTATTGGATGAATTAAAAAAAGCATTACCCGGTTTCCAGGTTTTTTATTTTCCCACTCTAAGGGGGTATGATGATGAAGCAAACCCTGTTGGCTTTCATTTATCACACGGACCGGCAATTTTTGTAAAGAAATCTCTCACTATAATTTCTCACCAGGATTATATAATTAATAAAGCTGACCCAAATTTTGGGCCAAAAAAAGATTTTTCTAATCTCACAACGCCTCTGCAATATATCCGTTTGATCTACAATGGTAAACAGTACTCTATTTTTAATTTTCATGGCAATCCTTTCCCATCTAATAAATTAGATTCTGAAAATAGAATTAAGGAATCTGGAAAAGTCAGGGATATTGTAAGTGGTAAGGAAAATCCTAAAATAATTGTCGGGGATTTTAATCTTTTGCCAGAGACAAAGAGTTTAACGATCATTGGTGAAGGGATGAGGAATTTAATCAGAGAATATAATATTGAAAGAACCAGAAGCAACTTAAGTCCTTTTTTTGGAAAAGAAGACTTCCAAAAGTTCGCAGATTATACTTTTGTCACAAATGATGTTATTGTTAAAAATTTCCAGGTTCCTGAAGTGGAAATTTCAGATCATCTGCCAATGATTTTAGAGTTTGATTAAACTATTTTTTCCCAGGGGAATTCTTCACGGCCGAAGTGACCATAGCTGGCAGTTGGTAAATAAATTGGTCTTTGTAAATCTAATCCATTTAATATCCCGGAAACAGAAGTGTCTAAAATTTTATTCATGAAAGAAATTATGACTTTATGAGACTTTTTGTTAGTGCCAAAAGTTTCCACATCTTCCATGGTGGGTTTTTTGGCACCAATGAAATATGCCAGACGGACTTCTGCTTTTTCTGCTAACCCGGAAGCCACGATATTTTTTGCCAAAAACCTGGCTGCATAAGCCCCGCCCCTGTCTACTTTTGACGGCTCTTTTCCGGAAAAACACCCTCCACCAACCCTGGCATATCCGCCATATGTATCAACCACAATTTTTCTGCCGGTTAAACCGCAATCAGATGCAGGTCCCCCGTTATGCCAAATACCAGTCCCATTAACAATCAAATCATTCTTTTTTATTTTAAACCCAAACATCTCCAAAACCGGTATAACTATAAAATTATAAACATCATCTTTTACCTCATCTAAATTTATGGATTCGCTGTGAGGCACTGCTATCACAACTTGAATTACCTTTACAGGTTTACCATCTTTATATTCTATAGTTACTTGCGATTTTCCATCCGGCCTTAAATACTTAATAATATTTTCTTCTCTAACAATATCCAATCTTCTTACTAAAGCATGCGCCATCATTATTGGTAGGGGCATCAAGGCAGTTGTTTCCCGGCAAGCATATCCAAACATCATTCCCTGATCCCCTGCTCCTTTTTTCTTCACTCCCACCGCAATTTCCGGAGATTGCTCATGTACAAACACCTCAATCGGAGATTTATCAGAAAAATTAAATTTTGGATCTGTGTAGCCCAATCTTTTTATTTGCTCTTTGGCAATTTTTTTAAAATCTATTTTTGCTTTTGCCCCAATTTCTCCGGCAATAATAAGCCTGTTATTTCCAGCCAGACACTCAATAGCAGTTCTGCCTTGTGGATCTTGAGCTAATACCGCATCCAGTATAGCATCAGAAATCTGATCGCAAATTTTATCCGGATGACCGGCACAGACAGATTCGGATGTAAAAGTTGTCACTCCATTATTTTTAATCATAGATTCAAAAAAACCTCTCACTTGAGAGGTTTAAGTTTATCCGATATAACATCGGACCGCATCTTCCTCTCAAAGGATTTGGCACCTTAGACTTTAAGGTTGCCGCCCCGATATTACGTCGGGATCTCTTGATGCAAATATTATTAAACCATATAATTTATATTATTGCAAGGCATCTGTATTAACACCTTCTTTAAAATCAATTTCCGGATATTTATGTAAAATTTCAGATAATATTTTTTTTAATTTTACATATTCTTCAGCATCTTTTGCTTCATATTTAACTGTCAGATATGGGCCATTTTGAGAAGCTCGAATTACTCCCATTTCATTTTCCGTATCAAAGCGCACCCCGTCAATCTCTACATAACTTGCAGTAGGATAAACTGCTTTAATATCTTTTGATATTCCATCAGAAACAAGTTTAAACTTAATAGCATCCGGGCAACCTACTTTAATCTCCGGGCTGCTGTGATATTTTGGCAGCTCATCCACCACTTGATCTAGCGATTTGCCGACTCTGGTTAAATAAGCAAGCAGTCGCAGAGTTGCATATGCTTCATCATCATGACCGTAAAAATTATCTGCAAAAAACATATGGCCGGATAGTTCTCCTGCAAAAGGTGCTCTTTCTTCCTTAAGTTTGGCCTTAATGAACGAATGACCGGTTACCCATATGACTGGCTCTCCACCATGAGCCTCAATTACATCCCGAGTCTGTTTAGAACATAAAACATTAAAAACAATTTTGGCACCCGGCATAAAATCCAACACATCCATGGCAAAGATAGCAACCAGTGTATCATTCCAGATTAGTCTTCCGGCAGAATCCACAATGCCCATCCTGTCTCCGTCAGTATCATAAGAAAATCCTATGTCTGCTTTTTCTTTTTTTACCCTTTCCGCCACTCTTTCTTGTACTTCTCTTTCAGTTGGGTCGGCTGTACCAAGTGGAAAAGTACCATCTAACTCTGTATGTTGTTCTATAACTTCACATCCGGCTTCCCTTAAAATTTCAGGTAAAAACATCCCTGCAGTGCCATAGATTGTATCTACCACCACTTTAAATTTACCAACCTTACCTACCCTTCTTAAAATATCTTTTTTATATTCGGGAAAAATATCTTTTTTAGTATATGTTGGCTTACGATTAAATTTTTTAAACTCTCCCCCTTTGGCAATCTCTTTTAACTGCTGTATCTCTTTACCAGTCATGGTATCGGAAAATCCAACAGCCATTTTTATCCCATTATATTGGGCAGGGTTATGGGAGGCAGTAATCATGGCAGCTCCTTTAAACCTTAAAGGATATTGAGCAAAATAAACAATCTGAGCTAAAGATAATCCTATATCTACAACATCTATACCAGAGTCTAGTAAACCTTTAACAAAAGCCTTTGTATAGGCCTCACTTGTTACTCTATTATCACGTCCTACAACTACCTCCCAGATTCTTCTCTGATATAGAAAAGTTGCATAAGCTCTGCCTAAAAGCTCCATTAATTCTTCAGATAAATCCACTCCAGCAACTCCCCGAAGATCGTAACCCCTAAATATATGATCATTGATTGTAACTTTTGACATATTTTACTCTTCAAGTATTTTAACAAATTCCTAGCAATTTAATCTAATTACCGTTTTGGAGATTGCTTCTTTGCACGGGCTTTACCTGCCAGACCGAATTTTCTTCGCTCTTTAACCCTTGCATCACGAGTTAATAATCCTTCTTTTTTTAAAGCCGTCCTGAGATCAGGCTGTGCTTTTGCAATTACTCTGGAAATTCCATGAACTACAGCATCCAGTTGAGATATCACTCCTCCGCCTTTAACCTTTACGGAAATTGTAAATTTATTTGCAAGTTTTGTTACCTCAAAAGGCCTTTGATATTTTTTTTGAAAAATTTCCCCTGCAAAATACTCGCTAATTGGTTTACCGTTAACGCTAATTGTCCCTTGTCCAGGTAAGATTCTTACTCTGGCAACTGCTTCTTTTCTTCTTCCCACAGCATTAGTACCAATTCCTTTTTTTATTTGTTCGCTAGGTTCCATTACGTTTTATCTCCTGCAAATACTGTTAATTTTTTAATCATTGCTTTACCTAATTTATTGTTTGGTAACATTCCCTTAACTGCATGTTCTATCACAAAAGTAGGTTTTCTCACAATCATTTTATCAAATGTTTCAACTCTTAACCCTCCCGGGTAACCTGAGTGTCTTGTATATTTTTTCTCCTGCATTTTTTTGCCAGTTAATTTAACTTTTGAAGCATTTGTGACAACAACAAAATCTCCTGTATCCAGGTATGGCACAAACATTGGTTTTTTCTTTCCCATTAAAATAGTTGCCACCTCTGTTGCCAGTCTGCCTAAAATTTTGCCCGAGGCATCAATTATTTGAGTTTGTCTTTTAATATCTTTAGCTGAAACTACATTTGTGCTCATTTAGATCTCCTTTTACTTGTTGTTTTCTTTGTTGTTGCTTTCTTGACTGCTACTTTTTTAACAGCTGGTTTTTCTATTTTCTTTTCCACTTTAACTGTTTGCTTAGTAACCACTTGTTCTAAAGACTTCAAGTTTTCATTTCCAATAATACTCATCTTAACCAAAACAGTTCTATCTCCTTCTCTTACCCCTATTCTTATCATACTTGTATATCCGGAAACTCTATTTTCTAACTTTGGAGCAATTTCTTTGACTAATCTCATCTGTAATAATTTATTGGAAAAATATGCTGACAGTAACCTTTTGGTATTTTTGCTTTTGGCTAAATTGATAATTTTATCAACTAAGCCTTTTATTGCTTTTGCTTTAGGCTCTGTTGTGATGATTGAACCGTGCAAAACAAGCCCCTGCACTAAACTTTTAAAAAGTGCTGTGCGTTCATTTTTATTTCGCCCGAGTTTTTTGCCATAAACTCTATGCCTCACGAAGAGATAACCCCCTCTCAGAAATCTTTTCTGAAATTAAGCTTATAGATTTAGTACCCAGATTCTTAGCCTTCAGCAGCTGCGGGCGCGGAATGTTAATTAAGTCTTCAATTGTATTAATTTCTATTGCCTTAAGCGCATTGGTAATTCTTACAGGCAAATCAAGCTCTTCTATGGTTAATTTTAATACTTCCTCGGAAATTGAGGGGCCGCTATCTATAACTTCTTCCTCCAAATCAGGTTCATAGATTTTACGGAATGTGTCTGATAAAATTCTTGCAGCTTCATTTAAGGCTTCTTGCGGGGAGATTGTGCCGTCAGTTGTTACGTCTAAAATCAGCTTATCAAAATCTGTCCTTCGCCCAACCCTGGTTGGTTCAACATCATAATTAACAGCTATTACCGGACTAAATAATGCGTCCAGCGCAATTGATCCGATTTCGTTAAGTTTTCTCTCTTCAGCAGTAGAATAACCTTTTCCCATTTGAGCTTCTATCTCCATATTCAGTTTAGATTTGCTATCTGTTAAGGTGGCAATATGCGCCTCAGGATTCGCAATTTCACCATCCCCTTCTATTTCCAGGTCTTTTGCCGAAATTGTGCCTTTACCCGAAGCTTTAAGAGTTAACTTAATCCCTTTCTCAGAGTGAACGCTCAGACGAATCTTTTTAATGTTTAAAATAATTTCAATAACATCTTCCAAAACTCCTTCTACTGTCGAGAACTGATGTGAAACTCCATCAATCTTAACTGAAGTTACTGCAGCCCCCGGTAAAGATGCTAAAAGGACCCGCCTTAAACTATTACCCAGAGTATGACCAAAACCAGCTTCTAGCGGTTCTATGGTGATTTTTGCAAAATTATCTTTTTCCAGTTCAGTTTTTACTTTAAACATATCAATTACCTTAAATGAGCACAGCTCCAGTCTAACGACTGTAGTACTCTACAATCAGTTGCTCATCAATTGATTGCTCCATCTCCGACCTTTGGGGAATTCTTAAAACCTTGCCAACTGTGGCTTGTCTTTCAAGCCATCCCGGCAAGGTTTCAGCTTCCTCTAAGCTCTTTTTAACTTGTGTATTATCTCTTAATTTATCGGATATTGCAATAGTCTCACCAACTTTAACCTGTACGGAGGGTATGTTAACCTTTTTATTATCTACCCTGATATGACCATGTGAGACCAGTTGTCTTGCAAAATTACGGCTTTTAGCAAACGAAAGCCTGTATACAACATTATCCAATCTGGTTTCCAGCAGTTGGAGCAGACTTAAACCTGTTGCTCCTTTGACCTTTGAGGCCTTCTCAAAATATCGCTTAAATTGTTTTTCCAATAAACCAAACATCCTTTTAGCTTTCTGTTTCTCACGAAGTTGTATGCCATATTCTGAAATTCTTCTCCTCATCCTCGCACCGTGTTGGCCGGGAGCAACAATTCCCTTTCTCTCTAAGGCTTTAACATCCTTTGCAAAAATGGCCAAACCTTCTCTTCTTGATAATCTTCTTTTGGGACCGGTGTAACGTGCCATTAAACTCTTCTCCTTTTTTTGGGTCTAGGCCCGTTATGTAGAATAGGGGTAATATCAGTAATCATAGTTAAATTAATACCTGAGCTCCTTAAGGCTTTTATCGTTGCATCTCTGCCTGAACCTGGACCTTTGATGTATACCTCACAAGATACCATCCCAAGTTCTTTTCCTTTCTGGGCAACCTTTTCCATAGCAGAAATTGCTGCAAATGGAGTAGCCTTTCTGGCGCCTTTAAAGCCTGCTGTTCCTGAGGAACCCCAAGCTAGGGTATTACCACTGGCATCTGTTAAGGTAACCAGCGTATTATTAAAAGTGGCAGTCACATAAACTCTACCACTTGTCACTTTTCTTTCTGTTTTCTGTTTTTTAATTTGTATTTTCTTCTTAGCCATATAAAGTTATTTTTTACCTCCCTCCGGACTCTTAGTTTCTGCTGTCGGTCCTCCCGTCTTAGCGCCAGAGGCACCTCCTGCAACTATTTCTTTTCTAACTGTACCAACAGTTTTTCTCTTACCGCGTTTAGTTCTGGCATTACTTCTGGTTCTTTGACCTCTTGATGGTAATCCTTTGCGGTGTCTTAAGCCTCTGTAACTTCCAATCTCTTCCAGTCTTTTAATATTTTGTTCTATCTCTTGTCTTAAATCTCCTTCTACCTTAAATTTTTCAACTACTTTTTGTAATTTATTAATTTCTTCCTCGCTTAAATCTTTAATTATTTTGGCTCCATCCACACTTGCATCTTTTATAACTTGTACCACATTGGACCGTCCTATACCAAAAATGTAGGTAAGTCCAATATCTACTCTTTTATTTTCCGGCAAATCAACTCCTGCAATTCTAGCCATAATTTATCCCTGACGCTGTTTATGTCTTGGGTCACGTGGGCAGATGACATATAAAATGCCTTCCCTCTTAACTACCTTACAAAACTTACATCTTGTTTTAATACTAGCTGCTACTTTCATATAATCATTTCAGCCGAAATGTAATACGACCCTTATCTAAATCATATTTTGGACTCATCTCTGTTCTAACTCTGTCTCCCTCCAAAAGTCTGATATAATGCATCCTCATTTTACCTGAGATATGACAAAGAATCACCCTCCCCAAAAGCTCGGGCAGAGCATCGCTTTTATCAATTGCTATTCTAAATAAAGTGTTGGGCAAGACCTCAACAACCTTACCTTCTACTTCAATAACATCCTTAATCATAAATAAATAATTAAAAGCTAAAGTATTTTAGCAGGATTAGCTTCATAATACAACCCATAGCAATGTCACGTTGTTTTCCAATCTGTTAATACTTCAAAAGTGTCTTTACCAACAATCACTGTCATTTCAAAAAGTCCGGCCCAGGACTTATCTAAAGTTGAATAAGTCCAACCATCTTCTTCCAAACCTACCTCAGATGTATCCTTACCATAAATTACCTCAATTGCTAAAGTCATCCCCCTCTTTAAGATCATTCCTACTCCAGCCATACCATATCCTGGAATCTCCGGATCTTCATGTAAACTTCTTCCCACTCCATGACCAACTAAACTCCGGACAATTTTATACCCTGACCCTTCAACCTTGTTTTGAATTGCATTTGATATATCTCCAACTCTTTTACCATCAAGTGCTTGAGCTATTCCATCCCACAAAGCCTGCTCACCAACTTGTAAAAACTTTTTCTTCTCAGGATCATCTCCCAAGAGGATACTCCAAGCACAATCTGTATGCCAACCTTTATACGTAACTGCTAAATCTACAGATGCTAGATCACCTTCAACAAATTTCCTTTCAGTGGGAATCCCGTGTACCACCTGCTCATTAACAGTTATACAGGTAGCAAATTTATATCCTGGAACTGATCTGTAAGATAACTCCCCACCCAACTTATAAATCTCTTCCTCAACCAATTTATCAACTTCAATTTCCGATACTCCCACTTTTATTTCTTCCATTGCTTTTTTCAAAGCACTGGCAGCTATAATTCCGCTCTTTCTCATCAAATCCAACTCATATGAATTTCTTGATTTCATCTTGTATTTGATTTACATCCCCCATTCCTGATATTTCTACAAGCTTTCCTTGTTCTTGATAATAATCTAAAAGAGGTTGCGTTTGCAGGTAATAAAGCTCCAGTCTTTTACTAATCAACTCCTCTGTATCATCTGCTCTTCCTCTTAAAAGTAGCCTTTTCACCACCTCTTCTTTGGGAACATTTAAATAAATAACTTTACTAAAATCTGGATTAAAAATTTTCAATTGCTCAACTGTTCTTGGATAACCATCCATAATAAAACCATTTTGTACATCAGATTCTTGTAGTTTATTTTTGACAATTTCAGCAGTTATTTCATCATCAACCAACTTACCAGCTAATAATATCTCTTTTACTTTTTTTGCATCTTTGCTGTCTTGTTCGGAAAGCTTTCTAAAAATATCTCCTGTTGAGATTTTTGGCACACCTAAATACTGAGATAAAAAATCTGCTTGTGTTGATTTACCGCTTCCTTGTGGACCAATCAGTAAAATTTTCATGATCTTTTGGCAAATACCTCATAGCTTCTTTCAATCAATTTTGACTCAAACTGTTTGGCAGTATCCATGATTACAGACACTACAATCAAAAGTCCTGTTCCTCCAATAACAAGCGTTGTGATTCCTGTTACGGCCGATCCTATTGATGGCAAAATTGCAATAGCGCCTAAAAAAATTGCTCCTGCCAGAGTAATCCTGACCATAATATAATTTAGATAGCTGGCTGTTTGGGTACCTGGTCTTATCCCCGGAATAAATCCGCCGTATTTTTTAATTTCTTCCGAAACTTTTTGAGGGTTGAAGATTACCGCAGTATAGAAAAAAGTAAAACCTACAACCAACAAGAAATAGACAAGATTATATGTAAAACTGCTCGGGTCAAAATTCGCAGCAAGCCACCTGCCTAAAAAAGAAAGCTGTGGCTGAGTAGTTTGGGCAAAATAAGATCCTGCAAAAGATGGGATCAAAACTAAAGAAACAGCAAAAATAATCGGAATAACTCCTGCCTGATTAACTCTTAAGGGCAAATAGGTTTGCGCGCCGGTTTCTGAAGTTTTACCCCCCACGAATCTTCTGGCATATTGGACCGTGATCTGTCTTCTGCCTTCATTAATAAAAACTACTCCGGCAATCACCAAAATGGCCGAAGTTGCAAATATTAAAATATTCAAAAGCTGGGTTTGATCTGTAACAGAAAATGTCTGGGTTAAAACTATCGGCACACGAGATACAATCCCTGCAAAAATTAAAAGGCTGATTCCATTACCAATGCCATATTCCGTAATTAACTCTCCCAACCACATTAAAAATATTGTACCTGCAGTCATCCCGACTATAATTGCGGCAGCTTGAATAGGGGTAATACTGACAATAATCCCCTGATTTTTGAGCAATACAAACATACCAATTGCCTGCATTACTGCAAGCGGCATAGTCAGATATCTTGTATATTGAACTATCATTTGCCTTCCCATTTCTCCTTCTTTTGATAAAGCTTCCAAGCTTGGCATAATCATTGTTAAAAGCTGTATAATTATTGAAGCGTTAATATAAGGATTTAATCCCAGTGAAATAATTGAAAAATTAGCCAAAGTTCCACCGGAAAAAATATCCAAAAGCCCTAAGAATTGATTTGAAGAAAAAAGTTGTTGCAGAGCTTGAAGGTCAACACCTGAAACAGGAATATGGGCAATTATTCTATAAATTATAATTATTAATGCGGTGATGATTATTTTTCTTCGTAGTTCCGCAATCTTAAAAGCTGAGATTATGGGGGACAGAATATCAAACATAATCCACCTTTCCACCAGCTTCGACAATCTTTCTACAAGCAGTATTACTCACAGGAATTTTAACAATTAAAACACGGCTAAGCTCTCCACTGCCTAAGATTTTTACTCCTGATTTTGCATCCTTTTTTGAAATTACATTTGACTCTAGAAGAGTTGTCATATCTACTATCGTTCCTGATTTAAAAACATTTAATTTAGCAAGATTAATCGGTATTAGCTTTTTGGATAGTTTGGGATTACCCTTGCCTTTTTTCAATGGTAATTTTTTGTAAAGAGGAAGGCCACCAACAAATCCTGCAGGGATTTTACCTCTTGCTTTCTGACCCTTAGTCCCTCTACCTGCGGTTTTCCCTTTGCCAGAACCAATACCGCGTCCAAGACGTTTTTTATTTTTAGTTTTAACTTTTCTTAACTGATTTAGTTTCATATCACTTTCTTCAATTTACTTAATGCCTCAAGTGTTGCATAGACATTTGATGCTTTGTTTTTGGTTCCCAGTGATTTGGAGACAATATCGTGAATACCGGCTGCCTCAACCACCACTCTAACTGCTCCTCCGGCAATCACTCCTGTCCCAACTGGTGCAGGCTTAAGCAATACTTTGGCTGCTCCGCTTTTTACTAAAATTTGGTGAGGGATGGTTCTACCTTTTAATGGCACCATAATCAGATGTTTTTTGGCATAAGCTGTGGCTTTGCGAATAGCGGATTGTACATCAGAGGCTTTACCTAATCCTACCCCAACTTTACCTTTTTTGTCTCCCACCACAACAAGCACCGAAAGAGATCTTTTGTCTCCGCCTTTAGTCTTTTTTGAAACCCTGTTGACTTGAACTACTCTCTCAAAAAACTCAGATTCTTCTCCTTTAAATTCTGGTCTGCTATTTTGTCGCCTGTTATCCATAATGTTTTAGTATAATAGGATACTAGTATCCTAAAATTTTAAGCCTCCCTCTCTTGCCCCTTTTGCAAGTTGCTCTACTCTACCATGATATAAAAATCCACCTCTGTCAAAAACTATTTTTTTGATTTTAAGTTTTAAGGCTTTTTGGGCTATTTGTTTTCCTGTATCATATGCTCTTTCCTTCTTTGCACCGCTCTTAACTTTTAAATCAGAAACCGCCGCTAAAGTTTTATGACTTGCGTCATCAATAAGTTGTACATAAATATGCTTGCTGGATCTAAAAACAGCCAGCCTTGGGTAATCTTTAGTTCCGGCAATTTTTTTTCTTAACTTTATATGCCTTTTTACTCTTAACTTATTCATTTTGCTCCCCCTACGGCAGCTACTCCGACTTTAGCGCTCTTTCCTACTTTCTTTCTAATATATTCTCCTTCATATCTGATACCTTTACCCTTATAAGCATCCGGCATTCTTACTTTTTTAATATTCGCGCTGATTTGTCCAACCAATTGCTTATCAATCCCGGATACTTTAATTTTTATATTATCCAAAACTTCAAAATTAATTCCCTCCGGCGGGATAATTTCCACAGGATGCGAGTAGCCTACATTTAAAACCAACTTCCCCTCTGCAATTTGAGCTCTGAAACCTACCCCAATAAGCTCCAAGCTTTTGCTCCATCCGTTTGTAACCCCTAAAACCATATTGTGAATCAAATTTCTGCTTAATCCATGCAGGGCACGGTTTTTCTTTAGATCATTTTTTCTCTTAACAACTACTTTGTCTCCCTCAACTTCAATTGAAATTGTTGGTTCAAGTTTAAGATTTAAGCTTCCTTTTGAACCGCTAACAGTCACAGTTTTCCCAATCTTGTCAACTGTTACACCTGCAGGTATTATTATGGGTGAATTTCCAATTCTGCTCATATTATATTACCAGACCAATGCCAGTACCTCCCCTCCTACTTTTTGCTTACGCGCTTGGATGTCAACCATCAATCCTTTGGGAGTTGAGATAATAGCTATGCCTAAACCATTCAATGCTCTGGGCAAATCTTTTACTCCTTTATAAACCCGAAGAGATGGTTTAGAAACTCTTTTTGCATCGGTCATAGCAGGCATCCTACCATTATATTTTAAAGACACTACCAATGCTTTATCTTTTTGTGATACATCGGAAATATATCCCTCTTTTTGCAGCAATTTTAAAAGCTGCAAGACTTGTTTGGAATATCGGATGACAACTAATACTTTACCCACCAAATAGCCGTTTTTAATTCTAATTAAAGCATCTGCAATCGGATCGCCCATAATTACCAGCTCGCTTTCTTCACACCCGGTAATAATCCAAGGTGTGCCAGTTCTCTAAAACAGAGTCTGCAAAGACCGAATTTACGAAGATATGCTCTGGATCTACCACAGCGCATACAACGATTTTTTCTCTGTACTTCGTATTTAAACTTCTTTTTAACAATGTTTGAAACCTTAGCCATTTTTATCTCCTTTAAAAGGTATACCTAAATACTCTAAAAGCTTTTTACCTTCCTCTTTAGCGGTGAAACCGCCCCTAGTTTTTGCTGTTGTTGTGATTGTCACTGCCAGACCTCTTGTCTTATCAATTGTTTTATAGTCAACTTCCGGAAAAATGGTTTGTTCTTTAAGACCGATATTTAAATTACCGTTATTATCAAATGATATATCAGATATCCCTTTAAAATCTCTTACCTTTGGCAACACTATATTAATCAGCTTGTCTAAGAAAGCATACATTCTATCACCTCTTAAAACTACCATCATCCCTATAGTCTGACCTATGCTGACTTTAAATGACGCAATTGATTTTTTTGCGCGCGTCACAACCGGGCTTTGCCCTGCCAAAGCTGTTAAATAAATCTTTACCTTCTCAATGACATCCTTATTGTCCTTTGCCTCACCCAAACCTATGCTTATAACGATTTTTTCCAGTCTCGGAACTGCCAGTCTGTTTTTAAGACCCAACTCCTGTTGCAATTTGGTCTGAACTTCGCTCATGTATTTTTCCTTAAGTCTATTCATTTTTTGATCTCCTTTCCACACTTTCTGCATATTCTCAATTTTTCTTTATTTTCAACTTTAAACCCAATACGAGTTATCTTTTTGCAAGTCGGGCAGATCAACCCAACGTTGGATATATCCAAAGACTTCGGTATATCTATAATTCCTCCCTCTGATCCCTGCATTTTTCTAACATGCCTTTTGTAAAGGTTCAGCCCTTCCACAAATACTCTTCCTCCCTTTGCCAAAACATAAGCAATTGATCCTTCCTTACCTCTGTCTTTGCCTAATAAAATTTTTACTTTATCTCCCTTCTTAATTTTTAACTTCATTACCAAACCTCCTGCGCTAAAGATATTATTTTTGTAAACCCTTTGTCTCTTATTTCTCTGGCAATTGGGCCGAAAATTCTTGTTGCCCTTAAATTTCCATCAGCATCTATCACAACCCCGGCGTTATCATCAAACTTTATATAAGAACCGTCCTGCCGTCTTACTTCTTTTTTGCATCTGACAATTACAACTTTTACTATCTCATGATTTTTAACCTGACCATTTGGATCAGCACCTTTGACTACCCCGACAACTATCTCTCCAATGGTTGCTTTCCTTTTTCCGGACCCTCCCAAAGGCTGGATAACCTGTAAGATTTTTGCTCCGCTATTGTCCGCAACTGTCAATCTTGTCCTATGCTGAACCATTATTTTGCCTCCTTTTTAGCTTTTCTTTTTAGTTTTTCTTTTCTAAGATCATTTGATCGCAAGCTTTGCTTATCTTCTTTCTGTCCACTGTCCACTGTAACCTGTTCACTTTCTTTCTCCTCCGGCATCACCTCTGCAATTGTTTCTTTTGCTGCTTGCTTCAATTTTTCTTCTGCTATTTCCACTAAACTCTTACCAATTACTCTGGTAATTTGCCAATGTTTATTTTTAGAAATTGGTCTTACTTTGATGACTTCCACTACATCACCCTCTTTAACACCCAAAGGGTCATGGACTAAATATTTTTTACTTCTGACAAAAGTCTTCTTGTACAAAGGATGCCTAGCCACTCTTTCTACCAAAATTGTGACAGTTTTAGTTAGTTTAGTTGATACAACTCGTCCGGTCATTTTTTCTTCTCCTCAACTTTTGGCTCTAGTTCTGCCAAAATTGTTTTTTGTTGCAACACTGTTAAAACTTGGGCCAGATCTTTACGTCTTTTAGAAACAGCTTTCAAATCCTTCAATTTTTTCATATTTTTATCCAGAGTTATATCTGCAATCTCTTTTTTAATTAATTTAACTTTTTCTCTCAACTCTTTTAAATCTAAGCCCTTAATTTGCGTTAATTCGTTTCTTTTCATACGCTACCTTTCTCCACAAATTTGGTATCTACAGGCAATTTGTGTGAAGCTAATCTTAATGCTTCCTGGGCAACATTTTTAGTAACTGCTCCCATCTCAAAAATCAGCTGGCCTGGTTTGACAACAGCCACATACCCTTCCACATCACCTTTCCCCGAACCCATTCTGGACTCTGCCGGGTGTTTGGTAATTGGCTTATCAGGAAAAACTCTAATCCAAATACGTCCTCCTCTTTGAGTATAGTGAGCCATAGCTCTCCTTGCTGATTCAAGTTGTCTTGCAGATAACCATCCTGCCTCCATAGCCTTTAACCCATAGATTCCGAAAGACAAACTGTTCCCTCGTGTGGCCACACCGGTTCTTTTACCTCTAAAGGCTTTTCTAAATTTTGTTCTTTTTGGTTGCAATAAAGCCATATTAAATTTCCACCTCTCCTTTGTTGATCCAAACCTTAACTCCCACAAACCCGGATTTTGTTAAAGCTGGATAAGCTGTAAAGTCGATATCTGCTCTCAAAGTATGTAAAGGCATTGTGCCTGATGCTTTCCATTCACGCCTTGCAATCTCAGCCCCTCCTATCCGGCCTGAAATCACAATTCTTACTCCTTTTGCTCCGGCTCTCAGAGTTCTTTCAATTGCCTGATTCATCACTCTTTGCGCAGGCAATCTTCTGGCCAGTTGTTCTGCAACAGATTGGGCAACAAGATAAGATGACAGATCTGCAGATTTTAACTCCATTGGCACAATCTCCAAAGCATTGTCGCTTTTAATCTTAAGTTTACTCATTAAAAGCTTTTTTAATTCGTTTAATCCGCTACCTCCGCGTCCGATTAAAACTCCCGGTCTTGAGACAAAAATTATAATCTTAAGTTTGTTAATAGCTCTTTCTATCTCAACAGACTCAATTCCGGCGGGTCTTAATTTCTTCATTAAAAGATCTCTTATCTTTATGTCCTCTAAAACATATTGCTGGTACTTTTCGCCTTTGGCAAACCAGCGGGATTTCCAACCTATCCCAATCCCCATTCTAAAACCTACCGGATGTATCTTTTGTCCCATTTACTTTGTCTCCTTTTTTTCTTTTTTATTTTCTGCTTTCTTACTGTCCCCTGTAACTCTTCGAGCCTGAGCCTCAGAGCCGAAGGCCTGATCACTGATAACTATTTTTATGTGCGCCATTCTTCTTTTGAACGGCTTAGCTCTTCCTCTTGTCCCTGCCCGGAATCTTCTCATTTTCATACTTTCATCAATCTCCAGTTTTTTAAAAAACATAGCGTTCCCATCAAAACCTGCTTGTTTTGCGTTTGCCAAAACTGTAGCGATCGCTTTTCCCAAATCTTTGGCTGCATATTTTGGTGTTACTCTTAACACATTTAAAGCCTGCGTAGGATTCATCTTTCTCACCATATCGGCCACCAACCGCAACTTGCGGGGAGATGTATGTATATATCTTTGTATAGTTTGTATTTCCATTTAGGTCTTTGCCGCTGACTTTTCAGTCACCTTTCCATGACCATGGAACTTTCTGGTTGGTGCAAACTCACCTAACCTGTGTCCCACCATTGATTCTGAAACAAAAACTGTCACAAAGTTTTTGCCCTGATGTACCAAAAATGTATGTCCCACAAACTCCGGTGGAATTTGTGACCTTCTGGCCCAAGTCTTTATAGGATCTTTTTTACCGGCAGCTGTTTTTTGAGCCATTACTTTTTTTAGTAATTTTGCATCAATATATGGCCCTTTTTTAGTTGATCTAGACATTATTTCCTCCTACTTAATCTAAATTTGTTTGTCCATTTCTTTTTATTTCTGGTATTTCCAACAGCAGGACGACCATATTTAGTCATTGGTGTTTTTCTACCTATTCCGGATCTACCTTCTCCTCCTCCATGAGGATGGGAATCAGGATCTTGAGCCACTCCTCGCACAGTTGGCTTAATACCCATATGCCTTGACCTTCCAGCACTACCAATTACTCTTTGTTTCATCTCTTCATTCCCCAAAACACCAATAGTTGCCATCGATTCTAAAGATACCATTCTAACTTCAGTTGAGGGCATTTTCAAATGGGCAAATCCGCTTATCTTTGCCAAAAGCTGTAAACCAACTCCTGCTGACCTGCCTATTTGTCCACCTCTGCCGGGAGTTAACTCCACATTATGAACCAAGGTTCCGATTGTTATATTTTTAAGCTTTAAGGCATTCCCGACTTTCATTTCAACCTTTTCTCCTGACACTACTTTATCTTTCTGCTTCAAACCTTTTGGGGCCAATATGTATCTGTATTCCCCGTCAGCATACTTAATCAAAGCAATATCAATATTCCTGTTCGGATCATATTCCAAAGAAACTACTTCCCCCTCAACACCATATTTTTCTCTTCTAAAATCAATTTCTCTATAATATCTTTTGTGTCTTCCACCCTGCCCTCTAACAGTAACCATGCCGCCGGATGATCTACCGGAATGTTTCTTTAATAATGTTTTTAATTTTTTCATTACTTACCTGTTATAACCTTTCTTTGAGTTGTAGGCGCTGCTCCTACAGCTGAGGATTCCACTTTAACTTTTGTTCCTCTTAGGAAACTTTTCTTCTCCTTAATCTTAATTGGCTCACCTTCAGCAGTGGTCACGGTAACTTCTTCTTTCGGTGTTTCAAAAATTGCTATCTTTTGAGTTTTTCCAATCTGGACAATGGCTTTTTTAAACCTAGCTGTCTGATACAATTTTCTGACCTTTTTTTGTGACTTATGTTTGCCTTTAACATTTATTGTGTTAACAGATAGAACTTTCACGCTAAATTTATCTGCAACTGATTTTGCAATCTGTAATTTGGTGGCCAATTTATCCACTTCAAAAGTATACATTTGTTTATCTGCAAGTTTCATTGATTTTTCAGTAATAATTGGTCTTTTAAGAATTATCATTTTCTTAGCGCGCAGCGCGAGCTTTGCTCAACCTTTCAACCGCTTCCTTGGTGACTAATAGGAGATCATGCTTCAACACTTCATAAGCATTAATTAAGTTGGCTGGTAATATGCTCACACTTGGAATATTCCTGGTAGCTCTTACTACATTATTCTCTTTTTCCCCAGTCACAATTAAAGTACTTTTTCCACCACTAATCTTATTTAAGAGTTTTGCCATTTCTTTTGTTTTACCAGAAGCTTTATCTATTCCTGATATCCCTAATATTCCCTTATTTCCCAGCTTGTCAGATAAAGCAGCAATTAAGGCTGCTTTTTTCATCTTTTTAGGCAAATTCAACCTTGTTATTCTTGGTTTTGGTCCAAATACAATCCCACCGCCTACAAAAATAGGGGCACGGATAGAGCCGTGTCTTGCTCTACCTGTACCTTTTTGTCTGTAAATTTTGGCAGTACTTCCTTCAACTTCACCTCTGGTTTTAGTAGAACCAGGTAAAGTTTTTTGATTTGTTGTATAAACTCTCATAGCTTGTGCCAGCAGTTGCTGATTAATCTTTACTCCAAAAATTTCTTTTGGCAAAGTTAGTGTTCCAGCAGTTCTACCTGCAAGCGAATATACTGGAACAGATAAACCGCTAGATTTAGGTGTTATCTTTTTCTCAGTTACCGGTTTTGCAGCTATTTTTTTACTTTTAGTTTTTAACTTTGAACTTTTAACTTTTTTAACTGGCATCTGTCTTTACCTCCTCTGTACTATCTGATAGCTTATCGCTGATCGCTGACAACTCTTCTTCCACTTTTTCCTCAGGTGGAGGAATATAACCTTTAATTCTTCCTAATTTTGTTATATTTATGAGTCCTCCTGTTGCTCCGGGAACTGCCCCTTTAATAACCAGCAAATTTTTTTCTTTGTCCAAGCCCACAACTTCTAAGTTTTTAGTGCTGGCTTGGACATTACCCATATGACCGGCCATTTTTTTACCTTTATAAACCCTTCCCGGAGTTGTTCCTGAACCAATTGAACCAGGAGCTCTGTGTCTATCTGATTGTCCATGAGTTTTGGGGCCCCCATGAAAACCATGCCTTCTTACTCCACCCTGAAAACCCTTTCCTTTGGAAGTACCCGTGACTTTCACAGCATCTCCAATTGAAAAAACCTGGTCCAGTTTAATTTCTGTTCCAGGCTGCATAGTCCCGAGCGTAGTCGAGGGATCTTCCATGATTTTCACTTCTTTAAACCATCTAATTGGTTTTTCTATTCCTATTTTTTTACCTATACCGAGTTGCGGTTTCTTCACTGACTTTTTTGTGCCAAATCCAAGCTGCAATGCATCATAACCGTCTTTTCCCTCTTTACTCTTTATCTGTGTTACTAAATTCGGCTGTATTTCTACAATGGTTGCCCCAACTCTTCTGCCTCTGGAGTCATAAGTTGAAGTCATATTCTTTTTAATCCCTAACAATGTATTAATCATATTTTTAAGCACAAAAAAGAGTGAGGCCCAAAATTGGAGCGCTCACTCAGTATCTCGCCTAGATTCGCCGTATCGTTTCCCGACGCGCGATCAACTGAAATTATCAAACTATTTATTAACCACTAAAAATGGTCATTACTAAAAAGAATTTTAACACAAACTTGAGCTCAAATGCAAGCAGTAGCAAAATGCAAAATGTCCACCCCTGGGGTGGATTTGTATTGACACCTGCGGATTTTTAACTAAGTTTGTGGCTATAAGATTACAAAATTTTTATGGGAAAATCACACTGCCAAGGTGGAACTTAGGAAATAAGCAACATTAATAAGGAAATTTACTGGTTTTCTTGACTTCCAGCCAACTTTTGTAAGTCTTGCATCAAAAGCTTCCTAGTTTCTCTAACCTTCTTTCTAGCCTCGTTATAAGTAGGTGTTTGGATAACGTAATCTACAGCTGCCTCTGGACCACCTAATTCTTCTATTCTAGCTTGCAATCTTTCAGCATCCGGACCTAGAATAAATTTTTGTGCAAATAAGAATCTAGTCTGTTTATCAGTTTCTTTTTTGACCCATTCTAACCCCTCGTTCACACTAGCATCCGACCCTGGTGATTCTGCTCTATCTCCTTCTAACATAGAAAAATGTTATCACATCTTCACTTCAATATCAACTCCAGCCGGGATTTCTAGATGCATTATTTACTTATCCTATGTGGTATTGAAACCATACCTTCAGATCTAAATGCACTTTTATAAAAAGACTTGTATCCTTTACCTAAAAACCTACTGGCATCTAAGATTTCTATATACACAGGTTCACGATCCTTAGTGTAGTGAACAATAACACCGTTATCATCCTCGGCAAAGTCAAATTGTTTTTCAGAAACCCAAATATTTAATACATCATCTTCTGGCTCATAATAGATTTTTTTCTTTTTCACTCTGTATACCTACCTTTCTCTATTGGATAAAATGTAATTACAGTTATTATACCATCTTCCTCTTTGTATATTACCCGCAAATCATGCTCACTATCCCACCTCTTAATCGCAAATTTTACACCTCTTTCCTCATCCTCATTCGCAAAATCAGGCTTTTTAATTGTTTCTCCAATATGGCTTCGAGAAAATTTCCATCCAACAGATAAATGAGTTTTAAATTTCCCTAGAGCATGTTTTGTAAAAACAATCTTCACAAATCCATAATATCATGGACAAAAACTTGTATGCCACATAATTTAATAGAATATTACATTTAGGCTAGAAAGTCTTTAAGCCTGAGGGTGATAAGGATGACGAAGCTTGTTTAGAGCTTTTCTTTCAATTCTGCCTGCTGTCGTTCTTGATCGTCCGATTTCTTTACCAATTTCTTTTAGAGTTCTACTTCGTCCATCTGCTAAACCAAAACGTAATCGTAGCACTCGTCTTTCCAAATCTGTTGGAGAAGCTAATACCTCTAGCATTTGTTCTTTTAAAGTTTCATATTTTACCGGATCTATTGGCTCTTTTTCTGGTCGTGCCAGAATTTCCTCGATAGACGGATGCTCACCAAATACTCCCCATAATAATCTATCTTCTGCTGTTACTCTTTTTTCTAAATCAACAAAGAGGGGGGGTGTGGCTTCTGGATACTGACCATTATCTACCTGACTTCTTTCTTCTTTAGATAGAGAAGCATGCCACTTAGTGTACTTTTTCCATTCATTTGATTCTCTTTCAGCCATATTGGGATAAGTTTATATCACATCTTCACTTCAATGTCAACTCCGGCTGGGATTTCAAGATGCATTAGGGAATCTATGGTTTTTTGGGTGGGCTCTACAATATCAATCATTCTTTTGTGGGTTTTTATCTCAAAAGCTTCTCTGGCATCTTTATCTGTATGGGGAGAGGTTAAAACTGTAATTCTCTCTGTTTTTGTAGGTAGCGGGATTGGACCAACAATTTTAGCTCCGGTTCGAAGGGCTGTATCCAACAGGGACTCACAGGTGTGATCCAACACCCGATGATCATAACTTTTCAGTTTTACTCTGATTCTTCCTCTTGGCATATAGTCCTTTTAATGTGCTAATTATAACTCTTACGCAATGATCTTTGTGATCACCCCAGCTCCAACAGTTTTACCACCCTCTCGGATAGCAAAACGGAGCCCGTCTTCCATGGCAACCGGTGTAATTAACTTTCCGGTAACTTTAACAGTATCTCCCGGCATAGCCATTTCTGTACCAGCTGGAAGGGTAACTTCTCCTGTCACATCTGTTGTTCTGATATAAAACTGCGGTCTGTAGCCTTTGAAAAATGGGGTGTGCCTTCCGCCCTCTTCTTTAGATAAAATATAAACTTCTGCTTCAAACTCGCTATGCGGGGTAATTGATCCGGGTTTTGCTAAAACCTGACCACGTTCAACATCATCTTTTTCCACTCCTCTAAGCAAAATTCCGGCATTATCTCCGGCTTGACCCTCATCAAGCAGTTTATGAAACATTTCAATTCCGGTTACCACACTCTTTTTGGTAGGCCTAATACCGACAATTTCAATTTCCTCATTAACCTTAACCTTACCACGCTCAATACGACCAGTAACCACTGTACCACGACCTTTAATGGAGAAAACATCCTCCACAGCCATCAAAAATGGTTTATCAACATCCCTCACCGGAGTTGGAATCCACTCATCAACCTTAACCATTAACTCTTCAACTGCTTTGACAGCTTCGCCGTCACCTTCAAGTGCTTTTTTAGCGCTGCCGCGGATTATGGGAGATTGTGGGTCATATTCATATTTTTTAAGTAAATCCCTAACTTCTTCTTCCACCAAATCCAACAGTTCAGGATCATCAACCATATCAACTTTATTAAGAAAAACTACAATTGCCGGAACTCCCACCTGTCTGGCTAAAAGCAAATGTTCCCTGGTTTGTGGCATTGGTCCATCAGGCGCGGAAACCACTAAAATGGCGCCATCTGTTTGTGCGGCGCCGGTAATCATGTTTTTAATATAGTCTGCGTGTCCAGGCATGTCTATGTGAGCATAATGTCTTTTTTCTGTTTCATATTCCTGATGAGAAATATTAATGGTAATTCCGCGGGCTTTTTCCTCTGGAGCATTGTCAATCTGGTCAACTGATCTTTTTTCAGCCAAGCCTTTGGCAGCCAAGACATTAGTAATAGCAGCGGTTAAAGTGGTTTTACCATGGTCAACATGACCCATAGTACCAATATTTACATGTGGTTTGCTTCTGTCAAATTTTTTCTGATCTGCCATAATCTTGTAATTTTAAAGCTATTTGCTTGTCTTTGCAATAGCCATTAAATACCAGCCTTTCCTAAGCTGGTATTTATAAATATACTAAATCTCTCCTCAAAATGCAATAGTTATCTTTAAGGAGCAAGTCTGTTTAAGATTCTGCCTAGAAGTGACTGGATAGTTTCCACAACCTCTCCGTTTTCAGCAGACACAAAAGCCTCAACCCCGGTTTTTATAGGAATAAATCCAAATAATCTGCGGGTTTTTGTCCCTTTTACTTTATATACTAATATCCCATCTTTTACCTCCAGTTTTACCAAACTGGGAATGCTTGCCAGCTCATTATCCACCTTTTCTCCCACCACATCAGTCATAACTTTTGATGCCAACATATTATCAATTGCTCTCTGTGGTAAAACAGCCACCACTTTAGATCCTGAAGGAGTAGTGACAGTCAATTGCCTGGTAGTTGGGTCAATTGAGATAGGGAAATTTGATAGCGCCCCTACTCTTTTGTGTACTAAAGCAATCTGACCCGGAGCTGTGGCAATTCTGATATCATCCTCTTCAAGCTCTGTTTCAATCTCATCCAGAGCCTCATCTTCAGCCTCATCTTCTAGCTCTACCTCATTATCATCATCAGATTTAATTTTTGTTTCTACTTCAACTTTCCCGTCCCTCACTTCAAACTTAACCCTTAAATTCCCCTGCCTGATTTCACTTCTAATTCTTTGCGGTGTGGTCCTAACCTCCACTCTTGAATTTTCAGTCCTTTCCTTAATCTCAACTTTATCCCCTGAAGAACCATTGTCATCTTCACCTTTAGCCAAATACACTCCAGCCACATCTGATTTTCCGTCATTGTAATTTCTGCTGACAGGTATTGTTGAAGAAACAACTAAAAGACCCCCGAAGCCAAATATCAAGATGGCAACAAGGTGGGTAAAACCTGTCTCTTGATTTGAATTAGACATTAATTCCAGCTTAGATAAAAACAGACTCTTTGTCAATCCTCACTGCTTAATTCCAGCTGCATCAGTTGTTTAAAGCCTTCTTTTGGCTTTAAACCCTCATAAACAATTTTATAAACCATTTCCATAATTGGTACTTCTATATTTTTCTTTTTTGCAATCTCATATGCAGCTTTAACTGTAAGTAAACCCTCAATGGTTTCATCTGATTCAATCAATTCCTTAGGATTCACTCCACGTCCTATTCTTAAACCTGCTTTATGATTCCTGCTTTTACTGGAAGTACAAGTTAATATTAAGTCTCCCATACCTGATAATCCTGCAAAGGTTGGCTCATCTGCACCCATCACATTTCCTAATTTAATCATCTCCGCAATTCCTCTGGTAATCAGTGCTGCTCTGCTATTTTCACCATATCCTAATCCATCCCCAATCCCAACTCCTATTGCAATTACATTTTTTAAAGCCCCACCCAACTCTACTCCCACAACATCATCCTGGGTATATACTCTAAAGTTTTCACTGCTAAAAACTTTTTGTAAATCTTGAGCTACTTTTTTATTCTCGGATGCTATCACAGTTAAAGTAGGTAATCTTTTACCAACCTCAATTGCAAAATTTGGTCCGGATAATACAGCCAATCTGGAGGAAATTTGCGGATCCACTGCCAGTAACACATCAGACATGCAAAGGTTAGTTTCCTCTTCTATTCCTTTTGATACGCAAAGTACTTTCGTTTTTCCAGTCAAGAAAGGTTTAATTTGGGTAAAAAAATTTCTAACATGGGCAGAGTCGCAAGATAAAACTAATATACCAGCATCTTTAACAGCTTTTTCTAAAGATGAGGTGGCAGAAGCTCTACCATTAAATTTAATTTTTGGCAGCCTTTTGGTATTTTCTTTTTCTTTATTAAAATGATCAGCATCTTCTTTGTGTCTAAAATAAAATTTTACATTATGTCCGTTATCTAAAAGAGGAACTGCCAAAGCAGTCCCCCAAGCCCCCGCAGGAAGGATGGAAATATTAAATCTGGAAGCCATAAAAACTATTATACTCTAGTGCTCAACTCTACCTGTAAAGCCTGAAGTTTCCACTATTTTAGCAGTAATTTGGGATGGCACCGGATCATAATGATCTGCTTCCATGTAATAAGTAGACCTGCCTTGAGACATAGAGCGGATGGCTGTGGCATAACCATGCATTTCTGCCAAAGGCACTAAGGCTATCACCACCCTGGCATTACCACGAGACTCCGAAGATAAAATCTGCGCTCTTTTTGAAGATAAATCACCAATAATCTCTCCTAAAAACTCCTCAGGGGTAGTCACCTCCACTTTCATGATTGGCTCAAGTAAAATCATGTCAGCCGCTTTAGCTGCCTCAGATAGACCTAAAGAAGCGGCAATTTTAAAAGCTATCTCAGATGAATCAACATCATGAAAAGACCCATCATAGACTGTAACTTTAATATCAGTCACAGGGTAACCTGCCAAAATTCCGGTATCCTCTTTCTCAATCACCCCTTTTTCAATTGGCGAAATAAACTCCCGGGGTATTGCTCCACCAACTACCTTTGATTCAAACTCCCTACCCTGACCACGAGGCAGCGGTTCAATCCTAAGCAAACAGTGACCATATTGACCCCGACCACCGGTTTGTCTGATATATTTACCCTCACCTGAAGCTTCTTTGGTAATAGTTTCCTTATAAGCCACTTGCGGTTGACCAACATTGGCTTCAACCTTAAATTCTCTTTTCATTCGGTCTACCAGAATCTCCAGTTGCAGCTCACCCATTCCGGCAATAATTGTTTGTCCTGTCTCCGGATCTGATTTTACTCTAAAGGTAGGATCTTCCTCTGCAAGACGCTGGAGGGCATAACCGAGCTTTTCCTGATCAGATTTAGTTTTTGGTTCAATTGCCAAAGAGATAACAGGCTCAGGAAAAGAGATAGATTCCAAAATTATCGGTGAGGTTTCATCACAAAGGGTATTTCCGGTGATGGTATCTTTAAGTCCAATCGCTGCTACAATTTCTCCGGCATATGCCTCATCAATCTCTTCCCGATCATTTGCATGCATCAAAAGCAGTCTGCCAACCCGCTCTTTAACTTGTTTGGTAGCGTTATAAATATAACTGCCGGATTTTAGCGTTCCTGAATAAATCCTGACGTAAGTTAGCTTACCAACATGCGGATCAACCTGGATTTTAAAAGCCAGCGCCCCTAAAGAAGCTGCTGCTTCTGCCTTCCTAATCTCTTCCTCACCGGTTACAGGGTTTATTCCGGTAAACTCCGGAATATCCTGCGGAGAGGGAAGATATTCTACAACAGAGTCAAGCATTGGCTGGACACCTTTATTCCGCAAAGATGAGCCTGCTAAAACCGGTACAATCTTACTGTCAATCACTGCTTTTCGAAGAGCTGCTTTAAGTTCTTCAACTGAGATCTCCTCGCCCCCTAGATATTTTTCCATCAAAATATCATCTGATCCGGCAATCTCTTCTACTAATTTTTCCCGATATTTTTCAACATCTGAAACTAAATCTTCAGGTATATCAATCTCATGGAATTTTGCTCCTGTATCATCACCTTCCCAGACATAAGCAATTTTAGTTAATAGATCTACCACTCCCTTAAAGTCGTTTTCCTTGCCTATTGGCAAATTGTAAGCCAGCACATTTGCCCCTAATCTATCCCTGGCAGATTGGATTGTGCCATGAAAATCAGCCCCCACTACATCCATTTTATTGGAAAAAGCAATCAGGGGAACTTTGTATTTATTAGCCTGTCTCCAGACTGTCTCAGTTTGCGATTGCACTCCGGATGATGAGTCCAAAACAATCACTCCTCCGTCCAAAACCCGCAAAGACCGCTCAACTTCAGCTGTAAAATCAACATGTCCCGGAGTATCAATTAAGTTAATTCTAATCTCAGAGTCTGCATAGGGACCTGTTTTGGGGGTCCAGAAAGTGGTAATTGCCGCAGAAACAATAGTGATACCCCTTTCTTTTTCCTGCTCCATCCAGTCAGTGGTAGTAGTTCCCTCGTCAATATCTCCAATTTTGTAGGTTCTTCCTGTATAAAATAAAATCCTCTCAGTAGTAGTAGTTTTCCCGGCATCAATATGGGCAATTATTCCAATATTTCTAATTCTATCTAAAGGGAAATCGCGCTTGGTTTTTTGATCTGCCATTACTTACCAGCCTCCAAGCCTTTAATAATCTTTTTAATCTCTTCAATTCTAACTCTGGTTGTCACCGCATCCTCTATTGCCATAGTATATGCAGCGTTCTCTGAAAGATCACCTTCTTGGGCTGCCTGGCCTTTTTTAAGATAAATTGCTTCCAGGTCTTTTTCCAGCTGAGCCAGATTTTCCTTCCACATCTTCAATTTTTCTTCACGTAATTTTTTATCCATATTTATTAAAAAACCTCCCTCGTAATTTGGGAGGCACATTGTAAATTCTAAAGAATCCGATCCTAAAAGTCAACCCGATCAAATTTCAAAGAAATTTGCGCAGGTCAACCCAACTGATAAGTCCAGCCTGGTTGCCATTTAAAGGGGGCTGCTACTAACTCCTTCAGAGATTTTCCATTTATCCAATACTCCAATCCATATTGTGTTGCTCTATGCCCAATAATCATAACTTTTTTGCCATCATAATTTTTCTTTAAATCCTCTAAAAAATCTTTCATTCTTTTAGAAGTGTCTTCATAACTTTCTCCGTTGGGAAAGGGAATAGATATATGTTCCACTTTAGCTGGATCCACTTCACTACTAGGATGTTGAGTTAAATCTCCATAATCACACTCTCTCAACCTTTTATCTTTAATAATTGGAAATTTATCTCCAAAAGCAATTTCTGCTGTTTTATAAGATCTTTGTAAATCAGAGCAAAATATGGCATCAAAAGTTTCATGCTCGTATCTTCGTCCCAGCCCCTTTGCCTGTTTCTCACCCAGAGCGGAAAGCGCTACATCAAAATGTCCCGAAGATAAATGATTCTCATTATCAAAACTAGTTCCATGAGCTTCGAAAATTATTATTATCATTTTACTTTTTAGCACATTTATTACATTCCCAATATTCAAATTTCTCATTTTCGATTTTCATCTTCCCAAAATAATGGCCGCCAGAATATTTTCCACTAGGTTCAAGAGAGATTTTTATCTTTGCTACACAAATAGAACATTTACGAGTAATAAGTTTCATCTTGCTTCAATGATTTAAATCATTTTAATAATATTAAAAAGGTTTTTCTTTAGATTTCTTTTCTAATTCTCTTTTTAAGGATCTCCAAACGCCGGAGCCTTTACCGACTGTCCCCATACTTACTACAGCTTGAGCAACTTTATTAAAATAGTCAATAAATTTCTCATCTTTTAAGATTTTACCTATCGACTTTTTATACCCACTATTATATTTAAGTTTCATATTAATAGCCGAAATCGTGGGAAAACTAACCCGTAATACCTTAGAAATCTCCCGGTATTCATATCCTTGCATTAAAAGAAGAGCAATAGACAATCTTTTGGCAAGCATAATTCTTTCGGTTGGGGTAAACAAATCCTCAACAACATCCTGAAAATCTTTAGAACTTCTGATACCAATTAAAGTCTTGGCAAAAATCTCCCAACATCTTTTGTAAACATCGTCTGAAATTAGATATTTTGAAACTTGAGTCATCTTGCTTTAATGATTTAAATCATTTTAATGATAAGTCTTACTTATTTTACAGTCAAGAACCAAACTATGTTAAAATATTAATTACGTAATGAGTTACGTAACGCATTACGTAACAAAATGTCAGGCAGAAAACTTGCTGAACGCAATATCAGAAAACTAACTAAAGTTGGTGGTAAAAGTATAGCTGTTACTATCCCTATTGAATTTATCCAAAAACTTGCCTGGAAAGAAAAACAAAAAGTGATAGTGAATTTAAAAGGAAATAAGATTACTATTGAAGACTGGAAATAGTTTACCAACGGAAATGGGCAAAGGCACGGTTGGCATTAGCTGTTTTTTGCATATCATCACGTTTCTTGATAGCTGCACCTGTACCATTAGCTGTATCTATTAACTCTGCTGCTAATTTCTGATCAAAAGTATGAAACTCTTTATTAGGTTTAGATCTCGCCCCGGCCAAAATCCACCGTATAGCCAAAGCTTCTTTCCGGTCTCCTCTAACCTCAACAGGCACCTGATATGAGGCTCCTCCAACCCGTCTTGGTCTCACTTCCATTTTCGGAGAAACATTTAAAATTGCCTTTTCAAACAAGGATACAGGATCCTGCTTTGTCTGTTCTTTGATAATTTCCAAAGCCCGATAAACCAAACTCTGAGCTGTAGATTTTTTACCGCTAATCATCAATTTATTAATAAATCTGGTAACTAATCTTGAATTATGTATAGGGTCTGGTGATAATAATCTCTTTGGCGCTTTTTTACTTCTCATGCTGGAGTTCCTTGCTCTGGAGCTGGTAGCGGGGTAGCTGCTTTGGGAACAGATCCTCCCCCTCCTGCCTTAGTACCGTATTTGGATCTTGCCTGTTTCCGTCCCACCACTCCTGCTAAATCAAGCTTGCCGCGAATAAGATGATACTTCACACCCGGCAAATCTTTTACCCTTCCGCCTCTAACCAAAACAATCCCGTGCTCAGCAAGCGAATGTCCCTCGCCTTGTATATATGCGGTCACCTCGGTCCTGTTGGAAAGCCTGACTCTGGCCACTTTTCGCAAAGCCGAATTAGGCTTTTTGGGAGTCATTGTTTTAACCAAAGTCACCACACCTCTTTTTTGAGGGTTATAATTTTGAGTGTAGCGACGATCTTTGGCATTAAAACCACGCCGCAAAGCAGTAGCCTTAATCTTTTTAGCCAATCTTTTTCTGCCTTTTCTGACTAATTGATTAATTGTTGGCATATTTAAGACGTTCTGGGCTGGTAGGAATCAGTCTGCCAATTATAACATTTTCTTTAAGCCCAATCAGTCTATCTACCTTACCGGAAATGGCGGCATCAGACAAAATAGTGGTAGTTTCCTGAAATGAAGCAGCTGATAAAAAGCTTTCAGTTTGCAAACTGGCGCGAGTTATCCCCAATATCACTACCTCGGCAGTAGCAGGTTCGCCTCCACCTGCCAAAACCCTCTTATTTTCCTCCTCAAAGCGAATTTTGTCAATAATTTCTCCCGGCAAAAGATTCGTATCTCCTTGAGATTCAATCTTAACTTTATCAGACATTTTTCTGACAATCACCTCAAAATGCTTTTCGTTGATTGGCACGCCCTGAGACTCATAAACTGTGCGGACCTCATCAACTATATAACGCTGGGCAGCTCTTAAGCCTTGCACTCTTAAAGTCTCTTTAACATCCACATGGCCTGAAGCCAAAATTACTCCGGCATCAATTAGCTGCCCTTCTTCTACTAAAAGTGTGGCTGTCACGGGAATAATATATTCTCTTTCTTCGTGAGGTTTTTGAGTAGTTCTTATGCGAACTTTTGTGCCCATTTCACCTTCGGTGACAAAAACCTTACCGGCAATTTCAGACATTGGAGCAACAATTTTAGGGATCCTTGCCTCAAATAACTCCTCCACTCTTGGTAAACCTTGAGTAATATCTAAACCGACAATTCCTCCTGTGTGGAATGTACGCATGGTTAACTGAGTTCCCGGTTCGCCAATGGCTTGAGCAGCCACCACCCCCACAGGTGTACCTATCTTAACCTTATCCCTGGTAGTTAAATCAAATCCATAACATAAACTACATATACCGAATCTGGCCTCGCAGGTTAAAGGTGAACGGGCTCTAACAGAAGATATTTCCGCTTTAATTAAAACTTGAATACTATCTTCTTTCAAAAAGGTACCGGCTTTGATTAAAACTTTGCGACTTTTGCTCTCATACACATTGTCCAGCAACATCCTACCCAACAGTTTCTCCCTGACATTGTTAAAATTATTCTTCTGAATCTCGTATTCCAACCCTTCTTTGGTGGAGCAATCTTCCATCCTGACAATCACATCATGTGCCACATCTACCAGCCTGCGGGTCAAATAACCTGCATCAGCTGTTTTTAAAGCCTTATCTGCAACCCCTTTTCTGGCACCTCGAGCTGAAGTGAAGTATTCAAAAACAGATAAGCCCTGGCGGTAATTTGATTTAGTTGGCAACTCCACAATTTTTCCGGTCGGATCTGTTGATAATCCCCTCATGGCAGACAATTGCTTTGCCTGATCTCTGGAACCACGGGCTCCTGCTTCAACCATCATTCTGATAGGATTATCTTCTCCTAAATATTCCCATGTGGCATTTGCCAAATCCTCTGTTGTCTTAATCCAAACCATTTGCGCAAGTTGCGATTTCTCCTGCGGAGTGATTAAACCCTTTGCTACATTGCTTTCAATCTTTTCAATCTCTTTTTCCGCCTCATCCAGGTAATTTTGTTTATCAGGCAGAATCTGAGCATCAAAAATGGAAATGGATATACCGGCCATAGTGGCTGCCCAAAAACCTATGACCTTAATTTTATCAATAAGTTTTACCGCCTCATCTTTGCCTAAATTTTCTGTTGCCCGAAGGATAATATCTCTAATAGTTAACCCCTTAATAGCCGAATTCAAAAACCTCATCTCCTCCGGCAGAGCTTGATTAAATATAATCCTGCCTACCGAGGTCGTGAGTATTTCTCCATTGATCTTTACTTGAATTTTTTGTTGAACTGTCAGTTTTCCTGTTTGAAAGGCTCTTAGCGCATCTTCCTCATCAGTAAAAAGTTTAGGCTCTTGTTTTGAAGAGTTTTTAAGCAGTGTCAGATAGTAACAGCCCAGAGCCATCTCTCTGTTGGGTACGGTGATCGGCTGAGCATTAGCTGGACCAAAGATATTTTCTTTGGCCATCATTAAAGCCTTAGCCTCCTCTTGAGATATGGCAGACAACGGAACATGGATTGCCATCTGATCTCCGTCAAAGTCGGCATTAAATCCTGCACAAACACATGGATGGATCTGGATGGCCTTACCGTCAACCAATACCGGATAAAAAGCCTGAATACCCAATCTGTGTAAGGTTGGGGCACGGTTTATTAAAATCGGGTGTCCGGTAATAATTTCTTCCAAAATATCCCAAACTTCAGCAGACCTTGCTTCTAAAACATTTTTTGCACCTTTAACATTTGAAGCTAAACCTCTAGCTATCACTTCTCTTAAGACAAAAGGCTTAAACATCTCGAGTGCCATTTCTTTTGGCAAACCCACCTGATTTAATTCTAATTTCGGCCCAACCACGATGACTGACCTTCCGGAATAATCTACTCTTTTGCCTAAAAGATTTTGTCGAAACCTGCCTTGTTTACCCCGCAACATATCCGACAAAGACCGAAGCGTATGAGAAAGCGCAGGCCCCCCACGCCTTGAGGTTTTACTGGATGAATCAATCAAGCTATCCACTGCCTCCTGAAGCATACGTTTTTCATTTCGCAAAATTATCTCCGGAGCCCCTAAATTTATCAACCTGTTTAATCTGTTATTTCTGTTAATTACCCTTCTGTACAAATCATTAAGATCTGATGTGGCAAATCTTCCCCCAGCCAGTTGCACCATTGGGCGAAGGTCAGGAGGAAGAACCGGCAATACCCGTAAAATCAGCCAGTCCGGATTAATGGCAGAAACTCGCATTCCCTCAATCACCCGCAGCCGTTTTGTGGCCTTAATATGTTTTTGCCCTGTGAATTTTCTGACTTCTTCCCTAAGATGCGCTGATAATTTGTCTAAATCCAGTTTTTGCAGAACTTCAAGCAGGCTTTCTGCTCCCATTCCCACGGTCACAAAGTCTGAAACTCCATATTCTGAGAGCTTGTAATATTCTTCCTCCGACAAAAGCTTCAAGGGTGAAACATTTTTAACAAGATCTGAAACTGCTTTGAAAATTCCTTCCAACTGTCCTATCTCAACAACCCCATTATCTCTTAGTTTTTGGATCTCGTGTCTGCTTTTTAACTCTAACTCTTGCGCTTCCAGTTCAAATTTTTCTTTGTCTAATTTTTTCTTTAAAGCAGAACGGTCTTTTTTTAGCAATTCTTCCAATCCTTTAATGTTTTGTTCCAGATCCTTTTTGTATTGCTCTATTTTCTCTTCCAAATCTTTATCAAGTTTTTTTAATGCCACAGTTTTGCCCTCCGAATCAATTGAGATTATCAAATAAGAAGCAAAGTAGACTACCGCTTCCAAATTTTTCGGAGAAATATCCAGTATTAGGGATAGTTTGGAGGGCGCACCCTTGACAAACCAGCTGTGAGCCACAGGCGAAGCAAGGTTGATATGACCCATTCTCTCGCGCCTTACTTTAGACTGAGTCACCTCAACTCCGCACTTATCGCAAATCACTCCTCTAAATCTGATTCTTTTATATTTTCCACAGTAACATTCATAATCCTTGGTTGGACCAAAGATATTTTCTGAAAAAAGTCCGTCTTTTTCGGCTTTTAAGGTCCTATAATTGATAGTTTCCGGCTTTGTCACCTCACCAAAAGACCAACTCCTGATTTGTTCAGGAGATGCAACAGTTAATTTTAAGCTCTCAAAATCCAGCAAGTCGTTCATGATTCCTCCTTTACCAACTCAAACGGGCTATTCTCCGCCTCAATTTCTGATACTTCGGCAATTGACTTCATTTCTAAAACTTTTTCCAATTCTGCCACCTCTGCTACAATAGCCGGTTTTTCTTCTACTTCTACTTCTTGAACAATTTTTGCGCCTAATGTTTCTACAGACAACCCCAGCGCTTGCAGCTCCTTCACTAAAACCTTAAAAGATTCAGGGATTAAAGCCTGGGGAATATCAATACCTTTAACAATTGCCTCAAATGCTTTGGCTCTGCCTACCACATCATCAGATTTAATTGTCAGCATCTCCTGTAAAATATGTGCTGCACCATATGCTTCCAGTGCCCAAACTTCCATCTCTCCCAATCTCTGTCCTCCCATTTGAGCCTTACCTCCTAATGGTTGTTGAGTCACCAAAGAATAAGGGCCTGTTGAACGGGCATGAATTTTTTCTTCCACCATGTGGATAAGTTTCAAGATATAATTTCTACCCACCACAATGGTGTTATCAAACGCTTCTCCTGATCTTCCATCTATCAGCTTGACCTTCCCATCTAAGGGCAATCCCGCTCTTTTTAACTCAGCAATCAATTTTTCTTCAGGGATTTTCTCAAATACCGGTGCTGCAATCTGATAACCCAATTTATGCGCGGCAGCGCCCCAATGCGTTTCCATCAGCTGACCTAAATTCATTCTGGAAAGAACTGACAGCGGAGAAATAATAATATCAACCGGTGTGCCATCCTCAAGATGTGGCATATCAGCTACAGGAATAATTCTGGAGATAACTCCTTTATTGCCATGACGCCCTGCCAGCTTATCACCCTCTGTCACCTTTCTGATTTGGGCCACTTTGACCTTAATCCTCATCAATGTTCCGGTATCCAACTCATCTCCTTCGTCGCGAGACAATATTTGTATCCCGATCACGGTACCTCTTTCTCCGTGAGGTACTTTCAAGGATGTATCTCTTACTTCTTTTGCCTTTTCACCAAAGATTGCCCGCAGTAATCTTTCTTCTGCAGTTAACTCTGTCTCTCCTTTTGGTTGAACCTTACCCACTAAAATATCGTTTGGCCTAACTTCCGCTCCGATCCTAATTAATCCTTTCTCATCCAGATTAGCAAGTGCATCTTCTGAAACGTTGGGAATATCACGGGTCAGCTCCTCAGGTCCAAGCTTTGTTTCCACCATATCAACCTCATATTCTTCAATATGGATGGAGGTAAGAAGATCTTCTTTAACCAGACGATCCGAGATCACAATTGCATCCTCATACCCTAAACCCTCAAAACTCATATAAGCAATCAAAAGATTGGTCCCTAAAGCCAGCTCCCCGTTTTCGCAGGCTGCTCCATCAATCAAAAGCTCTCCCTTTTTGACCTTTTGATCGGGCAATACTACAGCTTTCTGAGAATAGCAGGTGCCTTGCGGCGAATGGACAAATTTTTTGATTTCGAAAACCTCTTCTGTTCTGCCGGATTTAAAAATCAATCTTTCTCCGTCAACGTATGCAACTTGTCCGTCAAAAGGGGCTCTCACTACCCTACCCATATTGTCTGCCACTACTCTTTCCATCCCAGTACCCACTATTGGGGATGCGGGTCTTAGCAGTGGGACTGCCTGACATTGCATTTGTGTACCCATCAAGGCCCGGTTAGCATCATCATTGGCTAAAAACGGAATTAATGATGCGGATATACCAAAGATTTGTTGAGGAGATATATCAATCAGTGTTACATCTTCTGACCTACCCTCAAAAAAATTTCCCTGAAAACGCGTAGGGACACGCTCATCCAGAATATATCCTTTGTCGTCCAGTCGAACAGTTGCTTCGGTAATATGGTAATCTTCTTCATCGTCGGCAGATAAGTATATTATTTCATCTGTAACTTTATTTTTGCCTCGTTGACTGACCATCTTTCTGTAAGGAGTTTCCAAAAATCCATATTCATTAATCCTGGCATATAGGGCAAGATATGTTACCAAACCGATATTTTGTCCCTCAGGCGATCTGATTGGATCAATTCTGCCATATTGAGAATGGTTAATATCACGAACTGAAAAAGAGGCACGGTCCCGGGTAATTCCACCAGCTCCCATCACAGATAGTCTTCTTAAATGATCCAACTCTGATAAAGGATTAACCTGATCCAAAATAGAAGACAGCTGAGACGAGCGGAAGAATTCGTTGACGGCCGCAATGACTGGTTTGGCGTTGATCAAGCCGCCTGGTGAAACTTCCTGATCAACTGCTGTCAAGCTCATTCTCTCTTTGATAATTCGCTCTAATCTTAAGACCCCAATCCTGAAAGCATTTTGCTGAACTAATTCTCCGGCACATCTGACACGACGATTAGCCAAATGGTCAATATCGTCTAATTTACCTTCACCGTTACTTAATTTAATAAGATATTTTAGGGTAGCAATAATATCCGTATTTGTTAAAATCCAATTTTCGGTAGTATTTGGCAGATTAAGATTTAATCTTTTGTTAATCTTGAACCTACCAACTTTGGTTAAATTATAGCGCCTTGAATTAAAAAACATCCCCTCAAGCAAAGCTTTGGCATTATCCAAAACCACCGGATCACCCGGGCGCATCTTTCTAAAAATCTCAAGGAGTGCTTCCTCAGAACTTTTAGTTGGGTCTTTTGCTAGGGTAGTTTCAATGTATTTATCTTCTTGAGTTTCCACATCTTTGAAGAGCTCAACTATACTATCATTCTCAGAAAATCCTAAACTTCTAAGCAGGGTAGTGGCAGCAAATTTTCTTCTCCTGTCAATCTTAGCAGTCAAAACTCCTGTTCTGGATACAGAAAATTCCAGCCAGGAACCCCGATACGGTCTTATTTCTGCTGAGAATAATCTTTTGCCGGTTATTGGATCATCGGCTGCTGAGAAAAAAACTCCCGGAGAACGAACTAATTGGTTAATTATAACTCTTTCAACTCCATTGATTATGAATGTCCCTTTATCGGTCATCTGGGGAATATCACCCAAAAATACTTCCTGATTGTATCTTTGGCCGGTTTGTTTATTGATTAAAACAGCCTCAATCTTTAAAGGCGCATCAAAAGTAACGCCTTTTTCTCTTGCCTGCTCGGCACTATATTTGGATTTAGAGAAAGAAAAGGACCCCAAACTTAGGGTCCAGTTTTTTCCGGTGAAATCCTCAATAGGAGAGACTTCATCCAAAACCTCTCTGATTCCTTCTGTAAGAAACCATTTATAGGAATCTATTTGAATCTTAATCAGATTAAGTTCAGGAACTAAAGCAGGCTCTTTGCTAAAATATTTACGTGAATTGTTTTTAATAATTTTGGTGTTTGATAACATTAGTAGATGGCTAGTTGAACAACAAAATGAAGCATACGTTGTCGTACGCCTCCGAAATTATTTATTTAATTAATCATAATTTAACATAAGAAGTTACAACCGTCAAGGGGTCAAATTGAAAAACTTTCTTGCTTCTTGCTCATCTTTTTTCATTTGTTTAATTAATTCTTTGGCAGAAGAAAATTTTTTATTATCCCTTATCTTTTTTATCAAATTTACACTAATCCATTTACCATATATATCCTGATTAAAATCCAAAATATAGGTTTCTGCATGAAATTTTTTTTCATTAAAAGTCTTGGCTATCCCGATAAATGTAAGCGAAGGGTGCAATGTTTTCCCAATTCTGGTTTTTGAAATATAAATTCCCTCAGGAATTTTTTTAAATAAATTAACATTTGCTGTAGGGAAACCTAAACTTTTACCTCTTTTATTGTGTGTCCTCACCTTACCCCAAAACTTAAATACTCTCATGGGTTATTAGCTACATTTTGATTGTGTTCTTCTAAAGTTTTGCCGTAATATGAATTGCCTTTTGAGTCATGATAATAATAAAGATAAGGTGTGGAGGAATCTGCGTCCGCCACAGCTTGCAGCGAAGATAGGGAAGGATTACAAATTGGGGCAGGAGGTAAACCTCTATATAAATATGTATTGTACGGGGAATTAACTTTTAAATCATCTTTGGTCAAGTGCCTTTTCCACCAGGATTTTTCATCCGCTTGGTACCCCAAAGCATACTGGATAGTGGCATCAGCATTAAGCCCCATCTCTATTTTGAATCTTTTCAAAAGAATTGAGGCAACCATCTCTCTTGCTTCATCAGAACGGGCTTCTCTTTCTACTATTGATGCCAAAATCACACCTTCTGCTTCTGTTAAACCTTTTACTTTAATCTTATCCGCTAAATCTTGAGAATATTTCAGTTCAAAAGTATCTCTTAATCTTTTGACAATCTGTGAAGCGCTGTAATCTTTTGGGAGAAGGTAGGTATCAGGAAACATATATCCCTCTTTTGCAACCTTTAAAAATTCTTTTTTGTCCAAACCCAACTGCTGATTTAACTTCTCTGCCATTTCCTCAACCCTTAAACCTTCAAGAAGTGTCACCCAATTATCAATGGGGTTATCAGTGATAACTTTTAAAATTTCTCCTGCTTTATAAGAGGGGGATATCTTAAAAGTTCCTGCCTTAATTTGCTTTGCAAGACCACTTTGTTTACCTAGTAAGCTAAAAGCTAAAGAAGACCTAATTAGGTTTTCTTTCTTTAATCTTTCAGTTACAGAGGAAAACCCTTCTCCTTTATTTATCACAAAAACTTTCGTTTCTTTTTGATCAGATACAGGACTAAGCTGCCCCCCCCACCAGCCTTTGATAATCAAAAAGATAACTATTAAAAACAATGCAAACCAAATAGCTCTTTTATATTTTTTCATCTAAGTAATTTTGCAAAATAATACTGGCCGAATATGCATCATTTATTCTCCTTTTCTTTTTAGGAATATTCAACTCTATCATCTCTCTTGTGGCGTTCTGGGTAGATAATGTTTCATCTGCTTCTATTATATCTATACCAGATTCTCTTAATTTTTTAATTGCTTTTTTAACTAACTTTCCGATCTTACCTTCAGGCATACCAATTACCACTTTATCAAAACCAATTGCTTCTATTTTAATTTTTTCCAAAAGGTCAATAAAAGAAGTTCCTTCAATAACTTTAAGAGGAGATGCTAACTCACCCTCAGAAACAGCAAGTCCCACTCTTTTTAACCCAAAATCCACACTCAAGTATTTCACTATAGCATTTTACCTAAAACAACCAGTCTTTTAAAGTTTAACCCGGGCGGTACGCAAGTCATCAGGGAAATATACCTTCCCAAAACATCCGGGGGAGGTATCACTGATAAATTTTTCGGGTCTACAACTTTAAGCTCTACAACCTGGTAAACAAACTGTGCTCCTCCTGCCTCCACCATAATTTGATCTCCTTTTTTTAAATCCATAAGTCTTGCGAAAACCACACTTTTAAAACTGAACAGTGGGCTAATTACTGAATGACCGGAAATAAACAAATTACCTTTTTCTCCGGGCAGCGCAGAGCCCGGAAGCTGGGCCAAACCCTTTAATAAATCATTACTGTCTACATATACTGCAGCGGCCTCCATTTTTAGCCTTGGTATTGACAATTTAAACTGATCATAGTTAGGTTTAATTTCTCTTGTTAAATTGGAAATAAAAGTAGGGAAGTTGTCTTGTGTTTGGACAGAAATTCCCAAAACTTGCCCCCCTTTGGAAGCCTTTGGACTGATTAAGCTGGCGCTGTTATATTGTTGTCCAATTGCCCAAATTTGAAATGAGACTACTGGTAAAATTACCTGCATTAATACAAAAGCTCCAATGAATAAAAACCCTATGGAAATTACCCTTGATACGGCAATCATTTCAATCCCACCTCAATTTTAATATTTTGCCCAAGAAGAGGTATTCTTTGCAGAAATTTTGGCAAAGAAGGCATAATCTTAATCTCCGAGCCCAATACATTGTCTGTATTTTTTAAGATTTCCGCCACCTGATCTGGAGTTTTACCTTTAATTTTATTTATTAAACTTATGATATCGATTTTGGGCATAAGTTTTGCTTTAAAACGAGCCAGAAAAATTAATCTTCCATCCTTTTCTATTTTAGAGACATCTGCTTGAGTTTCAGTCTCGTTCAAATTAAGCTCAAAACCCTCCGGCACTTGAGTGGTAACAAGCTTTGATACAATTAATTTCAAATCTTTATCCTCAAATGCGATACCTTTAAACTTAATGGTCAAATTTAGCGAAAACTCATTGGCCTGATCATTTATTTTTTTGTTATAGTTTTTCTTTAAAATCTCCTCCGAAAGAGCCTCTTGCAAAATCTTTTTATCAGGAAGTTTTTCTTGCAGCTTTTGTTGGGCTTGTCTTCTTAAATCTGACGCTAGAGAGGCAAGCAGCCTTTTTTGATCAGATTCAGAAACAACTGTTACCTCTTTTGAGGTTCCGCCCGAGAAATTACCTTCGGTCTTGGCAATTATTTTATCCGTTCCAAAACCTGCAACTGTCAAATCTACACCAGATGGCAAATTCCCATCTGCTCCAATACTTTGGGCAACAGCAGTGGCAGTTGCTTTACCCCAAGTCCCATCCTCCGCAGATTTGGAAGCAACAGTAACGGTTAAATCCAAACTAAACTTAAGGCTACTGGGGGAGGTAAGAATAGTCCCTTTAGAAAGACTTACCGCAGCATCTGTTTTGTTTCTTATGATTATTGTTCCTTTAGCGCTCTCGCCTACCTGCTTTTTACCGGTTGCCAGATCTTTACCTGACCCTGAAACTTCTGTGTCAACAAGTTGGCCCGGAATGATTTTTGCCTCCTCGTTAACTTCTTTTATGTTTGGATCTGCTGTGACTTGTGTATCTTTTTCTAAAATCTTTGGCTCAACAAAAATTTTAATTTGTGCTTTTGGTAAAAGTAAAATTGCTGCAGAGAAAACACCAATGATTCCGATAATTCCCGCAATTATTATTAAGTTAAAAAAACGCGTTTTTGGGAGAAATTTTCTAAGATTAAAATGTTTCTTTGTCTGTGCAACCTCTTTTTCTACAGAATCATCAACATCCAAAATATTAGGCTCCTCTGAAAACATGATTTCTTTCTCTTCTACTTTTGACTCCTCCGGCTCCCTTGACTCCTTCGTTACTGATACATCTCCTGTTATAAACCCAAAGTCATCTTTTTCCTCGATTTTTTCTTTTTCGTCCTCACTCTCTTTTTCAATAACTTTTGGCGCTACCTCCATCTTTTTCACAGAAACCTCCTTGTATGTAATAGTGCTATCAAGCTCTGTAGCGCCTGCCAGACAGACACTTTTAATCTCCGCATCTTGTCCTAAAACATCTATCTTGGGGAAATGTAGAAAACTTAACTTGGACATCCATGTAAAGGAAAACAGCTGATTTTTTAAACCCGCAGCATCCGGACCATAAATTAAGATCTTAGAAGGAAGTGTCTCCACCTCAGTAAAGGTTAAAAGAGCTTTTTCTATATCTACCCCGCTACTGTCTCCTCTGGTAACAATCTTTACTCCATCCAGTTTGCCTGCCCGGACAACCGTCACTGAAAGATGATGCTTTTCAAATCCAACCATAATGGCAGTTGTAGGAATACCCTCCTCTCTTTCCAAAAAATGAATAAGAGAATTAGCAGTAGCCACATAAGCCATAGGGGTAAGTTCCAACTCTTTAACTAAATTTTTTAAAAGTTTCAAATATTCATCTTTTAAATTCTCATCCAAAAGCCAGGAGGATGGCACACCAAAAAGGATTTTTTGAGGCTCAATTTCTTTTAAACCTATCACTTGATCCAGAAGTTTATCAGCAACAGATGTAATTTCATCATTTGAACTGTAAAATTCTTCGGCTGTTTGTAGGATTTTTAATTGCTTTCCTTCAATAGTCCATAAAGCTGCGCTCAGTTGCTCGGTTGAGATATTTAAGGCAAAGAAATATTCTAAGATTTCTTCTTTTTTTCCAAAAGGTATTAAAGCAGAGAGTTTGTCTATAAAACTCATGGATTTATCTTAGCACAATTCAAACAATTTGTGCTCTTATTCTTCTCATACCAGAAGAAACTGCTTCTTCTTTGGTAATTTTGATTTTCCCAATAACTCCTGTACTTTCAACATGAGGCCCTCCGCAAAATTCCAAAGAATAATACCCGCCTCTATCGGGCCCTATACCATAAAGGCTTACCTTGTCTGCATACTTCTCATCAAAAAGCCCTATGGCTTTCCTACTCTTTGCCTCCTCTAAACTAACAATCATATGATCAACTTTTAAATCCTGTTTTATTTTTTCATTGACCAAATTTTCAACATTTTTTATTTCCTCATCAGTCATTTTTTTATCATAAGAAAAATCAAAGCGCAGTCTTTCAGAAGTTATATTAGATCCTTTTTGAAAAACCTGCCGACCCAGGACATCCCGCAAAGCTTGATGCAAAAGATGGGTTGCAGTATGATACTTAGTCACCACTTCCGAATGATCTGCCAATCCTCCTTTAAACATCCCAGCTGATGCAGTCCTGGATAAGTCCCTGTGCTTTTCAAATTCTTTCTTAAATTGTTCCCTGTCAATTGTTTGTCCTTTTTGCCTGAATAATTCTTCTGTTACCTCATAAGGAAAACCAAAAGTTTGGTATAGATCAAAAGCCTGTTTCCCATCAATGTTTTCAATCTTCTCAATTTCTTTTAGTCCATGATCTAAGGTTTTAGAAAACCGATCAATCTCTTCTTTAATGACTTCTTTATTTGCATCTGTTAATTCTAATAATTTGTCTAAATCACCACCAAGCTGTCTCATTTTTACAGAGCAACGTCTGAGTAATCTTCTTAAGATGTAGCCGTGTAACTTGTTTGAAGGTCTCACTCCATCAGCTATTAAAGCTGCTGCTGCTCTCATATGATCGGCAATTACTCTAAAAGCTTCTGGATTATCTTCATACTTTTTACCAGTTGCTTGCGCGATCGCATCAGTAATTGGTTTATAGAGATCTGTTTGGAAAATATCAGGAGTATTTAAAGTGGCGGCGGTTAATCTTTCTAATCCTCCGCCAAAATCCACATTTTTTTGGGAAAGTTCTTTTAAAGATCCATCCTCCTGTTTTTGGTATTGGATAAAAACAGAATTACAAATTTCCATGAATCTGCCGCAATCACAATTAGGATGACAGTTGTTGCCAAATTTTGGATCATGTGGAGTTCCAAAATCATAAAAAACTTCTGCGTCAGGACCACCTGGTTCACCTTCTGGCATTTTAGATGGAGGACCAGATCTTGACCACCAGTTTTTATCTCCGTAAAAATGGATATGATCTTCTGCAACTCCTAAACTTTTCCAGATCTCGAAGCTTTCAGTATCTTTTGGAACAAATTCACTACCTTCATATAAAGTTATGTGCAACTTATCTTTATCTAAACCTAGTTCTTCAGTTAAAAATTTCCAGTTCCACTCTAATTGTTCTTTTTTAAAGTAATCTCCTAAAGACCAATTACCTAACATTTCAAAAAATGTGGTATGACGACTATCCCCCACTTCTTCAATATCCTCTGCTCTAAAGCTGGGTTGAGAATTAACTAATCTTTTCCCTTCTGGATGAACTTGTCCTAAAAGATAGGGAACAAGTGGCTGCATGCCGGAAGAGGTAAAAAGGGTTGTAGGATCATTTTCAGGAACTAACTTTGCCGGCGCAATTTCTTTATGTCCTCTCTCCACAAAAAACTTTATATATTTATCTCTAATGGTTTTCGAATCCATGAAGCTATTGTAGCAGGAACAGTTTTTTCTGTCATTCCTTCGAAAGCAGGAATCTATAAAGATTATTCAGTAAATTTAAAAGTAGAAA
>ORMF010278628.1_pt1 | contig 44212 bp, 42 predicted proteins | sample 1779871 | NCBI WGS metagenome assembly ORMF01 (sample SAMEA104232316, study PRJEB22302) | groundwater metagenome | biome: forest; feature: aquifer; material: groundwater | place: USA | collected 2011-08-07 | depth 5.4 m
AAGGCTGTTCACCATGACCGCAGCCTCTGCCGCGGCTCGCCAATCCCGATGATGGTGAACCACCAACTGGAGAGCCGTGTGCGGGAGATCCGCACGCACGGTTCGGAGGGAGGGGGGCCTCACGGCCTCCCTACCCCTATCTCGTATCGCCGCAATGCCATCGCAACGGTCGTTCGTCGCTTCGGTCATTGGCAGAATGAACACGCGTTGCAGGCAGGCGGGTGACACCCATACACTCCGACGCGACGTGTCTCGGTGCCGACACGATTCCCCAATTTGTGGTGTTGAGGTGGTTCATGAGCCTCGCGTGGCTCTTTCATTCCGTACCTGGCGCTAGGCCAGCGCCGATCATTCTCCTGGTGCTCGTGACACTCGTGGTCGGGTGTGCGACGCCGCAGGGGCGCGACGTCAGCATCGCGCCCGGCACGGCGAGTCAGCCGGAGGCCCCCCGCCGCACCCTTGTCATCGTGGCGCGCGGTGAACCGCCCATGCTCGCGGCGAAGCCGATCCGCGGCACGGGCGGCGCCCTGGATACGTTCGTGACGCTGTACAACGCCACGCTCGACTGGACCGACGACGACGGCAACGCGCGGCCGTACCTCGCCGAGAAGGTGCCGCGGGTCAACGCCGATACCTGGCGCGTCTCCCCTGACGGCCAGATGGAGACGACCTACAAGCTGCGGTCGAATCTGACGTGGCACGATGGCAAGCCGTTGAGCGCTGAGGACTTCGTCTTCGCGCACCAGGTGTATCGCACGCCGGACCTCGGCGTTGCCGCCTCACTGCCCATCAGCGCCATGGCTGAGGTCATCGCGCCCGATCCGCAAACGGTGGTCATCCGCTGGGGCCGGCTGTTCCCGGACGCGGGCTCGCTGAAGCAGGGCTTCCAGGCCCTGCCGCGGCACATCCTCGAGGGGCCGTTCACGCAGCTCGACTCGGACTCCTTCGCGAACCTGCCGTTCTGGGGGACGGAGTACGTCGGCCTGGGCCCGTATCGGCTCGATCGCTGGGAGCCCGGCGCCTATCTCGAGGGAACGGCGTTTGACGGCCATGCCCTCGGCCGGGCGAAGATCGACCGGGTCCGCGTCAACATCGTCAACGACACCAACGCCGCGATGGCCTCGCTTCTCAGCGGCGATGCCCATTTCAGCGCCGAGTACATGCTCTGGTACGAGGAGGCGGCCACGCTCCAGCAGCAGTGGCAGGCCCGCGGGATGACGGGGGTGGCACTCTTCAGCCCCACGCTGCCGCGGATCACGCAGATCCAGCTCCGGCCGGAGTTTGCGAATCCACCAGAACTGCTCGACGTCCGTTTCCGGCGCGCGCTTGCTCACGCAATCGACAACCCGACGCTCGTCGAGGTGCTCACCGCCAACACGGGCGCGGTATCGCCCAGCGTCACGGCGCCGCTTGCGGAATACGCTCCGCAGGTGCAAGGTTCGATTGCAAAGTACCCCTACGATCCACGCCGCGCCCAGCAGCTCATCGATGAGGTCGGGCTGACTCGGGGCGGTGACGGCATGTATGCCAACGCTGCTGGCCCGCTGAACCTGGCGGTCTGGCACATCGAGGGCTCCACCAACGAGCGCGAGAACGCGATCATCACCGAGAACTTGAAGCGCGCGGGCATCGGCACCAGCTCCAGCACGCTTCCTACCGCCCGGCTTCGAGACAACGAGTTCCGTTCGAAGCTGCCGGCGCTCTTCACGGGCGGCGGTCCGGGTGGCGAGGCGAGTTTGCTGGAGTACGGCACCACCGCGATCCCTGGACCCGAGAATCGCTGGCAGGGTGGTAACCGGGGCGGTTGGATCAGCCAGGAGTTCGATCGCTACTGGCTAGCATTCAATACGTCGCTCGATCGCCCCGAACGAGTGCGCCAGATCGTCGAGATGGAGCGGGTCCTGAGCGAGGACGTCGGCACACTCGTCCATTACTACAGCCCGGTCGTGAACGTGCACGTCGGCAATCTCGAGGGGCCGACTATCCGCAAGATCCCCGAGACCGGCGCGGGCATCCGCCAGGTGTGGACCTGGAAGTGGACGAGCTGACCCTGCGCATTGGGTTGCGCGGCGCAGCGCGGTCTGAAGAGCCACGGCGCCGCCAGTGATGCGCGAGCTCCGCCGCGGCGCGTTGCACGCGCTCCTGCTGCTCCTCGTCCTGGCGACCGGCTGCGGGCCGGGGCCGGACCGAGCGCCGCGTGCCGGTGGCGAGGCCGGCAACCAGGTCGACGCTGCGCCGAAGCGCATCGTCGCCGCGATCCGCTCGGAGCCGCCCACCCTTTACACCAAGGTCGCGACGCGGACGACGTCGCTCCCTGGTCTCGATGCGTTGGACGACATGCTCCACGCCGGCCTGAGCGTCGAGGCGCCCGAAGGGGTCCAGCGGGCGCAGCTCGCGGAGGCCATGCCGACGGTCGAGAACGGACTATGGCGCATCTTCCCCGATGGCCGCATGGAGACCCGCTGGGTGATCCGCGCTGACGCCCGCTGGCACGACGGCGTTCCCGTCACCGCGCATGACGCCGTCTTCACCGCGACGGTCGCGCAGGATCCGGAGCTTCCGACGTTTGGCGATGAGGCCTACACCTTCCTCGATCGGATCGAGGCGGCCGACGATCGGACCGTCGTCGCGTACTGGAGTCGTCCGTTCATCCCCGCCGACGCGCTGTTGGGCCGTGAATCCGGCGTCCCGCTGCCGAAGCACATCCTGGAGCGGCCGTATCTCGAGAACAAGGCCGGCTTTCAGCAGCTCCCACACTGGGCGGACGAATTCGTCGGCGCGGGCCCGTTCCGACTCAAGGAGTTCCAGCGCGGCAGCCACGTCATCATGGAGGCGCATCCCGGCTATGCGCTCGGCCGGCCGAAGATCGACGTCGTCGAGGTCAAGTTCATCACGAACACGAGCACGATGGTAGCGAACCTGCTCGCCGGCACGATCGAGCTGACCCTTGGGCGTACCCTCTCGCTCGAGGAGGCAGTGCAAGCCCGCGACCAGTGGCCGGCTGGGACGATGGTTGTGTTGCCCAACACGCTCATCCGGGTCTACGCGCAAATGGACAACCCCCAGCCGGCGATCCTAAGCAACGCCCAGATGCGGCGCGCGCTGCTCCACGCCATGGACCGCAAGCAGATGGTCGACGCGTTCCAGGACGGGCTGACGTCCGTGACCCACACGATCCTGCCCGATCAGCCCCGTTTCGCGCCGATCATCGCGCGCACGCCGAAATACGATTACGATCCGACGCGCGCCCTGCAGCTCATCGACGGTCTCGGCTACACGCGCGGCCCCGACGGCATGCTGGTCGACGGGTCGCGCCGCCCGCTGCCGCCGATCGAGATCCGAGCGCCAGGAACGGCGGACCTGCAGCTCGACCTGATGCACACGATCTCGGACTACTGGCAGCGCGTCGGCGTGGCGACGGAGCTCGTGCCCGTGCCATTGAGTCGCAACCAGGACCGCGAGTACCGCTCGACGCGCCCAGCCTACTACGTCGTCGGTGGGCCCGGCGGACTCGAAGGCATTCCGCGCCTCTTCCCCAGTTCGGAGATCCCCTCGCCCCGCACGCGCTGGGCGGGCAACAACGCGTCGCGCTGGTCAAACGCCGAAATGGACGAGCTGGTCGAGCACTACCTCGTGACGATCCCCGAGCGTGAGCGCATGGACGTGGTCGAGCGCATCATGCGCCTGGCGAACGACGAGCTGCCGCTCTACCCGCTCTTCTTCAACGTCGAGCCGACGATGATCGCGAATCGCCTCGCGAACGTAAGCGGCCGCTCCAGCCCTGGCACCCAGGCCTGGAACGCCCACGAGTGGGACGTTAAGTAATAAGTGAGTTGAGGAGGTAGCTCCCCGGTGCCGATGTCGATGGTTAGGCAGGCACCCCGCCGTTCGTCTCGAGGTGGAAGAACTCGATCGCGTTGCCCGCGGTCATCCGGTGCCGTTCGTCGTCGGGCACGCCGGCGAAGATCTCTTCGACAACGTCGCGGGAGTGAGGCCAATCGCCCACCGCGTGCGGGAAGTCGTTGGACCACATGGCGTGATCGACCCCGACCTCGTGCCGGATCTGGACGCCGCTGCGGTCCTTCACGAAGCCCCAGTAGTTGTGCTCTTTGATGTACTCGCTCGGCTTTCGCGCGAGCGGCTGCATGCCGAACACGCGCTCCGACCAATGCCGGATGCGGATGTACTCGTCGTCGAGATGTTCCATGGCGAAGGCGAACCAGCCGAGGTTCGTCTCCGCCCAGTAGATGCGCAGGTCGGGGAAGCGGTCGAAGACCCCTGCGAGCATGAGCTGCACCGCGTTGGCGGCGCGCATCCCACGCTGGGTCAAGAGCCAGGCCGGGTTCGCGGTCCGCGCGAGTCCCTCGGGTGATCGCGGGAAGCGCACGAGTGGCCCCTCCTTCTGCCGGAACCCGATATGGGTCGTGATCGGCATCTTCATGCTGATCGCGGCGGCCCAGAACTTGTCGTCCTCGGGCGTTGGAAAGCCCTTTCCGCTGGGAAACGTTCCCAGCGCGACGCCCTTGAGCCCGACCTCGGCGCAGTACTCCAGCTCGGCGATTGCCGCGTCGACGCCGGCATCCGGAATGATCCCCATGGCCAGCAGGCGGTCCCGGTCCTGGGCGCAATACTCGTCGCCGAGGAATTCGTTGTAGGCCCGAATCACCGAGAGATACGCGCCATCGTCGCGGATGCCGCGCCAGAAGTCGGAATTTCCCGCGGACGTGAACAGGACCTCGGCGTCCACGCCGTCGAGGTCCTGCTCCTTCAACCGATCCTCGGCCGTGCCGGCGCCAGGACTGCCGGCGTAGCTGACGCCAAGCGGCGAGTGCTCTTCGTAGGGTTTGCCCGTCACGGCGAGGCCGAGCGTGTAGAGCGGCCGGTTCTCGACGATGATGCCATCGCCGCCATCGGGCAGCTTGACGAGACGGGGGGCGAAATCTCGATATTTGGCCGGGACCCGGTTGGTCCACCGGCTGGGATCGATCTCCAGATGCGAGTCCGCCGAGATCAGTTTGTAGTCGCGTGCCATCCTATTTCTCCTTCGTTGCGTTCAAGGCTATGGGACAGACGAAAGGGCGAGAAAGGACCTGGCGTTGGAGTAGAGAATCTTCTCTTTCGATTCTCGGGTCAGACTAGCGTGCGTCCAGAGCTGGTCCAGGCTCTTCGGGAACTGGCTGTCCCAGTGCGGCAGGTCCGATGAGTACATGAAATGGGTGTCGCCCAGGTAGTCGACCGTCTGGGGAAGGAGCGTCTCATCGGCTTCGATCGAGAAGAAGATGGGCGATGCGCGAACGACGTCGCTGGGGCGCTGCTTGAGGTGCGGCGTCTCGACCTCACCGCGCTGCTCCCAGTGGGCGTCCATGCGATCGAGCCAGTAGGGGAGCCAGGAGGCGCCCGCCTCCAGGAAGCCAAGGCGCAGGCCAGCGAAGCGCACGGGCACGCCGTGAAAGATGATGCTCGTGAACTGGAGGAGCAGACCCGCGGGGATCGCGTAGGTATGGACCTCGTTGAACGTCGTGAAGCTGCCAGCGCCGACGTTGTCCGAGTGGCTCGGCGTGCCGCGAACGATCAGCGCCGCGCCGAGCCGAGCGGCCTCCTCGTAGACCGGGTCGTAGAACGATTCGCCGAGTGCTGTCGGGAGGCCGGTCGGCAGGATCTCGAAGGCGGTGATGCCGAGCTCGGTGACGGCGCGACGGAGCTCGCGCGCCGCCTCCTCAGGCTGCCGGATCGGCAGCACCCCGAGGACGTGGACGCGATCCGAGAGCGGGTTCCAGTCCTTCGCATAATGGTTGTTGGTTGCACGGCAGACGGCCGCGGCGAAGGCCGGCTCCCGCAGCTTGGGCGCCGCGCCCTGACCGGGGAAGAGCGCCGCGTGCGCGACGTTGTGTTCGTCCATGAGCCGAAGCCAGAACTCGACCTGCTCCGCTGGTCCGAGACTCCGCGAGAATCCAGGGTAGAGCGGGATGGTGCCGAAGTTCTCGCGGTCCCACGGTTGATCGCCGGGCACGAGGCCCGTCGGCCTGCGATCCCACGGCGGCTCGAGATGCTTGCGAATGAGATTCGGCTGGTCCTGAACGTGCCCGTCGACGTCGATGACGGGCGGGCGGTCAGCCACGAATTTGGGCCCACGTGTCCACGTCGATCTTCCAGCCCTTACCGCCCGACAGGTCGATCCGGTTCCCCTCCGGGTCCTTTACCCCGTACTCGACCATGCGCGTGGCCGGGCGGATGTCGCTTGGGCTGCCGTCGTCCTCGGCTTGCCCCATCGCGCGTACGACGCTCAGCGGGTTGCGGACCAGGATGCCGAAGTGATCGAACCCGAGCTGGCGCGAGCCGTTGTCGCCGCCGATCGCCTTGGGCTCGGGGAGCATCGCGAGGTTGATGAAGCCATCGCCGCCGAAGTGGGAGGGCGTGCTGTACGTGAAGCCCTCGGGCACGACGCCCGTGCTGTGGAGCAGGCCGACCTTGACCTCCTCCTCGCTGCGCTTCGCATCCCGCATGCCGAGGACCTGGGTGTAGAAGGCGAACTTGCGCGGGATGTTCATGTTGCACGTCGCGACGTGGCGGATGCCCGGGACCCGGGGCTCCCCCTCGATGCCATAGCCCTTCTCAGACAGGTCCACGATGATCCCCTCGGGATCGGTAATTCGATACTCCGCGTACGGGTCCTCCTTCGGGCGCTGCTCGATCCGGATCGATGGATCGAAGTCCTCGAGATTCCGCTCGACCTCGAGGATGCTCTCGATCTGGAAGCCGAAGTGGTGGAGGCCGGGATTCTGGGTCGCCTCGCCGACCGCCGCGCCGCGCTTCAACAGCCCGACGTTGAAATGGCCGTCGGTGAGGTAGATCGTGCCCTCCGGCGTGCGGTTCAGCTCCTGGAAACCGAACCACCGCTGATACCAATCCCGCATCGTCGTCGGGTCGTCACACATGATCGCGATGTAGTTGAGCTGGGACATCGGGCACTCTCCTGATCTCGAAGATTCCTAGCGAAGCTCCCACTCGTGGATGTTCCAGTACGGCAGCGTCCCGCGCTGCTCGCCGTGGCCGACCGTCTTGTTCGTCGGGCCGTGGAGCGCCGCGCTATAGCTGTTGATGCCGATCGCGAAGTTCGTGACGTACATCGGCACGTCGTCCGTCAGCACCTTGATCATCTCCGCGTAATGGCGCGTGCGCTCGCGCGGATCGAGCGTCGTCGCATACAGGTCGAAGAGCCGGTCGTACTCGCGGCTCGCGTAGCCGCCGCGGTTCTCGCCAAACCACCGATTCTGGGCGGTGCCGATCTCCGAGCTCAGCGGCACGCGCTCCGGGTCGCCCGAGCGAAACGCGATGCCCGGGAAGTTGTGCCGCGACTGCGTGTCAGGCGACCGCGCATTGAGCGATGAGCTCATCTGAAAGCCGGCCCGGCGCCACGTGTCGACGAGGATCGCCTGCCCACGCTCGAACTCGATGCCGGGCCCTACGCGAAGGTCGGTGTGAAACTGCTGGCCGGCGGCGTTCGCGAAGAACCCCTCGCGGTCCTTCGTGTATCCGGCTTCCGCCATGGCTTGCTCCGCTCGCCGGGGATCGTACGGGTACTTCGTGACCGTCCGGTCCACCTCGGCGAAGTACGGTGACGCGGTCGGGACGAAGGTTTCGCTCATGAACCCCTGGCCATCGAAGAGCGCATCGTTCAATGCCTGGCGGTCGATGCCGTACGCAAGCGCCCGGCGAATGCGCACGTCGAGCTGGCCTGCGTGCTCCGCGAACTCAGGTCGCATCTGGACGAGATACATGCGCGGGAACCCGCGCTCCAGGATGACGTTGCCCTTCCCCGCGGGGACCCAATCGCGCTGCAACACGAGTGCGTGCTCGAACCGGAGCGAGGTCTGGCCGGTGAAATCCACGCCCCCGGCCAGCACGTTCGTAAGGACCGCGTTCTCATCGCCGACCATACGAACCATGATGCGTTCGATCCTGGGGCGACCCAGCGCGTGGCCGTCGAACGCGGACCCCTCGAGGTGCGAGCCGGGCACCCAGCTCTCGAGCTTGAATGGCCCCGCGCCGACGTAGTCCTGAGTCCAGAAGCGAAGGCCGGCAAACGCTTCGCGCGCCGCGGGGTCCTGCTGGACCGCCTGGTAGGCGGGTTCGAGGATGTGGCGGGGGAGCGGCTCCAGCTCCTCCACGACGATCGAACCAGCCTCGGGATACGGCAGGCGCCACCGAATGACGAGCGTCCGCGGATCGGGCGCGGCGACTCCGTCCATCTTGTCCTGCGGCGTTGGCCCGAAGACGTCCGCCAGCTCGGAGGCCGTGTAGAGCGAGTAGGCGAAGAGGAAGTCGTCGGCGGTCAGCGGCTTCCCGTCGTGCCAGATCAGGTTCGGCCGGAGCTTGTACGTCGTCTCCATCCGACCGTCCGGGAACACCTTCCACGTGTCCGTGTTGAGCCGCGGAAGCGCCTCCGCCAAGTAGGGCCGCGCCACCTCATCGCCGTCGATGAATGCGAGCGCCGCGTTGAAGAGGCGCTCGGTCGCGACGGGCGTCTGCTGGCCCGGGATCTTTGGCGCCAGATCGGCAACCTCATAGCGGACGATCATGTTCATGGTGCGATGCGAGGGCGCCGGCTCCGGAGCCGTGCCGACCCGCGCGATGTCACGCGCCGCCGGCGTCGGTGGGCCCGCGCAGCCGACCAGAACCACGAGGCCCGCGCCCAGGCCAAGGAACCGACGGACCCACACTTCCCGGGCTCTGCGGCTAAACCGCGGCAGGAGTAGCTGATGCGGCCGCCGCGGCCGTGGCCATAAATTGGGCGACCTGTTCCTCGTTGACGGCGTGCCGCGGCCCTTCGCGGACCCGGTAGTTCACCCGCAGGATCTCCAGCGGCTCGTCCGAGATGCCTTCGAACCAGTACTTCGTTCCCGCGGTGATGAGCACGCCCTGATGCTTGCCGAACTCGCCGATGATCGAGTCGCCCTCGCCGTGGAAGCGGACCCGCCCGCCGAGGACGAACCAGTACCCGTCCTCAGTGAGGTGCATGTGCAGGTTATTGTGGACGCCTTTCTCGAAGATCTGTACCGTGCTGATGACGTTGTTGGTCATCGCCATCGGGAATGACTTGCGTCCCTCGGCGGAATCGCGCCCACCCTCGGAATCGGGCCCACCGTACTGGTATCGCTGAATGGGCTCAGGCATGAAGCGGCCCTCCTATTGCTCTTGGCAGCGTTGGTACGGCCATATCGGCACGAGTTACTCCATGCCTTGTACATCGGGCTGGGCCGCCAGTCAAGCGTCGTATACTCGGCCGGAATAGTTCCGTGCAGCAAGGGTTGGAAGACAAGCATGACGATTACCAAAGAAGAAAACAAGCGCTTGACGCAGGTTGGGTCTGGCTCGCCGATCGGCGAGCTGTTTCGCCGCTACTGGCAACCGGTCGCGGTCATGACCGAGCTGACCGATGAGCAACCGACCAAACACGTCCGCTTCCTCGGCGAGGACCTGGTGCTCTTCAAGGACAAGAGCGGGAACGTCGGCTTGCTCGCCGATCACTGCGCTCATCGGGGTGCGTCGCTCCTTTATGGGCGCGTCGAAGAGCGCGGCATTGCCTGCGCCTATCATGGCTGGCTGTACGACACGAAGGGCGATTGCCTCGAGTGCCCGGCCGAGCCCGCAGGCAGCCGGTTCCACCTCACCGTGAAGCAGCGCTCCTATCCGGTGCGACCGCACCTTGGGTTGTACTGGGCCTATATGGGGCCTGGCGGGCCACCGCTGCTCCCGACCTGTGGGCTGGAGCCCAGTTGGGGCGTGGCTGGCATCGAGGAGCAGATCGGGATCCGCGCCAACTGGCTCCAGGTCATGGAGAACAACATGGACGGCGCGCACTTCCCGATCCTGCACCAGGAAAAGGGCGGCAAGCGCTGGCCAGACGTTCGGGTCGAGAGCACGACCCGCGGCTACATCGACCAGTGCGGCGAGCTCACCTACTGGGAAGAACCGTGGGGCATTATGCGCCGGTACCCGTACCTGAACGGCCGGGAGGAGACCGATGCGCTCATCTTCCCGAACATTCGGCGCCACCACAACGACGTCTCCATCAAGCTCCCCATCGACGAGCACAACACCCGGAAGTACGTCATCTACGTTGCCGCGGACGTTGATCCCGATCGCCCGATCGAGCACTGGGTTCGGCAAACCCACATCGAGGTCCGCGCGACGGGCGACGGCCGGCACCGCATGGATGACATCCCCTACCAGGACATCGCGATGATGGAGAGCCAGGGCCGCCTCAGCGAACGCGAGAACTGGCGCCTGGCGACGACCGACCGCGGACTCGTCCTCTTTCACGAGATGCTGCAGCGTGAGGCTGCCGCGGTTGCCGAGGGGCGCGACCCGATGGGCGCCATCCGTGAGCCAGGCGCGCCAGGCGCGACGCCGGTGCTCTGGGAGCCCAAATCCCATTTCCGCGGCAACGGCATCCGCATATACCCGCCGGGTGATGCCGCGATACCAGCGCCCACCGAGTGGACCGAACGCGTCGGCCCGCTCCCCCCGCCCGTCTCTGGCGAGCGCCGCTAGGCCAGCCCCATCCGCTTCTGGGCGGAGTCGTTGTAGCAGTGGCAGAGCTCCTCGCCGACGGCGATCGGGCGGACCGCGACGAGGTAGGTTCGGTCGCCCTCGACAACCTTGAGCAGGTTGGGCTCGTCCGAATGGTTCGCCATGCCGCCGAAGCCGAGAGGAACGAGCACGTTGTCGCCGACCCGAAACTTGTGGTGGTCGGCGAAGGTGCTGCAGTGGTCGGAGACGGAATCGGCCGGCACGAGGACGCCGATGACCTCGAGACGATCGCCTGGCGCGAGCGGCACCCGCGTGAAGACCCCCTGTCCGGCCCCCGGAATGGCTGAGGGCGCCAGGTAGAGACGGTCGTCATCTTCGACCACCCGAGGTGGGCTGCCTCGGTCGCTCCCGACCGAAGCAGGCTGGTTTTCCACACTACTCACGAACCCACCTCGCCGGCGATCGCTAGGCACTAAACAGCGAATTATGCGATCTTGAGGGAAGCAGGCTCGTGGTGCGTGCGCGCCTGAACGCACCTGCCATTCGGATCGGAGTACGCAGTCATGGATCCCGCGCTGCTCGGTACCGCGTCCGCCTTCGGGCTCGCCGCCTCGGCCGGCCTGAACACAACCCTGCCACTTTTTATCGTCGGCCTGCTGGCTCGGCTCGGCCTCCTGACGCTGGGCCACCCGTTCTCGGCCCTGTCGTCGGACGTCGCGCTGGCGGGCCTGCTCATCGTCGCGATTGTCGAAATGCTCGGCGACAAGATCCCCGGTGTCGATTCCGCCGTCCACGCCGTCCAATGGCCACTCGCCGCCGCCGCGGGCGCGATTTTATTCGCCAGCCAGACTTCGGTGATTAGCTGGGTCTCGCCGGAGCTGACGATCCTGGTGGGGTTGCTCACGGCGGGGAGCGTGCACGCTGCGCGCGCAGCCGCCCGGCCCGCGGTGACGGGGATGACGCTCGGCGCGGGCAACCCCTTCGTTTCGTTCACCGAGGACCTGGTGTCCCTGCTCCTGACGTTTACGGCGGTCTTTGCCCCAGTGTTGGGTCTCATACTGATGATTGTTGTGCTTGTGGTGATCGGCCTGCTCGCGGCCTGGTCGTTGCGCCGGGGCGCCGCCGTCTCCCGCTCGCTCTTCTCGCGCGCCCGCGCGTAGCAGTCCCGCTCGGTGGACGAGTTGTTGGCGTTGGATACCCTCGCGCTGGCCGCCGGGCTGATGGGGATTGGTGGGCTCTGGTGGTGGGCACGTCGCCGCCAGCGATGGGTCGTTGAGCACCGTGGCGATGCGTTGGTGCTGACCCCGAGCTACCGTGGCCTGGTGCGCGACGTCGGAACCATCGGAGCGGTGCTGGCCATGATCCTGGTGTGGCTGGCCGAGCGTCTGCCCGGCCCCGCGCTCTGGCTGATCGTTCCTCTGACGGCCGCTGTGGCCGGAGAGATCGCGCGCCTGGCGCTCCGCCGCTATCGCGGGGGCGTGCTGGTGTTCGACGAAGCCCGCGACGAGCTGCACCGGGGCGGGCGTGTGGCGGGCGCCCTGTCCGCGATCCAACGGGTCGATGCGGGTGGGTCGGGCAAGGATCGGCGCCGCCTGCGGCTCGCGTACCTGGCTCGGGAAGGGCTGGCGCAGACCCAGGTGATGCGCGAGGTGACGCTCGATGGCGACCCGGCCCAGTTGGCGGCACTCGCGGTGGAGATCGAAGCGCTACTCGCGCGGCGCCGGTGGCTGGCACGTGGGCACGACGAAGCCGAACCGGCGGGGCCGGCACGTCAAGCGAACCGGTGGCGCCGATCACCATTTCGTCATCGCGCCTGACCAGGATCGGCTGCACGAAGCCAAACTCGCGGAGACTCCGGGTGGAGGATCAAGCTCGGCGTCTCTGATCTTGCGCGGTTGGCAGGGTCGGGACGCCCGTGCACCGACCCACGGCGGCGTCGCCAGGCACTGAGGGAGCTGACGCTGAACACAGCGAACCCTGCAGGTCCACCGCGCTCAGTCGGCCCCGACAAGCGGGCGACCCTCGTACTGAAACCACTCCTCCACCGAGATCGAGCGCTTGACAACCCCCAACTGGACCGCATACCAAACCGCGGTCTCCAACGGGCCCCGGTTGGCTTCGAGCCCGCAGGGCCAGGGCTGACGCCCCAGCCAGGCCTCCTGCTCGGCCCAGGTCAGCCCAGGCCAGAGGGGACTCGGCGCGTTCGCGCTGCGCTCGCGCTCGATATACGTGTCGAGGGCCCGGCGGAGGCCGGCAAAGACGCTCGCGGCCACCCATGGCTGCTCTGCGATCAGGCGGTTCTTGATCACCACGGTATGCATCGTGGGGAGGGTGTGCGTCCGCCGGAAGTACTCTTGCTCGGCCGCCACGTAATCCGGAAACAGTCGCGCCACCGGCGCCTCCGGCGGGAACTCGGCGTCGTGGGAGAGGAGAATGGCGTCCAGCTCCCCGGCGGCGAGCATCTGTTCCAGGGTCAGGCCGATCGGCATCACGCGCAAACGGAGCCAGGGCGGCGGTGTGAAGCGAGGGTCCTCGGGTGCCCCTGCGACCCAGTCCACGGAAGCGACGTCGAGGCCGTGGTCCTGGACCAGAAGACCGCGCTGCCACAAGGCGGCGGAGTTCGCCCAGTTCCCGATGCCAATCCGCTTACCGTTCAGGTCCGTCGGCGTCGCGATGCCCGCGCCCTGCCAGATCCAGATATCCCGGTGGCGGAACTGGCGGAGGGGAAAGACGGGCAGCGCCGTGAACGGTTGCCCCAGGGAAAGGCCGTTGAGGTAGTTGCCGCTGGAGTATTCGCAAATGTCGAACTCCAGCTTCTGGAGCATCCGGCGATGGCGCTCGGCTGGCGCGACCTTCACAATCGATAGATCGATGCCTTCGAACCCAACTGTCCCATCATAAAGCGCCTGAAACGTCGGCGCCTCGCAAGCCATCAGCAGGGGCAGCTCCGCCATTGTCGTCCTCCCCGGAACCATTCTACGCGCAGCGCTCCGATGGTTCATCTGAAAACATTCGGCGCTAGCGTCGCCCGGGGATTTAGGATAGTGGAGAGGTCTGTGCGCACAGTGAGCGGCGGATGAGCAGCGAGGACCTGATGGAGACGGAGCAGCAGTGGACGTGAGTCGTTTCCCGCCTGACCAATTGCTGCGCTATGCCCAGGACCTCGCCCAGTTCCGACGTGATGGGCGGAACCTCCGCCGGCGCATCGAGGAACGGCACGCGGGGCTCCGGTTCGTGCTCATCGTAGACGACGAGTCGCTGATGCGCGCGCTCATTTCAGCGACTCTGTCGCCCGAGTCGTATAAGGTCATCGAGGCGGCCGATGGCACAACGGCGCTCCACATGATTCGCGAGCACCGGCCGACTCTGGTGATCCTCGATCAGCGCATTCCCGCGCCGGACGGCTTCACCGTCTGCAAGGCTGTAAAGCAGGATCCCGAACTGCGCGCCACCCTCGTGATTATGCTGACCGGATTTCCCTCCGATGAGCCACTCGCAACGGCGGCCGGAGCTGACGTCTACCTGAGTAAGCCGTTCAGTCCTCGGCGGCTCTTGGAGATAGTTGACGCCCTGCTTCCCCTGGAGGCAGGCGAGGAGCAGGGCTCGCCTGGGAAAGGGCCCCGCGATGGTCCACCGGGAGCCGGCACGACTGGGTGGTAACACGTGACAAAGAATACCTCCGGCTTGACCGTGGTCAAGTGTTACCCGCGCATCTCGAAGGCGAGCGTCGCGTAGCGCAAGAAGATGCCACCCCGAGGCAACGCGAGCGGTCCGTTGGCGACGAATACGGCGATGACGTGCCGTGCTCCCGGGACGGCTTCTCGTGAGACCATCGTGCGCTGCTGCACGTTGTTCCCGAGGATGTCTCCTTCCCCGCGGGTGATCTGGCCGTCGATCCAGAGCTCGCCGTAGTTGTCGACGTTCGTCTCGAAGAGCACCTGGTAGCCGGCCAGGGCGATACCGTCCGACTGCTCGGGTAGGGTGACGGCGATGCGCCACCAGCCGAAGGTGAACCCCTTCGAGCGGCTCTCGCGAATGTTGGTGCAGATCTCCCAGGATGAATCGTCATAGTCCGGCAGCCGCGCCGGACTGCCCTCAAGCTGGGACACCAGTCCCTCATTCGGCTGGCCCGGGACGAGCCCCGCGCCGAAGCGCCACTGCGCCTGCAGCAGGTTTCGGTGCTGCTCATTGTTCAGATCCAGCGCGACTCGCGGCATTTTGCCTCCTAGCTGACGTGGCGCTCCATGAGCCGAGTCCACTCCCGGTAGATGCCCCGCATCGTGGTCTCGGACTCACCCTTGATCTCACCCTCGGGGAGGTGCTCCTCGAGGTGCATGCCGCGGCTGTATAGCACCCACTCCGCCGCCGTGACCTGCAATCCCTCCTGGCAGCGCACGAACTGCTCCAGGTCGTCGGGCTGGCCGAAGCCCGCGGCGGAGGCCCACCAGGCTACATCCTCGACCATCTTGCGGTTGTAGGCGTCCGGCGCGCCTTTGAGCGTGTAGGGGTAGGCCGAGATCTCGGTGCGGTCAACGGCGACGGGCCGCAGCACGCGGAAATGCTGGCGGCGAGGCTGGATGAAGAAGTTTGGAAAGATCATGATCTGGATGTCGGCGCCCAGGAGCTCATTCGCGCGCTCGGGGCCCCGACTCGCCACAAGCTGTTCGAGGTATGCCTCCCCGCCTGGCAGCGAGCCGCCGGCGAATGTTTTGAGGCCGGCGCCGCCGCGCGTTTTCTCGGTGTTGATCCCATGCGGCAGGCTCGTGACCCAACCCGTGTCCCGCTCAGCGAACTCGCCCGTCACGGGATCAGGGGCCCGAGGGCTCCGCGCGCCGCCGCGACCGCTGATCGTGAACGCGGTCTCATGCACGATGGCGGCGTGGTAGTGGTCCGTCCAGTTCTCGATCTGGAACTTCCAGTTCGCGGGATAGCCGTATCGCTGGGCGCCGGAGCGGGCCACGATCTCTCCGCTGGGCGAGAGGTCGAGACCGAGGTCGAGATAATGCTTCGCGCGGCCGAGGTGATCGGAGAGCGGCATGACCTCCGGATCGAGGCTGGCGAAGACGAAGCCTCGGTAGTCCTCGACCAGTGGGGCGCGGATCAAGCCGAGCTCGGCCGTCGAGAAGTCCGGTCCATACCCGCCGCGAGAGGTTACGACGACCAGCTCGCCGCGATTGTTGTAGGTCCAGCCGTGGAACGAGCAGCGAAAGGCGCTGGTGTTCCCGCGCTCCTCGCGGCACACGAGCGCGCCACGGTGCATGCAGCGATTCATGAGAACGTGAATCTGCAGGTCCCGGTCTCGAACCACGATCACCGGGTTCCGGCCGATGTACGTCGTCTTGTAATCGCCAGCCTCGGGGATCTCCGACGCGTGGCCGACGAAGACCCACGTGTGCTCGAAGATCGCGTGCATCTCCGCTTCGAAGATCGAAGGGTCGATGAAGAGGCGGCGATGAACGCGGTCCTCGCGCACGAGCTCACGCACGTCGATGTCGGAGTGCCGCTGGACCAGCGTCATCGGTTCGGTCCCCTTTCTGGGTTTGCGCTCGTCGGCACCACGCGGGGGTGGCGCGCGGCCCGTATCGCGTCGCGCCCGCCGAATCCCCGGCTTAGAGCAAGAACGTCAGGTTGAAGATCGGCAAATCCTTGTTGAGCAGCCACGCCTTCTTGCATTCGATGCGCCAGGAGTAGGCCTCCCATCGCAGCAGGTGCTCGAATCGGCCGGCGAACGACCGTGGCTCGCCGCTGCCCCCCTGGGCCTTGCGCAGCTCATACATCACGAAGCTCGAGTAGAGCTGCATCCGACCATCAGCATGAGGCTCAACCTGGACGTTGCTCACCAGGTGGGTTGTGAGGGACGGCGGGCTCTGGGACGAATGCCGCGGCTGCTGGAGCTGCCACACGCGATCTTTGAGTTGCGTGAGGTTATCGTACGCAAGATGCGCCTCGAGGCCGGAATCATCGCCCCGACCGGAAGGAATCCAGTAGCGGCCATCGGCCGTGAAGAGCGCCAGCCAGGCGTCGAAGCGCCGCTCGTCGAGCAGCCGCGCTTCCTGGTAGAGGAAGTCTTCCGCCTCGGCCCGCGTCAGCTCTGGCACGTGCTTCTCCTGCGCCGGCGCCTAGCCCCGCTGCGCCTCGGCCGGCGCACCGCCGCGCTGCCCGCTCGATACGCCGTCCTCGAGATGGAAGAAGTCGACCATATTGCCCGCGAGCATGCGGTAGCGCTCGTCGTCGGTCACGCCGACGAAGGTCTCGTCGATGACGCGGCGGGAGAACGGCCAGTCGCCCGTGCCGTGGGCGAAGTCACTGCCCCAGGCGAGGGCTTCAACCCCGACGACGTTCCGCATCTGGACCCCGAACGGGTCGCGCATGAAACCCCAAATGCTGTGCTTGCGCAGGTAATAGCTCGGCGGGTGGGTCAGCGGCTCGAGGCCAAATTGACGCTTTGCCCAATAGCGGTTCCGCTCATAGTTGTCGTCGATCTGATAGAGCGAGTTCGCGATCCAGCCCGCCTGGGTCTCGGCGAAGTAGAGCCGCAGGGTCGGGAAGCGGTCGAAGACGCCCGCGGTCGCCATCTGGAGGGGGACCGCGGGATGATCGCCCGCGAAGCGAAAGAAGAGGCTGACGGGGTCGCGGCCGGGCGGCGCGTCGTTTGGCTTCCTGGGATACTGGAACAGCGGACCGGAGCGCTCGAACCGCGTCGTTCCGCCGTTCGTGTGCGTCGTGAGCGGCATATTCATCTTCAGCGCCGCGTCCCAGAAGCGATCGTCCTCGGGCATCGGCCATGCTTTGCCCGCGGGGAAGCTATAAAGACAGGCGCCCTTCAGTCCAACCCGGGCGCAGAACTCCAGCTCCGCGAGCGCATCGACGATGCCGGTGTCCGGGATGACGCCCATGCCGATGAGTCGATCGGGAAACTCCGCGCAGTACTCCTCGCCGAGCCACTGGTTGTAGGCACGAACCATCGCGAGAAATGGCTCACGCTCCTGGATGCCGTGCCAGGTGCTGAGATACACCGGGTGGGTGTAGAGGATCTCCGCGTCCACGCCATCCTGGTCCTGCTCCTGGCAGCGCTGCGTGGCGGATCCGGTGCCAGGCCCGTCATACGTAATGGCCTTCGCATCGTGCTGCTCGTACGCGACGCCGGTGATCTGCAGACTTGGGGTGTGCGGCGGGCGGTTCTCGATCAACTGCGCGTCGTTGCCGTTCGCCAGGCGAACCAGCCGCGGCGCGCGCTCGCGCCAGCGCTCCGGCACGTACTTCGACCAGCGCTCGGGCACGATGTCCAGGTGGGAGTCGCCGGAAATGACGCGGTACTTGGCCATGTGGGCCTCCCGTTACTCGCAAGCGTTCGTAGTCCGGCTCGGGCGGACTCTGGTCGGACACTCTAGCCGGCTGACGGCGCCGGTGGCAAATATCGGTATGTCTCGACCGGCGGCTACCGCCATTCCCAGCGGTGGATGTCCCAGGAGACGTCCGTCTCGGGGACGACCTCGCCCGGGCCCTGGAGTCCGGCAACGTGGGCGAGGACGGCGAGCCCGAAGTAGAGCGAGAAGCCTGGCACGTCCTCACTGTAGACGCGCGTCATGTCCACGACCAACTCGTTGCGCCGTTCGCGATCGAGCGTTGTGTTGAAGGTGTCGAACAGGCGGTCGTACTCCGCGTTCGACCAGCCGCTGCGGTTGCTGCCGCGCCAGCCACGCTGCGCGGTTGGAATCTGGGAGCTATGGTTGATGACGAGCTGGCCCTCGCCGAGGGTGCCAGCGCTGGTGGTGTGCATGCCAGTGAAAGTGGCGCGAGCCTGGGCGTCGCTGCCCTGGGCCGCGGTAAATGCCGTCTCTTGCACGTCGAGCCCGGCCTGGCGCCAGCCCGCGGCCATGATCGCGGACTCGGTGTTATTGTGCGGGGACGCGAGGATCTTGACCTCAGAGACGAAACGGCCCTCGGTCGGGTGCACAAAGAATCCGTCGGCACCCTTCGCATAGTCCGCCTCGACCATAAGCTGCTCGGCGCGGCGGAGGTCGTAGGGGTACTTCATAATCGCACGTTCGACAGCAGCGAAGTACGGCACCATCGGCGGAATCATCGTGTCCGTCATCATGCCCTCACCTTCGAAGAGGCCCTCGTTCAAGCCCTGCTTGTCGATCGTATGGGCCAGGGCACGGCGCACCCGAACGTCGGTCAGCGAACGCGGGCGCGCCAGCTCCGGATTGAGCTGGGCGTACGTGTAGCGCCACTGGGTGGGGTTGATGACAAGGTTGCCGATGCTCCGCGGCCCCCACTCGCGCCGGAGGACGACGCCCTGCTGGAAGCGGATCGAGTCGTCGATGGCGAGATGCAGCTCACCCGCCAGGAGGCTGGCGAGGACCGCGTTCGCGTCCGTCATGAACTGGAGTCGGATCCGGTCGATCTTTGGCTTGCCGAGGGCATGACCGGCGAAGGCGGAGCCCTCGATGTATGTGCCCGGCTCCCACCGCTCGACCTTGAATGGGCCAGCGCCGACGTATTCCATATTCCAGTACGGGTGGTTCACGAACGCTTCGAGCTGCCCCGCCTCGCTCGCCTGGCGGAACGGCTCCGCGAGGATGTGGCGAGGGAGCGGGGGATATTCGCGCATGAGGCGGTCGGCGTCCGCGTAAGACGCCTTCCACTGGATGCGGAGCGTCAGGGGATCCGCAGCGGACACGTCCTCCATCAGGCTATCTGGCGGGACGGCCACGAACCCGAATTGCGGCGTCGCGTAGACCCGCCATGAGAAAACGAAGTCGTCTGCAGTGAGTGGCGCGCCGTCGTGCCAGGTGAGACCCTCGCGGAGCCGGAAGATCGTCTCCATGCGGCCGTCGGGCGCCACGCGCCACGTGTCGGTGTTGAGCCGCGGCAGCGCCTCGGCGAGGTAGGGCTGCGGAGTGCCGCGGTTGTCGATGAGGGTGAGGTAGGCGTTGAAGAGGCGCATCGTGGTGCCCCAGGTGACCGACGACGTCTCGAGCCGCTTAGCGCTCACCGAGGGTGGCTCGCTCCGGTTCGCCATGATCAAGGTCCGCGCCGGGCCCGAGGGCTGCCCGGTCTGACCGGACTGGCTATTCGAGCCGGAGGAGCGCGCGCCACCAGCCGGCGCGCCGCACGCGACCGTGAGGATCGAGATCATGAGTAACCACGACAGCCGATACACCAGGATCCCTCCGCGCGCCGAGCCTGCGTTCGGCGAAATCTTACCGCAGCGATCGGGAGGACAAGCGGCGAGCCCGCGCCCAGCTCGTGGAGGGAGTTGGGAGTGAGGGGCGACAAAGGGTCCTAGCGGAAGGTGATGAGGTCCGTACGGCTCAGGGTGACGGCACGTTCGCGAAGCGGCTCGTTTGTGGGGTTGCCGAGGAGCTGGTTCAGGATCTGGTACCGGCCGATCGCGAGCATGAATTCCTCTGGCGCCGCAATGGCGTCGTCCGCCACGACGACGGTGTACCCGCGCAGCGTCGCCCCGAACGACGTGTACATGACCGACCCGTTTGCTCGCCATCCGACAAGGACGAGTGTCGAGATGCCCCGCTCGTTGAGAAACTCGTCTAAGCCGGACTCCCAGAGCTTGTCCTGGCCCCCCACGATGACCGGGTCCGTTGGATCCGGGTTCACGGCGGGCAGGACGGTCGTAGGCGCCCCGCCGGTTGTGTAGACCACGAAGACACCCGCGGCCCGGGCGTCCTCGATCAAATTGGCGATCGTCGGTAGCATCGCCACGCAATTCGGCTGGGGCGCACAGGTCGCCTCCGTGATGTCGAGGACGATGAGGGCCGTGGTCGCCGCGGCGAGGGTGACCGCGACTGGGGCGGGTGGCGGCGGAATTTGCTGCGTCATTTCAGCTCACATCCCATTGTTCGGCGTTCCGGCGTCTGACAACGCCAACGGCCTGATACGGGCTTCAGGGGCGGCGATCACGCCGCATCATACCCCGGCTGCGATACCCGTATCTGGGTGCGCAGGGCGACAATGCGCACGCCTCGGCCTCGCGCCGTTCCCCCGCACAACTCAGCGCATAGGCAGAGCCCAACGCAAGAGACCGCCTGCAACCATGTCTCGATGAGGAATCGTGGACGCGCCTGAATGCGACAGGACGTCAGTAGCAACGTCGAAGAATCGCCAACGCCGCGGTCCACAGGATTGCCGTTCGCAGACCGCGTGTTTCCCGGCTGGATCGTGCTGGCCGGTAGCTTTCTGGGCTACTTCGCCTACTCGGCGCACTTCAACACGACGTACGGCGTATTCATCTATCACCTTGGCAACGAGATGGGCTGGGGCCGGCGCGCGCTGGCCGGCGTCACCACGGTCGCCCGAATCTCCGAAATGCCGCTGGCGCCATGGGTCGGCGCGAACGTCGAACCTCGACGCGGCCGCCAGCCCATGCTCGTCCGAGCGGTCATCGTGCTGGCCATGCTTGCGCTGGCACCTAACGTGTCGCTCTTCGTCGCGCTCCTGCTCCTGGGCATCTCGTCGGCCGGTTTCTATTTGACAGTCGACGTGATGTGGGCGAACTACTTCGGGCGCCTCAGCCTCGCCACCGTGCGAGGCATCGCCCAGCCAGTCGTCGCGATCTTCGCGGCGATCGGGCCCCTCCTCGCCGGCGTGCTCTACGACACCAGTGGCAGCTACGCAAGCACCTGGTTCGTCCTCATGATCGCCTTCGCAATCGCGGCCGGCGTCGTCCAGCTGGCCCGCCGCCCGACGCCTCCGAGACCGGTACCCCCCGGCGAGTGAGCACCATTGGGGCCGGCGTCAGGCGTAGAATGCTCGGCGCGCGACGTTGCTTGGAGGTGCTCGGTTGCCAACTGATCTGAAGGAGCTCATGACCCAAATCTCGGAATCCGGCACCGCCCGGACGCCCTTGTCGCGACTCAACTTCTTGCGAAACGTCGCGACCGAAGTGGAGCTGGCGGATCTCTTCGGCCAGCTTCTCGTAAAGGCAGCCGAAGCGAAGCATACGAATCAGTGGGATGGTCTCGCGGAGCTCCTCGAGGAGTGGGAGGACTGGACGCTAGCTCGGGTTGCGGCAGCCGGTACATTCCCTGAGCTGTTGGCGACTCCCTGGACCCCGCTTCGCGTACCCATCCAGGAGGCGCGCATCGCGTTGCTGACGTCGGGCGGCCTCTATCTCGAGGGGCAGGAGCCGTTCGACCTCTCCAACGACCCGACGTATCGAGAGATCCCGCGCGGAGCGCGGAAGGAGCGCATTCGCGTTTCCCACCACGGCTACGACGTCCAGGGCCCGCTCGATGACATGAATTGCCTCCTACCACTCGCCAGGCTCGAAGAACTCGAGGCGGAAAGGCTGATCGGCTCGCTCGCGCCGACGAACTACAGCTTCAACGGATCGATCCCGGAGGTCGCCAATCTCCAGCAGTGGCCGCACGAAGCCGCGAAACGGATGCGTCAGGAGGACGTGGATGCCGTGCTCCTGACCCCAGCCTGAACGTGGTGCAACCGCTCCGTCGGAGTGGTGGCGCGAATCCTCGAGCAGGAAGGCTTTAGCACGGTGATCGTCATGACCTTCAAGGAGCGGCGGAGGCGATGCGGCCACCCCGGTCGCTCTACGTGCGATTCCCGATCGGATTGACCCTGGGAGCGCCCGGCGCAGCAAATCAGCAGCGGGTCGTGGTGGAGGATGCGTTAGCCCTCCTCGAGACCGCCACCGAGTCCGGCCTGTTCCGCGAGCTGCCGTACCGCTGGCAACGGGAAGACTACGACGAGATCCTGGCCCGCCGCGCCGGAGCGCTCCAGCGAGACTGACGGAAATCCGTGTAGCCCTCCGGTCCGAAGCCGAGAGGCGCGTCGCCCGGGACCAGGCTCGTTCGAACCGCGTATCGGCGAGGCTGATGTACACTGCCGCCCAGAATCGTTAGTCCTGCAGGCAGATTTGCCATGGGCTTCTACGTCTTCCACCTCATGCCGTGGCCCTATCTTCCGGAGGATTTCGCCCAGAACCACGACACCGCGTGGGTCGTCTGCGAGAACTCTCTCTACGACCCGGTGCGCGGCCACGATCTCTACGAGCGCTACTTGAACGAGCTCTCGTCAGTTGAGGAGCTTGGATTCGATGGCGTCTGCGTCAACGAGCACCACCAAAACGCCTACGGGCTGATGCCCTCGCCCAACATCATCGCCCGGGTATACGGCCCGCCACGAGCAAATCGGTTGGGGCGTCGGGGTCCACGTGGCAGAGACCGATGCCCAGGCGGTCGCCGAATACGAGCCCCACTTCTGGTACTACGCCCGAAATTTGCTCCGCAATCGCCAGACCTTCAACAACCCACCTGGTCACTCGTCCGTGCAGGCAGTGATGGGTGCGCTCGAGGCTCGGCGCAAGGGCCGGCCCGGCGCCTTCTCGACCTGGGAAGAGATCCAGAACGAGGGGTTTGTCATCGTCGGCAGCCCGGCAACCGTACGGGACCGCATCAAGACGGTCGCCGCGCGAACCGGCCTCGGTACCCTGCTTCCCAACTTCTCCGTTGGCAATTTGCCCCATGACGTGACGCGCAAGAGTATGGAGCTCTTTGCGCGCGAGGTGATGCCCGCGCTCCGCGACGTGAACGTCGACGCACCTGTCCAGGCTCAGACCGCCGCGAGCCGGGCGTGACCTCAGAGCGAATTCTGGACGTCGGTGGCCGATCCACACGTTTCTTGGAGGCGGGCGCGGGTCGGCCAGTGCTCTGGCTGCACGACAGCGCCGGCAATCGCTGGACTGCCGGCCACGATGCGCTCGCGCAACATTGCCAGGTGACCGCACCAAGCCTGCCAGGCTTCGACGACTCCACGACGCTGGGCCGGATCGACGGACCCGAGGACGTCGTGTTCTGGCTGCTCGATCTTCTCGACACCCTCGGGGTCGAGCGCCCCGTGCTGCTCGGTTGTGGGCTCGGCGGCTGGATGGCCGCGGAATTCGCGGTCCGTTATCCGGAAAGGCTGGCTGGCCTGGCGCTGATCGATGCGTATGGTCTCCAGGTCGAGGGCGCGCTACCCGAGGACGAGTTCGCGCTCATGCCGCCGATGCTTCGCCCGCTGCTCTTTAGCGACCCGGATGGCCCGATCGCCCAGGAATGGCTGCCTGACATCGAGCCACCCGAGCGCGCCGAGCCCGCCCTCCACGCGCGCGTCGCCGCGGCTCGCCTCGCCTGGCAGTTTCCGTACTCGCCGAAGCTCCGCCAGCGCCTGCCTCGCGCCGGCATTCCAGCCCTGGTCCTGTGGGGCGCCCGCGACCGTCTGGTGCCACCCGCTCACGCCGATGCGTACGCCGCGGGTCTCCCCGACGCGCGACTCGTCATGCTGGCCGGCTCCGCCCACTTTCCGTACCTCGAGGAGCCAGAGCGCTTCGCCGAGGAAGTGGCACGCTTCCTGAAGTAGCAATACGACCAAAAGCGACGCGGAACTGTTCGTGTCATCGGCTCGCCCGGCGCGAAATCAAGCGCGACAATGAGAAGAGGAGTTTCTTGGGGGCAGCGACGATGGCAGCATCACCCAACCCTGCGAATGAACCTGCGCAAGAGCCAGCCGCCGATCCGGAGGCTGAAAGCGCTCCGCCGCGGCTAGGCAACGCTCCGTCGCCCGAAGCTCGGGGCGAGGCCCAACCTGCCAAAGAGGCGGTCCAGGAAGCGCTCCAACAAATCAAGACGCCCGGGCAAGCCAAGCAGGTTGCGGCAGACGTCGTGTCCGCGGCCAGCGATACGACCGAGCAGCAGGTTCGCGAGCGGACCGGCGCGTCGCCCGTGCCGGCCAGGGAGGTTGAGGCAACGGCCGCCGCGACCTCGGGAACGGACCAGGCAGCGGCGACAATTGTCGAAGCCGCCAGGCAGGTCGCTAGCAGCGATGGCGAGACGCGAGAAGCGCTCGAGGAGGCCGTCCAGGAGGCGACCAATCCCGAACAGCAGGGTGTGACCGCGCCGGAGGACACTGAGCCCCCGAACCTGGTACGGGAGGCCATTCTCAAACGGATGGCCCCACATCAGGCGCTGGACGCGCGAATCTTTCTGGCAATCAACCACCTACCGCACAATCGAATCACCAACGGCTTCATGTATCTCATGACAACCATCATGAATGGCGGATTAGCGTGGCTGCTGACGCTCGTGATCGCCGCGATCGTGGACCGCAAGCGCGGGCGGCGGGTCCTGCTTCAGGTTGTCCCACCGTTCTGGGTGGCGACCATGACCGTGGAGTACCCGATCAAGTATTTCTTCCGCCGCGCCCGCCCGTTCGTGGACGTGGTACAGGCGATTGCAATCGGGAAGAAACCGGGTACCTACTCATTCCCCTCGGGTCATTCGGCGGCAGCGTTCGCGGGCGCCTGGCTCCTGCATCGCCACTACCCGCGGCTAACGCCGCTCTGGTACACGATCGCGCTCCTCGTTGGGGTTTCGCGGATCTTCTTGGGGGCCCACTACCCCGGTGACGTGCTGAGCGGGGCCTTGACGGGCACGATTCTGGCGGAGCTCACCCGCTGGATCATCGACGAGGGCGAGGAGGCGGCCTAAGGCTTGCGACTTCAGGAGGCCCCCCCCGAGCTTTACTCGCCGTTCGGATGGCTAACCTCCATCGCGGTTTTCCACGCGCACGTCAACCACGACCAACTCGCCCTCCTTGGCACGCTGCACCGCGCGCTGCAGCGCGCCGGGCAACTCGGCGACGTCCGAGATCGGGCCCTCCCCGCCCGCGCCGAGATCGCGTGCGAGGCCGGCGAAGTCCACGGCCGGATTTTCCATGCGCATGCCGATCCACTTGTTCTCGACCGGCCGCTCGCGAAGGTGCGCGAGCTGGAGCTGGTGGTCCTCATCGTTGTAGTACGAGCGGTTGTTCTTGAGCACCCACACCCCGGGGATGCCGTAGTGCGCCGCGGTCCACACAGCCTGATTGCCGGAGAGGAAGTCACCGTCGCCGAAGAAGCCGATGGGAAGCTTGCCCGCGTCCCGCACACCCAGACCGGCACCGAGCGCGACGCCTGGCCCCGACCCAACCGCGCCGCCACCACCACCCGCGACGGATCGCTCGGGACCGGGGAGGTTGAGGATCCCTGGGGCCGAACGACCGGGCGCGCCGTGCGTGAGGCAGAAGTTCTCGTTCTTGATCGCATCCCAGAGCTCGGCCCACAGGCGCAGCTCGCTGATCTCCGGTCGGTCCCACTGCTCGTCGCGGAGCTTGCGAAAGCGCTGCTGCAGCTCCCGCTGCTTGCCCTCCAGCACCTGACGCCGGCGATCGATGCGGGCCCGGGCGCCTGAGTCCAGCTCGGAGCGCACTGCCTCGATGAGCAGCGGCAGCACGACAGCTGGCGTGGAAAGTATTGGAATATCCGCGACCGGCAGCGCCTGGTAGTCGGTCGCCATCGAGCGGGTCAGCAGCTCATCCATCGAGACGTTGATGACCTTCTTGGTCGCGTTCGGCGTCTCGAGCCGAATCCGCGCGCCGTGGCCCGGCAGCGTGACCCGGCTGGAGCCAGCGAGATCGACGCAATCCAAGCCGAGGACGACGTCCGCGTCCCGCAACAGCTCGCGATTCATCCCAGCGAATGCCATCGGATGGTGGGTCGGGAACGCCTGACTCGAGCCAAGGTTCAGCACCGGCAACGCGAGCAGGTCGGCCAGTTCGACGAGCGCGCGGACAGCCTCCGCGCTGCGTCCGACCCGGTCGGCAAGCGCGACGGGGAACTCCGCGTTCACCAGCAATCGCGCGGCTTCCTTCAGCGATGCGGGATCGGGGCGAGGAATCGGCGCGGGCGCGAACCGCGAGACGTCCGGGAGGTCGAACGGCTCGGTGATCGGCTCTTCCTGATCGTCCGTATCGAAGCAGAGATAGACTGGTCCGCCTGGGTCAGAGACCGCGATCCGGTAGGCCCGCATCATCGATTCGGGGATACTCGCCACCGACCACGGCTGATCGTCGAACTTCACAAAGTTACGGATCGGATCCGCTTGCAGGTTGGCCGTGTGGATCCAGTCGATCCAGGGCCGGCGCATTGTGGCGTCCATTGGTCCGGTGCCGCCGACGATGATCACCGGGGTGCGATCGCACCAGGCGTCGTAAATCGTCATCGCGGAGTTCAGCAGGCCCACGAAGTTGTGCAGCATCGCAACCATCGGCCGGCCGGTGGCTCGGTAATAGCCGCGGGCCATCGCAACGCAAATCATCTCATGGTTGCAAAGGAGCATCTCCGGCCGGTTGTTCGCCGTGTAATTCACGGCGGAGTCGTGAATGCCCCGGAACGATGAGCCCGGTAGCACGGCCGCGTACTCGATGCCAAGCAGCCGGAGCATATCGAGAATGACGTCCGAGCCCCACTGCGGGTGGCCGGCGCTATCGGTGACGCCTACTGGGGTCTCGAAACCCTTTTTCGGGAGGATCGTCGTCAAGGTGCAGTCGCCCCCTTTGCAGCGTGCGGCGCACGCCGGAATCGCCCTGGTCCGCAGGCGATCATACTCGCGGTTCGGGCCGCGAGCCAGCGGCGTGGAACAGCCAGCCTAGAGGCCACGCGTTACTCCGCAAGATAGGGCTGGGTTCCGAGCGAGCTGGCGTTGTTCGGTGGGGCGACCGTTACACCATCGCCGTTGATCGCAATGCTGGGCGCGATGAACTGGCCGTTGAACTCCGTCGTCCCACCGCCGACCGTGATGCAGTACGAAGGTTTGCTCGGCGTTCCACACGCGAACTGGGGAGCCCGAATGGCGCCGGGAGGTGGAGCCGCGCTGTCCGTCGCGCATGCCGCGGGAAAGTTGTTATCTGGGTTCGGGCTATTCGCGCACTGGTATGGCGAATAAATCGTCCCGTTGTACTTCTGCACCTTGTTATTGCCCTGGAGGCTCAGCACATTCGGAAAGTCGTCATCTGGCGTTGGGCAGTACCAGCTACCGGGCCAGGAGGGGAAGATCAAGCGCGGGTCAGCGAGGTCGGGTGGCTGCCGGGGCGTCGTCGCACTCGCGTAATCCGAGTACGGAAGCTTGCAGCCGCCGAGGTGGTACAGCAGCACGTAGTTCTTCATCTCCGTAGCGCAGCAATCGAGCGTTAGGGCGCCTCCGCCACCGCCGTTTCCCCGGGCACCGAATGCGAGTCCAACGACAATCGACACGCCGTTGCCCTGCGCGGGCGGGGCGGCTGGACCAGTCGTCTGGCTGGCAATGTCGACGTTATTGTTGCCTTTGAAGCCCGTGTTCATGAGGTAGAGGCCGGGTTTGAAGCACACTGTCGCCACGTATGAGCCGCAGTTGGGCGCCACGCTGGACGAGCTGCCCAGCGCGCTGACGTCGATGGTGTCGTAATAGCCGGGCATCAGGATTAGTAAGGCGGTACTGCCCGGGATCGACACTCCTTCCACCCGCTTGAAGATGCCGGGACCGCTGGTCCCGACGGGACCCATGAGCTCGACGACCGCTTCGTTCCCCCCATCCAGCGTCACCCGCGTTCGCGGGTTATAGATTCGGACGCGCCCCTCGGTACAGTTCACCCGAACCGTCCCACTTGTGTCCGTGACGGATACAACGTCCAATGCGGACGTAGGACAGGCAAGGTCGTCTGGCAGCCGAGTTGTGCCGGTCGTACTTGGTGCCGTGAAGACCGGAAGCGGCGTCGGAAGGGCGAAGTTCGGATCGACGCAGTTCTGTCCGCCGGTCACATTGCCGGCTGTGGAGTTCGGCAGACTCCCGTCGAACCCTTGGTTGGCAACCGATTGGCCCTCGACGTTGAAGTTGCCATTGACGCGGAACTGCCCGCGCGTACAGGCGTTCCCGCGGACGAGACTATGATTGCCGCCGCTGGTGATGGTGGAGTCGATATCGCCCCGTAGGGACATGATCGCGAAATCCGAGGGGAGGAAGCCGCCTGCGACCGCCCGGCCGAAGGCGCCGAGCGTGGATACCCCCATCACCTTCCCGAAAATCGTGGTTTGGGGCCGATCCACAATCACCTCGATAAACTTGGGGTCACCCGCGTGCAGGCCAGTCAGGGGGGGCACATTGGTCGTCGGCACGATTGGCACGTTGCTGGCGACGCACGATTGTGCCGCCCCCGTCGCGGCTGTTGGGTTCGGCGCGGGGGACGACGTCGCCACGGGCGCGGGCAGCCGCTGGGCACCCACGACCGCGCAGACAGCGGCGATTTTCTGGTACTCGCGTTTGGTGTTCAGGGCGAGACTGACGTCGAGTGCGAGCGCCGCCATGCCGAATAGAACAAACATGAAGAGCGCATACATCACCAGTACCTGCGCGGGTCGCTTTTGCTCTGTGCCAACCGCGGCGCGGATGCGCGGCATCCAGTCCTGGGTCGCGGACATCCGAATGCTCCTCACTGGGTTTGAGCCGTTGCGAAGCCAGCCATTCCGAAGAGCTGGTTGAGCGGGTAGAGGATCACCGGCCGATACACGTAATGCACGGCAACCGCAACGCGGTTCGCGGCCGGAACGTTCTCGCTCGGCGCAAAGCACGGCGATGCGTTCGCAGGCTTCGGCGAAGGGCAGCTCGACTGCACGAGTGGGACTTCAATGTCCACGGCAAGCGCGGACGGGGGGAGGAGGAGCGCGCTGCACGCGACCGTCCCGATGATCGTCGCGGGATTGCAGCTCGAAAGTGGTTGCGCGGTTCCGTTGGTGTTGCCCGAGAGGGTGTAATTCGCGGCCGGCCGATTCAGCACCATTGCGCGCCGGGCGCCTTCATTTGCCGCATGCTGAATGGTGTTGTAGCTGTAGATGGCCCAGCTAAATTCGATGAGGCCGAACACCAGAACAAGAAACGTCGAGATAACGAACCCGAACTCAGCCAGGACCTGGCCGTTAGGGGGCGGATCGCCGGAGTGCAAAGGGGGTCCCTTACGGATTGCGTGTCGCGGTGATGCTGGTACTGAGAGTGATGAACTTCGTGTTCATGAACGGGGCGATGAAGTCGAAGCGATGCGTCACCGTGATGGTGAAGTCTTGCCCGGGCCGCCATCCGAATGCCGCGTCGTCCGACCAGGCGCTGGCCGGAGAAAGGGAGATGTCCTCATCGCCGATGGTGATCCCCTGGGGCGCCTGCTTGATGGCACGATAGACCTGCAGCGTGGCACATGGATTCGGGCAGTCGCTTGTGATCGACTGCCAATTCAAGGCCACGAGTGCGCCCGCCTGCGCGGCCTCGCGAATCGCCATCGATTGGTAAAGCGCCCGACCCAGGTCCGAGACGCCCAGCAGAAGGACGACGGCACTCATACAGACGGCGGCGAACTCAACCAACGCCTGTCCCGGCTTGCGCCGAGCGCGCCAGGCCCCAGCGGCAATCAAGCTTCGCGCCGCGGTTCCGGCGCCAAGCGATGGCTTTACCGTTCGCAGTCGGCGACCAATACGCACGTGCACTCCCTGCCCACACCCGCACCTAACAATTAGTATGCTAGTTCGCTATATGGGAAACAAGGGCTGTGGTAAAAGGCCAACCTAGCGCCAACACTGGCGGCTTTCACCCTCTGGTTGCGAAAGCCGCCACAGAGACCGACTCGGGACCGCTTGGGTTCGCCCGTGAAGGGGGTGAGCTCTACGCCGTCAGACCTGGATGAGCGCGATCGCCTCGTCCACGGTCATTACCCGAGCGAAGATGGGGAAGACCTGCTCCATAAAGATCTCGGGCACCCCGGGCCGGCTCGCGGTGCAGATGTCCCGCAGGATGATCAGGTTGTAGTCCAGGTCCCGCGCGGCGTAGGCCGTGCTGGCCACGCCAATCTCGATCGCGCCACCGGCAATCATCAGCGTGTCGATGCCGCGGGTGCGCAGGCTCAGCTCCAGGTGGGTCTGGAAGAAGCTGCTCCAGCGGTGCTTCTTGACGTGGTAGTCGTCGGGCCGCGCCCCGATTTCCGGGGCTACTTCCGCGCCATGCGTCCCACCGTGGACTGGTGGCGGACCGGCCACGAATGGCTTGCCGTCCGGCGAGCCCTGATAGCCATGGTCGACGATTTGCGGCGTGAAGTCTCTGTGATCGGGTCGGTGGTCGGCAGCCGGGAAGAAGAGCGGGATATCATGCTTGCGGCATGCTTCCGCGATGCGGTGCATGCGGGTCAGGAGACCGGATTTTTCAATCTCTGCCGCGCGGGCAGGGTCGTCGGGATGCAAGTAGATGTTCAGCGTATCGAAGAAAATCATGCCGGTCTTGCTGGGGACAATCGGGAACTCTGCCAACTCGGCCCCTCCTCATTGCGCGCCCCGGAGGGCGATCAGCCGCGGCAACTCTGCCAGAAGGCCGCGGGGCGTGGCAAGAGCCATGTGAACGGATGTGGCGTACAGCAACAGCAAGGCCGGAGTTCGCGCACCGGATAACAGAGATCGACTGAGAGGCCGTTGAGCATCGCGGTACAACGGCTAGCACTTGCAGCGACGGCCTCCCCCGGCATACAGCCGGTATATCGATGGAAGTGCGTTGCGGCGGCTAGACTCAACGGGTCGGAGGGCGAGATGGCCTTCTTCGTGCTCTACTACGGCTACCTTCAAGAGACGAACGACGGACCCGTTCAGCACGCGGTCACGGCCTTCGAAACTTACGCGACTTTCGCAGACGCCGAGAACAGCCTGAAGGAAACGGCCGAGACCGCCGAGCGTCTTGGGCTCCAGGTGCCGGACGTCACCATCATGGAAGCGGGCTCGGTGGCCGATGCGGTCAAGCGAGTGGCCGCCATGCCCACGCCACCCGAAACGGTCTAGTCTGCAAAGATGGGCTGCGCGCGTAACATATTGACACGCGGTTAACAGTAGGCCACGCGTTACGCAACTTCCACGTGTGATGGTGTGAGCGGTATCGGTCCACGCCAGATCGCTCCGCGGGTCAGGTTGTTGCGAACGACCAGAACAGGCTTTGATCCATGACTGACGGACTCATCCTCATCGTCGACGACGATTCTTTGTTGTCCGAAGCCATCGCGACCGCTCTGGAGCTCCATGGCTTCAAAACGCGAGAGGCCGAAAACGGCCGAGCGGGCCTCGCGGCGATCGAGGCTCTCCTCCCGGCCATCGTCCTGCTTGACCTCCGCATGCCGGTTCTCGACGGTGAAGGCGTGCTCCGCGATCTCGCGGCGCGTGGGATCGACCTTCCGGTCGTGCTTATGAGCGCCGATGACGAGGCGGAATTGATTGCCAAAAAATACGGTGTGGCCGCTTACCTCAGGAAGCCGATCGCTATTCCGCGCCTGATGGCGGCCATCGCCGCCTGTGGTCCGACAACCGAGAAACAGCGCGCACGGCGAGGCCGCCGCGCGGCGTAGTACGAACGCCTAACGATCGGCGTCCTCTTTCCGATAGAAGCCGAGCTTGGTCATAGCGGGCCAATCGTCGACGGAGAACGTGATCGCGGGATCGTTCGACAGGTTCTCGTGGCTATGCCACACCCACGGCGGGACGGCAAAGAGGTCGCCCTTGTGCCACTCCAGGCGCTCACCGTCGATGATCGTCGCCCCTTCACCCTCGAAGACGTTGTAGTAGGTCGTGCTGTTGTGCCGGTGCGCAAGCGTCTTCTGGCGTGGGGCCAACATCTGAACGTGCCAGGCGATCGTCGGCAGGGTCGATCCCCCATCAACCGGACTAGCGAGCATGAGGTGCATCCCATCGTAGGGGTCGCCGCCAACCTCGGCGTTTTGAAGGGCGTCGAGCGCTGCTTGAGTCTCACTCCACCGATAGCGCATGGACGGAAGCGGAAACCCGGGCCCGCTCGTCGCGAGCTGACGCGCGTGGCCGCGAGTCTTGCGAGTGTATTCAGGGGGGCGGACGACCTCCTGGTACGGCGCATCATCCGGTAGCCGCTCGTTGATGAAGGCGCCGTTGTTGTAGCCATTGTCGAACGCATCGATCCAGATGGCCGGCTCGGTGCCTTCGTTGTAATGGTCGTGGAACGTCCAGGATGGCGTGATCACGACGTCGCCGCGCTCCATGGGATAGGCTTCGCCCTCACAGATAAAGACCGCCCCCGGGGATGCTTGCCAGACCAGCCGGGTTTCACTCCGCATGGTGCGGTGCGCCTGGGTATGCTCGCCAGGCATCAGGATCTGGTAGTCCATCCACATGTGCGAGTTGTAGCCTTCGACGCCGGCAATGGTGCGCATTGGCGCCATCGCACCAGGGCCCACGGTGACGATCTTGCCCGACTGCTGCAGGGCGGCGTTGATCCCTTCCCATTTCCAGTGGCGGGCAGTGTTACCCGTTCGCCTCGGTCCCTCGCGCCGCAGGCCTGCACCCACGAGGTGATACTCCGCGAGAAACGCGTTCAAATCGTCAATCGTGGTGCCAACGTCAACCATGTCCCGCCCTCCATTCGCTGCCGCGATTCAGACCGCCGCTTCCAGGTGGAAGAACTCGATCGCGTTCCCAGCCAGCATCGCGTGCTTCTCATCCTCAGGTACCCCGGCGAAGCTCTCCTCGATGACCCACCGGGAGTTCGGCCAGTCACCCTGCTGGTGGGGAAAGTCCGTGCCCCAGATGAGGTTTTCGATTCCAACCTGGTGCCTCAACTGCACGCCCACGGGATCGCGCAGAAAGCCCCAGACGGCATGGCGCCGAACGTATTCGCTGGGAGGTTTGGGCAGCGGTTTCAGACCGAAGGACCGCTCACCCCAGAACCGCGTGCGCGCATAGTTGTCGTCCGCCTGGAACAGGAAGTGCGGGATCCAGCCGGCCTGGGTCTCGGCGAAATAGATTCGCATGTCCGGGAAGCGCTCGAATGCGCCGGCAAACATGAGCTGGGCCATGTTGCGTCCCATCGACGTCGAAAAGCGTGTGACGTACCCGACGGGGTCGGCGCCGGATGTGTGGACCTCCCCGGCACCGGGCTGCTGCGTATACCGATAGGTCGGGCCGGCCCCGGCGCCGCCGAAGATCGAATGCGCGGTGATCGCAACGTTCAGGTCGCGCGTGGCCGCCCAGAATCGATCGTCCTCGGGCATCGGATACCCCTTGCCGTTGGGGAAGTTTCTGAGCATGATCCCCTTCAGACCTGCCCGGGCGCAGTACTCGAGCTCGAGAATCGCGTCGTCGACGTTCGTGTCAGGAATGAGGCCCATCCCAATCAGCCGATCCGGCGCGTAGGCACAATAGTCTTCGGCGAGAAACTCATTGAAAGCGTGAATGAGCGCCCTGTAGCCCGCGTCCTCCCGAATCCCGCGCCACATCGTCTGGTGGGTGTGATAGAGGATCTCGGCGTCGACGCCGTCCTGGTCCTGCTCCTGAACCCGCTGCTCTGGACCACCGGTGCCGGGGTTATCCGCATAGACTTCGCCCACCACGTTGCGCTGCTCGTACGGCTTGCCGCCCATGGCCAGCCCCAGGACGTAGGGATCCCGCCCCTCCATGAGGACGGCGTCGCCCCCGTTTGGCAGCGTGATGAGCCGCGGGGCGCGATCTCGCCACTCCCTGGGAACCCGGTGCGTCCACATCTGGGGGGGAATCTCCAGGTGACCGTCACCGGAGATCACTCGGTAGGGTACACCATATGAGCCTCCTTTCGGCGAACCGCCGCGCGACGATCCACATTCTTCGCGCCGAAAGGCGGGTCGTCCGCGCGACCATTCGCATGCGGCAGCATTCTCTGCAATCTCCGGGTACATGCACGAGACGAAGCGCCTTCCGGTGGCGATGCCGCGACTAGTCGCGAATATATCACGGCGTGAGTGGCAGCCGCCGGGGCCTCAGGATTGAAGACCCCACGCCCAGCAGGTCGGGCCACCATCCACCATGAATCGAGGGGGCGCGACCAACCCATCGGCGTTCCGGCGCCGGTCTGGGTGAGGCGCTGGTTCATCTCGGCAGGAGTCATCGCTGTAGCCACCGCCCATCGAACACCGGCGTTAGGGCCTGAGCTGGCGGGCGAATTCCCGCAGGTCGCCGGCGAGAGCCTCGGGCTCCTCCAGCGCCGCGAAGTGCCCGCCCGCTGGCATCGGCGTCCAGCGCACGATGTTGTACACGCGTTCGGCCATGCTCTTGGGCGAGCGTGTGATCTCGCGGGGAAATAACGCGTGCGCGGTCGGAACGTCGATGCGTCTGCCGCTCCCGATGAGCTCGCCCGGCGACCATTCTCCATGGCGGCGTGTGTAGTACGGCCAAAACGACGCGCCGATGCAGCCCGTCACCCAGTACAGCATGACGTTGGTCAGAAGCTCATCTTTGGTAAAGCGAGACTCGACCTGGCCGTGGCAGTCGCTCCACTCGCGAAACTTCTCCACAATCCACCCGGCAAGCCCGACGGGCGAGTCCGTAAGGGCGTAGGCCAACGTCTGCGGGCGGGTCCCCTGGATCCACTGGTACCCAATTCCGTCACGCTGAAACTCGTTCTGGGCTGCGAGATATTGCCGCTCTTCGTCCGTCGTGTCGGCCGGCGCGGGCCCGGTCGGCCGAACTGTCAACATCGTGAGATGGATGCCAGAGAGCAGGTTTGGATGAGCGTACGCGAGTCGCGTCGTGATGGACGCCCCCCAGTCACCTCCGGCGGCGACGAACCGGGGGTACTCCAGCACCTCGGACATGAGCTCGGCGAAGGTATCTGCCATCTCAGCGATGCCGAGCCGGGGCTGATTGGGCTGGAACGAGAAGGTATAGCCAGGCAGCGACGGTGCAACTACCGTGAAGGCATCGGCCGGATCGCCGCCGAATCGGCCGGGATCGGTCAGCAGCGGAATCAGCTTGTAGAACTCCCAGATCGAGCCCGGCCAGCCGTGCGAGAGGAGCAGCGGCCGTGGGTTAGGTCCAACACCGCGCTGGTGGATGAAGTGCAGGGGGATGCCGCTGATCGGGACGGTGAACTGCTCGAAACCGTTGAGCAGCGCTTCGTGCCGGCGCCAGTCGTATCCCTTCTGCCAGTAATCTGCCAGTTCCCTGAGGTAGGTGAGATCCGTCCCGAAGTCCCATTCGCCGCCGGGGATTTCGTCCGGCCAACGGGTGCGGGCCAATCGCTCCTTGAGATCAGTCAGCACGGGCTCAGGAACGTCGACTCGGTATGGACTCGGCTTCACTGCTTTCGCCTCTGTGCCTTCGAGTATGGATCGGCGCTTTTGCGGGCAGGCTGCTTGTGCGAAGTCGGCGCGCCTACCCTCGGAAGAACCTGGCCGCGTTCTCGCCGAGTATTTTCGCCTTGGTCCGATCGGAAAGCTCGTCGTGTTGCCGGAGTTTGGGAGACAATCGTGTTTGCGTCGGCCTCTTCGAGCGCCGTGGGCAAATGCGGCTCATGACCAGAAATCGGCGTCATCTCCCTCGTGGGTTGCGAGGTCGAGCGTGACCGAATCGTCACCTAGCGCCGGGGTTGCCTCCGCTCTGGCGTGGGCCAGCCATCGGCTGTGGGCTGCAATGAGGGGCAGCAATCGGACGTGCCCGGACGGATTGATCAATGTCTCTTGCACCTTGATTTCGCACAACTCGTCACGAAACGCTTCGGTGATGATTGGGTAGAGCGCCCCCAGGCTTCGATGAGAAACGACATATAGCGCGCTCGGGATGGTGAAGCTCCGCACAAGGCTGCCGGCGCCTCGAAAGACCGGCTGGAGCCATTCCCAGGTGTCATCCGCCGGTTTGATCCGAAACGATGCAGCACTGGTCCTATTCGACCTGGTAAGTCGCAGACGTGCCTCCAAGAAATGTGAATGGCTGACCGTAACGCGCTGATCGTCAAGCCGGATCCCCCGGGCGTAGCGCCGGAGCAGGCGCTCGATGTCTTCGGCCGAGCAATCGGGGAGCCCTTCCCAAAGCTCTCGATATTCCATTTGGAGCGATGCTAGGGTCTTTTTGCGCAGGCATAGTCCGTCCACGTTCAGCTTGGACCAGTTCGTCGCCACGGATTCGAGCCCTTGGGCAATCGCATCGAGGGCCCAGGTGCGAAGCTGCGCGACTATTGCCGGGTCCATCTCATCCTTTCTTCAAGAGCGAATCTTAGATCGCGACGCCACGATGGTTGACGTCAGGCGATCAGAACCGGTCGCACCCGTGGCCGTGGCACAGCGGTCATTGGTGTGCCGGCTTCCCGCTCTCCCGAAGCGCAGCGCCTGCAACCGCAGCATGCTCCCCCGAGGCGTCACCCGAAAGTTGGCGGTCATTGACCACGGGGCTCACCAGCCTGGTCGCGCTGACGAGCGCTTCGAGTCCATCGCGCAGCTTGAGGAGATCTGGGTCAGGCACGTATGCGACCCATTGCCGAAGATGCTCGACCCCGTCGTGGCGCAGCCGCTCCACCATCACGTTCCCTTGATCGGTCAATGTGACGATGGTCCGGCGTCGATCGTTGGGATCGTCATGTCGGGCGGCGAGGTCTAGCTGCACCAACCGCTCCACGAGATGGCTGGCGGCGGGGGCCCCGATGCCCAACGCATGACCGAGCGACGTCACCGTGAGCGGCCCGAGATCAGCGAGGATCGTGAGCCCTTTGAGTTGTGCCATCGTGACGTCAAGCTGCAACCATGCAGGTGCAGTGGCCGCATGGATGGCTCTAAGCATCTTTCGCTGAAGTTCCACGATCTGCGCGATTACAGGCTCCCGCGACTCGGTCGTATCTGATTCCGTCTTGCCCAATTGGTCACCCTCATTCGCGCTGACTTTAGGAAATTGATTCGACGATGTCAATTTTTTCGAGACTTGGCAATAAACTCTGTCGGAGGAATAGAATCACGCGGCGTGCCAGATACGAGAGGGAGGCGACCAGGGCCGGTCATTGATCGTATAGGTTCGTATGTCGTGAATCCATATCCCGTCGATGAAGGATGGAACGATGCGAGTCCTCGATGCTGATGGGCACATTTTTGAGCCTGAGGCGATGTTTGCCGATCTCGAGCCCGAGTTCTACCCCCGGAGGCCGGTGGCGTTGTCGTTGCCGCCGGATACGATTTCTGGCGACTCCAACTTGGTCTGGATGATCGAAGGGAAGATAGCGCCGCGCATCACCGGCCGCGGTGCCACGTTCCCCGGGAGCTTTCCGGGAAGCATTGCTGGGGAGACCCGCCGGGCCAATCTCGGCAATCAGACCCTCGAGGACGTCGAAGCTCGCCTCGCAGGCATGGCCGAGTTCGGCATCCAGGAGCAGGTGATCTATCCGACGCTGTTTCTGGAGTCCGTTGTCGACGACGTGCGACTCGAGGCAGCGCTCTATCGCGCCTACAACAACTATCTCAGCGCCGCGTGCGCCAGGTCACACGGCCGGCTGAAGTGGAACGCGTGCGTCCCGTGGCGAGACCCCGAGGCCGCGGTAGCCGAGGTCAAGCGGGCGAGCGACCTCGGTGCGGCTGGGATCTACACGATGGGCGTCATCTTTGACCGCCATCTCGATGATCCGCTCTTCTACCCAGTCTACGAGGCGGCGAGCGAGCTCGATCTGCCGGTCGCGGTCCATCTGGGGTGGGGATCCCCCGGAGCCACCCAACTCTTCGAGAAGAATACGTTCTTCTGTGGGGCCACCATCCCGGTTATCTGGGGCTTCGTCTTCGTGATGACCTCCGGGCTGCTGGGCCGATTCCCCAAGCTGCGAATGGGATTCATTGAATCCGGCGCGCAGTGGGTTCCGTACACCATCAATCAGATCCGCCGCCATTACGAGCCCCCCACGGTCATCCGGGGCGATCGGAGCGGCACGCCGAGAACCCGTGCGATCGATCGGAACTACTATCGGGACCCGGTCGATTGGTTCAAGGAAGGCAAGGCCTTTGTCACATTCGAGACCGATGAGGATTTGCCGCACCTCTTGCAGCATCTCGGCGAGGACGGCCTCATGATGTCCTCCGACTATCCGCACGGGGATCCGTCCGCGGACGAGATGTTCCTCGAAAAGATGACGCACCGCACGGATGTCCCTGCCCGACTCATGGAGAAGCTGGCTGGTGGGAATGCCGCTCGCTTCTATCGGGTCTAGGTGATGAATCACCATGCGTCGCGGCATCCGAGTCCAGTCATGCGGGCCCCGAGCTTTAGCCGCCACTTGGTCTGCGGCACGCTACTGTGCCTCCTTGCGGCCGCATGTTCTCCCGCCGCCACGCCACGCGGAACCGGAGGGGAGCAACCCGCGGCACCGACGACGAGCGCTGGCGTCCAGCGCACGCTCACGATGATCGCCCGCGGGGAGCCGCCCAGCCTCGCCGTGAAGCCCCTCCAGGCGGCTGGCGGGATCGGGAATATCAACCCCATCTTCAATGCGACGCTTGACGCCGCGGACGAGCGGGGTAAGATCTTCCCACTCTTGGCGGAATCGCTTCCAACCCTGGACACCGACACCTGGCGCATGTTCCCGGACGGCCGCATGGAAACCGTCCATCGACTCAGGGCGAACCTCACCTGGCACGATGGAACGCCGCTCACCGCCGAAGACTTCGTATTTGGCTGGCAGGTGTTCGCCACGCCCCAACTCGGCGTAGCGAACACGATCCCGATCAGCGCGATCGACGAGGTGGTCGGGCCGGATCCGCGCACCCTTGTCATCCGATGGCGCCAGCCGTTTCCGGATGCCAACGCGTTGGTGGAGAGCTACCAGGCGCTCCCGCGGCACATCCTCGAGGCTCCATTCCGGCAGGGCGATTGGGAGGCATTTACCAATCACCCGTTCTGGACCCACGAGTACGTGGGGCTGGGCCCATTCCGTTTGGTGCGCTGGGACCCGGGCGCGGCCATCGAGGCCGCGGCCTTTGACGCCTACGTCCTCGGCCGGCCCAAGATCGAGCGCATGCGGATCACATTCACGAGCGACTCCAACACGGCCGTCGCCAGCCTCCTCAGCGGCGAGGCCCACATCGCGATCGACTTCGTCCTCATGTTCGAACAGGGCGCGATTCTGGAGCGCGAGTGGGCGGCTCGAAGTGAGCTGGAGCGTGGATCCGTCCTGCTAAGCCCGATTCTCTACCGGAACAGCGTCGTCCAGCTCCGACCTGAGATGGCCGCGTCACCGGGCATGCTGGACGTGCGGTTTCGGCGGGCCCTCGCCCATGCCCTGGACCGGCAGAGCATCAACGAGGCGCTTATCGGAGGGAAGGCCGTGTTGACGAGCGGGCTGCTCTCCCCCCTGGTGGACTACTATTCCGAGATCGAGCCGTCCCTCGTGAAGTATCCGTACGACCCTCAGCGGGCAGCCCAGCTCCTGGCCGAGGTCGGACTCCCCCGGGGCAGCGATGGGTTCTACGTCAACCAAAACGGCGAGCCCATCCGATTTGACATCCGCGTGATCGCCAACCCCACGCAGGAGGCGGAGAACGCGATCATGGTGGAGGGGTATCGGCGCATTGGCATCAATGCATCGGGGGTGGTCATGCCCGTGTCGCTGCTGCGCGACGGTCAGGCGGTGGCGACGTTTTCCGGGCTGCACACGACCGGCGCGAGCGGGGGGGAGCGCGATATGGGCCGATACAGCAGCGCCCAGATTCGGCGCCCCGAAACGCGCTGGCAAGGCAATAACAGCGGGGGGTGGTCCAACCTCGAGTTCGATCGTCTCTGGGACGCCTACAACACCACGGTTCCGCGTCCCGAGCGCACTCGGCAATTGGCGCAGATGGAGCGCATTTTCAGCGAAGAGCTGCCCGCCATCCCGCACTACTACACGCCGATCGTGATGGCCCACGTTGGCGCGCTCGCCGGCCCGGTCGCACGCACCACTCGCGACGCGGTTGAGGTCGTGCAGCTCCACAAGTGGGAGTGGCGCCGGTAACCCCACGCCTTGGGTGTAACCCCGCTCAATGAGAAGGAGGTGTTGTGAATGAGTGCCCAGACGCGCGAGGGCTCCAAGATCATTCAACGCGTAGCGATCGTGGGCGCGGGGGAGATGGGCTCCAATATCGCCACGGTGTGCGCCCTCGCACAGTACCCGGTCGCGGTATCGGACGTTTCACGCGAGATTCTCGACCGCAGCCTACAGCGCGTGCGACGCAATCTGAACGTCTTGGCGGAAGCAGAGGAGATCACGAAGGCCGAGGCCGACGCCGCGATGGCCAGGGTTCGACCGGCCGCGGATGTCCGTGACGCGGTCGCCGACGCCGATCTGATTTTTGAGGCGGTGCCCGAGAAGCTCGAGCTGAAACAGGAGGTGTTCCTCACCGTCGAGGCCTATGCCGGTGGCGACGCGATCCTCGCGACGAACGCATCGGGGATTCCCACGACCGAGATCGCCGCTCGGTGTCGCCAGCCGGAGCGCGTGGTCGGCATTCACTTCTTCCAACCCCCGTTCGTGCTCCGCACCGTTGAGGCCATCCGGGGCGAGCGGACTTCAGCCGAGACGTTCGACACGGCCGTGCGCTTCATCGAATCGCTGGGATCGATCCCGATTCGGGTGCAAAAGGACCGCCACTCGTTTGTGATCAACGCGCTGCAGCAGGCGCTCCGGAAGGAAGCTGCCGCGCTGCTCGAGGCTGGCGTTGCGAGTAAGGAGGATATCGACCAGGCCGCGATCCACTGCCTGGGCCCGAAATACGCCACGTACGGCATGCTCAGATCCGGTGATCTCACCAGTCCGATGTCCCCGCTGCGCCGCGGTGAGGTAACCGGTGCCAGCTTATCCTACGATTATTCGAAGTACGGGGTGGAGGAGGCGTTCCGTCGACGCGATCTGGCGCTGATTGAATTGGTCAAAGCCGCGGCCCGGATCAGGGCAACGTATCCGCTCGACTAACCAGGAGGCACGGCCGTGGGTAGGTCGGCCCGCCCGTATGGCGGGCGCCTTGGATGCCCCGCGATCAAGTTGGAGAGGAGCCAGGATGTCCGCTCGATACCTCGACGCCGATGGGCACATCATGGAGAACATGGATCAGATCGGAGCGTTTCTCGAGCCGCGGTACCAGGACGGTCGGGCACCCAGTCTTCCCAGCCTGGACCGATTTCATATCCCGACGAGCACCCGTGGTCCCCGGCGCGAGGGGACGTTCGATCGCACCGTGGACGCAGAGCGCTGGTTGGAGTTCCTTGATCGGACGAACTTGGAATTCAGCGTGCTCTATCCGACGACTGGGCTCGCGTACGGCCAGGTGGTCTATCCGGATTGGGCGATCGCGTATGCCCACGCCTACAACTCCTGGCTGTACGAGCACTACGTGAAGGTCAGTCCGCGCCTGAAGGGCGTGGCGCTGATCCCAATGCAGGACGTGCCAGCGGCGGTGCAAGAGCTCCGCCGCGCGGTGACGGAGTTGGGGATGGTGGCTGCGATGGTCCCCTCGAACGGGCTTGCGCGCCACATCAGCCACAAGGAGTATTGGCCGATCTACGAAGAAGCCGAAAAACTCGACGTCGCTCTGGCGGTTCATGGCGGCGCCTACGGGCAGCTCGGGTTCGATTCATTCACGGTATTCCCGGCAACACGTGCCCTGGGCATGCCGTTCCCGCTCGCCATTGCCGCGACGGGTTTGATCGTCGACGGCGTGCTGGACGCGTATCCGAAACTGCGTCTCGGGTTCCTGGAGGGCGGGACGGATTGGATCCCGCTCGTGATCGACCGGCTCGAGCGCGAACAAGAATACAGCGATCTGCCCCTCGGTTCGGCGCCGGAGGACTATTTCCGGTCCGGTCGCATCTTCGTCGGCTGTGAGGGGAATGAACGCGGCCTGGCCTATGCGGTCCAGCGGGTCGGCCCCGAGCCGTTCATGTTCTGCTCGGATTTTCCGCACGAGATCAACATGGATAGCTGCATGGAAGAGATCGACGAGATCCTGGAGCGAACGGACCTCGACGAAGCGGCTAAGACCGCGATCCTGAGCAACAACGCCCGGGCCTTCTACAAGCTGTAATCACCACGTGCGATCAGTCGCGCCACTGCCATTCCCAGATGTTGAAGCTCTCGGCGGGGTCCGGCACCTGGCGGGCCTTTGGGCCTTGCAGGCTCGCGCTGTGGATGGTGAACTGGGGCGTGAAAAAGTGCGGAATCGTCGGGAGATCTGACGTGAATATGCGTTGGGATTCGGCCAGATACCCGACACGCTCGTTTGCGTCGAGCGTGCTGTTAAAGGCCTCCACCAGGCCATCGTATTCCGGGTTGATCCACCCCCCGCGGTTATTGCCCAACCACCTGTTGGAGGGGGCAGCGATGACCGTGCTCTTGTACGCGTCGAGCCCCGCGACATTGCCGCCCCCGCTGCCCGTCTCCAGGCCGGGAAACGTGGCGCGAACCGCCAGATCCTGGAGGCTTGCAGCCGGCAGAACATACGAGGTCGCGTCAATGCCGGCCTGATGAAGCGTGTTGACGATGATCGCGTTCTCGCCCTCCTGGGTCGGGTTGGCCAGCGCCCGAAATTCCGGTCGGAAAGGCTGGCCGGACGGCGCGAGGTACATGCCGTCTCGCCCCCGGACGTGGCCGGCGTCCTCCAGAAGTTGCTGCGTCAGCCGCACGTCAAACGGATACTTGGTGATGACCCGCTCGACCGCTGGATAGTACGAGGCCCCCGGTGGCAATTGGGAATGGATGATCGTCGCTTGGCCGTTTAGCAGCCCCTCGTTGATCGTCTCCTTGTCGATCGCGTGAGCCAGGGCCCGCCGGACCCGGACTTCGAGCGTTGAGGGCATGCTCGCGTACTCGGGCCGAAGCTGAACCCGGGTCGCCCAGAACAGCACCGGGCTGGATACGATAACGCCCCCAGTGCGCGGCACCCACTCCTGCTTCAACGTCGCCAGGTGCTCGTCGCGAATCGCGAAATCGACCGACATGTCGATCTCATCCGCAAGGAGGTTGGCTACAACGGTGTTTGGGTCGAGGATGAAGCGAAGTCTGATGCGCTCGAGGCCGGGACGTCCAAGCGCATGGCCCGAAAAAGCCGTCGCCTCGAGAAAAGACCCCAGCTCCCAGCGGGTAAGGCTGAACGGACCGGCGCCGATCCATTCGGTCGTCCAGAACGGAAGGCTCGCAAACCCGTCCGCGTCGCCGCGGTCGAACGGAGTCTGGAGGATGTGCTGGGGCAAAGGCTGGAACCCTTGCTTCAAAGCGCCCGCATCCGGATACAGACGGCGCCATTTGATCAGCAGCGTGCGATCGTTGCGGGCCTCAACCGCTTCAATCGCCGAGAGCGGCAGGGACGCCGAGAGCCCAAACTCCGGGGTGGTGTAGACGCCCCAGGCGAACACAAAATCTCTCGCGGTCAACGGCTGCCCGTCATGCCACGTCAACCCCGGCCGGAGCTGATAGCTCGTCTCCATCCCGCCCTGCGGCAGAATCCGCCAGCTATCGGCATCCAGTCGTGGCAGAGCTTCCGCGAGGTATGGCCGTGGGTCGCCGCGCTCGTCCAGGTAGTCGAGGGTTGCATTGAACATCGGCACCGAGATGCCGGGGGATGTGACGGGACGCAAGGGGCGTGCTGCGAGGCTGGGCGGCTCGTAGCGCGAAGCGACAACGAGGGTGCGGGCGGTCTTGGGGGGCCGCGGCTGCGCCGCCTCTCCAGCTTGCGGGGATGGTCGTCCGGGCGCGCAGCTCGTCGCCAACAATACTGCCAGCAGCGCAAATGTCTTCCACATCGGAGATCTCATCCCGCCGATGATCAGGACTGGCCGTAGAAACGCACGGCGTTGCCATGGAGGATCGCCTCCTTGTCCGCCTCCGTGAGCTCGTCGCGCTCGCGGATCTCGCCGATCTCTTCCTTGCAATAGGCGTTGTTGACCTCATGCGGGAAGTCGGAGGAATAGACGACGGAGCCCGAGCCGGCGACCTTCACAACGTTCGGAAGCGTCGCCTCGCCGCCCTCGCAGCCCACGAAGATTCGACCCGCGTCGATGTGCGCCCGGATGTAATCGCTC
>ORMF012224675.1_pt1 | contig 44161 bp, 44 predicted proteins | sample 1779871 | NCBI WGS metagenome assembly ORMF01 (sample SAMEA104232316, study PRJEB22302) | groundwater metagenome | biome: forest; feature: aquifer; material: groundwater | place: USA | collected 2011-08-07 | depth 5.4 m
GTTCATGGAGGCGTGCTTCCGGGAGGGCGCGGAGGGCATCTTCTACTCCATCCAGGCCGCGAGCCACGCGTTTCACACGGAAGAAGAGTACGCGCGCTTCGGCGAGCCCTACGACCGCCGCATCCTCGAGGCCGTGCGCGAACACTCGCGCCTCACGGTGCTCCACTGCCACGGCGAGCGGCTGATGTTCGACCGCTTGGCAGCGCTTCCGGCCGACGTGTGGAACTGGGACGACCGCCGCGCGGGCCCCTCGCTCGCCGAGGGCAAGGCCCTGGTGCCGGGCGCGGTCCAGGGCGGGCTCAACCAGTGGAGTACGCTCAAGGACGGGACCGGCGCGGCCGCCAAGGCCGAGGCGCAGGACGCGCTGGCGCAGACGGACAGCACAGGGCTCATCCTCGGCGCGGGCTGCGTCCTTCTGACCGAGCACTCGGACGCCGCCATGATCGAGCTCGTGCAGTCCCTCGGGGGCACCGTCAAGCTCATGGGGATCAAGCCTCAATAAGATGCCTTGGCGCCATGCCGTCTCGGGACTTCTGCTGGCGGCGGTCCTCGGGGCCCCGCCGGCTTCGGGTCGGACCTCCGCCGAAACGGACGAGGTCGTCATCCTCTCGACCTACCGCTCGTACAAGGGCGCCAACAACCGGCCGCGCCTCAGGCGCCACGCCGGCGTGGACTTCGGCGGCCGGCCGGGCGCGCCGGTCTTAGCATCCGCCGACGGTGTCGTGAGCCGCATCATCGAGTGGCCCCCGGGCTGCGGGCACGGCGTGGTGATCGCGCACCCGGGCTTCAGGCGCTGGACGGCCTACTGCCATATGCAGCGCGTCACCGTGCGGGAGGGCCAAAGGGTGAGCCGCGGCGAGCAGATCGGCCGGGTCGGCATGAGCGGCAGCGCGGCGAACATCCCGCACGTGCACATGGAGCTCTGCACGTCCGCCTGCGTCTCTCACGCCGACGGCAACCTCTCCGGCACCGCGGACCCGCTTGCGATCGCCGACGGCTGCTTCGCTCCCAACAAGGCCTATCCTCGCGACCGCCTCGTCCTCACCTTTCCGGTCACGTGCCGCTCCTGGATGCGCGGGAGGTGAGGGCTCGTCTGCGAGCTCGCGAGCGACCGTCACTGGGTCGCCTGGGGCCACCTGCCAAAGGGGATACGGAATGGACCACCGCCATGAGAGGCGCGATCGCGAAGAAGAGCACGGCGGGGGAATCTATTTGGCGACGTTGAAGCGGAAGTGGCAGATCTCGCCGTCCTGGACGACGTAGTCCTTGCCCTCGAGACGGAACTGCCCCTTCTCGCGCACCGCAACCATGGAGCCCTCGGCGGCGACCAGCTCGCCGTAGCCCACGACCTCGGCGCGGATGAAGCCGCGCGCGATGTCCGAGTGGATGGCGCCGGCCGCATCCTGGGCGCGTGTGCCGCGCGGGACAGACCAGGCGCGCACCTCGTCCTCACCCACGGTGAAGAAGGAGATCAGTCCCAGGAGCGCATAGCAGTCGCGAAGCACGCGCCGGATGGCCGGCTCGCTGAGCGCGAGGTCCGCCAGGAAGGCCGCCTGCTCCTCCCCCGCCAGTTGCGCCACTTCGGCCTCGATGACGGCCGAGACCCAGCCGATGGCCGTGCCCGGGCGCCCGGCGATCTCTCCGAGCCCGAAGCTCTCGACGAGAGTCTTGCCGCGGTCGATCTCCTTCTCCGAGAGGTTCAGGCAGTGCAGGATCGGCTTCTCCGAGAGGAAGGTGAAACCACGGATCGCGCGAGCGTCGTCGGCCGAGAGCCCGGCCGCGCGGATCGGCGTCTCCGACTCGATCGCGGGCTTGAGACGTAGCAGGATCGCCTGCTCCTTGACGTCGGCGTCCGTCCGCTTCTTCTTGATGGAGGCCTCGAGGCGCTCCAGCCGGCGCTCTACCACCTCGAGGTCGGCCAGGATCAGCTCGGTTTCGAGATCCGCGATGTCGCCCTTGGGGTTGGGCGCTGTGCCGGCGGCATCGGAAAAGGCCCGCACCACATGCAGGAGCGCGTCCGCGTTCCTGAACTCCTTGGCGTCCAGCCCCTCGCGCTCTCCCTTGCTAATCCCGGCGAGGTCTACCACTTCAAACGACGCGAAGGTCGTCTTCTTCGGCTTGAAGAGCGCGGTCAGCGTGTCCACACGCGGGTCGGGCACGCGCGCGACGCCCCCGTGCATCTCCGCGCGCGAGCCGCCGTAGGACGAGGTCGCCACCGACGCGCCGGTCAGCAGGTTGAACAGCGAGGTCTTTCCGCTCTTTGGAAGCCCGACGAGACCGATTTTCATGCAGGCTCATGCTACCATAGCCCGCCTCGTGCTCGAGCATCGCTCCCTCGACCCCAAAGGCGCCGCGCTGGCGCTGCTGCTCGCCGCCCTCTGGGGCGCCAATCCCGTCGCGATCAAGCTCGGTCTCTCCGACGTGGCGCCGCTCCAGATGGCGCTCCTGCGCTTCGTCGTCAGCGCCGTGGCGATCTCCGCTTACGCCCTGGCGAGCGGCCGTCCCGACGTGCTCGTGATCCGCCCGGGCGAGGCCAAGCCGATATGGTCGCTCGGCCTCCTCTTCGTGGTCCAGATCGCGCTCATGAACGAGGGCCTCGAGCGCACCACGGCGGCCCACGGCGTGCTCGTGCTGAATTCCTACGCCGTCCACACCGTGGTCTTCGCCCACTTCATGATTCCCGGCGACCGACTGACCCCGCGCAAGCTCGCCGGCGTCCTCGTGGCCTACAGCGGGGTCGTCATCCTTTTCGCCCGCAGCTTCACGACGTCGAGCACCACGCTCCTGGGCGACCTCATCGTCGCGGTCTCGGCCCTGTTGCTGGGCGAGCGCATCGTCTACATCGCGAAAACCGTGCGCCGGGTGGATCCGGCGCGCCTCATGCTCTACCAGTCAGTCATTGGCAGCGTGGGCTTCTTCCTGATGAGCCTCGTCGCGGAGTCCGGACGGCCCACCCGCTGGACCTCCACGCTCATCCTGTCGATCCTCTTCCAGGGCGTCATCATCGGCGGCTTCAACTTCGTCATGAACGCGCGGCTCTTGCAGATCTACCGGCCGAGCGCGCTCGCCACCGTGGCCCTGACGACGCCGATCTGGGGCGTGCTGGTCGCCGCCGCGATCGGGGGTGAGAGGCTGGCGCCGGAGCTCGTCCTCTCCACGCTCCTCGTGGTGGTCGGCATAGCGCTGACCATGCGCCGGTGAGATATCATCAGCCAATGCGCAGCACCGTGGGGCCAATGCGCCGAATCGTGGAACTCGTGCGCCGCGCCCCGGCCTTGGTACTCCTCGCCCTGGCCGCCAGCCTTGCGGCGGCGCCGGCGCTCCGCGCCCAGCAGCCGAGCCCGGCTCAGGTCGCGCTCGATGCCGTCGCCGCCCCGCTGTACCAGCAGCTCGCGGCGCTCAAGGGCATCGCCTCCCCCGGCCCGCCGCCACCGGTCCTGCTCGGCTCGCGGGCGGAGAACCGGCGCTTCATCGAGCTGGAGATGGCCCGCCGCTACTCCCCGGCCGTCCTCGAGGCCGAGCGCAAGAGCATGGTCGCCTGGGGAGTGATCCCACCCGACTACGACCTCCGCCGTCTGTTTCTGGATCTCCTCGCGGAGCAGGTCTCCGCCTACTACGACCCGCGCGGCAAGGTCATGGTCGTCGGCGACTGGCTCCCGCCCGAGCAGCAGCGTGCGGCGCTCATGCACGAGCTGGTCCACGCGCTCCAGGACCGCGAGCTGCCCCTCGACCACTTCATCGCCCCCGACCCCGGCCACGGCGACCGGCTGCTCGCCCGCCAGGCGCTCATCGAAGGCGAGGCCGTGGCGCTCAGCTTCGACCTGATGCTGAAGCCCCGGGGTATGGACATCGGCAGGCTGTCCGATCTCTCCATGGCGCAGGGCCTGATCGTCTCGAGCGCCGGCGGGCCCGTCGTCAGCAAGGCGCCCAAGTTCCTGCGCGACCTCCTGCTCTTCCCCTACGTCGAGGGGCTCGGCTTCGTCTATCAGTTCCGGAAGCGCCGTCCGTGGTCGGACATGAGCGCCGTCTACCGCGATCCGCCGCGCTCGACGACCCAGATCCTCCACCCGGAGAAATACCTCGACACACGCGAGCACCCGATCCCCGTCGTGATCCCGGACCTCTCGCACCTCCTGCCCGCCGGCTTCCTCGTGTCGGACGACGATCTCGGCGAATTCGCCCTCGGCGCGGTGCTTGCGCTCCACCTGGGCGAGGCCGATGGGCGGCGCGCGGCGGTCGGCTGGCGCGGCGACCGCTACCGCATTTGGGAGGACAACGGGGGACGCTTCGTGATCGCGTACCGCGTGGTCGCGGCGGACGCCCAGATCGCGGCGACGCTCGCAGCCAATCTCCAGGCCTCGGTGGAGAAGCGCCATCCCGAGCTTGCCGGCAAGGCCGCGGTCCGGGGGGGCGGGCTCGTGACCTGGGTTGACGGTGGACGGGTCTTCGCGGTGGAAAGCCGGGGAACGAGCGTCGTCCTGCTGGAGCGGCTACCGGCGCAGGTTTTCGAGCGCGCGCGAGACGCCGTCTGGCGCGAGCAGCCCGTGGGCGCGTCGCGGTAGAATAGGCGCATGCCGAGCCGGCCCGGGAAACAGCTCGAGGTCGTTCCGAACCCGCATCCCGACCGCGACTATGAGGTCGCGCTCGAGATCCCCGAGTTCACCTGCCTGTGCCCCAAGACGGGCCAGCCCGACTTCGCCACCATCAGGATCAGGTACGTCCCCGACCGGCACCTCGTCGAGCTCAAGAGCATCAAGCTCTACATCTGGTCGTACCGGGACGAGGGAGCCTTCCACGAGGACGTGACCAACCGGATCCTGAACGACTTCGTGGCGGCGGCCGGACCTCGCTGGATCGAAGTGGTCGGCGACTTCTCCGTGCGCGGCGGCATCAAGACCGTCGTGCGCGCCGCCCACGGCAAGCGCCCCGAGATCTGAGCGGGCTCGGGGCTCCCCGTGAGCACCGTGACCCAGTGAGCACCGTCCCCCAGTGAGCACTGTTCCTATGAAGACCATTCGCCGCCCGTTCCTGACGGCGCGGTGGTCGAACCTCGCGATCCTGACGTACGAGGTGCCGCCGGCGCTGCTCGACCCTCACTTGCCTGCGGGGCTGGAGCTGGACAAGCGCGGAGGGTCGGCGTTCGCGAGCCTGGTCGCCTTCGATTTCCAGGACACTCGAGTGTGGGGCGTCGCGTGGCCCGGCCTGCGCAGGTTCCCCGAGATCAACCTGCGCTTCTACGTCAGGCAGGGCAATCGCCGCGGCGTCGTCTTCATTCGCGAGTTCGTGTCTCAGCCCCTTGTCTCATGGCTTGCGCGCGCGATCTACAACGAGCCCTACCTGGTCGCGCCGATCGAGAGCGGCGTCGCGGAAGAGGCATCGGCGATTGTGACGATTCGCAGCCTGCGCTGGCGCGGGCGCTCCCACGCCATCGAGGTCACCGGGCACAAGCCCGCTGCCCGGCCTCGGGACGACAGCGAGGAGCACTTCTTCAAAGAGCACCAGTGGGGCTTCGGGCGCGACAGGCGGGGCCGGACCCTGGTCTACGAGGTCAGGCATCCGCTTTGGGACGTCTACCCGGTACGCTCGTGGAGCCTCGACCTCGACTGGGCCCAGGTTTACGGTCCCGCGTGGGGCTTCCTCTCAGCCGAAAAACCGGCGTCCGTCATGCTGGCGGCGGGCTCGCCCGTATCCGTCTACCCGCGGGCACGGCTCTAGGTCGCCAGTGACAGCAGCACGACCCCGGCGAGCATGACGGCCGCGCCGGGTGCGATCTCGCTGACCTTCTGACGCTCACCGAACACGAGCACGCCGACCGCCAAAGCGAAGAGGATCTCGACCTGCTTGACCGCCTCGACGTAGGACGACAGCGTCATCAGGTACGCGTGTCCCTGGCTGACCGTGGTCAGAGCCGCGAGGAGGCCGAAGGACACGAAGGCCATCCAGTGGCGCGGCACCGCGACGAAATACCTCCTCGAGGTCACGAGGACGATTGGGGTGACGAGGAGGCTCGCCGCGAGGTAGCCGCCCAGCGTGCCCATGTAGGGGTCCGAGAGCTGCATCGCCCACTTGATGGTGACGACTGACGGCGCGTAGAAGAGCGCGGCCAGGAGCGTGTACCGCAGCCCCCGGTCGGTGAAGAGCACGGCCAGCGGAGCCCACCAGGAGATGTGAGCCCGCTGGACGTTCAGGAGATAGACGCCGCTCATGCTGATCAGGATGCCCGCGATGCCGAGGAGACTCGGCTTCTCCTTGAGCGTCACATAGCCCAGGACCACCAGGACCAGGAGGCTCACCTTCCACAGGGCCGTCACCATGGAGATGGGGGAGAGCTTGAGCGCCTTCGACAGCGCCATCGTCGAAATGATCTGGCACACCGCGAAGAGGAGGCAGGCCCAGACGAAGCCGGGCTTGATCACAGGGGGCCCATGCCAGAGGACGAAAAGCGCGGCGAAGGGCAGGAGGAAGGTGAAGCGCCCCCACACCGCCATGTACTCGTCCAGCTCGTGGCCCAGGCGCTTCATCACCGTGTTCCGCAGCACCTGGCAGAGCGCGGCGGTGAGTGCCAGGGCGACCCACATGCGGCCGAGTCTACACGAGCACCCCCGGATACTTGGCGGGATTGATCGGGAAGCCCGGAAAGAGCGACGGCGTCGCCGTCACGCCGAGGTGCCGCACGGCCACCTCGGCGAAGAGATCGCGGAAGTCCGTGGTCACGGCGAGGTCCCGCCCCTCGTAGAGCTGCTCGCGCGCGAGCCCCGGCCACCTGCCCGCCATCCGGCCGCCCTTGACCGGGCCGCCGAGCACGAGCATGGCCGTCGCGTGACCGTGGTCGGTGCCGCGATTGCCGTTCTCGCGCACGGTGCGGCCGAACTCCGACATCGTCAGGATGACGACGTCGGCCATGCGATCGCCGAGGTCGCGATAGAGCGCCGCCAGGCTCTGGGAGAACTCGGTGAGTCTCAGCGCCAGCTGCCCCTTCTCGTTGCCCTGGTAGGCGTGCGTGTCCCAGCCGCCCATGTCGGCGAAGGCAACCTCGAGCCCGACGTCGGCCTTGATGAGCTGGGCGATCTGCTTGAGGCTCTCGCCGAGCTTGCCGCGCGGGTACAGGGCGCCGTTCTCGGGGGCGAAGCGCTGGGGGTTGGCGCTCTTGAGCATCTTGACCGCGTCGAAGGTCTCGCGCCCAGTCCCGTGCAGGATGTCCTTGACGCCCTGTTCGTAGAGCGACTCGAAGCCCCGGCGCGCATCCACGGTGCCGGCGCCCATACGCCCCATGTCCTGCTTCACGTCGAAGTCGGCGACCGTGCCCATGGCGACGGCGCCCACCTCTCCCCGGAGCGCCCGCGGCAGCTGGGAGCCCATCGCGACAGCGCGGAAGGGCGAGGCGGGCGTGGCGCGCACGGCCTGGAGCCCGCGCGCGAGCCAGCCGTCCTGGGTGCTCTTCACTCCCGGCGTGCCCGTTTCCATGTAGTCCTGGGCGTCGAAGTGTGAGCGCGTCGTGTCGGGAGAGCCGCAGGCGTGCACGATGGCGAGATGCCTGTCGTCCCAGACGGGCTTGAGCGGCGCCATCGCCGGGTGCAGGCCGAAGAAGCCGTCGAGGTCCACGGTCGACTCGTCGCTGCCCGCCGCCGGCCTGGCGACGGCGATGCTGCCGCGCGAAGAGTAGTAGCTGGGATCGCCATGCGGCACCACCATGCTGAGCCCGTCGACCGCGCCCCGCTGGAAGACCGCGATCAGGATCTTCGGCCGCGCGCCCGTGCCCTGGGCGTAGGCGGTGCGCACCAGGAAGCGTGGGACCGAGCCCATGCCGAGGAGCGCCAGCGCGCCTGCCTTCATGAACGAGCGGCGAGTGCAGGCGCAGTTCATCGTCCCTACCTCCTCTGGAACTCCGGCGAGCCCAGGACGAGGGCCGCCAGCTTCTCGACGTCGGTGTCCGCCGGCCCGCGGTCGTCCCTGGTGGCGCGCGTGATCTCGGGGTCGTCGAGCTGGGCGGCGAGCACGCTCCGCGTCTGGGACGTCGCCTGCCCCTGGAGGACCGAGCGCAGGAGCGCGTCCAGCACCTGCTCGGGCTTACGCCGGTCCGCCGAGCCGACGGCGCGTGAGAGGTCCACGCGCACCCCCGGCACGCGGTTGGCCGTCAGGCCCAGGGCGAAGTTCATGCGGTTCAGCAGCGCGCCCGCATTGACCCAGGCCTCCGCCACGTCGGGATAGCCCGTAGGCGGCTGCTGCTGGTAGAGCGGCTCGCCGAGCTTGTTCACCTGCTGGGCCAGCGCCAGACCCCCACCCAGCTGCTGGGGTCCCGTCGTGCCGGGCGCCTGAATGTCGCCGTCGAGCGCCCGCACCGAGCTCGCCACGACCTCGAGAGGCGTCTTCATCTTGGCGCGGTAGGCTTCAACCGAGAAGAACTCCGACGAGGTGATGATCGTGACGACGACCATCCGGATGTCGCCGTCGGTGTCGCGGAAGGTCTTGGCCGCGCGCTCCACCAGGGCCGGCGGCGGCTCGTCGCTCACGAAGCGGCGCGCGAGCTTGGTGGCGACGAACGTCGCCGTCGAAGGGTGACGCGACAGGATGTCGATGACCTTGACGCCGTCCTGCTCACCGCCGTTTGCCGGCAGCACGTGGCCGAGGACCCGCTTGGCGCCGTTGTCGTGGGCCACCGGCAGGAACCGAAAGGTGCCGTGTTCGCGCGGCCTGTCGATGGTCCATCCGGTGAACGCCCGGGCCACCTCGATCACATCCTCCTGCGTGTACCCGCCGTCCACGCCGAGCGTGTGCAGCTCCATGATCTCCCGCGCGTAGTTCTCGTTGAGCCCCAATTTCCGGCCCTTGGCCGGCCCGGCGACCGGCACGAAGTCGGCCTTGGTGGACATCCAGTTGTCGAGGTAGAAGAGCATCGCTGGGTGACGCGCCGTCGCGAGCAGGAGGTCACGGTACCTGCCGAGCGCGTGCGGCCGGATCGCCGTGCGCTCGTAGTCGGCGACCATCCACTTCACCGCGCCCTTGCGGGCGTCCACGTTGAAGTGGTTGAACCAGAAGTCCGTCATGACCTCTTCGAGCTGGCGCTCGGAGAGCACGGCGCGGGTGAGCTTGGCGGCCTGGAGCTCGGCGGCGATCCGGAACGGCCGCTTCTCGGGCGGCGCCATGGCCCGCATCTCCTCCTGGCTCATCTGCCCGGACCGGAGCTTGGCGAGGACCTTCTGATCGGGCTCGGGATAGGCGCGCACCAGGTCGGGTACCGGCATCGTGAGGGTCGGGAAGGCGAGAAGCGCCGCCTCCACGCGGTCATCGGGGATCCATCCCGGCTCGAGCTGGCGCTCGATCCACCGCCCGAGCCCCATCTGGCGCACGCGCTCCACGTCACCAGGGCGCGGGCCATAGCCCAGGCGGTTCAGCGCGTGCGTGATCTGCTGGTCCTCGGACAGCGGGCTCCTCGGCAGCGTGACGCGGACGGCGGGGGGCGCCTCGGGAGCGGCGGCGGGGACGGAGGGCGCCGGACCCGGCCTGGAGAGCGGAGCGTTCGAGCAGGCCGCCCCAGCCAGGACGGCGACGGTGATCAGGGCCAAGCCGACGGCGCGTGCTCTCATCGGGTACCTCGTGTCCCCTACGACGCCGTGGTGTATCTCTTTGTTTACAAGGTTCCCGGCCTGAGCTTCTTCTACCGGGCTAGCGCCGCCCGGGACTGAGAACGGGTATTACCTACGCTCTTTGGGGAGGAAGGACTCGCGTGATCTCCGTTCGGATCGCACTTAGCTCCGTCGCATCAAGACCCTGTACGATTGTTGTAGAAAAGCGTTTCCCTTGGTATCTGGCATTTTCGCTGTAGTCTTTCAGGCGCGAGTACTCCTTGAACAGTTTCCGTGTTTGTTCATCCTGTCGTATTAGTCTTAGCCTCCCACCATGACTCCCGGGGTCTTGGCACCCGACCATCGCAAGGTACGCACCAATATAGTGAAGAGCCGCGTAAAACAACGCTGTCACAGCCCAGTCGCTGTCTTCGTTCAGGTCGACCTTGGCGAAGAACCGCTCATTGTGCTTCGCTTGCGCTACATGTTCGATCATATTGGGCACGGGTCAGGCCCGGGAAAATAGGTCGATAGTGCCCAACGGAATCACTGAACGACAGTCTCTGCCGCCGCGAAAGATTATCGAGAAATCCAAGAGGACGTCAGGCAGAGCGTCCAGAAGACCCAACTGCAGGTCGTAGACTTCGTTTTCTGCCTCAATATTGATGTCATCGAGGACGATCCACAATCTCGTGGCATCTTCATCAATCCTCAAAAGCACCCGTTCGACTTGTGGGATGCGACCTAGGCGATCCGCGAATGATTTGATCGATACTTGAGTCGTGTCAGAGGCATCGACCGCATTGGAAATCGATGGCGTCAAGACCGTACCAATCGAGAGGTCGATTCCACTCGACATTTCTGACGGAACATTGAGCAGAAACATGTCTCTATTTACGTCCAGAGCAATCATCGACGCGGCTGCGATCATAGCGGCGCGGTGCGTCCTACCAGACCCCAAAGACGTCATGCTGTGTCGTGATGGACCGCCCACACCTGACATTTGTGGGACGATGGTCCCGCTCATGATTGCATCTGGCAGCGTCATCACTTCACTCATACGGGTCTTTAGGCCTTCCGGTTCTTTTCCGCCGTCGGAAATGCATTGTCCAGAAAGTTCTTCAGGAATTTTGCGGTGGTAAACGTCAGAACGATCCGTGCAACCGGCTCAATGGCATATATCTGCTCAGGTGTAGGCGCTGGGACATCCACCACTGACGCGCCAGCCGCTCCCTTCAACGTGTCCTTGTGGGGAAGACGAACATCCCGAACCTCTAGGACGAGCTCATCGGAGTTGATGTTTGCGGTCACGAAGTTTCCGAAAAACGTAGTCGGTTCATGACTGCTGGGTTGGTCCGCCATTGGGGCCTCCGAGTCCACGGGAAAGCCAGCGCTTTGGGAACACCAAGTGTTTCTATGATCGCACACTTTGGGAGCCTCTTGGCAATCCAGGGAAACCCTCGGTTGGCGTGGAGCGAGACCGGCGAGGAGCCCTCCGAGCTACCGGCGCTGCTGAAAAGGCAGATCCCGGGGGAAGAGCCTCGGGCTGGGCGAGTAGGCGAGCGCCGCTACGGTAAGACCGAGTTGGTCACCGAGTGACCCGCGACGTTGGTCGATGTGCCGCTGGCGGCGTGGGACGACGTGTCGTGCAGGGAAACTCTTTTGTTTACGCCCCTTGAGCCACCCTATCAAAGGTAGCCGTAGGAAGACCACCCTCCGTCGACCGTCAGGATCTCGTCGGTGATGAACGACGCGGCGGATGAGGCCAGAAAGACCGCTACTTCCCCTATTTCCCCAGGGGTGCCGATCCGCCCCATGGGGGTCCGCCGCGCGAGCTTGTCCGCGTCAACGATGCCCTTGGCGGTGAGCATCGTGATGAACTCGGTCTGGACATAGCCCGTGACGATGGCGGTCTTGCCGGGGAGCCTGCCGTCCGTCACCGCCTGACGCCCTTGAGGAATGCCAGGACGGCGCGGTTGAAGACCTCCCAGTATTCGATCGTGAACCCGTGGCCGCCGGGGATGAGCTTGAGCTGGGACTTGGGGATCAGGGAGGCCAGCGCGCGGGAAAAGGCCGGCACCGTCAGGTTGTCGTCGCGCCCGACGAGGACGAGAGTGGGCACGCGGAGCTTCTTGATCTCCCGGAGGCGCGTCCCGTTCCAGTCGAGGATTCCCTGCCCCTGGCGCTGTATGGCCTCGGGCTTGGTTGGGAAGGGGTAGGAGAGCACGCGCTTCACCGTCTCGTCCACTTGGGCCTGATCCGCAAAGAAGGCCTGCGTGTAGAGCCAGGGCATGACCAGGTGACGGAAGCGCGCGTCTGGGTCGACCCGCCCCCAGAGCGCCATCCAGGCGTGGATGGTGTGGAGAAAGCGCGCGTCGCCCTGCGCCCAGGTGCCGCAGAGCGAGAGACTCTGCACGCGCTTCGGGTGCCGAACGGCGAGCTCCATGGCGATGGTGCCGCCCATGGAGTGGCCGACCACGTGCGCCCGCCGGATGTCCAGATGCTCGAGCACGGCGGCCGCGTCGTCGGCCATCTGCGACGTGGGATACGACGCAGCCGCCGGCATGTCGGTCTCGCCCACACCGCGGTTGTCGAAGGTGATGACGCGGTAGTGGGGCGAGAAACCCTTGACCTGGAAGAGCCAGTTGGCCGACGGGGCCGACAGCCCGTTGATCAGCAAGACGGGGTCGCCCTCTCCATGGGTGTCGTAGTGGAAGCGGATGTCGTTGAGCGTGGCGAAGGGCATGGTAGCGGCCTTTCCGGCGCGAAGCGGGGGGTTACGTAACGACGGTGACCTTGATGGCTTCCGGCGAGCGGTGGGCGGCGAAGGCCTCCCCGATCCGCGCCAGCGGGAAGCGGTGGGTGACGAGCCTGTCCACCGTCACCGCGCCCGTGGAGAGGAGCCGGATGGCCTCGGGAAACTCCTGCTGGTAGATCATGGAGCCGATGATGCGTAGCTCGCGACGGACGACCCCGAAGAAGTTCACCGTCGAGGTCTCGTGCGGGAGTCCGGTCAGCACCACACGCCCGCCCGGATGAGGGAGCTCGAGCGCCTGCTCGACCGCCACGCCCGTCCCGGCCGTCTCGATCACGAGGTCCACGCCCTCGCGCCCCGAGAAGACGCGCGCCGCCTCGGTGGCGCCGCCTTCCCCGCTGGTGGTGAAGTCGTCGGCGCCCAGCGCCCTGGCCAGATGCTGGCGCTGCTCCGTCCGCCCGACCGCGAGCACGCGGAGCCCCTGCGCCTTGAGGACCTGGATGGCGAGAAGTCCCAGCGCGCCCACGCCGAGCACCGCGGCGGACTCGCCCCGCCTGGCTTCACCGCGCGCGACGGCGCGCACGACGACGGCCAGAGGCTCCGCCAGCATCAGCTGGTCGTCGCTGATCTCGGCCGGCGCCGGCCAGCAGCACCGCGCCGGCAGGCAGGCCTGCTCGGCAAAACCTCCGTTGACATCGATGCCGATGGCGGTGCGCGAGAGGCAGAGGTTGCGGTTGCCTTCGCGGCAGAGCGGGCAGACCCCGCAGGAGTAGTTGGGCTCGACCGCGACCTTCTGGCCGGGCTTGAGCGTGGCCACGTCGGGGCCGACCGCGACCACCTCGCCGATGAACTCGTGCCCCATGATGAGCGGGTACTGCACGGCGCGGTCCCCGTTCCAGATGCGGTAGTCGGTGCCGCAGAGACCCGAGGCGAACACCTGCACCACGGCCTCGCCGCCTCCCGGCGCGAGGAGGGCCCGCTTCTCCATCCGGATGGCCCGGGGCCCGTGGAGCACGGCAGCCTGCATGGCGCCCATCCTACCGACTGTCCCTCCTCACGGCAAGGCACAGCAGCGGCGCGCTCACTGGTACAGGGCGTCGAGGGCTGCGTGATGCCGCTCGCTGATGACTTTCCTCTTTACTTTAAAGGTAGGCGTCAGCGTGCCGTTCTCCACGGTGAAGTCCTCCGGAAGAATCGTGAACTTCTTGACCTTGGCGTAGGACTGTAGCTCGGAGTTCTTCGCGTCCACCGTGCGCTGGACGCGCTCGACGACCTTCGGGTGCTTCGCCAGGACGGTGGGGTCGCTGGCCATGATCCCCTGCTCGCGGGCAAACTTGGCGAGCTCCTCGGGGTTGAGCGTGATCAGGGCCACCGGGTACGGCCGCCGGTCGCCGTGGACCATGACCTGGCTGATGAATGGATCGCCCTTGAGCAGGTTCTCGATGTTCTGGGGCGCGATGTTCATCCCGCCGGCCGTGACGATCAGGTCCTTCTTGCGGTCGGTGATGAAGAGGAAGCCGTCCGAGTCCAGGCGCCCGATGTCGCCGGTCGCGAACCAGCCGTCCGGAAGGAACACCTCCTTCGTCGCCTCCGGCTGCTTGAAGTAGCCCTTGGCGATGTTCCCGCCGCGGCCCAGGATCTCGCCGTCGGGCGCGAGCTTGATCTCCACCCCCGGCATCGGCCGGCCGACCGAGCCGAACTTGAAGCTGTCCTCCCGGTTGTTGGTCAGCACGGGGCAGGTCTCGGTCAGACCGTACCCCTCCAGGATGAGAATGCCGGCCGCGTGGAAGAACTCGGCGATCTCCCGCGACAGCGGCGCGCCCCCCGAGACGGCGAAGCGCAGTCTCCCGCCGAGCGCGGCGTGCATCTTGGAGAACACGAGCTTCTCGGCGATCTTGTACTTCACCGCGAGCGCCGCGGGCACGGGCCGCTTGGCCTGCTTGAGCCGCGACACGGCCTTGCCGACGCCCACCGCCCAGTTGAAGATCTTGCGCTTGACCGGCGAGCCGCCCTCGGCCCTCGCCATCGCGCCCGCGTAGACCTTCTCGAAGACGCGGGGCACGCTGCAGATGAAGTGCGGCCTGGTCTCGGGCAGGTTCTCCCTGAGCTTGTCGATGCTCTCGGCAAAGGCCGTGCAGAGCCCGCGGTGGACGCCGATGAAGGATTCGAGCCGCGCGAACGAATGCGCGAGCGGCAGGAAGAGCAGGTGCACGTCGCCTTCCGCGACGTTCGTCGTCTGGGCAGCCGACTCGAGCGCCGACACGTGGTTGCCATGGGTCTGGACCACACCCTTCGGCGGCCCCGTGGTGCCGGAGGGGTAGACGATGGTCGCCACGTCGTCGGGCTTGGTCCCGGCCACGCGACCCGCCAGCTCCGTCTTGAGCGCCTCCGCGCGGTCCCGGCCCAGTCGCCGGAGCGCCTCCCAGGTGAAGATGCGCGGCGAGGGCTCCTTGCCCTCGTAGCCCTGGATCACCACGATCTGATCGAGACCGGGCATGCCCGTGTCGGCCTCCAGCACCTTGGCGAGCTGCGTCGGGTCCTCCACGATCAGCGTCTTCACTCCCGCGTCGTTGACGATGTACTGGATGAGGTCGGGCGGGTACGTTGGGTAGATCGGGATCGTGACGCAACCCGCCGAGAAGACGGCGAAGTCGGCCTGCACCCACTCGGCGCGGCTTGACGACAGGATACCCACCGCCTCGCCCGGGCGGCGGCCAAGCGCCACGAGCCCGGCGGAGATTTCCCTCACTGCCTCGCCCACCTCGCGCCAGGTCAGCGTCTCCCATACGCCGCGGCGCTTGAACTGCTGCGCGGGCCGCGCGGCGCTCTTCTCGACCCGGTCCCAGAATATGCGTGCCAGCGTAGTGTCAGCCATCGCGCGCCCTCCTCACGGTTGTGTGCGAATCTGGCTCCGGAGCTCTTTCCGGAGGATCTTGCCCACCGGGCTCTTCGGCAAGGCGTCCACGAAGCGGATCTCTTTCGGGCACTTGTACTTGGCGAGCCTGCCCTGGCAGAACGCGATGACCTCGTCGGCCGTCGCGGACTGCCCCGGCCTGAGCACGATGAAGGCGAGAACTTCCTCGCCCATGAGCGAGTCCGGCATCCCGATCACTGCCGCCTCGGCGGCCTTGGGAAAGGCATAGAGCGCTTCCTCGACGTCCCGCGGGTAGATGTTGAACCCGCCGCGGATGATGAGGTCCTTCTTGCGCTCCACGATGTAGAGGAAATCGTCCGTGTCGAGCCGCCCCATGTCGCCGGTGCGGAGCCACCCCCCACGGATCGTCCGCGCGGTCTCGTCCGGGTTCCGGTAGTAGCCCATCATTACGTTCGGGCCCTTCACGCAGACCTCGCCGACCTCGCCGGCGGGCAGGGCCCGGTCCCCGTCGTCCCGGATGGACACCGTCACGCCGGGGATGGCCTGGCCGACAGAGCCGAGCTTGCGGACGCCCGAGAGCCGGTGGGCCGAGACCACGGGTGAGGCCTCGGTCAGGCCGTAGCCTTCCAAGAGCTTGCCGCCGAACCGGCGCTCGAACGGCTCGACGATCTCTACGGGCAGCGGCGCCGCTCCGGAGCCCCAGAGGCGCATGGAAGAGGTATCGTACCGCGATGCGTCGGGATAGTTCAGAAGGTACACGAACATCGTCGGCACCCCCGACATGGCCTCGGCCCGGAACTCCTGGATGGTCTTCAGCACCTCCTCGGGGTTGAACCAGCGCAGGAGCGCGCCGCGCGTTCCCAGGATGTGTCCCGCGTTCATCACGGTCAGCCCGTAGGAGTGCGACAGCGGCAGCACGCCGACGCCCCATCGATCACGGTCGAGCTCGTAGAGAGACGCCGAGGCGCGCGCGTTGGACTCGAGGTTGCCGTGAGAGAGCGCCACGCCCTTGGGCGCGCCCGTGGTGCCGGAGGTGTAGAGGATGACGGCCAGATCCGTCCCGGCACACGGGACAGACTCGAAGCGATCACTTTCCCGGCCGATCTCCTCCTCGTACGAGCGCAGCTGCCCCTCCCCGCCCCCGTCAACCAGGAGCACGTGTCGGAGGGCCGGCAACGTCCCGATCTGTTTCTCCACCTTCCAGACCATGTCGGCGGACGTGATGACGACCTTGGCCTCCGAGTCGGCGAGGATGTGGGCGACCTCGGCCTCGCCCAGGAGGAAGATCACGGGCACGATGACCCCGCCCACCCGGAGTATGCCGCCGTAGCTCTGCATCACCTCGGGGCAGTTCGGCAGCATGACGACCACGCGGTCGCCGGTCTCGACGCCGAGGCGTCTGAGCGCATGCGCGACCCGGCAGGCGGCTCGTTGCTGGTCCACGTTGGTCAGCCGCCGCCCCTCGAAGGCGAGCGCTTCGTACTCGCCGTAGCGTTGAATGTTCTCGTCGCCGAGCCGCGCCAATGTCATGGCTTCTTGTCGCACTCCGCCTGGAGGGCCTGGAGCCGGGCAGCCGACGTCGGGTGCGTGCTCAACCAGTTGGCCCACCCGGGGGCCAGCTCCTCCAGGTCGAGGCGCTCGAGAAGCAGGAGCATCTCCGTGCAGCCTCGCCCCGGGTCCCCCGGCACCCGGTCGAGCAGCTCGACGGCGTACCGGTCCGCGGCGAACTCCTCCTCCCGGTCAGAGGCGCGGCTCGCGCGCACGACCACGTCAGTGGCCCCGTTCACCGCGGCCTGAGAAGACCGCTCCGCCTGGAGCCGCACCTCCCGGCTCTCGAAGTGGCCGAGTTGGACGTGTCCCAGCTCGTGGGCCAGCGCCGATTGGAGCTCGGAGGGCTGGAGGCTCCGGAGTGCCCCCGTCGTGATCCGGAGCACGAACTTTTTCTGGGAGGCCGGTCCGGCCGCGACGTGAATCCTCTGCCGGACCTCGATGGCGAGGCCTACAGCGCAGGGCTCCTTGGGACGGCAGAGACCCGAAGCCTGAATGAGGGGCGTCAGCGCCGCAGCCACCTTCGCCTGCTCCTCGTGGGTGGCTCCCCTGAGCTCCGGCCGCCTCGCAGAGGCACACCCCGCGAGCACCAAGGACAGGGCGGCTAACAAGAGAAGTCTCATGAGGTTCTTTCTTTCAGCTACTTAGGCATCAGACGCCACGGCCACATCCGTATACCATGCCTCCTATGACGCGACGCAATAAAAGTCTTGACGGCTATTACGCAGTGCGTTATCCTGACCCCGTTGATGGTTCTCAATCAGGCAGGACAACCAGTTGAAGGAGGAGATTCGCAATGACAACGACCATGCAGGGTAGCGAGATGTTCGCACAGATGACCGGCCGCGCCGTGGAGGCCTTCTCCGTGCTCGCCGACGCCAACCAGAAGATCATGCGCGACCTGGTGGACCTCTCGGCCAGCACCGCCAAGGAAGGCGTCAGGCTGTACGCGGAGCTGTCGTCCTCGGCCGTGGAAGCGTTGAAGGACACCCAGTCCTACCTCCTGCGCCGGCAGGGCGAGATGCAGGAAGCACCGCGGGATCCGTTCGCCGTCTACCAGAAGAGCGTGCTCGAGTCGGTCGAAGGGACGCAGAAGGCCTTCAAGCTGTTCGAGAGCAACGCCCAGGCTATGACGCGCTCCGCGGAGCGGCTCCAGGTCACGGCTGAGCAGACCGGCAAGGAGATCCAGGCGACGTTCGCCCAGGTCGCCGGCCAGGTCAAGTCGCTCTCCACGACCGTCGCGTAACGAGCCGAACCAGACAAGAAAAGGGCCGGGCTTTCGAGCCCGGCCCTTGTTTTTTCCCCCGCTTCTTCTCGAGCCGATCCTCGAGCACGCGCAGCTTCTCCCGGAGAGCCGAAACCTCGCTCCTGAGCGCGTCGGCTTCACCGGGCGTCTCGGCCTTCTTCTCGGCCTTGCCTTCTGTCTTGCTCTCGGGGGACGTGGACGGCATCCAGCCGGCGCCCGCGCGAGAGGCCAACTCGCGGAAGACGCGCTCGGCCTCCCGCTGGCTCGACATGATCCCTTCCAGGCTCGACTTCATGGACTTCTGCACGAAGTCCTGCCACGCCTCGCCGTGCTTGATGAGCTGGTGCAGGAAGGCCGTCGGCAAACCGGCGCGCCGGCTGCGCTCGTTCTCCAGGATTATCTGGGCGAGCGTCACCGAGGTCAGGTCTTCCCCGGTGGAGACGTCCACCACCGAGATCTCCTTGCCCGCACGGATGATCTCTTCGAGCTCCTCCAGGGTGACGTACCGGCTTTCCTGGGTGTCGTAGAGCTTGCGATTCGAGTAGCGCTTGATCACGTACGGCATGCCGGAAGTCTAACACTCCGCGTCAACGGTCTCAAGGAGGGACCGGGCACCGCTCTGCTATACTCGCGCCCCGGAAAAGATCGCTCTTCTGATTCCGGCGAGGAGGCTTCATATGCAGCTCAAGGGACGCACGGCTCTCGTGACGGGCGGCTCGCGCGGCATCGGCCGCGCCATCGCGCTGGCCCTGGCCGAAGAGGGCGCCGATGTGGCGGTCAACTACGTGTCGAGCGAGACACCGGCCAAGCAGGTCGTCGAGCAGATCCGCAAGATCGGCCGCAAGGCCATCCTGGCCCAGGCCGACGTCGCGGACTTTCCGGACACCTTTCGCATGGCCCAGAACGTGCTCAACGAGTTCGGACACCTCGACATCCTCATCAACAACGCCGGCATCAGCTCGGACAAGACCTTCGTGAAGATGGACCACGCCTCGTGGCGAAAGGTCCTTGCCATCAACCTCGACGGCGTCTTCAACTGCACCAAGGTGTTCATCGACCAGATGATCAAGCAGAACTACGGGAGGGTCGTGAACATCACCTCCGTCATCGGCCAGATCGGCAACTTCGGCCAGGCCAACTACGCCGCCTCCAAGGCCGGTGTGGCGGCAATGACCAAGTCGCTGGCGAAGGAGCTGGCCGCGAAGGGCGTCACGGTCAACGCGGTCGCCCCGGGCTTCACGGAAACGGAGATGATCGAGGCGATCCCGGAGAAGGTGCGGAACAAGCTCCTCGAGCAGATCCCGATGCGGCGCTTCGCAAAATCCGAGGAGGTAGCGCGGGCCTGCGTCTACCTGTGCTCGAGCGACGGCGACTACATCACCGGCGCCGAGCTGTCGATCAACGGCGGCCTGTTCATGTGAGAGCCGTCAGCGGCGCTCGGCGCCGCCCGCTCCGGCCATGGCGGAGAGGGCCGAGAGGCCCATCATCCCCAGCACGGCAGTGCCCTGCGCGGCCCAGGCCCACGGGCCGAGCGTCCAGAGCGAGATGAGCCCCGTCCCGGTCTGGGGCCGAGCGTACTCCACGCTGGTCTTCGACGGCATCACCAGCGCCTCGCCGGTCAACACCTCTTCCCCGCGTTGGTTCTCGCACACGGTCTTCAGGCGGATCCGGTTGCGCTCGCGCAGAACCTCGAGCACCTCCACCCGCGCCGTGATGACGTCACCGAAGAACACGGGCTTGAGGAACTTGAGCTCCTGGCGGAGATAGATGGCCCCGGGCCCGGGCAGCCGGGTCCCGATCACACCCGAGATGAGGCCCGCGGTCCAGATGCCCGGGGCGATGGGCTCCTTGAACATGGTCGTCGCCGCGTAGCCGCGGTCCCCGTGCACCGGGTTGTAGTCGCCGACGGCGTCCACGAACGAGGCGATGTCGCCGTCGTCCACGCGCCGCACGATCTGCGCGGTGTCCCCGACCCTGACGTCCCCGATCGTGATCCCGATCATTCACGCTCCTTCTTGGAAGCGGCGGCCGCAGCATCGAGCCGCGCGAGTACCGCATCGATGCGATCCTCCACGCCTTCGATCTTCTCCTCGAGGCCCGCGATCTGCTTGGCGAGCCCGATGACCTGGGTGCGGGACGGCAGGCCGAGTGTCGCGAGACCGGTCTCGACCTGCTGCTCGGCCGCCTTCTTCACCGGCGCCGAGACGGAGAGAAAACTCTCGAGCTGCTTGCCCATGGCCTGGGCGAAGTTCTCCGTGCCCATGGTCTGCTCGAGGACCTTCGACCACGCCGCGATCCACTGGTCGAGGAATTGCTTCCACTGGGTCATGAGATCGGGCGACACGGTTCCCTGCGTCATGACCTTGGACCAGGCCTGCATGCCCTGATCCATGAACGGCCGCCAGAACGCCTGGGGATCGACGGGCTGCCCCTGCCCGGCCATCTTGAGCCAGGCCTGCGTGCCCTCGTCCACCTGCTTCTTCCAGAGGTCGAAGAGCTGCTGGGTGCCCGTGTTGTCAGCCCCCGCCTTGTCCGCCATAGTCCGCCTCCTTGCTACGAGCGCGCCGCGAGCCAGCTGGAGACCTTCGGCCAGCAGTGCACCGAGGCGCCGCGTCCTGCGATGAGCGAGATGTGCCCGCCCGGAAGCTCGACGTACTCCTTGTCCGTGCTGGAGACCGCCTGGATCAGCGGCCGGACGCAGCCCGGCGGAGCGATATTGTCCTCCTTGGCACCCACGGCCAGCACCGGACAGCGGATGCTCTCGAGCCTGACCGGCTTTCCGGCCATCGTGAGCTCGCCCTTGATCAGCCGGTTTTGCTGGTAGTAGTCCTTGACCCACTGCCGGAAGAATTCGCCGGGGAACGGCAGGTACTCGCTCGCCCACTTGTTGAGCGCGTTGAACCCGGAGACGTACTCGGGGTTCCAGAGGTTCCACCACAGGTTGAGATTGGCCGAGAGGTCCATGGTGGGCTTGAGGAGCTTGAAGCCCATCTTGACCATGTCGGCCGGGATGGCGCCCAGCGTGTCCACGAACCGGTCGGCGTCGAAGTAGCGGGCGTCGAGCCAGAGCCCGAAGAGCCCCACCCGGCTGAAGTCGATGGGCCCGGCCATGTCGACGTAGTTCTTCAGCGGGAACTCGGGCGTGCTGCCGAGCCACGAGAGCGAGAGCGGCGCCCCCATGCAGTAGCCCAGCACCGACATCTCGCGCGCTCCCGAGCTCTCGAGCGCCTTGCGCGCCAGCCGCGGCAGGATCTTGGTCACCGCGTGCTCGAGCGTCAGGTCGTTGTCCTCGGGCCCGAAGACACCCCAATCCACGAGGTAGAAGTCGAAGCCCTGCTCGGTCATGTGCTCGATGAACGAGCCCTTGTGCATGAGATCGAAGATGTACGGGCGGCTGATGCCGAGGTTGGGTACGAAGAGGAGCGGGGTTGCGACCGTGCGCTTGGAGGCGTACCGCCAGAGGCGCGACTTGCCGGTGCGGTAGATCTGCTCGCGCGGCGTGGGCCCAACCTCGGGCTCCTTCGGGTTCATCACCATCTCGCTGAAGTGCTTCATGCGCAGCGCGTTCCTGCGCATCTCCTCCTGCCAGCGGGCCAGCTGCTCGGGCGACATGGCCGGCATCTCGGGCGTCATCGTGAACAGTTCGTCTTTCATTGCGCTCCTCGCTGGGCGTGGCGCTCCTCATTGAGTGTGGCGTGACCGGCTCAAGCGACATGCTACGCCGGGGTAACGCTCCGCGTCAACACAATCGCGCGCCCGGTCAGACGATGCCGTCGCGGGCCAGCTCGGCCAGCCGGCGGGGCCCGTAGCCGAAGTACTTCTGGAGAACATGGCCGTTGTGATAGCCGGCCGGACGGCAGGGCCACTTGAGCCGGGGCGGCGTCCGCGTCATCCGCCACGCGGGCATCTGCAAGAGCAACTCGCCGTAGACCGGATCCGTCACGCGCTTGAAACAGCCCCGCTCCCACCAGTGAGCCTCGGTGAGCGTGCGAGTGGGCGGGTTCATCGGCCCGAAGACCACGATGCCGGGACCGGGGTCCGCCAGCACCTTGTCCAGGATTTCGTCCGCCGTGTAGCGTACGGACCACGCCGCGATCTCATCGCGCAGCGCGATCTCGTTCTCAAGCGTGGTCCGCTGGATGGTCGTGCTGAAGCGCGGGTCCTTCTGGAGCTCAGGCCGACCCATGACGCGGCAGAGGGCGCCGAAGTTGGGATCGGTGTAGCCGGCAATGAAGGCCCAGCCGCCCTTGACCGGGACGAACGTGTACGGAAAGACGGCCAGCTCGTAGAGCCCGGTCCTGCCGCGCACGTGCCCCGAGACCGCGTGGAGGAGCGTCGTGTACTCGAGGTAGCGCATCAGCGCCTCGGCGCCGCTCACATCTATCATCTGGCCTCGTCCCGAGGTCTCCCGCCAATGGAGCGCGGCCAGCGCGCCGATGCCGGCCGACGCGGCCTGTGCATAAGCGCTGATCCACGAGCCGACCCTCGTGGGCGCGGCTTGCGGATCCCCCGTGATGTGGAGCAGCCCCGAGAGCGCCTGGTCGGTCAGGTCGTACTCCGGCGGCTGGGCCTTGGCGAGCGGACCAAACTGCCCGTAGGCGGAGCACGCGACATAGACGAGGCGCGGGTTGACCCGCGAGAGCCGGCGATAGCCCAGCCCCAGTCCGTCGAGATAGCCCGGCGCAAAGCCCTCGACCAGGACGTCGGCGCGCTCGGCCAGACCCTTGAGAATCTTCCTGCCTTCCTTCTTCTCGAGGTCGAGCGTCACGTGGTAGCGGTTGCGGGCCTCGGCGAGGAACGCGAGGCCTTCGCCGTTGACCGACGCGTCGGCCGGCCCCCACCGGCGAGCGGGATCGCCGCCGGGTGGCTCGACCTTGATGACCTCCGCGCCAAGCTCCCCCAGATACGTCGCGGTCAGGAGCGCCCCGTAGTGCCCCTGGGAGAGATCGAGCACGAGAAGATCGTCGAGCGCTTCGGGCTTGTCGGCCGCGCGGGCGGGATCCTCCGCCGCGTGGATCCACTCCTCCCACGGGATGCGCGGCTCGGAGCTCACGCGAGCCTCCCCTCGCCCGCCCACCCTTCGGGCGGCGCGGCGCCGCGTCGGCCCTCAGCCCACCGGCCCACGGCGCCCGCGGCCTCGAGCTCGCGGATCTTCGCGTCGTCCAGCCCCAGGATGCGCTTGAAGACGAACTCGTTGTGGAAGCCCACGGGCTTGCCCGCCCACTTGATCCGCGCGGGCGTGGCCGAGAGCTTGGGCGCCGGGCCCGTCTCCACCATGGGGCCGTAGACGGGATCGTCGTGCTCCCACAGCGTGCGGCGCGCGCGGAGGTGATCGCTCTTCGCGTGGTCGGCGGCGGTCATCACGGGAGCTGCGGCGACGCCGGCCTTTCGAGCGGCGCGCTCGATCCGGAGGCGCGTCTTCCCGGCGCACCAGGCGCCCAGCACCTCGTCGAGCGCGCGCGCATTGCCCCGCTCGCGGCGACTCGCGCGCGAGGCGAAGCGCGCCTCACGCGCGAGGGCGGGCTTGCCGATCAGCCGGCACAGGGCCTGGAACTCGCGGTCGGTGCCGGCGACGAGCGCGATCCACCCGTCCGCACACCGATACACGCCGGAAGGCGAGAAGACGTGGTCGCCGTTGCCGACCTTCGCGCGGTCTTTCCCCGTCAACCCGGCGTAGAGCCAGGTCCAATCCATGGCGCGCACCAGCCCCTCGCACTGCGCCATCTCGACGAACTGGCCTTCACCGCTGCGGTCGCGCCATCTGAGCGCGGCGAGCGCGCCAAGGGCGGACATCGACGCGCCGAACCAATCGCCGAGGTAGTTGCCGATCTTGGTCGGCGTCTCGCCGAGGCCGGTGATGGCCGTGAGGCCCGAGACGGCCTGCGCGAGCCCGTCGTAGGAGGCGCGCCCGCGCGAGAACGGTCCCCACTGGCCAAAGCCCGTATTGGCGACGTAGATCAGCCGCGGGTTGACCTCCCGGAGCTGGCGGTAGCCGATGCCGAACTTCTCCTCGAGCGTGCCCGCCTTGAAGTTCTCGATGACGATGTCCGAGCGCGCCGCGAGCTGGCGGATCAGCTCCTGCCCCTCGCGCTTGTGCATGTCGACGCCGACGTGGTACTTGGAATGGTTCGCGCAGAAGAAGGCGACGGAGACGTTCTTCCAGAGGAAGGACGCGTTGCCGAGAATGCGCGTGACGTCGCCCTGCCCGGGCATCTCGACCTTGATGACCTCCGCGCCGAGCTCGCCCAGGAAGTCGGCCGTCGCGGGGCCGAAGTAGAGGACGGAGAGGTCGAGAACGCGGATGCCGCGGAGGGCTTCGGGCTTCTCGTGGATGCGGGTCGGGTCGAAGAGCTTCGCCGCCCACTCGAAGTAATCCTTCGGGATCGACACGTTCAGTCCCCACCATCCCTCACCCTGCCCTCCCCTTGAGAGGAGAGGGAATTTCGGAACCCTCGCCCCCGGAGGGAGAGGGCAGGGTGAGGGGGAGAGGGCGGGCTCGCTAGCTGATCGATTCGTCCCCGTCGCCGCGTGCGCCCGCGCCAACCGCGCCGGCCACCGCCGGCTCGTGGCCGTAAAACGCCTGGGCGTGCGCCGGTGTGATCCGCCCGTCAGCGAGGTCGCGCTCAACCTGCTCCCGCGGGCGCTCGCGAGGATCGCCATAGCCGGCGCCTCCGCCCAGCTCCAGCCGCACAACATCCCCCGGCTCGAGTGGGAAGGTCGCCTTGGCGTCGAGATTGATGTGCTGCCCGCGCCGCTGGACGGTGAGCGAGCCGGTCTTCCCTGGCAAGCCTCCCTGCCGCCCGGGAGGCGGCAGCTTGAAGTGGTCGGAGTAAATCGTCAGCTCGACGCCGGGCCCGAGGATCTCCAACTCCCGGCAGAACCCGAGCCCGCCCCGCCACCGCCCGGGGCCGCCGCTGTCGGGTACGAGCGCGTAGCGACGGACGAGCAGGTAGTCGTGCACCTGCTCGATGGCCTCGACCGGCGTGTTGCGGCAGTTGCTCAGCGGGTTATCGGTCGCGTCGGCGGCGTCGTAGCCGCGACCCGCGCCGTAGCCGCCACCCAGCACGTCGGCGAAGACCCGATAGCCGCCGGCGCGCTGCTGCGACAGGTAGAAGCCGGTCGTCGTATCGAAGCCCGGTGCGGGCACCCGGTCAGGGACGGCCTGGGAGAGCGCGGCGTGGATCGCGTTGAACGCCCGGGACGCCGCCTGCATGCGTGCGCGCACGGGTGCGGGGAAGCGGGGGTTCAGCAGCGAGCCCTCGGGGAAGGTAAGGTGGATCGGACGGTTGCAGCCATCGTTGGCGGGGATCCCTTTGTCGGAGGCTACCGCGCGGATCGCCGCGAAGGCGGCGGCGAAGGACGAGGACAGGGGGCAGTTGAACATCCCGCGGACCTGGGGCGCCGTGCCTGTGAAGTCACACCAGAGCTCAGAACCCTCGACCCGGACCGTCACCCGGATGGGAAGGGGGTCGGGGGCGTAGACGTCGTCGTCGATGAACGCCTCGCCCGCGTAGACCCCATCCGGGATCGCCTCGATGGCGGCCCGCATGCGCCGCTCGCTATAGTCAAGCACCTCGCTCATGGCCCGGAAGAGCACCGGGATCCCGACCCGTTCGGCCAGCGTGACGAGGCGCTGAGCTCCGGTGAAGTTGGCCGCGAACTGCGCATCGAGGTCCCCAACGCCGAAGACCGGGGTACGGACGTTGGCCGCGAAGAGCCGGCCGAGGAGCCCGCCGTGCCAGTCGCGGTCCACCTCGAACAGGAGCGGCGGCAGCACCAAGCCCTCCTGGTAGATGTCGGTCGCCCGCGTGTTGATGCCGGCGCTTCCGCCGCCGATGTCGAGGTGATGGGCGGTGCTGCCGGCGAACCCCAGGAGGGTGTCACCGGCGAAGATCGGCGTGAAGAGGATGATGTCGTTCAAATGCTGACCGCCTGAATACGGGTCGTTGAGGATGATCGCGTGCCGCGGGCCGAGGCGGGAGAGGTCGAGCGCCGCCTGGCACGCCTTGAAAGACATGGCAAGTGCCGAGAGCTGCATGGGGATCATCTCGGCCTGCGCAACGATGTTGCCCTGGGCGTCGAGCAGGGCTGTGGAGCAGTCGCGGGCCTCCCGCACCACGGTGGAAAAGGCCGACCGTACCAGGTTCACGCCCATCTCCTCGGCGGCCGCGTGGAGCGCACGGGCCAGGATCGCGAGCGTGGTCTGATCCACGGACACGGGCATCACGATCTCCTTTCCAGCATGAGATCGCCCCCCTCAAGGACCCGCGCGGCCCAGCCGGGGGGAACGAGCGTTGTCGCCGTCTCCTCCTCGATCACCGCCGGACCGCGGAGCCGGTACCCGACCGGGAGCGTGCTTCGAGCCGCGAACTCCGCCCGCAAGCTCCGGCCTCCGAGCGTGATCTCGCCTTCCTCGATCCGGGCGGGCCCCGGCACCGACTCGCCGGCCCGGACGTCCCCGTGGCTCGCCTCCGTCACGCGGATTCGGTAGTTGACGAGCTCGACCGGGCGGTCGGGATGGGCGTAACCGTATCGGCGCCGATGCGCCGCGCCGAAGGTCTCCCGGATGGTGGCGGCGGTCGCCGGCAGCCGGTCCAGGGTGACCGTGAGCTCGAACGCCTGCCCCGGGTACCGGGCGTCGATCGCGATCGAGGTCTCACACCGATCTGGGGCAAGCCCAGTCGCGGCGGCCGCTGCCAGGGCTTCGCGCCGCAGCCGCACCACCGTCTCGGCGTTCAACGTATCGCCGTCGACCACGTGGATGCGCGCGTGGACCAGGTCCACGGCGAGATCGGCCACGAGCAGGCCGAAGGCGGAGACGAGCCCGGGACACCAGGGAACGAGCACCCGGTCGATCTCGAGGTCTTCGACGACGAGGGCCGCGTGGATTGGGCCGGCGCCACCGTAGGCGACGAGCGTGTAGTCGCGAGGGTCGATGCCCCGGGCGGTGGAGACGAGCCGGACCGCCGCCGCAATGTTGCTGTTGGCCATCCGGAGCACGGCATCGGCGGCCTGAACCAGCGGGCCGGCAAGGGCGACGCGGCCGAGGGCCGCGGCGGCACGGTCGGGGTCGAGCCGCATCCGCCCGCCCAGGAAGTGCTCGGGACGCAGGATCCCGGCGACCAGCTGCGCGTCGGTGACCGTCGGGTTGGCGCCCCCCCGGCCGTAGCAGGCTGGTCCCGGACGCGCCCCGGCGCTCTGCGGACCGACCTGCAGGAAACCGCCGGGGTCGATTGACGCGATGCTCCCGCCGCCGGCGCCGATCGTCACGATGTCGAGCGCCGGAATTCGGATCGGCAGGCCGTCGACGTACGATTCGGCGACGGTCGCCGGAGTAAGATCGGGCGCCAGGCAGACGTCGGTGCTCGTGCCGCCCATGTCCAGGGTGATGGCGTTCTTCACCCCCACTCGCCGGGCGAACCAGACAGCGCCGCGCACCCCGGCCGCGGGTCCGGACAGGAGCGTGCGCACGGCGTTTCGGCCAGCGGCCGGGGCCGGGAGGATGCCACCGTTCGACTGCATCACCTGCAGGGCTCCCGCGAACCGGCGCTCGGAGAGCCTCGCGACCAGGGCCTGGACGTAACCGGCGACGATCGGGCCCACGAAGGCGTTGATCGCCGTCGTCATCGCCCGCTCGTACTCCCGGAACTCCGGCGTGACCTCGTAGCTCGCGGCGAGGTAGAGCTCCGGCGCCCGCTCGTGCAGGACGGAGACGAGCAGGCGCTCGTGCGCTGGGTTGCGGTAGGAGTGGAGGAGGCAGATCGCGAGCGACGTGACCCCCGCGTCCAGGAGTTCGCGGGCTGCCCGCCACGCCGCCTCCGTATCGAGCGGGACCCTGACGGTGCCATCGGGGAGCATCCGTTCCCGCACCTCTCGGACCAGGCGGCGGGGTACCGGGGGCGCGGGCTTGCGGTAGAAGAGCTCGTAGATGTTTCCGACACGATCCTGACGGCCGATCTCAAGCAGGTCGCGAAAGCCCTCGGTGGTGAGCAGACCCGTCGGTGCACCGTTCCGCGTGAGCAGCGCGTTGGTCGCCACCGTCGAGCCGTGCACGAGGTGACCGACGGAGGGGAGGATAACCCCCGCCTCGTCCAGCGCTTGCATCACCCCCTGCTGGAGCGCGTCCGGGGTGGACAGGACCTTATGCGTCCCCAGGGACCCATCGGTCCGCCGCCACACGAGGTCGGTGAAGGTGCCGCCGATCTCGATCCCAACCCGCTCGCTCATCCGGCAACTCCTCTCGTCCGCAAATCGCAGTCACCGCCGCGACTGTCCAGTGGGCGAGTCACCGACACATCGCGGTTGGCCCTTGGCACCGTCGGGTCGGGCGCGGCCTGTCGCCGGGGGGGGTCGGCCCGCGATTTGAGCAGGCCGCCCACTTCTCGGTAAAAGGGCGAGCCGGGACGACGGCTCGTGCGATCATCAGCCGTTCTCGAAGCGCCGCCGACACCAAGCATGATCAGAGCCAACGGTCCTTGATGCCATAGATCACGTAGGCGCTGGCGAGGTACACGCTCCTCAAGAAGGCCAGCGGAAAGCGTGGCAACCCGGCCGAGGTGAGCGGCGTATCACGTTGGACTTCCTTCCCGGCTGCGAGATCGGCAACGAGACCACCACAATATGTCGCCAGTGCCACCCCGCTCCCCATGTAGGCCATCGCATAGAGGACATTTGGATCGTCGTCCACGCGACCGACGTGGGGGGTGAGGTCATACGCGAGGCAAACACTACCGTGCCAGAAGTACTCGCTCCCGACGTCCCGCAGGATCGGAAACTTCTCGGCCATCCGCGCCTCGAGCCAGCGCCGCCGATGGCGAAGCCGGGAGGGCGTGTCGACGACACCGGCGCGCCCGCCGAAGAGCATGCGGTCGTCGGGAAGACGCCGCCAGTAGAAGACGAGCATCCGCGTGTCAGCGTAGACCTCCCTCGTCAGCATTCCCACCTCGCGCCATTCGTCCGCCGTCAGCGGCCGCGTAACGATGATGTTGCTCGTCGCAGGCATCAGGCGGTCGCGGAAGAAGGGGTGCAAGCGTGGGGAGGTATGGCCATTCGTCGCCACAATCACCTTGCGCGCTCGCACCGTGCCGTTGGCGGTGGCGAGATGCTGCCAACCCCCGCCACGGGTCCAGCCGAGCACAGAGGAGTCGTCATAGACCATTGCCCCGCGCCGGATGGCGGCAGCGGCCAGCCCACGCACATACTTCATGGGATTGAGACCGAAAGCGTCTGTGAGCCGGAGTCCGCCGTGAGCGGAGGGGCCACGGAGATGGCCGCCTCGCTCCAGCGCGACACGATCCAGAAATTCGACACCGCCGTAGCCGAGGGTGTCCCGGTAGAGCGCCTGTCGCCGCTTGAGCTCCTCGACAAGATCGCGCCGATGCGCGACCAGGACGTATCCGGCCGGCTGTGGATCGCAGGCGATGCCTTCGCTCGCGATCAACTCTCTCACCGTCTCCACCGCCTCGAGCCCGACCAGGATCGACCGACGCGCCGCATCGAGGCCCCACTTCCGAATGCGGTCGTCGAGACCGACCTTGCTCAGAGCCGGAGAGACGAAGCCGCCGTTCCTCCCGCTGGCACCCCACCCGACCCGGTGCGCCTCGAGGACGACAGTGTCGATCCCGTAGGTGCCAGCCAAGCGGTAGGCGGCCGCCAGACCGGTGTACCCCCCGCCGATCACGGCGACCTCAGCGGTCCGATCTCCCCGAAGCGACATCAAGCCGGGGGGCTCGGGACCGGCCGTATGCAGCCAATACGAAGCCACATGCGGTTCAGGCTTCATGGCATCCTCCAGGCCCGGCTGTGTTCGACGGTATGGTCACAGCCTGCGGGGAAAGACTCTAGCCACGGCCGCGGCGCGGCCGCGTTCTCGTCAGCCGTCACCACGACCACCTGGCCCCGGGGCGCGTAGTGGCGATAGCGCATGCCCGGCGAACGTGCCGCGCCCGCCTCGTCGCCGGCGGCGAGCGTCCGCACGTCCCCGAGCGCCGGGCGCAGGTCTGGCCCGGCGTGCCTTCGGGCCGGCGGCGCGGTGACCGGCTTGCGCACGCATCCCGTTGCGACCGGCGCGGTCAGGACGACGCAGGTGATCGCGCGTCTGGTGTTCATGCGTTCCATGAGACGGGTCCTCAGTCTCCGGGCGGCGCGAACTTCCCGACGCTCCAGCCCCCATCCACGGTCAGCACGTGGCCGGTGACGAAATCGGAGTCGTCGGACGCGAGGAACAGCGCGGCGCCGGCGATGTCGTGCGGGGTGCCGGGCCGTCCGAGCGGCGTCGCCTCCAGCATGAGGCGCTGGTAGCGCCGGTTCGTCGCGAGGCGTTCGCGCGTCATGTCGGTGAGGATCAGCCCGGGGGCGATCGCGTTCACGCGCACGCCGTGCGGCGCGTAGTCGATGGCCATCGAGCGCGTGAGCGCCACGACGCCGGCCTTCGCCGCGCTGTACGACGTCGCGCCCGGGTAGCCGGTTACACCGAAGACGGACGCCATGTTGACGATGCGGCCTCCGCTCTGGCGTCGCATCTCGAGGAGCACACGCTTGGACAGCCGGAAGACGCTCGTGAGGTCGACGTGCAGCATCCGCTGCCATTCCTCGTCCGACGTCTCGAGGATCGCGTGGGAGCCGCCGATGCCGGCGTTGTTGACGAGGATGTCGACGCGGCCGAATGTCTCGAGGCACGCCGTCACGATGCGCTCCGGCGCGCCGTCCTCGCCCACGTCGGCGACCAGCGCCCGCACGCGGCCGGGCTCGCCGCCGAGCGACGCGGCCAGCGTCGCCAGCTCGTCGGGCTTGCGGTCCACGGCCAGCAGCCGCGCGCCCTCGTGCCCGAAGCGCTCGGCGATGCCGCGCCCGATCCCCGAGGCGGCGCCGGTCACGATCGCCACGCGATCGGCGAGGCGGCTCATCACGCCACCCGCCCGCCGTCAACCGGCAGTGCCACGCCGGTGACGAAGGACGCCTCGTCGGAGGCCAGGTAGAGCGCAGCGCGCGCGATCTCCTCGGGCCGGCCGAATCGATGCAGCGGCTGGCGCCGCAGCGACTCGCGTCTGAGCTCGGCCTGCTCCTCCGGGCTCGGACGCGACGCGATGGTGGCTGCAAGCATGGGCGTCTCGATCGCGCCGGGGCAGATGCAGTTCACGCGGACGCCGTCCGGCGCGTGGTTGAGCGCCATGCTCCGGGTCATCAGCACGATGGCGCCCTTCGAGGCGCTGTACGGTCCGAGGACCGCCGAGCCCTGCAGCCCCGCGGTCGAGGCAAGGTTGACGACGACGCCGCGCCGGCGCGTGAGCTCGGGCATCGCGTACTTGGCGCAGAGGAAGGAGCCCTTGACGTTGACGGCGAACAGGCGGTCCCAGTCCTCCTCGGAGCTGTCGACGACGCGCCCGGGCGCGCCGAGGATGCCCGCGCTGTTGACGAGGATGTCCAGCCCGCCGAGGCGCTCGACGCAGGCGTGCACGGCCTGCTCGACGTCCCGCGCGCGCGACACGTCGGCGACCACCGCGATGGCGCGGCCGCCGGCGGCGGTGATCGCCGCGCTCGTGTCGTTCGCCGCCGGCGGGTTCACGTCGACGGCCGCGACCGCCGCGCCTTCGCGCGCGAAGCACTCCGCGATCGCACGGCCGATCCCCGAGCCCGCGCCCGTGACAAACGCCGTCTTGCCGGCGAGCGTTCCCGTCGTCACCCGAGCCGTGTCCATGCGTCACCCCGATGGTCACCCAAGGTAGTAGGCCTTCAAGATTGCCGGATCGCGCAGCCGCTCGGCGTGCTCCTCGAGGGCGATCCGGCCGTCACGCAGGACGTAGACGTAGCGGGCGAGGGCCAGCGCCATCCCCACGTTCTGCTCGACGAGCAGGATCGTCAGCCCTTGACCGTGGATGTCGCGAATGACGTTTGCGACGGCCTCCACGGCTTTCGGCGCGAGCGCGGCGGACGGCTCGTCGAGCATCAGGAAGCTGGGGCGTGACATGAGCGCCCGCGCGATGGCGGGCATCTGCTGCTCGCCGCCCGACAGTGTCCCCGCCGTCTGGCGGCGCCGGGACGCGAGGATCGAGAAGGTCTCGTACATCCGTCCGAGGTCGGCGAGGAGCCCCCGCGGATCGGTACGGCGGACGAAGCCGCCGATCTTGAGGTTCTCCTCGACCGACAGCAGCGGGAAGACGTCCTTGCCCTGAGGAACGAGCGCGAGGCCCCGCCGCACGATGAGGTGCGCGGACAGGCCATCGATTCGCCGGCCATCGAAGTCGATGCTGCCGCCGCTCGGCGCCAGCAGGCCGGCGATCGTCTTGAGCGCGGTCGACTTCCCGGTGCCGTTGCCGCCCAGCAGGGCCACGATGGCGCCCGTCTCCACCTGGAACGAGAGGCCGTCGAGGATCTTCGTCTTGCCGTAGCCGGCCTCGAGCGCGCTAATGGTCAGCACGGGCCACTCCCGTCCCCAGGTAGGCCTCGATAACGCGGGCATCTTCCGCGACCGCCGCGGGCGGGCCCTCGGCGATCTTGACGCCGTGGTCGAGCACCACCACGCGATCGGAGAGCTGCATCACGACCTTCATCACGTGCTCGACGAGGAGGATCGTCATGCCCCACTCGTCGCGCATCCGCCGGACGAGCGCGATCAGCCGGTCCACGTTCGGCGGTGACAACCCCGCGGCCGGCTCGTCCAGCATGAACAGCCGCGGCCGCGCGGCGAGCCCGCGGGCCAGCTCGAGCAGGCGCCGTTGGCCAATGGACAGGTGCTGCGCGGCCCGGCTCTCGAAGTCCCCGAGGCCGACGAGCGCCAGGACGCGCCGCGCTTCGGCCAGGATGCCGCCCTCTTCGCTCCGGGCGCGCGACGTCCTCACGGCCGACGCGACGGCGCCGGTGGTGAGGTGCGCGTGCTGAGCGAGCAGCACGTTGTCGAGCACGCTCAGGTCCGCGAACAGGCGGAGCGTCTGGAACGTGCGGACGACACCCCGTCGCGCGATGTGCCACGGCGCGAGCCCGGTAATGTCCACGCCGTCCAGCAGGACGCGCCCGCCGGTCGGGCGCAGGACACCGCTCACCAGGTTGATGCACGTGCTCTTGCCCGATCCGTTGGGCCCGATGAGCCCGACGATCTCGCCCGCGCCGACCGCGAGGTCGACGCGATCGAGGGCGATGAGCCCGCCGAACGTCCTGGTGATCAGGCTGAGCTCGAGGAGGCTCACGCGGCGCCAGTCCGGTCGCGAAGTCGGCGCAGTCCGCCGAGCACGCCCTGGGGGAGGAACGCGGTCATCACGATGAGCGTCAATCCGAAGAGGACGAGCTTGTAGTCCTTCGCGAATCGGAGGTACTCCGGCAGGGTGGTCAGGACGAGCGCGCCGAGGATCGGTCCGAGGAACGTCCCGCGCCCACCGAGGATCACCATCGCGACGATCTCCGCCGACGTCCAGATCGTGAACTCCGACGGATGGACGTTCCGGAGATAGTGCGCGATCAGGCTTCCCGCCGTTCCCGCGAGGGCCGCGCCGAGCGTGAACGCGAGCAGCTTCACCTTCGTCGTGTTGATGCCGAGTGTCTTCGCGAGCAGCTCGTCTTCGCGCACCGCGAGCCACTCCTGCCCGAGCCGCGTCGTGGTGAGCCGGCGGGCGAGCGTCACCACGACGAGCGCGACAACGAGGCTGAGGTGGTAGTACCCCTGCGGTGAGTCGAACGAGACCCAGGTTCGCCCGAGCGCGTGGATCGGGGGCGGCGAGGGGATGCCCGTGATGCCCGCGGTGCCGCCGGTGAAGCCGTGCCACTGCGTGAGGACGAGCGTGACGATGACCTGGAACGCGATGGTGGTGACCGCCAGGAAGTGTCCGGCGAGGCGGACTGCCGGAATCCCGAGGAGCGCGCCGAACGCGGCGGCGACCAGCGTCGAAGCCGGCAGGGTGACCCAGAACGGCGCCCCGAGGTCGCGCACGAGGAGCGCCGACGTGTACGCGCCAATCCCGTAGAACGCCGCCTGGCCGAAGGAGAACTGCCCGCAGTAGCCCATGACGAGGTCGAGGCCTGTGGCCAGGATCGAGAAGATGAAGACGACGACCATGACGTGGACGACGTAGGCGTCGGGGAACAGCCAGGGCACCGCGACCAGCGCGACGATCGTCCCTCCCTCGAGCGCGCGTTTCACAGGGACTGGCGCTCGACCTGCTGGCCGAAGAGTCCGGCGGGGCGGAGCAGGAGCACCAGCACGACGACGAGGAACGCGAGGATGTCCTTGAAGTCGTTGGTGAGGAACCCGGCGGTGAGGCTCTCCGTGATGCCGAGGAGCACACCGGCACCGACCGCGCCGTAGACGTTCCCCATGCCCCCGAGGATGACGACGGTGAAGGATTTCAGCACGACCATGCTGCCCATCGTCGGTTGCATGAGGAACACCGAGCCCATCAGGACCCCGGCGCCGGCGGCGAGGGCCGTGCCGATCGCGAAGGTGGCGGCGGCGACCGCGTTCACGTCGATGCCCATGAGGCTCGCGGTGGCCGGGTTCTGCGCGACGGCGCGCAGCGAGAGCCCCATCCACGTCCGCCGGACGAGGAGGTGGAAGAGCAGGACCAGCGCCGCGGCCAGGAAGGGGATGAGAAGCCGCTGGAGCGTCAAGTGCACGCCCGCGAACGCCACGGGCGTTGCGCCGAAGGCCGTCCGGATGACCGCCGGCTGGGGTCCGAAGATCTGCAGCGCGGCGGTCTGGAGCGCGATCGCCAGCCCGAACGAGGAGAGGATGCTCTGCGTCGGGTCCGTCCGGCGAAGGCGCCGGAAGACGAGGCGCTCGGCGACGATCCCGCCGAGCGCCATCCCGGCCATGGCCAGCGGCAGCGCCACGAAGAACGGCGCGCCCAGACGCATCACGAGCACGAGGCCGAGGTACGCCCCCAGCATGTAGAACTCGCCGTGGGCGAAGTTGATGATCCCCAGCACGCCAAAAATCAGCGTCAGCCCAAGCGCCACCAGCGCGTACACGCCGCCGGTGACGACGCCGTTGACGGCGAGCTGGAGGAAGTAGTCGAGCGAGCTCACTCGTACGGCAGCAGCACCCGCTTGCCGTCCTTCACCACGGAGAGTCCGATCTTGAAGTGGGCTCCGCCGATCTCGTCGAAGACGACCTTCGTGCCGGGAGGCCCCTGCACCGCCTGGAAGTCCTTCGTCGCCATGAGCGCGTTCCGGATGGCGAGGCCCTCGGTGCTGCGGGCACGCTGGAGGGCGTCGACGAGGACGCGCAGCGCGTCGTAGCCGAGCGCCGAGTGCGTGTTGGCGGCGACCCCGAAGCGTTTCGCGAACCGCTTGCCGAACTCCGCCCCGACGGCGTTGTTGGTGCTCGGCTCGTACATCGTTGAGATCGCGAACCCTTCCGCCGCCGGGCCCGCCAGCTCCGTGAGCTTGTCGGACATGAGCCCGCCGGACCCGATGAACTGCGTCTTGAGCCCCAGCTCACTCGCCTGGCGCAGGATGGCGGCGCCCTCGGCGATGAGGCCGGCGATGTAGACGCCGTCCGGCGCCAGCGACTTCAGCTTCGTCAGCGGCGTGTAGAAGTCGGTGTCGCCGTGGTTGTAGGTCTCGCTCGAGACGATCATGGCCCCCGCCTTCGTCGTCACCTCGCGGAACGTCTTCTCGAGATCCTTGCCGTACGCGGTGTTCTCGTAGAGCACGGCCAGGCGCTTCTTCTTGAGGCGCACGACGACGTCCTGCGCCGACTGGGTGCCCTGCGCGTCGCTGCCGGGGAAGTGGCGGAAGAACCAGGGATCGCCCGGCGTGTTAGCCTTCGTCACGCTCACCGCGGTGGAGCCGCCGGTCACCATCGGGATCTTCGCCTTCCGGGCGACGTCCGAGGCCGGCAGCGCGACGGCGCTGTTGTACGTTCCGAGCAGCGCCACGACCTTGTCCCGCGTGATGAGCTTCTGCGCGGCCGTGACGCCCTTGGTCGGCACGCTCTCGTCGTCTTCCTTGACGAGCTCGATCTTGCGGCCGAGCACGCCGCCGGCCCCGTTCGCCTCCTCGAGCGCGAGGGTGATGCCGTTCCAGATCTCCGAGCTGGCGATGCTGCTGCCGCCCGTGAACGGCAGGATCACGCCGATCTTGACGGGCTCCGCCGCGCCTGCGGCGGTTGCGAGAGCGAGGACCATGGCGAGTGACGCGAATACGGATCTCATCGGCAGCCTCCTGGGTTCGAGCTGGCGATCGTTGACCTGCTTGGCGGCGTTGGCGATCGCGACGTCCTGCCGCCGGGTGAGGGCGATCCACCATCCTGATCGGTGTTTCATCGCTTGACCCTCCTGGATGCGCGGGAGAGAGCGCGATCGGTGATCGCGCGCCGTATCCCCGTCATCCCTCGTCGATTCGGTATCCGCCCGGGCGGGCCCGCCGGCTTCGACCGGGGCGATCTTCTGACGCCACGGGGTATTGACCTCGTACGCATGCGCCGCGCTGAGAACGGTGGCCTCATCGCAGGCCCGGCTGATGAGCTGCAGCCCCGCGGGCAGGCCGGTGGCGGTAAAGCCGCAGGGCACGGAGATGGCCGGAAGGCCGGTATGGTTCGTTCCTCTGAGCATCGACGGCTGCAAGGACCTTCGCTCTTGCTTGGTTCATAGATACCCTCATGTCGGATGGTTGTAGAGAGTTGCCCGAATTGGTGTCTCCATTGGCTCTCTCTGGGGGGTCGCCGTGGACTGGAGGGCTTTCTCAAAGATGGACAGGGCCTCCTGGATCTGAGCCTCGGTCACCACCAGGGGAGGGATGAACCGGATTACATGGTCGTGGGAACCACACGTCAGGAGCAGTAGTCCGTGGTCCAGGCATGCCTTTTGAACCGCTTTGGCGGTTGCGCTGTCCGGGATGCGATCTGCGCCCAGGCTGAACTCGACCCCAACCATCAAGCCCAGACCCCTGACATCGCCCATTACCGGGTACCGCCGCTGGAGGGCTCGCAGGCTTTCAAGGAGCATCCGGCCCGAGGTCGCCGCACGCTCGACCAGCCCCTCCTCCAGGATGGCTTCGATGGTCGCCACTGCGGCGGCACAGGCCACCGCGTTCCCGCCGTAGGTGCCGCCGTGAGAGCCGGTCGGCCAGCGGGCCATGATCTCGTTGCGCGCCGCGATCGCTGAGAGCGGAAAGCCGGAGGCGAGACCCTTCGCCATGACCAGAATGTCGGGGCTGAGGCCGGCGTGCTCGAGGCAGAAGAACCGGCCTGTTCTGCCGAAACCGGTCTGGACCTCGTCAAGGATGAGGAAGAGACCTGCTTCCCGGCAAATCTCCTGGACGCCGACCAGGAACGACAGGGGCGGCACGATGTACCCACCTTCCCCGAGGACAGGCTCCAGGAACACCCCAGCTGTCTCCTCGGGGCCAGTTTGGGTGGCCAGCAAGTGCCGGAGTTCCTGGAGGCAGAAGGCACTGGCCTCCTCGGGGGTCCAACCGTACCGGTAGGCGTACGGGAAGGGCGCCACGGCCACCCCGGCCATGAGGGGCTGATAGCCGGCCCGGTAGAGAGTCTTGGAGGTCGTCAGGCTCATGGCCGCCACCGTTCGCCCGTGGAAGCCGCCCTGGAACACGACAATGTTGGGCCGACCGGTGGCCTTGCGCGCCAGCTTCAGAGCCGCCTCAACGGCCTCGGCCCCGCTGTTAGCGAAGTAGAACGTGTCAAGGCCGCCTGGGACCACCTGCAGGAGCTTGTCGACGAGCACCAGCATCGGGCGGTGGTACACGATATTGACCTGCCCATGGATGAGGCGCGCGGTCTGCGCCTGGGCTGCCGCCACCACCCTGGGATGGCAATGCCCGGTGTTTGTGACTCCAATTCCGCTGGTGAAGTCCAGGTAGCGACGACCGTGGGTATCGCAGAGGATGGCTCCCTTCGCGGACTCGACCACGATGTCGGAGAGGTGAAACCAGACCGGGGAAAGCTTCGGACCCACCACCTGGTCACTCAAGGAATCGATCTCCGCGACATCAAAGCGGGTTCACTTCCCCACCCAATGGATTCCCCTCGCTCAGTACGAAGGCGGTGTCATCGCCCAGAGCACGATAGCCTTGCCCCGGCCAGCGTTCTCCCAGCGGTGAGGGATGCGGCTTTCAAAGGTGATGCTGTCGCCTTCCTTCAGGAGGTGAGTATCATCTCCAACCCAGAACCGAAGGCGCCCCTGCAGGACCACGGCGCACTCCTCATCGCTGTCGTGGGTGTATGGTTCGCTTCCGCTACCTCCTCCGGGCAAAATCTCGGTGTAGATCAGCTGCAGGTGCCCGGCGAGCGAAGGCGATAACAGGTGATCCGTGACCTGGTTCCGAGGGAACACCATCTTCCGGCGTTCCGCCTTCCGCACCACCAAGCGCTTCCCGTGGTTTTCGTCAAAGAAGGTACTGACGGACGCGCCGAGGGTTCTCGCTATCTTCTGGATCGATGCGATCGAGGGGTTAGTAATGTCCTTCTCGACTTGACTGATGAAGCTCGGGGTGAACCCTGCCCGCTTCGCCAGCTCGGCCACGGTCAACCCACGCTTCGACCGGAGGGCACGGATCCGTCGGCCGAGTCTCATTGTCGGAGGCCTCTTGAAGTCATACTAACGAAGTTAACCATTGCTACTACTGCTACTACTACGTACTCGCGGGTGGTGTCAAGAGCATAGATCGAAACTCAGGAGTTCCGCATCTGGGGCAGTAAGGTACTGGAATTGACAACTTCGACGGCAAGGAGATTCACGGCGGCCCCGTGGACGGGCAGATCTCCAAGATCGGCCGCCCCCCAGGCACGCCCCCGCGGAATCGCGAGCGGGATGGTTGCAGAGACCTCGTCGATAAGAGCGGCGGCGACAGCTTGAAGGGAGCCGCAGGGGCGGGACGTCGTGCGTCAGTCGGAGCGCTGCACCTCGGGCCACACCGACGCGCCGGCCAGCAGCGCGAAGTCTTCGCGCAGGCGCGCGGCGAGGGCGAGGCGTGTGCGCGAGCGGTACTCACCGGGCTTCAGATTGCGTTCGTAGAAGAGGTAGGTGAGCAGGAACGCCGTCGCCAGCGTCAGCAGCAGCGCGTCGGTCGCCGTCGGCTCATGCACAAAGCAGTGGCCCATGTGCCAGAGCGTGGCCAGCTCGTTGAAGCCCCGGTTCTCCAGGTCTCACCGGTCATGCCCCCAGCGCTGAATCTTCTGGGCTGACACCACGCCGGGCTCGAGATCGGTCACCCAAATCCACCGGCCCTCCTCCATCACCTCGCGCGTGACGCCGCCCACCCGCCGGCGGCGCTCGGTCTGCTCTTCGGCCCCCACCCCCCGCCCCCGCCGCTGCAACGTCGAGAACAACTCGAGGTCGGGCAGGTCCCACAGGCGCGTCGTCCGCGGCCCGTCCCGGAGCCCCTGCGGCGGCTGCAGCGCCCGCAGGCGCTCGGCATCTTGGTAGAGGTCGCGTGCCTCCTGCTTCATGACGATCACCACGTGCTTGCCGGCCGCGAGCACCGCGGCGATGAACGGCGCTTCCAGATACAGGGCGTCGGCCGTGACCACATCGAACAGCCGCCCTGCGCTGCACACGATGCGCGCCACCAAGCGCCGGGCCGCGACCACTTCGCCCTCCCCCGGCCGGAGCCGCTCGAAGTCCAGAATCGCGGGCGGGGTCACTCCCACCCACTGGGCCACGACGACGCGGTGGTAGTACTCCCGCACGGTCCCGCCCGCCACCGTGACCTCCCGCGTCAGGCACTCCGCACAGCACCGCGCCCGGCTGGCCCAGAGTTCATGCCCATCGACCGCCACCACGCGATACGTCTCCCCCGGTCGGCCGTGGATGGCCTTGGCCCGCCCCGCCTGGCGCGTGACAGTGGCCACCAGCGCCCGCTGCTCCTCCAGTGAGGAGCCCGCCAGCACCCGGCCCACGGTGTCTGCGCTCGGCAGCCGCTGGCCCCCGACCCAGCGGTCCCAGCCCCGGCGCCGACGCAGTGCCTCCTCCAGCGCATTGAAGCTCTGCAGGCGGAGGGCAAACATCGCGAACACACACAGCCACACGGTCGCGGTCACGATCTGCGGCCGCTGCCGCGTATTGCGCAACCCGGCCACCCGCCGCCGGAAGGCAAACTGCCGTTCGATGTACGCGGCGAAGCGGCGGAGCAGGTTAGCCCTCGCGCCGTTCCACCTGCGTCAAGCGCTGCCGGGTGATCCGCTCTAACACCGCCCGCACCTCCCCGTAGCGCGCCGTCCACTGCCGCACCCGCTCCTCCCAGGCCGGCGGGATGTAGAGCATCCGCCGCTTCCCCTCGAGGCTCAGGGCCAAGTACAGCGAGCGATGCCGCCGGGCGACGTTGGTCTGGCACCCACAGCCCGCCTTGCCACAGTACCGCCGCATCTCGACGAGGTTCCCCCGCAACAGGCCCGGCTGACTGAGCAACCGGCGCAGCTTCGAGTAGAGCGCGCGTTCCGTGGCCGTAAAACCCATGCGTGACGGTATCGCGGGTCCTTCTGAGACTGATATACAATAGATATATCAGATTTCCGCAGAAAAAAACGCGGCCCGGGCAATGCGAATTTCCTGGGCCCGCCCCCGCGGCCGAATCTGCCTTCTCAGACATGAGCTTACGTGGCTGGTCTCACCTCAGATGCGGAACCCCTGATCGAGACTGCCGAGGACTGATCATCGCTGCATGTGCGACGCGCTGCCGAGGGCAGCATCGTCTGAGGCCGGAGGGCTATCGCGGGTGCCACCGCTCACCTGCTCCCCTCCGATGCTGGCCTTCCCAGGGGCCGGGCCACGGTTCCCGGGCGCACTGGATGTGCGTCGCTGCCCGTTGCCCCGCAGGGATTGCGGCGGGGCCGACGGAAGTTAGGCCGAGCCAGTTTCTGCCCTGTCGCCCGTCTCCGGTCGTCCGTCACTTGGATGTCGCCGTCCATCGCACGCTTGGCCCCTTCCACGTTCGGCCGGTCATTCAGACGCCCAGCTAGGCCTGGAAGAGGCTGCCGAGCTTCATGGCCAGCCCCATGTCGCCCTTGAGCTTGAGCTTGCCCGACATGAAGGCCATCTGCCCGTTGAGCTTTCCGCCGATCATGTCGAGCCAGTCCGGCGACGCCATGGTGACGGTCAAGTCCGCCGCCGCGGCCGGGCCCGAGCTGACGGCGCAGGTGCCGTCCTTGATGACCGCGTGCCACGTGCCGCCGCCGTCACCGCTGATCTCGTACTGAATGGTCTTGTTGACGCCAGCGGCGCTGGCGGCCTTGAACTTGGACGGCATCAGATCGAAGGTTTCTTTCACTGTCGGCATATACGCCTCCTTGTGATCCGCGTTAGTTAGAAGGTGAACAGGTCCATCCCGCCGGTCACGGTCAGCACCGCGCCCGTGATGTAGCGCGCCCGCTCCGAGCACAGGAACGTGATCGCGCTGGCGACATCCTCCGGCTGTCCTTCCGCCTGCATGGCCACGCGCTTGACCATACGCTCGTACATGGGCGACAGGTTGGCGTTCGGCCCGATGATGCCGGGGGCGATGACGTTGGAGGTGATGTTGTAGCGGGCGCCCTCGAGCGCCACCGACTTGGCGAAGCCCACGAGCCCCATCTTCCCCGTCGAGTACGCGGTCTGACCGAAGCCGCCCATCAGGCCGGCGATGGACGCCATGCAGATGATGCGCCCCCACTTGCGCTCCCGCATACCGGCGAACACCGCCTTGGTCACGTTGTAGGTGCCCGTGAGGTTGACTTGAAGGTTGAGGTCCCAGTCGCTGTCCTGCATGTCTTTGAGCTGACCGAGGGTGTAGATGAAGCCCGCGTTGTTGACGCAGATGTCGACGGGGCCGACCTCGCTCTGCGCCTTGCCGACCACGTCGGCGAGCTGGGAGCGGTTGGTGATGTCCGCCTCGTAGCCGCGGGCCACGCCGCCCTTGGAGGATATCTCCTTGGCCGTCTCGGCGGCACCCTCGGCGTTCAGGTCGAGCACCACGACCTTGCAGCCCTCGGATGCTAACGCGAGACAGTCGGCCTTGCCCAGGCTCCGCGCGCCGCCGGTGACGAGCGCCACGCGCCCCTTGATGCCGAGGTCCATCGCTACCTGCCCTTGAACTGGGCCGGGCGCTTCTGGAAGAAGGCCTGGATGCCCTCGCCCGCGTCCTCGGTCCTGAGCACTTTCTCGAAGGCGCGCACCTCGATCTCGATGGCCTGGTCGATGGGCGCCTGGAGGCCGTCATCCACGGCCTCGATGATGAGCCGCGTCGCGACGGGCGGCCGCTTCACGATCTCCCGCGCCAGCGCCTTGGCGTCGTTGAGCGTCTCCCCCTCCTTGGACAGACGGTTCACGAGGCCGATGCGGTAGCACTCCTGGGCGGGGATCTGGGTACCGAGGATCAAGTGTTCGAGCGCCAGGCCCCGGCCGACGAGCCGCGGGAAGCGCTGGGTACCGCCGTAGCCCGGGATGATGCCGAGGTTCGACTCCGTCTGCCCCATGCGGGCCGTGTCCTTGAGGATGCGGATATGGCAGGCCATGGAGATCTCGCAGCCGCCGCCGAGCGCGTGGCCATTGATGGCCGCGACGACCGGCTTGGGGAAGCGCTCGATGCGCCGGAGCACGGAATTGCCGAAACGGATAAAGGACGTCACGTCCGGGCCGGAGAAAGCCGAGCCCAGGTCGGCGCCGGCGCAGAAGATCTTGTCGCCGGCGCCCGTGATGATGAGGCACTTCACGTCAGCGTCGGACTCGATCTCGGACAGCGCGGCGTTCATCTCCCTCATCAGCGCCTCGCTGATGGCGTTGGCGGGCGGGCGATTGAGGGTCAGGACCGCGAAACCTTCCTCGCGGACCAGGATCATGGTTTCGTACGGCATCGACGGTCTCCTATGAGGTGGGGGCGGCGACGCCCTGTAGGAAAATCTCGACGACGGCATCGGCCGTGTCCACGAGCTGGTAACCGCGCTTGCCGAGCACCCAGGATGTCGCCATCTGGTCCATGGCCCCGAACAGCATCTTCGTGGCGACCTTGATGGGCAGATCGGACCGGAAGCGTCGCTCGGCCACGCCTTCCTCGAGCACGGAGCCGATCAAGGCGAAGTAGGCGCCGATCTCCTGGCTGGAGGCGCCGCGGAAGAACTTCTGCCCCTGGCGCAGCTCCACCTGCACGACCTCGGCAAGCTCGGGGTTCTCCTCGAGCATGCGGAAGTGCAGCGACACGAGCCGGCGAACCTTGCTGGCGGCGTCGGGCTCCCCGGCGATGGCTTTTCGCAGCGCGCTGACGAACTCGGCCATCTTGTCGCGGAAGAGCGTGACGAGGATATCGTCCTTGGTCTTGAAGTAGAGGTAGATGGTGCCCGCGGCGATGCCCGCCTCGCGGGCGATGTCGGACACGCGCGAATTGTAGTAGCCCTCGCGGGCGAAGACCCGCACGGCGGCCTCGATGATCTGCTGCGGCTTGTTTGCCTCACGCATGGTTGATGACTGAACCGTCGTTCATTCTAAGTGGCGGCGTCGGGTCAGTCAATCCGGTTCTCAGGAGCCCCGCCGCGACGCCCCTGCGACGCCCCTGCCTCGACCCATCAGATCGGGCCGCGTAGGATGCGGGCCCATGGCGATCAAGTATCGCATCGGGATCATGCCTGGGCCCTGGCCGCTGGACGCAGGACGAGGTGTCGTACCAGGGCGAGTTCTTCAAGCTGGACCGCGTCACGATCTTTCCGAAGCCGTGGCAGAATCCCCCGCCCATCTGGATCGGCGGCAAGAGCGAGGCGGCGCAGAAGCGCACCGCGCGGCTCGGCGACGGGGGGATCCCGTCCTTCATCACGCCCGAGGAGTTCCGCGTGGGCGTTCAGAAGGTGCAGGAGCTCGCCGCGGCTTCGAGCCGGCAGATCCCCGAGAACCACTTCCCCGAGGACCGGCGGCGATAGAAGCCCGCCGCCGCTAGCCTCGCGCCAGGATCTCAGCGAGGAGGGCGGGGTCGATATTGCCGCCCGACAGGACGACGCCGACCCGGGAACCCTTGGGCATGGGCAGCTTGCCGGTGAGGACGGCGGCGGCGGAAACGGCGCCCGTGGGCTCCACGAGAATCTTGCAGCGGAGCAGCAGGAAGCGCACCGCCTCTTCAATCTCCCGATCCGAGACCAGCAGCACGCCGGCGAGGTTCTGCTTGTTGATCGGGAAGGTCAGCGCCCCTGGCGAGAGGTTGCGGATGCCGTCGGCGATGGTGGGCGGCGGCGCGATGGTCACGCGCTCGCCCTTCGTGAAGGAGAGATA
>ORMF010690988.1_pt1 | contig 44110 bp, 41 predicted proteins | sample 1779871 | NCBI WGS metagenome assembly ORMF01 (sample SAMEA104232316, study PRJEB22302) | groundwater metagenome | biome: forest; feature: aquifer; material: groundwater | place: USA | collected 2011-08-07 | depth 5.4 m
CACCATGCTGCAGATTTTGAGTGTGTCGCTGTTCGAGAAAACGCCCATCGAGCAAGCCTTTTCGCTCGATGGAGTGCGACCTATGGAGACTGAATCTCATAACCAATTGCGATTGTTAGACTTTTAACCGGACAGTACTGACCACTGACCACTGACCACTGTTCTTCATCACCCCAGATACCCCTTCGCCTTCAGCAGCTCGGCATTGAGCAGTGCGGCTCCGGCGGCGCCGCGAATCGTGTTGTGCGAGAGTACCGTGAATTTCCAATCCAGCACATTGCACTTGCGCAAGCGACCGACCGTGGTGGTCATTCCCCCGCCTGAATCCACGTCAAACCGTGGTTGCGGGCGGTCGGCGGCGTTCAAATACATCACCGGCTGCCCGGGCGCGCTCGGCAGGTGCAGTTGCTGCGGCTCGGCGCGGAAGTCATTCCAGGCCGCGATGATCTCTTCCGGCTGGGCTTTCTTCTTCAGTCGAATCGAAACTGATTCCGTGTGGCCATCCTCCACCGCCACCCGGTTGCACTGCGCGCTCATCGCGAAAGACGCCGGGATGATGTCGGCGCCGTTCAAGGTCCCGAGCAGCTTCTGCGTCTCCTCCTCCATCTTTTCTTCTTCTTTCGCAATGTAGGGAATCACATTGCCGAGGATGTCGAGCGCAGCCACGCCGGGATATCCGGCGCCGCTGACCGCCTGCATGGTCACTACCATCACGGTTTCGAGCCCGAAGCGTTTGTGGAGCGGCGCCAGTGCCAGTACCAGTCCGATGGCCGAGCAATTTGGATTGGTGACCACGAATCCGCCGCTCGCCCGGCGCCAGGGTTGCGTTTCGATCAGGCGGATGTGGTCGCCGTTGACCTCGGGGACGACCAAAGGTACATCAGCCTGCATGCGCAAGGCGCTCGAATTGGAGACCACGGCGCAGCCCGCGGCGGCGAACTGGGGCTCCAACTCTCTTGCGATGGCGGCATCCAGAGCGGCAAAGATAATCTTGGGCGCGCCTCCCGGCGTGGCTGGCGACACTTTCATCTGCGCCACTCGGTCAGGGATGGCGGTCTTCAACCGCCAGCGCGCAGCTTGGGCATAGGGCCGACCCTCGGAGCGATCCGAGGCCGCCAGCCAGGAAACTTCAAACCACGGATGATGCTCAAGCAACTGGATAAACCGCTGCCCGACGATGCCCGTGGCACCGAGAATTCCTACAGAACGTTTGTTTGGCATGGTTAAACTGTGATTTTAACAGAGAGATTTGCGGCGAGAATTGCTTCGCGGGCACTGCCAGGAAAGCGGTTTAGGTCTTACCCCGCCCCAGTTCATGCGGGAAGAAGCTTTCGTTGAGTGGGCCAAATCGGCGTTTTTCCGCGTAAATGCGCCACCGCCGCCAGACGATCCGCAAGCTGGCCATGACCGGAATCGAAAGGTAGACGCCCAGGACACCTGCAATCTCGCCCCCGGCGAGCACGCCGAAAAGCGCCGCCAGCGGATGGAGCTGCACGCTTCCCCCCATAACGCGGGGAGCGATGACGTAGTCCAGAACCAGCCGCCAAGCCACCAGAAATAGCAGCAGCAGCGGCCAGTATGAGTAGCCGGCGAGCACCGCCACCACCACCATGGCAATGCCCGCCACCAGCGGGCCGACAATCGGAACGAATTCTAGCACTCCGCCGGCCGTTCCCAGCACCATCGCGTACGGTACCCGGAGAACTCCCAGGACCGACGTGTAGGCCAGCAGCGACAACCCTGCCAGGGTCAGTTGCGCGCGAATGAACTGGGCCAGCATCTGGTTCAGATCGCGCAGCACATCTTGCAAAAACTCCCGTTGCGCACGGGACTGAACCAGGGAAACCACAACCTCATTGAGGTTGCCCGCGTCAAGAAGAAAGAAAACTGCCAGAATGGGCACGAGGAATAGCACCCAGATATCTTTGGCGGTCTCGGCGACGCGTACTCCAATGCGCTGCGCGAGAGCCTCCAATTGCTCGCTATGATTCTTCAGGACCTCCTGGATGCGGCTCTGGGTGGCACCACTCCATCCCCGCTGCTGGCCGATATCGACGGCGATCTGGCCCGAGTTGACCTTTTTCATCAATTCCGGCCACGCCTCCCCCAGGCGAGCCGCCTGCCGGGTAACTCTTGGGCCCACAAAGAACACAAGCAGCACCAGGCCGGTCAGCAAGAGAAGGTAGATGAGAGCGATGGCACGTCCGCGGCCCCGCACTAGATTCTGAAGACGTTCCACCGCGGGGTTGATGAGGTAGGCAAAAAAGATTGCGAAGAGAAACAGGATCAGGCTCTGCCGCGCGACATAGAGAAATCCCAATCCCAGGGCAAACAGGGCTGCCGTGAAGAGAACGCGCGACGTACGTGAGTCAATGATGGTCAAGAACGGACCTGATCGGCGCTGCCGTTATCTTAACGTGCCGACCGAAACCCCGTCCAAGGTCCGAAAGGGGATGCCCTTTCGCCCGGGACTTACCGGGGCGGAGCGCCAACTTCATCCCGAATGACTTCCGTCTTCTCCGACGGAATGGAAATGCGCACCACCTTGAACTTCTCGTCGAGCCAGATTTCCCAGCTTCCCCCATCATACTTCAGTTCCATTTTATGCAGTTTCTGCTTCGTGTCGCCTTTCGACACAGTCTCGGGACCGAGATACGCCATGCTGACCGAAGCCGAAGTGTGCTGACGCGGATTCAAAGTACCAAACTGCATGCGTTGGCACGGATCTGCTTTCGCCTGTGGGCAGGCCAAGGCGAGATACCTCCAAGCCAGTACTTCACGATGCACAAAGAAGTAGTCGTCCAGAATGGGGGTTCCGGTAGGCAGCAGATACGGTTGTTCCTGCTCCTTGTCCTGCGGTCCGGCGCTCCACTTTTGCGTAAGGTACTGGTCGTTCGGGATGACCACCGACTGTGCTTTGCCCGGACTCTGTTCTTTCCACTCGTAACGACGGATCTCCCCGGTGCCCGTAAGTTGCAGCTCCGAGTTCTGGGTAGCCTGCCCGGAAGAGCCCTCCGTCTTAAACTCGGACTGGATTACGCTGCCGTTTGCATTCTGGGTGATCGAGAACGTCTCCGTCCCCACCCGGCGGCCGTTCATGAACACTCCAAACGAGCCGGAGTCCACTTTTTGTGCGTCCCCGTCCTTCTCTTTTGCCATGGGAGTTGCCAGGGCAAGGCCCGACAACGAGAGTGCCAGAATGAAAGCGCATGACCAGCGAGACAACTTCACCATGATCCTCCTGCTGTTTCAGAACTGGCGGGCTGAGTCCGGCGGCGAGCCCGCCTTCACTCCGCCCAGATGCAACGCAGTTTCGATCTCGGCGCAGATGGAAGCCGGATCCTTGCCCGAAGTTTCAACGACCAGCGTCGCCTGCCGGTAGAAGGGAAGCCGCTCCGCATAGAGCCGGGCGAATTGCTCGCGATCCTTCCGGAGCGGCCTGATTTCCTTGTCCTCGGAACTGCGCCGCCAGAGTTCGTCCAGCGGCGCTTCCAGGAAGACCGACGGCCATGGCCGCAGCAGTTCCCGGTTCTTGTCCGGTGCAAACGCTCCGCCGCCGAGCGCGACCACGGTGTCGGTGGCGAGCGTTGTGAGAAGATCGCGCAGGGCGGCGGTCTCGGCCTGCCGGAACTCGCGCTCGCCTCTTACTCGAAAGATCTCATCAATGCTCTGATGCTCGCGGAATTCGATGCGGGCATCGATGTCTACGAAGTCCCAGCGCAGACGCCGGGCGAGTTCCTGTCCGACGGTGGTCTTGCCCGAGGCCATGAATCCTACAAGAAACACCGCACGCGCTCCCATGGCGCTCCATGACGCAGAAAAGGGTGCCATCGGCCCGCCTTCAGCGTCCCTCTGCTCCAGTTGGTTCGTGTTTTTCAGCGTTGCTTGAGGCGGATTTTACCACCGAGCGACCGGAACACGACCTTCGATGCGGCCTTGCCGACCGTAGCAATGAAGGAACTCCCTACATTCGGCGCGGATGTGCTCGGGCTGGATTGGAGAGAGAATTCGTTCTGGGCCTGTCCATGCATGGAGTGGGCGCGAAAGTCGGCTGAGGTCTCCGGGGGCACCAGCGCCTCGATATCGCCGGTGCTGGTTGTGAAGGCGTAATTTCCTCCCGACCCGAAATCACCATCGAAGAAAATCTTGCCGCTGCCGGAATTCACCTGCACCAGGGGCCCGGCCACCGACTTCAAATAAACGTCTCCGCTGATGGAAGTAATCTCGATGTGCGACGCGCGCGCGTCCGTGACCCTGACAACGCCGCTCATGGTCTTAATGTGCACATGGCCATCACTGACGTTGCGAACATCCACGGGGGCTTCGGCGCCTTCCAGTGTCAGATCGCCGTGCAACCGCTCAGCGGTCAGCGGGCCGGTGGAAGAATGCATGTTGACGTTGGCGTCGGGAGGCACGGTCAACTCGTAATCCACCCGTCCACTCTGCCGGTCGGCGCCTGGCAAAAGACGAGATTCGATTTCAACGCGGCTGCCCTTTTGCGAGTGATCCACCTGCACCTTGTCGGACTGGATCACGGCCACGACGATCACCTGACGCGGGCCGCCCGGCTTAACTGTGATCGCTCCATAGAGGGTATCCACTGAGATGTTGGCCTTGGGACCCACTGTGAAGCGGAACTCCTTCCTGGTTTCGGCGATCGCCGCCGTTGCCAGGCAGGTGGCCAGAACCAAACCTACGACTGTCGCACGCTGCATGCTCTCCATAAGACGCCCCTAACTAAGGCCGGACTGATCCGGGTGACCCTCTTCTATTGAACATGATCCAAAGCCATCTGGTACAGCATCGCCTTTTGCTCATAGGCGTCCATCAGGTGTTTGCGGGCATCTTCGTCTCCAGGATTCTGCTCCGCATAAGCCCTGGCGTCCCGGATATACGAATTCACCGACCGCAGTTCGTTCTCGTAGGTGGCTCTCATCATGGGCGCGCGCTGCGACATCTCGTCGAGCAGCTGCTGATCATTCTGGTCGGAGGAATTCGGCGCTTCTTTCGGGAAGGGAATGACGATGGGAGGCTTATTCTCCGCCGCTAGCTGTGAGGCCGGTCGGGAGGCCACTGGGCGCTCTTGGGCCACCTGCGGAGCAGGTTGTGGGGCGACCACTGCCGGGTTTGTCGCGACCTGCGGAGCCGGCTTTGATTTCACTACATAGGAGCCCGCTGCCACCACCGCTGCCGCTACGGGTACCAGCCACCAGGCGTTCCAGCGCCGTCCGGCGCTGGGCACGAGAACCGGGCGCGCCGATGCCACTTCCGGTTCCCGTATGATCCCTTCCGCGCGCAACTCAGCGGCAATCCTCACCCAGACTCGCGGTGCCGGCTCGTCCGTTGCTGCCAGTTGTCGCGCCTCACTGGCAATCAGTTCCAGGTCCGAAACCAGTTCCGCGCAAGCCGGACAGGACTTCAGATGAGTTTGAAATTCACCGTTCGGACTGCCGTCCATGATCTCCGGCAGAACTTGCTGAACATCCGCACAGTTCATACTTCCTCTCTCCCCAATACCGCGACTGCGGTTACATATTTTCGGCCTTTTCGGCTCTCATGAACTTCAGATAATCGCGCAGCTTCAACCTTGCCTTGTGGAGCTGCGACTTGCTGTTGCCGATCGAACAACCAGCCATTTCCGCAATTTCGTTGTGCTCGAACCCTTCCACATCGTGGAGCACGAAAACCGTCTTGTAACCCGGCGGCAGCCGGTCAATGGCCCGCTGCAGTTGCAGGCGGTCAATCGAGCCGGTGAGCTTCATGTCCTGCGCTCCGAATTCCTTCCGCGGGGACTCTTCGTCGGTCTCCATCGTTTCTTCCAGCGAGACCAGCGGCAGACCCTTCTTGCGCAAGTTCATCAGGACAACGTTGACCGTCATCCGGTGCAGCCAGGTCGAAAAAGCGGACTCGCCGCGGAACGTGCTGATCTTCCGAAACAGCTGAAGAAACGCTTCCTGGGCCAGGTCTTCGGCCTGCGCGGGATTGGAAACCATGCGCAAACATAGCGAGTACACGCGCCGCTTGTGCAGGTGATACAAGACCTCAAAAGCTGCCTCGTCTCCCTGCTTAGCTCGCTCAATCGCCCCTGCTTCTGTAGCCTTGGCTTGTTTCGGGTCGGTCAAGTCGCCTTTTCCGGCCGCTTACTCCGTAAGATGCGGCTTCAAACTCTTTTCGTTGTACGCTTTGCGGACGGAGCCGCCGGCGGCAACCGCCACCCCATGTCTGGCAGCATACCAAAAAGTGTTGCTTTCCGGTGCTTTACATCGCCCTTCGACGCCCCGCGCTGACTTTGGTAACCCAACCCACGGTGAAAAGCTCGTCTAGGCCTTGCCGGAGGTGGTGATGGTCTCCAGACCGTGGCCGTGGGGCCCCAGTTCCCGCTGCCGTAGCAGGAAAGCGAACAGCACCCCCAGGAAACCCAGGACCGAGAACATCCACATGCCAAGTCGGTATCCTGCCGGATTCTGCCCGCTGGCCTGGCTGTGATCGTTGGCCCAACCCACCAGCAGGTTTAGGCCGGCTAAGCCTATGTTCTGGATCATGGTCATTAGCCCATAGGCCGTGCCGAGCTTCGACTGATCCACGAGGTATGCCACCGACGGCCACATCACGGCGGGAATCAGGGAGAACGCTACTCCCATCATAGCCATGGTCAACAACAACAGGACCGGCAGGGGCGAACTGTGCCACCACACCAAATGCCAATGGCTGATCCAGGGGATGGTCAACGCCACATAGGTCTTTGCCGGGACATACGCCATCATCAGGTAAACGGGGATCAGCAAAACGGAGCCGACCATCATCAAAAGCGCCCGTTTGCCTATCTTGTCCACGAACAAGCCAAACAAAGGGGTTCCGAACATGGTGAAAAGAGTGAGGATACTGACGAGGAAGCCGGCTATTGCTCTGGTTGTGTGGTGCACATCAATGAAGAACTTGTAAGCAAAGGTCTCAAACGGGAAGATCGCTGAATAGAAAACGATGCACAGCGCGACGATATACCAGTAGGAAACGCCGAACTTAAAGATGTCACCAAAGACGACCTTGTCCGTCCCCCCTGCCTGCGCGATCTGGTATCGTTTCTCAGCCTGTACCTCCAGGCCCCAGTACATCGCCGCTCCTATAACGCAGAAGGTTCCGAACGCGATTGAGATCAGCAGTGGATTGCGCCAGTTCGTGTAGGCAGAGCTCGCCCAAGACGGTGAGTTCTGCGCCAGCCACGTACCGAAGCGCGCGATCATGAGGTTGATACCGAACGCAAAACTGAGTTCCTTGCCTCGAAACCACTTCGCGATGGCGGTGGTCACAGCAACAATCAATGATTCGGCACCAATTCCAAAAATCAAGCGTCCCGTTGCCATCACGGGAAGTTTGCCGGCAGCCACCGTCACAATCGCGCCGATAAAGCAGAGCGTCCCGAAGATGAGGATCGCCTTGCGCGTCCCAATGCGGTCCACAATGTAGCCGCCGATCAGCACCATGATCACGTTCGGAATGCTGTAGATTGCCTGCAACAGGCCGATATTGGAATCGGAAAAGCCGAGTTGCTTCACCAGCAGGTCCGCGATCGGGGCGATGCAGTCGTAAACGTAGTAGTTCCCAAACATTGCCAGGCTGATGACGATCAGTACCATCCAGCGGTACAAACGCGACGGCTCCGGGCGTGCAATCTCACCCATGAAGGCACTCATCCTCGGCGCGCGGCGGCGCCTGCGTCGGAAGTGTGGAGAGAATCAACCGCACGAAGATAGCAGATTGAGGAGGAGAATTGCTCGGAGAAAGCACTGTTCGTTGCGGTGTAGTGACAATCGCGGCAGAGAGTAGAATCTCTCCACGAGGTGCTGATTAACTGATGCGTCCAGTGAACGAAATCATCGCCAGGGACCCCGATGTGCTGGGCGGAACCCCCGTCTTTCGCGGCACCCGCGTTCCTTTCCAGGCGCTTCTCGACTACCTGGAAGGTGGCCAGACACTGGCCGAGTTCCTGGACGACTTTCCTACGGTGACTCGCGAAGCAGCAGTCTCAGCCCTGGAGCAGGCAAAATCTCGGTGAGTGACCTTCTCTAGCGGGAACAAGTGGACCTGCGGCGAAGGACGTTATCAACCTTCTAGAGAAGGGCACTCTCGGCGGCAGCTTGAAGCTGCGGCCGAGAGTGTCCAGGCTTGCTCTTACATCTTCTCCGTCTTGCCCTTGTACTTCACGTTCCCGTTGTTCTGGTTCTGGCGCTCGACGTCGCCATTGGAGTAGGTGCGGCCAGCCTTTTTGCCGCTCTTCGCGGCAGCGGAGGCGCCCATTGCGTTTGCAGTGTGCTCGGACCCGCTGAAGTAAATCCACTCAGCCCGCGCTTCTTCTCTGTGACCGTGCGCTTCCCGCATCGCCCGCATTGCATGTCCCACCGGCTCTGGCCAGAGGTGTACGGCTGAGCTGGTCAGCGGAGCGCCGCCGCCCTGGTACCACACCGGCTCGGTGTAGACCGAACTGGTGTTTCCGGAAAGCTGCGAAAGCGTCGAGTTGGTAGCGCCGGCGATCAGGCCGGTGGTGGCGTTCGAGGCGCCCACCGGATTGGGAGATACCTGTTGCAACGACACCATGGGGGTCGTCACGAGCGGGACAAACGGGCCGCATCCGAGGATGCAAGGGCCGTAAATCCGAGGCGGAACGGGCTGTTGCCCAAATGCCGCTACCGCAATCACCACCACTGAAAACAGAACCAAATAGGGTCGCATACAGCCTCCACAGAGGGTACAGATCAGTAGTATCTGTGCAGTTTGTGGGCCAGTTGTCGGCGTCCATCAGGGTCCAAGATATTCGGAGAATTACGGCACTGTCGGCTAAAGAACTGAGATCGCCCGAGAGCGCCAGAGGGATGGGATGCAAGCTTGTGCGCAAAACTGCAAGCGCGTTGCGCATCTCAACTGCCGACATATCGTGCGTAGAGACTGCGTGCGATAGCAGTATCCGTTGTTCCCTTAATGATGGCTCTTCCGTCGGGAAACAGGGTCATCTCATAGGGCTCGTGCCAGAACTTCAGGACGAACTCGTTGTGGCGCACGGTGCCGTGAGGGCGGAGGCGGATCGTCATCTCGGCGAAATCCACCGGACGTTGCCGTTCGTGAATCTGCACGGAATTTCTGCCACAGAGAGTGATGTGGGGCCGGCCCTCACCCGCCAGGTGGAGGAAGTTGCGTTCTCCGCAAGCGCGGCATCCAGGGCGCGGAAGAGCGGCGGCAACTTCCGCCCGTTCGTTATTCCAGACGTCCCAGGAAAGCAGGGTCCGTCGCATCTTCGATTGTGCGCCCACCAGGAATTTCAGCGCCTCCGTGGCCGCGAGCGACGCCACCAGGTTCACCGCGGAATTCAGGATACCGGCCGTTTCACAGGTTTCGACCGTCCCGCGCGGCGGATCAGGGAAGACGCAGGACAGGCAGGCTGTGTCGCCGGGCAATATGTTCAAGGTCGCGGCATAGCTTCCAAGGCCAGCCGTATAAATCCAGGCCACGGAATTCTTCACCGCATAGTCATTGACGAGGTAGCGTGTCTCGAAATTGTCGGTGCCGTCGAGGATTAGGTCGACGCCGCCCAGCAGACTCTCGACGTTTGCCGGGGTCAGATCGGCGACCTGCGGTTCAACTGCGATCTGCGAGTTGAAGCGCGCAATCTGCCGGGCCGCGGCAACTGCCTTGGGAAGCGACTCCCGCGCGTCGTTTTCGTCGAACAGAGACTGCCTCTGCAGGTTGCTGGGTTCGACGTAATCGCGATCGAGAATCCGGAGCATCCCGACACCCGAGCGGGCGAGCAACGAAGCCAGTGCAGACCCGGTGGCCCCGCATCCGACGACGACCACGCGCGACCGCAAGAGCTGTTTCTGGCCTTCTGAACCAATCTCCGCGAACAGCACCTGACGAGAGTAACGGTCCTCTAGTTCCAAAGACATTACCTTTTCGGGCCTTTCCAGCCAGTATTATAGGTGCCGGTCATCAAACTTCTCCGTGCCGAGCAACATGTGACGGTTGCCCATCCATCGAAACCAGAAAGTTCTGCCGGCAGTCACCTGAAATTCGGGGAGGTCGTCTTGCGGCTAACCGGCGCCACTCTGGTGGTGGTGATGATGATGGTGGCGGCGTCCCTCAATGGCTGGGCGTTGGGCCTGTCGCCTTCAACGCAGCAGGCTGCAGAACCCCCGTCCCAGTTGGGAACGATCGCTCCCTATCTCGGCGTGCAGATCACGGAGATCGATTTGCCCGGCGTTCCGGCCGAGGAGGCCGCTCACCTGTTGGCAGGCACCCCGCTCAAGACCGGAGAGCCGCTTACGCGCCAGACGCTGCACGATGCCATGCAGTCGCTGTTCGCCACCGGCCGCTTTGCCGACATTCAGGCAGAAGCCGAGCGCACCACCGCGGGCGTCCGCTTACGCTTCCTGACGGTGCCCAACTATTTCATCGGCCAGATTACGGCGGAAGGTGTTTCCGGTAGCCCGTCTCCCAACCAGCTCGTCACGGCCAGCCGCTTGCAACTCGGGGAACTCTACTCACAAGACAAGCTCGAGCGGGCGCTGGCGAACCTGCAACGCGTGCTCGAGGAAAACGGGTTCCACCGTTCCAAGGTGAGCGTCTCCGAGCAGCGCCACCCGGAGCAGCACCAGATCGACCTCACTTTTCACGTCGAACCAGGGCCGCGGGCGGTGGTCGGACAGATCGTGCTGGAAGGGGATGCAGGCTACTCGAAGGATGAGATCGAGGAAATCGCTAAGTTTCATCCCGGCGAGGGCGTAGTGTCAACCCGTCTCACGCGCGCTTTGCAGCGCATGCGCGCGAGGTATCAGAAACAGGACCGCCTTCTCGCCCAGGTGTCGGCAGCCATCCGTACCTACCGTCCAGAGACCAACACGGTGGACTACACGTTCAAGGTGGAGCGCGGGCCGGTGGTGGAGATTGCCGCCGAGGGATTCAAGATCAGCCAACGCCAATTGCGGAAGCTGGTTCCCATCTACGAGGAAGGCGCCGTCGACGACGACCTGCTCAATGAGGGCCGCCGTAATCTCCAGAATCATCTCCAGACACTGGGCTTCTTCGCCGCCACCGTCAGCGTAAGCCAGCGCGGCGTGCAGGACGGCAAGAGCCTGCGGGTGATTTACGCCATCACCCCGGGCGAGCGCCACAAGCTTGCGGCCATTCGGATTTCCGGCAATCAGTTCTTCGACGAGGAACTGGTGCGCGGAAGAATGCTCAGCCAACCGGCGGGTCGTCTGTTCAGCCACGGACGCTACAGCGAGGCCCTGCTGACGGAGGACGTGCGCAGCATCCAGGACTTGTATCGCTCGAACGGTTTCCGGCAGGCGGAAGTCGCCAGCAAACTCCTGGAGAAATATCAGGGCGATCCCTCTCAGCTGGCCATCGAAATCGAGATCAAAGAAGGCTCGCAGACGCGCGTGGCTTCGGTGAGTATCGAAGGGAACTACAACATCCCGGCAGAACAATTGACGCCCAGGCTCGCGACCGAAGAAGGCCAGGGTTTCAACGAGTCGAGCCTGGCGGATGACCGCGACACCATACTGGAGAAGTACTTCGACAATGGCTTCACGAACGCCGCCCTGGATGTGGCTTACGTTCCCGACAATGCATCGCCGCCAGAATCGCCGCGCGTCGGTGTGATCTTCACTATCCATGAAGGGGAGCAGTTCTTTGTCAACCGCGTCTTTCTAAGCGGACTCCACTACACCCGCCCCGGAGTCGCCCGCCGCGAAGTGCGAGTCCAACCCGGCGTGCCCCTGAGCCAGCAGGACATGCTCGAGTCCCAGCGCAGCCTTTATAACCTGGGCCTGTTCAACGAAGTGGACACGGCCATTCAGAATCCGGAGGGCGCCGAGTCCCGCAAGAATGTGCTGGTCACGGTCCGCGAAACCAAGCGTTACACCTTCGATTACGGAATCGGTTTCGAGTTTCAAACCGGACAACCGTCGGTCGGCACCAACCAGCCGCTGGGTCAAACGGGAGCCAGTCCCAGAGTTTCGTTCGGCGTCAGCCGCCTCAATATAGGCGGGCGCCATCAGACGATCAGCATGAAGACCAACCTCAGCCGTCTGCAACAGCGGGGCCTGATCAGCTTCGAAGCGCCCAAGTTGCTGAACCGTGACCTGCGCTTTTCGATCAGGCTGCTCTATGACAACACGGTCGACGTCTCTACCTTCACATCGCAGCGCACGGAAGGAACCCTGCAAACCGTCCAGATATTGAAAAAAGTGGAGGATCGCGAACTGGACAGCATCGCCTACCGCTTTTCGTACCGGCGCGTGCAGGCCAGCAACATTCAGGTGAGCGACAACCTCGTCCCGCTGCTGTCAAAACCGACGCGCGTGGGCGAGCCGAATTTCTCCTACATCCGCAACCGGCGCGACAACGACCTGGAGACCAACCACGGCAGCTACACCACCGTCGAAGGTGGAGTAGCGGGCAGCTATTTCGGCTCTGAAGCCGATTTCAGCCGGGTGCTGATCAAGAACTCGACCTACTATCCTTTCTTCCGCAATCGCCGGACCGGCCAGGGTTTCGTCTTCGCTCGATCCACCAGCGTGGGCGTCGAGAACCCCTTCGGCGACACCGTTCTGTTGGGACCGGGGAAGGATCCTCCAACCGGCCGTACTTTGATCCCTCTGCCCGAGCGCTTCTTCATGGGCGGCGGCAGTTCCCATCGTGGCTTCGGGTTGAATCAGGCGGGGCCGCGCGATCCGTTCACTGGATTTCCGGTGGGCGGCAGCGCGCTCTTCCTGAACAATCTGGAACTGCGCTTTCCCAGCGTTACCGTGCCCTACCTGCACGACAACATCGGATTTACTGTCTTCCACGACGTGGGCAACGTATTCTCGAGCCCGCGGGACATGCTGAACAGTCTGGGACGCTGGCATCAGCCACAACCGGAACTCTGCCTGCAGGAAAAAAGGCACACGGAGTGCAATTACAACTATCTTTCGCACGCCATAGGACTGGGGGTGCGCTATCAGACACCCATCGGCCCGTTGCGTCTGGACTTCGGCTACAATCTGAATCCGCCGTTCTTTCCCAGCTTTACCAATATCGTGACCAACTCGGATAACGGCACCGTCACCGGGCAATTTGGCGCGCAACGCGCCGGGCACTTCAATTTCTCGTTCAGCATCGGGCAGTCCTTCTGATGAAAGTCTGGAAACATTGCGGGTTTTCGTTGCTGCTATGCGCCGCGCTGGCAGCGCCCTCCGGCGCCGGCCAGATCGTGGATCGGATGGTCGCCAATGTAAACGGTCACGTCCTCCTGCAAAGCGACTGGGAAGAGGAGTTGGCGTTCGAGGCCTTTCTGGACGCCCGCTCTCCGGATGCTTTCACTCCCGAAGAGCGCAAAGCCGCGCTCGATCGCCTGATTGACCAGGAGCTGCTACGGGAACAGGTCCGGCCGTCCGAAGACGGCCCCGCCGACCAGATCGCAGCGCGCGTGACCGAAGTCCGCAAACTTCACCCGGAGGCCGCCACCGATGATGGATGGCGCGGCGCGTTACAGCGCTATGGGCTCACCCAGACTGCTTTGGAGAAACGCCTGGGCGAAAGCATCCAGCTGATGCGGCTGGTCGAAGCTCGTCTGCGCCCTTCCATCCAAATCGACCAGAAAGCGGTGGAGTCCTATTACCGCGAACAGTTGCTTCCGGAGCTGAAGAAGGCCGGCAGCCGGGAAGTAGCCCTGCCCGAGGTGTTCGGCCACATCAGAAATCTGCTCGCCGAGCAGAGACTGAACCAGCTTCTCCACGGTTGGCTGGCGAGTTTGCGTTCGGCGAGCCGCATTCAGACTCCCGAATTCAGCGGCGGAGATCAGACCCGTTGAGTGAGCCGACTCCTGTCCGGCGCCGTAGTTGGTGGAAGCTGTTTCGGCTGTTCTGCATCTTCAGTGTCGTCGCCCTGAGCCTGCTGGGCTGGTACGTTACCACCGATTCCTTTCAGCAAGCAGTCCGCCGTCGCGTGGTCGCGGCGCTCGAGAAAGCCACCGGCGGCCGCGTCGAGATCGGTCAATTGCATTCCATCCCTTTCCGGCTGCGGGTAGACGTTCGCGATCTGATCATTCACGGACGGGAGGCTGCCGATCAAGCTCCCCTTCTGCGCGTGGACCGCCTGCAGGCAGAAGTCAAAATCATCTCGCTGCTCAGCACCGAGATCGGGCTGCATTCACTCGCACTGGAACATCCGGTGGCGCACATCATGGTTTATCCGGACGGTTCCACCAACCAACCGGCGCCGGTAGTCGGCCGATCCTCCGGCAAGGGACCTGCAGAAGAGCTTCTCTCGCTGTCCGTTTCCCACATCGAAGTACAACGCGGCGAGTTGCTGTGGAACGAGAACAGAATTCCGCTCGATCTTGACGCGCGCGATGTTGCGCTGCTGTTGCGCTACTCCTTTCTGCGGCGCCAATACGAGACCCGGCTGGTCGTGGGGAACGCACGCACCCGCTTTCGCCAATATCTGCCTTTCACCTGGCGAGCGGACGCGACCCTGGTTCTGGCCCGCGATCACGCTGACATCAGCGTTCTGAACGCGGCTTCGGGAAAGTCCGAAATTCATTTTTCCGGCCGCGTACAAGACTTCCGCCGTCCACAGGTGAGTGGTGATTACCGCGGCACGCTCGACCTCGCTGAACTGGCTGCCCTGGCGCGGAAGCCGGAAGTCCGCAAGGGCACGGCCCACTTCGAAGGCCGAGGTTCCTGGAGTCTTCAGAATTTCTCCACTGAAGGAACTCTCCTGGCGAAAGACATCGAATGGTCCAACGGCCGCCTGAAAACGCAGAACGGCCGCTTCGGCGCTGCGTTCTCGGTCACCCCCCAGCGCCTGCACGTCTCCTCGATCAAGGCCGGCCTTTTCGGCGGCGACTTGCAGGGAGAGGCGGACGTGGCCAACTGGCAAACCTCCTTGGAGCCTGAACCGCCTCCAGGTCGGCGCTGGGTGGCCGGGCAAGTTGCAAGTACAAGTCCGCAACGCGGCTCGGTGCGTCTCCAGTTAGCCGGCTTCCCGTTAGCCCCGGCAATCGCGCTTGTGAGCACCAGAAAGATTGCTCTGGACCAGCTGAACTTCTCGGGGACCGCCAGCGGCAATCTTGAGATGCTCTGGGTTGGCTCGATCCGCGACTCCGAGACCCGTGTGAGCCTGAGCATCGCCCCTCCCCAGCAGCCCTTGCCCGGCCAGCTCGCGGTACGGGGCCAGATTGCCGGTGTGTATCGCGGATCGCGCGATGAGTTGCAACTGGATCAGTTCCACCTGAACACGCCCGCTTCCGAGATCACCGCAAGCGGCAATCTTTCCGCGACGTCCTCGCTGAAACTCGCGCTTACCAGTCACGACCTGAAGGAATGGAGGCCTTTACTCCAGGCCGCCTACGGGTCCGGCGACCTGCCTTTCACCATCCACGGCTGGGCGAACTTCAACGGCGCTGCCACGGGCGGGCTTTCCGCCCTCCAGCTGAACGGAAATCTCGAAGTGTACGACTTCGAAATTGCGCTCCCCGCAAGTGCTCACCGCCCGTCGCGGACGGTTCATTGGGATGCGCTTACGGCCGCTGTCCAGTATTCCAGCAACAGTTTTGCCGCCCGCAATGGTGCGTTGATCCACGGCCATACCACCGCACGCTTCGACGCCAGTTCGGGCCTGGTTGCTGGTGCTTCCCAGCCCATCTCTCCATTTACGTTGCGTCTCGATCTGCGCAACGCCGACGTGGCAGAAATCGCGCAGTTGGCCGGATCCAGCCGGCCGTTGGCCGGAATTGCCGATCTTTCATTCAATGCGTCGGGCACGCGAGCCCACCCCCACGGTGAGGGCCGGATCGAAATCCACGACGCCAAGCTTTACGGAGCGCCCGTCGCTTTCCTGCGGAGCGATCTCCGGCTGGCCGATGACGAACTTCAGTTCAACAACCTTGAGGCCAGTTTGTACGACGCTTCCCTGACCGGCAGCGCCGCCGTGAACATTTCTAACAATGAGTTTCGGTTGGATCTCTCCGGACGGGATCTGGACCTCGTCCATTTCCAGAAACTACAGACCAGCCGCTTCACGGTGGACGGCCGCGTCGATTTCACGGCCAAAGCGAACGGCACACCGGAGCAGCCTTCGCTCGAAGCGCACCTTCATTTCCGCGATCTCGCTTTCGACAAGGAGCGCGCCGGAGACCTCTACTTCGATGCGGTTACTCGCGGCCGGCAGCTTACCATTCAGGGGCACTCCGATTTTGAGAAGGCGGATTTGAAAATCCAGGGCACGGTCGGGATGGAGAACGATTTCCCCGCCGACCTGGATCTTTCGTTCCGGCACCTCGACGTCGATTCGCTGCTCAGTATCTACCTGCCCGGAAAAATCACCGGCCACTCGACTCTGGCGGGGACGCTCGCGCTTCACGGACCTCTGCGCAATCCCCGGCAAATGAAAGTGTCCGCCAATCTCGATTCCCTCGATGCCGAAATCGCGCATGTGCGGCTACAGAATGCCGAGCCCGTTCGCTTCGAGTTGGCGGACCAGGTTCTCCGGATTGAAAGCTTTCACCTTTCCGGCAGCGGGACCGACTTCACGGCGCACGGCCGGGCGCAGTTGGCCGAGCCGCGCGCGCTGGACATTCGGCTCGACGGTACGGTCAACATGGCGCTGCTGCAAACGCTCAATCCCAAGATTTCTGCGCGCGGCATGTTGGGACTGAACCTGAGCGCGGGTGGAACGCTCTCCAGCCCGGTGTTGCAAGGACGGCTGGAAGTCAAGGACACCTTCGTCAGCCACAACGACTTTCCCAGCGGGCTGAGCGACCTGAATGGTGTTCTGCTGTTTGACCAGAACCGCATCCAGATCGAAAGGCTCAACGGCACGACCGGCGGCGGCACCGTCGCGTTGACGGGTTTCGGCAGCTACCAGAACGGCGTGTTCCTGATGGACATCGGCGCGACCGCGCAGGGGGTTCGACTGCGTTACCCGCCCGGCGTGAGCTCGACTGCTAACGCCAATCTCCGTCTGGCCGGCTCCTCCAACTCCGCGCTGCTCAGCGGAGACGTGGTCGTCACCAAGCTGGGAGTGACGCCGGGCTTCGACTTTGGCGCCTATCTGGAAAAGAGCAAGCGCTCGATCGCAGTGACAGGATCCGATACGTTGGAAAGCCGCCTCCGGCTCGACGTTCATGTCGTGACCACGCCCGAACTGCAAATGCAAACCGCGATCGCCAAGCTCACCGGCAACGCCGACCTCCGAGTGCGGGGCACCGCCGATCGGCCCGTAGCCGTCGGCCGCGTGACCGCCACTGAAGGGGGCGAGATCTCCTTCAATGGGACTAAGTACCGCCTGGAACGGGGTGAGGTGACGTTCTCGAATCCGGCGAAGACCGAGCCGATCATCGACATCCAGGCCGCGACCCGCGTGCGCGACTATGACATCACCGTTAACATCAGCGGCGACGTGAGCAAATCCAACGGGTTGAAGGCCACCTGGCACTCCGAACCTCCGCTGCCGGAGGCGGACGTCATCGCATTGCTGGCTCTGGGCCGCACGCGCGAGGAGTCGGCCGCCTTACAGGGCAGTGGGTCGTCGGGGTTCGGCGGAGAAGCTTCCAACCTGCTGATCAACGAGGCTCTCAACACCGCCGTCAGCAGCCGCGTGCAACGTTTGTTCGGCGTCAGCCGGATCAAGATCGATCCGCAGGGCCTGACCAGTGAAACCAACGTAGTGCGCGGCCCGCAGGTCACGATCGAACAACAGGTGGCGAGCAACCTGACGATTACTTACAGCACCAATGTCTCGGTCGCCTCGCAGCAGATCATCCAGGTGGAGTACAACGTCACGCGAAATATCTCGATCGTGGCGCTACGCGACCAGAACGGCGTGGTCAGCTTCGATGTCAAAATTCGCCAGCGGAAACGGTGACGGCGTCCTGCCCTTGACATAAACCGCCAAACCAGCAACCCTAATTGTTTTTCCACCTTTGTGCAGGACCCGCTCGCAGCGGGTCGGGAAAGAGCAAGCTTGCGAGTTCGGGTCTTTTATCACGACAAATGTTTCGATGGCGCGTCTTCGGCTGCCCTGTTTTCGCGCTTCTACCGGGAACGCATCCGCAGCGATGGAGAGTTCATCTACACCGGCCTGCTGCATCGGGCGGGCGCCCTCTTCGACGAAAAAGACTTTGACGGCGACGAGAACGCCATCGTCGACTTCAAATACTCCAGTTCGCCGAATATCACCTGGTGGTTCGATCACCACGAGAGCGCGTTTCTTTCGCCCGCCGATGCCGCCCACTTCGAGCAGGACCAGAGCAATCGCAAGTTCTACGATCCCGGCTTCAAATCGTGCACGAGCTTCATCGCGATGGTCGCGGAGCAGCGCTTTGGCTTTGATCCGCGCCCGGTGGCGGAACTGGTCCACTGGACCGATATTGTGGATGGCGCCCTCTACGAAAGCGCGCAGTCGGCGGTGGAAATGAAAGCGCCTGCCATGAAGCTGACCATGGCCATCGAGGCCGTCCGGGAGCCAGATTTCGTAAAGCGATTAATTACATTGCTCGCGGCCGAGCCCCTGGAGGAAATTCTCGAAGAACCGTTCGTAGCCTCCGCTTTGCCGCCCCTGCTCGAACGGCATCAGCGTTCGATGGATGTTCTGCGGCAGCGCGCGGAAGAGAAACAGGGCACGATCTTTTTCGACATCACCGACCTCGATCTCGAGGGCTACAACAAATTCATTCCCTATTACCTTCATCCCGACTCGATTTACAGCGTGGGTTTGAGCAAGAGTTCATTTCGGGTAAAGGTTTCCGTCGGCTCCAACCCGTGGTCGAAACGCGAGCCCACCGTCAATCTGGCCAAGGTCTGCGAACGCTACGGCGGTGGAGGCCATGCCCGCGTGGGAGCGATTTCCTTCGACGTCACGCAGAGCGACGCCGCTCGCAAGGCCGCGCAAGAGATTGTCGAAGAGTTGCGCGCCAGCGTGCGGACGTAGCTGCTACTCTGGCGGGCACCGTGCTGGCTCGCCTGACACGCTGAAGGCAAGGGTGCCTTCAGGACAGCCGGCGCTACGATCTTGATAGAGTAGATTAACTCGCTCACCCCGCCATGCATCCGTACGTTCACGATCCCGAACACATCAAAGGCTTGCGCTCGGTCGCCAGCATCGAATTCACCAAGGGCGTGATCGTGGTGCTGGCCGGGCTCGGCCTTTTCTCCATGCGGCATCGAGACATCTGGGGAATCGCCGAGAGTTTCCTCGAATTCTTCCACGTCAACCCCTATCACCACTATGTGGGAGTGTTCATCGACCTGGTGTCCAGGATCAGCGATGTGCGGCTGTGGAAGATTGCGGTGGTGGCCAGCGTTTACACCATTCTGCGCTTTGTGGAGGCGTATGGCCTGTGGTACGCGCTTCCGTGGGCCGAGTGGCTCGCGTTTGCCTCGGGGACGATCTACATTCCGTTCGAAGCCGCCGATCTGATTCGGCGTCCGACCTGGTTCCGATTGCTGGTGCTCGTCGTCAACCTGATCATCGTGCTCTACATGCTCTATCTGCGGCTGGACGCAAGAGAGAAGCGACGCGCGGCGATGGCGCAGCAACCCGCGGGGTAGGGAAGCACTCAGCCAGAGCGTGCGTCTCGTCGCCGCGGTCTCTTGCTAGAAGCCAGTAGCTAGAAGCTGCCCTACTCATTCAACGAGCACCCGCAATCCGCCGGCGGGACATGCGCCTTCAAAAAGTCGGCGACCCGCTTGTACGCGTCAATCTGATTTTCCACACGCGCGAAACCGTGGCCTTCGTTTTCATAGACCTTGTACTCGACCACTCCGCCACGCTTCTTGATCGCGTCCACCACCTGCTGCGCTTCGGTTTTCGGGCAGCGCGGATCGTTGCCGCCGGCTAACAAGTACAAAGGCGCTTTAATCTGGTCCACAAAATTGATCGGCGAGCGATCTTCGTAGAGCGCTTTGTTTTTCTCCAGATCGCCCATGGTCGCCAGGTCGCTCTGCTGGAGCACCGGGTCCTCGTTCTGGATTTCGGTGAACCAGTTCACGAAGGGCACGATCGGCACTCCGGCCGCCCAAACATCCGGCGCCTTGGTGACGCCCATCATCGTCAGATAACCACCATAGCTGCCGCCCATCAGGATGAGCTTCTTGGGATCGACATAGCCGGTCTGCTTGATCCAATCGGCAGCCGCGAGAACATCCTGCAAGTCGCCGCCGCCCATGTCGAACAAGTTCGCCTGCTGGAATTCTTTGCCGTAGCCGGTTGATCCGCGATAGTTGGGCGCGATCACCAGATATCCCTGATTCGCCATGTACTGCACGAAGCGGTTGAAAGTATTCAGAGTCTGGGCGGTCGGGCCGCCGTGAACATAAACAATCGCCGGGTGCTGCCCGTTGCGCGGCAGGTTGTAGGGCACATAGACGAACGCCGAGATCGTCCACTTGCCGTCCTTGCTGGGGTAGTGAACGAGATACGGCTCGACCATATCCTGCGGCCGCACCCCACCGACGAGGGCGTGCGTGATCTGGCGGGACTTGCCATCCGCGAGGGTGTAGGTCCACAGATCGCCGGGCGCGGTCGGGCCGTTGTGGAAATAGAGCAGGCGCGCGCCATCGCGGCTGAATGCCGATGGCCCGCCTGCGGGCTCGTTGAGTCCCTTGGGCAGCGGCAGGGCCCGTGCTTTCCCAGTCGTGAATTCGTACAGGTAAATGTCGGTGTTGCCATCCACATTGGCGGTGTAGGTCAAGTGGCGGCCATCGGGAGAAAAGCTGCTACCGGAAACTTCCCACTTGTCCTGCGTGAGCCAGCGAATCTTCCTGGTGGCGATGTCCAGCAGTCCGGCGTTCTGGTATCCGTTGGCGGCGTTCGACGTGATCAGGACGTGCTTGCCGTCGGGAGAAACATCGTTCGCCGAGTGGAGGCGTTCGCCCTCATGCGGCGTGAGCAGCGTGCTCTGCGCGCTGGCCACATCGACCATGAACACATTCGAATCGGTTCCCTTGGATTGCTCCTGCGTGTAGACGATGAACTTCCCGTCTTTCGACCAGATGGGCGCAACATTCATGCGATCTTTCGCCGTGCCGGTCGTGAGGTGCTTTACTTCGCGCAGCAGCGTGTCGTAAACGTCAATCTCGAATACGGATGAGATTTTGGGCTTCACCATGTAGGCGAGGTAGCGTCCGTCGGGAGACCAGGCAGGACTTTCTTCCGCGATCTCGCGCGTGTTGGTCACGTTCACGACCTGCCCGGTTTTCGGCGACACGAAAAAGATGTCCCACTGCTCGTCGCCGTCGTAGTCCGACATGTAGGCGATCCACTTGCCGTCCGGGGACCACGCGGGGGCGGTCTGGCGCTGATCGCTGACTGTGAGTTGCATCGGCCAGCCGCCCTCGGACGGCACCAGCCAGAGATTGTTGCGTCCGCTCAGATTGCCGATGAACGCCATGGTCTTGCCGTCCGGAGACCAGTCGGCGCCGCCCACCAGCCGCGTCATGTAGAGCTTCTCGATGGATAGATTCTTCTCCACCTGCGCGTTGCGCTTGGACGTGATCTGCTTGGGATCGGTAATGGCCTGGGGAGCGGTAAGGGTCTGCGGTTCGGCGACGGTACTCATCACTATGACAATAGCAAACAGGAAAAGAGTGCGCATGAGGACCTCGGGTAACGGACGTGAACAGAAGAGTGTAGCAGTCCGCAAGTCCTGATTTGAGGCGTCGCCGCGCCGGGATGGCCAGAACTCACTTCATGAGCAGGCCCTTGCACATTGTTGGTGCAATTGATTTTGCGCCTGTCATCGCGCCGCTGGGGAATAGAACACAGGCATATACCCAAGATTGATGTTCCCCGCTTTCGGCAACTTCACGGTCAATTTGTGGGCCTTGCCATCATGCGCTTCTGGAACGAAACCGATCAAGAAGCTGTTTGTGATAACGCGTTCAATAGCTGCCAAGGCCCGATCTAGATCGTTCTGGTCGGTTGGAACAAATGCTTGCCCTCCTGTGTCACTTGACAAGTGCTCCAAGAAACTTCTTCCGTCAGAGGTTCCGCCAGACGGCAACCCAATGACGTAAACTCGGACCCCGGACCTCTGAACGGACTCGATCACGTTCCGCTCTTTTGCATAGGAGGCATTGTCGTGCCCATCACTGACGATCACAAGCAAACGCGCCATGGGCTGTGATTCCTGCCGCACTGAATCGAACTTTTGTGAGCTGTGGACAATCGCATCCCGGATAGCAGAACCGCCGAAAGGGCGCATCTGGCTCAAGGCAAGGCGTAATTGCGAAGTGTTATTGGTAATCTCCGTTGAAATGACGATCAGGTCATTGAAACCGACCAGAAAAACATCCCCCTTACGCCGTTGCAGAGTGTCTCCGGCCCAACCTAGTACATGCTCTAGCAAGACATCATGACGCCCCGAACCGCTTTCATCAAATACTAGGCCGATACGAAATAGCACTTCCTGCTGAATGGTGGGTCGGCCTTGCTTCGCCGCATGTCCATCCTGCGAAACTTCAATGTCGCCAAGTTGAGCATTGGCAAACGAAACTGTCTCCGGTGGGGTCACAAGTACCCACCGCTGAATGTTGCTGTCTTGTGCGTGTAGCGCGGCGGGGAGGAGCAGGCAAATCACGGCTTTGACGAGCAGCATGTAACCCTCCTACGTGCAGAAACGCCTTAACTATAGCGGATAAGTGTCGTTAACAGGCGCGTTTATGCCAAACTGCACGCAGCCATCTGAGAGCGGCTTCCCAACCACAAACCACTAACCCCCAACCCCTGTCTTGCATTATCCTTTCCCAACCCATGAACTTCACCATTCTCGATTGGACGGCCATCGTCGGCTACCTGCTCATCACCCTGGTCCTCGGTCTCTACTTCCGCAGTCGTTCCGGCAAGAGCATGGACGACTACTTCGTCTCCGGCCGCAGCGTGAGCTGGTGGCTGGCCGGGACCTCGATGGTCGCGACCACGTTCGCGGCCGACACTCCACTGGTCGTGACCGGCCTCGTTTACACGCAGGGAATTTCCGGCAACTGGCTGTGGTGGGCCTTCCTGCTCTCGGGGATGATGACCGTCTTTCTGTTCGCGCGGCTGTGGCGACGCTCCGGCCTGCTCACCGACGTGCAGTTTGCCGAGATGCGTTACTCCGGGAAGCCAGCGGCATTTCTCCGCGGGTTCCGCGCGATTTATCTCGGCATGCTGATGAACTGCCTGATCCTGGGTTGGGTCACGAAGGCCATGACCAGCATCGTCGCCGTAACCCTGGGACTCAGCGACAGTCGCGCGCTCGCGGTGTGTCTCTTCTTTCTGATTCCGTTTACCGGGTTGTACGTCGCACTCGGCGGATTGTGGGGAGTCCTGTGGACCGACCTCTTCCAATTTGTGCTCAAGATGAGCATCGTGATCGCGGTCGCGTATTTCGCCGTGAAGGCCTGCGGCGGCATGAGCAGTCTGCTGGCGCAGTTGGCCGCGATGCGATCAGCCGCCGGCCCGAACGCGGGCGACGCCACGTCGTTCTTTCCAGACTTCTCAAAGCCGCTGAGCTCAGAATTGCTTTGGACTCTGCCGGCTCTCACCTTCGTCGTGAATCTGGGCGTGCAATGGTGGGCATTCTGGTACCCCGGAGCGGAACCGGGTGGTGGCGGCTACATCGCGCAGCGTATCTTCAGCGCCAAGGATGAGCGGCATGGCCTGCTGTCCGTGCTCTGGTTCAATGTTGCGCATTATGCGCTCCGCCCGTGGCCCTGGATTCTGACGGCGCTCTCGGTGATCGTGCTCTATCCGAAGTTGGAGCATCCCGAAACGGGTTACATGATGGTCGTCACGCAGCATGTGCCGCCCGCTCTCCGCGGCATTGTCGTTGCCGGATTCATGGCCGCGTTCATGTCAACTTTCGCGACGCAGTTGAATTGGGGAGCCTCGTACCTGGTGGCGGACTTCTACCGCCGCTTTCTAAAGAAAGACGGCAGCGACGCGCATTACGTGACGATGTCGCGCGTAGCCACGGTGCTGCTGGTGATTGTCGCGGCGTGGGTGTCGGCGCAACTGGCGTCAATTCGTTCGGGATGGGAGTTTGTTTTGGAAGTCGGCGCCGGCACCGGAGGCGTTTATCTGTTGCGCTGGTACTGGTGGCGGATCAACGCCTGGAGCGAGATTTCGGCGATGGCAACGGCGCTCGTTTCGTCGATGGCGTTGCGCTGGTGGGCGCCGTTCGCAGGGAATCAGCCCGTTGTCTTCGCTAAAACTGCGCTGACAACAACCGCGATCACCACCCTGGTCTGGGTCGTGGTCACCTACTTGACCTCACCCGAACCTGAAACGCTGCTGGTAAAGTTCTACCGGCAAGTTCGTCCGCACGTCACGGGTTGGACGCCGATCGCACGTCTGGCCCCGGAGGTTCCGGCTACACGCGACCTGGGACGAAACTTGCTCTCGTGGATGCTGGGATGCGCCATGGTTTATTCAGCACTGTTCGGCGGAGGCTGGCTGCTCCTCGGGCCGCGCGGAAGGGGCGTTGCATTCCTGGCTATCGCAGTGGCGTGTGGCTGGGCACTCTCCAGGGATCTTTCGAAGCGGAGCTTGTCGACTCAACCCTAGACCAAAGACCAGCGAGCGAGACGCAGATCATCGCCACGGGAATCGGCCTCGTGTCGAGCCCCTGGTGAGAGATTTGACAGTCTCGTGACAGCCATCCGGACCATGCGCATCTAAGATTTAAGAAACAATTATGCGGATCCGTCCAACAGTTCGATCTGTCGCTCGAAACGGCGTTGGTGGACTCCGACTGATCTTGGCGCTTTTTCTAGTCTTGGATGCGGCGCATGCAACCGAAACGACGCCGACTGGTCTGGATCGCGGATTTAACCGGCTCTACGACCTCGATTTTCCCGGTGCCCAAAAGGAATTCCAGTCGTGGGAACAGGAAAACCCGGAGAATCCTATGGGACCGGTCAGCGAAGCCGCGGGCATTCTCTTTTCTGAATTCAATCGGCTGGGCGTTCTGGAAGCGCAGTTCTACGAAACCGACTCGGCTTTCGCCGCGCGCAAAAAGTATCAAGCGGATACGGAGCAGCGCGCGCGTTTCGAGCAGCAGCTGGCTCGCGCCGAGACTTTCGGGAAATCTCGTCTCAGCCGCAACCCGCGCGACCGCGATGCGCTGCTGGGCATGACCCTGGCCAGCGGCTTACGTGCCGACTACGCCGCCCTCATCGAGAAACGCAGCCTCTCATCTTTGCACTACACCAAAGAATCGTCGGCCTGGGCCGAACGGCTGCTGCAAGCGGACCCCACTTGCTACGACGCTCGCCTGGCCGGCGGCATCAGCCACTACATCGTAGGCTCGATGGCGGCGCCCCTGCGCTGGCTGTTACGCCTTGGCGGAGTGTCGGGTGACAAAGCGCGCGGAATCGCGGAACTCCAGACCACCGCCGCCAAGGGCCGCCTGCTGGCGCCCTTCGCCCGCATCCTGCTGGCGATCGCCTACGTGCGCGAGAAGGACACAGTGCGCGCCCGTGAGGTGCTGCTTTCCCTCCAGAAAGATTTTCCCAACAATCATCTTTTTCCGCGAGAATTGGCTCGCCTGGAGAACTCCGGTACTCGCTAAGTACGTTGCACCTCAAGCGCGTTCATTAGAAATTCACCCCTCTGTAACCTTCCTTTAATACTCACACCATAAAACGGAAAGTGAATCCCCACTGAGGAGGACTATCGAGTGATACGCCGCATCGCGTGTTTGCTGGGGTGTGTGCTACTGGCGCTGCCGCTACTGGCGGAGACCGTCACGCTGAACGGGGCGGGCGCAACTTTCCCGTATCCCATGTACTCAAAGTGGTTCAGCGAATACAACAAACTGCATCCGGATGTGCAGATCAACTACCAGTCGATTGGCAGCGGCGGAGGTATCCGCCAGGTTCTCGCCGGCACGGTGGAGTTCGGAGCCAGCGACGGACCGATGACCGACGAACAACTGTCCCAGGCCAAAGTGAAGATCTTGCATATTCCGACCGTGCTGGGCGCGGTCGTGCCGGCCTACAACGTGCCGGGTGTATCGGGCGAGATCAAGTTCACGCCGGACGTTCTGGCGAACATCTTTCTCAACAAGATCACCAGCTGGAACGATCCGGCCATCGCCAAGGCGAACCCCGGTGTGACGTTCCCCAATCAGCCGATCATCGTCATCCACCGCTCCGACGGCAGCGGGACGACCTACATCTTCACCGACTACCTCTCCAAGATCAGCAAGGAGTGGGAAACGACCGTCGGGAAAGGAACCTCGGTGAAGTGGCCCATCGGTCTCGGCGGCAAGGGCAACGAGGGCGTGGCCGGGCAGGTCCGAATGCTACCGGGTTCGATTGGCTACGTCGAACTGATTTACGCGGTGCAGAACAATATTGCGTACGGGTCGGTCAAGAACGCTGCCGGTACTTTCGTGAAGGCGTCACTGGATGGAGTGACCGAGGCAGCCGCGTCGGTGAAGAGCATGCCAGCCGACTTCCGCGTCTCCATCACGAACGCGCCGGGCAAGACCGCGTATCCTATCTCCAGTTTCACTTGGTTGTTGGTTCCGGTGCAGGCTAAAAACCCCAAGAACGGACAAATCCTGGCCGACTTCCTGAGCTGGATGGTCAACGACGGTCAGAAGATGACCAGCCAGCTTGCCTACGCGCCCCTGCCGGACGCCGTGGCAGAAAAGGTGAAGGCGACCATCAAGCAGGTCCACTGAGAATTGGAATGAGCGGGCTAGATGCAGATCCCAACATCCTCCCGCGCGGGGAGGGAACCAGCTCGGAACTCGGGCAACAAAGTTTGCACACGCGCAAGGATTGTGCCCGGGACGCTCGCTGGTCTCCGCGTAAAATCGGGAACGTCCCCCTGGCAGCGGGGACTCCGGGCTGGCACCGGAATTGCTAGGACGCACAAGTTAGTCTAGTAGGCTAGTAGGGATTATAGGTATTTCGCAAAAGGAGACAAAATGACGGCGGTTCTCAAGGTAGGCGCTATCCTGCTACTGGCATCGTCGCTGCTGGCTCAGACCGCAGCGTCGGCCAAGAAAACGGCACGCAAGCCGGCAGCTTCGGCCTCGGCTTCAGACATACAGGCCCTGAAAGATGCCGTGGCAGCCCAGCAGCAGCAAATTCAGGCCCTGCAGCAGCAGCTACAGCAAACCAATCAGCAGCTACAACAAAACGCACAGCAGTTTCAGCAAACGCAGCAGGCGCTTCAACAGGCACAGCAGGCTGCGACCGACGCCCAACAGAAAGCGGCGGCCCTTGCGTCCTCGGTTGCTCCGAAAGACGCGGTGGATAAGCTGAACTCACAGTACGCCGACATTCAGACGACCCTCACCAACAATGCCCTCTCCGCGCAGGACGAGCAGAAGCGGATGACAGCCCTCGAGACCACGCTTGGTCGCTTCCGTTGGACCGGCGACGTGCGCGTGCGCGGCGAAGACTTCTTCCAGGGTTACAGCGGCTGTACCGCGTGCGCCGACCGCAACCGCGCTCGTATCCGCGTTCGCTTCGGATTCGAAGGCAAGCTGAACGACGATTTCACTGCCGGCGTGGCCATGGCCACGGGGACTCTCGGTGATCCCACCACCACCAACGAAACCCTCACAAACTTCTTTGACCGCAAGTCCATCTCTCTCGACAAAGGCTACATCACCTATAACCCGGTCGCCCACAAGTGGTTGTCGCTGACCGGCGGTAAGTTCGCTTACACATGGCAGCGGACGTCCGTGACCTTCGACCCGGACATCAATCCCGAGGGCTTCGTCGAGAGATTCTCGAAGGATTTCTCGAGCGTGCCGATGCTCAAGAACGCGAATGTCCAATTCATGCAGTTGTTCTACAACGAAACCAGCGGGACCGGCGGTCTGTTTAAGGGTCACGACTCGTTCGCTGTCGGCGGCCAGGTTGGTGGACGCCTGCAATTGACGAAGTTCTGGACGATGACGCCATCCTTCACGGTTCTCAATTGGCGCTATCCGGACGCAATCCTGAATGCCAGTTTCTTCTCGGTACAGGCGACCAGCACCAACAACATTAATGTCGTGGATGGCAGCGGCAAGGTGATTAGCTTCCCGGTGCCCGGCGAAGGTCCGGGTTGCAACACGCCTGGTAGCAGCGGCCTGCAGAGTTCCCAGTCTTGCGCATTCGCACCTAACAATATGACGAACTCGACGTTCGTGGATTCGAACACCGGAAAGCTGCGCTTCCTGTCCGGGTTCCTCTATGCCGACCTCATCCTGAATAACCAGTTGAAGACGCGCTGGTCCCGTCTGCCAGTCAACCTGCTCCTTGAATACGAGAACAACCTGAATGCTTCCGAGCATCCTTTTGACTTCACTGTGAAGAACGCGGTCCCCGATACCGGTGCCGCAACCAGAAAGGACCTGGGTAAGCAGTCGCATGCCTACCTGGCCGACATCAGCATCGGACAGCAGAAGAATCGGGGCGACATTCAGGTTGGTTATGCGTACCTGCGCCACGAACAGGATGCCACCATCGCTTCCTTCAGCGAAAGCGATCAGCGCGCGCCGTCGAACATCCTCCAGCACCGCATTTACGCGCTGTGGCGGCTTCGTCAAAACACCACCGCGGCCTTCACCTGGTGGCACGGTCGCACTCTGGATCCGTTCCTTCAGAACGCAGCGCTGGCTCCTGGTATGAAAGTCAGCGCTACGCCGGGAGTAGGCATTCTCGTGCCGGGGTCCGGACAAAGCGAGCCCTGGCTGAACCGCTTTCAGTTTGACCTGATCTACACCTTCTAATCACACTGGTAACGGTTTGCGATTAAAAGCGTTACACGGCGGCGCCGGGCAAAAACCGGCGCCTCTTTCTGCCTTGTTATACTGTTGGTGGATGTATGCGCCGAGGACTGCTGGTCGCGCTGCTATTGCTGGGCCTGGGCGTAGGCATGTACGCGGTCGAAAGTGGCGAACAGCGGATGACCATCGTCCGCGCCGAGCAGAAAACGCGCGACCGGGTTGTCGCGTGGGTCGTAGACACCCCGATTTATCAGCAAGATGTCTATTTTGAGGTCGCGGTTCGCGCGTCCGGAAACATTCTTGAGGCGGAATACGAGCCCGGTAGCCCATGGGAAACTCTGCCCGTATTCTGGAAGCCCGGGGTTGAAGTCCAGGGACGGGTGCGAGGGCACAGCCTGTTCCTGAAGCGCCCCAACGGGGCCGAGATGCGCTTTGTAATTCTGAAACGTACCGCAGTGTCCGCAGAAAAAAAGCAGTAACATCCCATCGCTACTTATGGTCCGCCCAGGTCTCGACAGCCCGACCGCTTTCATTAACCGCGAGGAATCCTGGCTGAAATTCAACTGGCGCGTGCTGGAAGAGGCCGAAGACGCCGGCAATCCGCTGCTGGAACGAGTGAAGTTCCTGGCGATTTCGGCCAGCAATCTCGACGAATTTTTCGAAGTCCGCGGCGGCGGACTGCTGCAGCAGTTGGAAGACGGCTATAACGCCACCACTCCCGACGGCCTGACGATGGTCGAGGAGCGAGAGCTGATCAACCGCGCAACCCACGATTTCGTCGAAGAGCAGTACTCCTGCTGGAACGAGCGGCTGCGGCCGGAACTGGCGCAGCAGGGCATTCGCGTGCTGAGCGTTGACCAACTGGACGACGACGCCCGCGCCTACGTGGACGAATATTGCGAGCGGGAGCTGGATCCGTTGCTTGCTCCGGGCAACCGCCTTCCTTATGGTGGTTGCCTGTACCCGCCGCCCCCGCCGCCTTTTAACCGTCCTTTAACAACCCTTTGTTAGCCTAAAACCGAATGTCCCATCAAGCCCTGCCCCGGCCGAGTTTTAATGCTCCCGAACCGGAGCGGGCCTCGAAGGCTGTCCTGAAAATGGAAGCCAAGCCGACGCCTCTGTTGCAGGGAGCAGTCAGTGAAATTCCCGACATGCTCTTCGGCTGGACTATGCGTCTTTGCGGACTTGCGGTCGTCGGCTTGCTCGCCCTGATCGTTTACGAACTCATCGTCCGCTCGCAACTTTCCTGGCACGCCTTTGGCTGGAAGTTCTTCGTGCAATCGGACTGGAACCCGGTGCAGGAGCAGTTCGGAGCTCTGCCTTTCATCTACGGCACAGTGGTCTCGTCCATACTTTCCCTGATCATCGCCGTGCCCTTGTCAGTCGGTGTCGCAGTCTTCATCACCGAGATGTGCCCGGTCGCGTTGCGCGGAATTCTTTCCTTTACCACCGAACTGTTGGCGGCGATCCCCAGCGTGATTTATGGACTGTGGGCGATCTTCGTCCTGGTTCCGTTGCTTCGGAGGTATGTCCAGCCGTTCCTGGCCACGACGCTGGGTTGGACTGGCCTGTTCACCGGTCCGCCGTACGGAATCGGCATGCTGGCCGCGGGAGTGATCCTCGCAATCATGATCATTCCAATCATTTCCTCCATCACCCGCGAGGTCCTGACGGTCGTGCCCCAGCATCAGCGCGAAGCCGTCCTGGCGCTCGGCGCGACGCGTTGGGAAATGATCCGCATGGGCGTTCTGCGCAATGCGCGGGCCGGCATCGTCGGAGCCGTCATTCTCGGCCTGGGCCGCGCGCTCGGGGAGACGATGGCCGTCACCATGGTGATCGGCAACCGTCCCGAGATCGCCAAGTCGCTGTTCGCTCCCGGATACACCATGGCCAGTGTTCTGGCCAACGAATTTACGGAAGCCACCGGCGACGTTTATCTTTCTGCCCTGATTGAGATTGGCCTGGCATTGTTCCTGGTCACCATCGTCGTCAACGCGCTGGCGCGACTGATGGTCTGGAGCGTGACTCGAGGCCAGCCTGCGAGGAACATTGCCTGACACCCACTCCAATTCGGCGATGGTCAGCATCCCGCCTATCAGTTGGCGGCGCCGGATCATGGACCACCTGATGACGGGCGTAGCTGTGCTCACCGTCGTGCTGGTGCTTTTGCCACTAGGCGCAATCTTCGCCTATCTGATCTATAAGGGCGCCGGCTCGATCAACTGGGCGTTCCTGACGCAGACTCCCAAGCCGGTGGGTGAGCCTGGTGGAGGTATGGCGAACGCGATCGTGGGATCCATGGTGATTCTTGCCATCGCCAGCCTGATGGGAGTTCCGCTCGGTATCGGCGCCGGTATTTATCTCGCCGAGTACGGCCGCAACCGCTACGGCGACATCGTGCGCTTTGTCTCGGATGTGTTGAATGGCGTGCCCTCCATCGTGATCGGCATCGTGGCCTACGGCCTGGTGGTGCTGCGCCAGGGACACTTCTCGGCGTTCGCAGGGGGTGTGGCACTGGCGATCATGATGGTTCCCACCATCGCGCGCACCACTGAGCAGATGCTGCTGCTGGTGCCACAGGCCATTCGTGAGGCCGCGTACGGCCTCGGGATTCCACGCTGGCGTACCACGCTTTCAATTACGCTGCGGACCGCGACCTCGGGCGTAGTCACCGGCGTCATGCTGGCGTTTGCCCGCGTCGCTGGAGAGACCGCCCCGCTCTTGTTTACGGCTTTTGGAAACCAGTTCTGGAACTGGAAGACGGACCAGCCGACGGCGGCCTTGTCGTTACAGATTTTCACCTACGCCATCTCACCCTTTGACGAGTGGCACCGGCAAGCCTGGGCGGGCGCATTGGTTCTGATCATTCTGATCGTGAGCGCAGTCACGGCGGTCCGCATTGCGGTGCGGCGCGGAACTTTAGCGGGAGCGTAGCCAGTTATGGGTGTCGGAATCACTGTCGAGCACGTAAACGCCTTCTACGGCAAGACGCAGGCCTTGTTCGACATCAACCTGATCGTCCAGGCGAACCATGCCACGGCCCTGATTGGGCCCTCAGGCTGCGGGAAGTCCACTTTCATTCGCTGCCTGAACCGCATGCACGAGACCATTCCCGACGCCCGCGTGGAAGGCACCGTGCGTATCGGGGACCTCAGCGTTTATAACGGCACCTCGGCAACGCAGCTGCGCCGCCGGGTCGGAATGGTCTTCCAGAAACCGAATCCATTTCCCACTATGTCGATCTATGACAATGTAGCGTCCGGGCTCAGGCTCAACGGCTTCCGCAATCGCAAACAACTGGACGAAGTCGTCGAGCGCTCGCTCCACAGCGCCGCTCTGTGGGAAGAGGTCAAAGACCATCTGCACAAGAAGTCGGGAGCCAGTCTCTCCGGTGGACAACAGCAGCGGCTGTGCATCGCCCGCGCTCTAGCCGTGCAGCCCGAAGTGCTGCTCATGGACGAGCCCTGCTCGGCCCTCGACCCCATCTCGACCGGCAAGATCGAAGAGCTAATTTTCCAATTGAAAGAGCAGTACACCATCGTTATCGTGACTCATAACATGCAGCAAGCGGCCCGCGTGGCCGAGTTCACGGGCTTTTTCCTGCTGGGCAAGATGATCGAGTTCGACAAGACCGAGAAGCTGTTTACCAAACCGTCCGACAAACGGACGGAAGACTACGTCACAGGCAGGTTTGGATGATGCGCACGCGCTTTCAGCAGGAGATGGAAGAATTGCGGGAGAAACTGCTCCGCATGGGAGGACTGGCGGAGCTGGCGGTCGACCGCGCCTGCCAGGCATACTCCGAACGCGACTTGAGTCGTTGCCAAATGGTGCTCGAGAACGAGAGCCTCATCAATGTCGCCGAGCGCGAGATTGACGAACTCGCTTTCGACATCCTCGCCACCCAGCAGCCGGCCGCCGTCGATCTGCGCTTTATTCTGGCCGTCACCAAGATCAACTCCGACCTCGAGCGCGTCGGCGACCAGGCCGTCAACATCGCCGAGCGAGTCATGGACATGATCGAACTACCCGCCGCCGATTTGCCGGTGGACATCCCGCGCATGGCGACCGCCGTCGGCGCCATGGTTCGCCGTGCGCTGGAGTCGTTTGTGGAAGGCAAAGCAGAACTCGCGCAGGCAGTATTGGAGATGGACCACGTCGTGGACCGGATGCGCGACGAGGCCTTCATCATGCTCGTGCGAAAGATGAATGAACAACCGCAAGTGACTCAGCAAGCGCTGGATGCGCTCCTGGTGGCGCGCAATCTTGAACGCGTTGCCGACCACGCCACTAACATCGCCGAGGACGTCATCTTCTGGGTTCTCGGAGCCGACGTCCGCCACCATGCCGAATCGATGGCGGCTACCCAACGGCCCGATCAACCGGAGCGGCAAGAACAGTAGGTTTCTTTGTAGGAACCAACTGTCTCGCGCACTTTCATAGCTGCGATACACTGTTCGGGCCCCGGGGTGCGGCCTGGTAATCGGAGTCCCTGCCCCGCACGACCGAAAGATCAGCATGAGCCAGAGAGTTCGCGTCTTTGCCACCTGCGATATCGGAGATGCCCTCGACATTCTGCGTAATAAGGGATTCGACTTGGAGGTCTATCCCAAGCCGGAGGCGCCGCCCAAGAGCCTGATCATCGAGAAAGTGCAGTCCGGCATTGACGGCCTGATCACCACTTTGCGCGATCCCATCGACGCCGAGGTCTTTGCCGCCGGCAACGGCACGCTCAAGGTCGTTGCGCAGATCGCCGTCGGCTTCGACAACATCAACCGCACCGACGCCAACCGCTACAAGGTTCCTTTCACCCACACCGCCGATGTCCTAACGGAAGCGACCGCTGAGTTCGCCTTCTTCCTGCTGGGCACGCTGGCGCGCAAGATGTGGCCTGCTGAACACCTGACGCGCGAAAACCGCTGGGATTACTGGCATCCCTACCTGCCGTTTCTCGGCGATGAAGTCACTGGCAAGACCATCGCTGTCATCGGCACCGGGCGCATCGGGCTGGCGCTGATCAAGAAATGCACCGGGTTCGATATGAATATCCTGTGCTTCGATCCGGCATTCGAGAATCGCGACTACATCAAAGCGATCCAGGAACTCAAGGATATGCGCTTCCAGAAGGGCGTCTGCCGCGAGAAGACCTGGATTCGCTATACGACCCTGCACGAGGCCTTGAGCAGCGCCGACTTCATCAGCCTGCATGTTCCGCTGCTGCGCGAGGGCGAGAGTACGACCCCGACGTATCACCTGATCAACGAAACCACGCTGCGCATGATGAAACCCACGGCCATGGTCATCAATACCTCGCGCGGCCCGGTGGTGGACGAAACGGCATTGGCCCGCGCTCTGCGAGAGAACTGGATCGCCGGCGCCGCTCTGGATGTTTACGAAGAGGAGCCGCTGCCCGCCGATTCGCCGCTGCGCGATCCCGCCATCGCCGACCGCTGCCGCCTGCTGCCGCACTTTGCCAGCGCCGCCCGCATCACCCGCCTTTCCTCCGATCCCGACAAAGGCATGGCCGGCCGCTGCGTGCAGGGACTGATCGACGTGCTGGAAGGGAACTACGGTGGGGATGTCACCAAAATGCCCTACGTGGTGAACAAAGAGGCCTTCACAAAGTAGTATGCCTCTCAGGGCGCGTATTGCTGGAGAGTTCAACGCGCATTATTTGACTGCCTCGCTAAATCCTGGTACTTCCGCTCCAGACGATCCAGCACTTCGTTGGCCGGAACACCGGGGGTCTCGTCTTCCATCGCTTGCCGCCACACCTGGCGAAGTTCGTCCATGCTGCTGATATCCGACGCGGCGCCAGGGTGCAGTTCAAAGCCTTGGTCCGCAGTCATTTCAAATTTCCCTTGGCGAGCGGTTCGATCTCACGCTGGCGCAGGCTATCAAAGAAAGCTTCGCCGTCGATAGGCTTAACTTGGCCGTTCTTGATCTCATCGTAGCGGTGATCGAGTGTTTCGCGGACTTCGGCCACTTCTGCCAGATATCCAGCCAGCGCATCTTCCACAAGATCGTCGGGGGCGCGACCGCTCTTGGAGGCCAGCTCGGCAAGGCGCGATTCCGTTTCAGGCTTAAAGTGCACTTCCATGACAGCTAGTGTAGAAAGGCGTGTTGGGCTCTGTCAAAGCAATTGCGGGGGTTGGAAATCCGGGGACTGTCCAGGGTCTGTTCCTCCCCGCCGACTCCCCCCTGCGCGACGCATCCATCGCCGACCGCTGCCGCCTGCTGCCGCACTTTGCCAGCGCCGCCCGCATCACCCGCCTTTCCTCCGATCCCGATAAAGGCATGGCCGGCCGCTGCGTGCAGGGGCTGATCGACGTGCTGGAAGGGAACTACGGCGGCGACGTTACGAAGATGCCTTACGTAGTGAACAAAGAAGCGTTTGTAAAGTAGAAGCTCACAAATTCCACCTCACCAATGACGCGGTCGTGAGTGTAAACACATGTTCTCAACAGGTATCGCCGAACCATCGGTTGGATTGCGGGCCGAACTGCACTAACATCAGTGTTCTATGGAGAAATCGTTCAGAACTTTGCGCGGGTTCCGAGGTGGAAAGGAGCGTGAGGAAGACACTTACTTCGCATACTCCGCGACCCTCCGCATCTTCGGTGAAATCCCAAATCTAGAGGAAATTTCTGCCACACTTAAGCTCCAACCTACAGATTCACACAGGAAGGGCGAAAAGCGCAACAGCCGAGCGGCGGCCTATTCTCACGATATGTGGTCGTATAACCCTCCTGTTGATGAATCTGAGCCTCTTCAAAGACACATCGATGCCCTGTGGCTGGAACTGAAGCCGCACAAGCTCTATTTACTTGAACTCAAGAAATCCGTGAACGTGGATGTGTTTCTCGGGTATCGCTCGAATTGCGATACTGCCGGAATCGAAGTGCCACACACTTGCCTAGAGATGTTCTCAGAATTGGAGATTCCGTTCGGAGTCTCGATCATAGTCACTTAACTGCTGAAATATCGCCATTTCACCCCTGACGTTTAAGGCGCTCTGCTTGTTAAGCGAGGTACACCCAGGGGCACTCGCGCCATCCGCCTACCATGTCATTCGACAACGCCGCCGCCGCGCGGCGCGCTATGATGTGGTTTCACCCGGTTGTTCTCCCGACTCATGTTTTCCCACCGCACAAACTGGCCGCTCGCGCCCAACGCGTTCACCCGCGCCCTCGAAGAACTGCGAGCGTCCGGGAAAGATATCCTCGATCTGACAGTCTCCAATCCAACCGAAGCCGGTGTCCATTTGGACCCGGAAATCGTTCTCGGCGCCCTCCTAAACCCCGATGCAATGCGCTACGATCCGCAACCGCGCGGCCTCTTCGAAGCGCGAAAAGCCGTGTGCCAGTACTATCGCGAATCTCACGATGTTTTCGATCTCGATCCCGAACGCCTCGTCCTGACCACCAGCACCAGCGAAGCCTATTCCTATGTATTCCGCCTGCTGTGCAATCCGGGCGACGAGATTTTCGTTCCTAAGCCAAGTTACCCGTTGTTCGAATTCCTCGCCGACCTCGCCGACGTCAAGCTGGTCCCCTATCCACTCATTTACGACCACGGCTGGCAGACCGACTTCGATTCCCTCTACAAAGCGGCCACGGCCCAGTCGCGCGCGGTGATTGTCGTTCATCCCAACAACCCCACCGGCTCTTATGTGTCGGCGGCGGAAACATCGGCGCTGAATGCTTTCTGCTGCGATTATGGTCTGGCCCTGATCGTGGACGAGGTCTTTCTCGACTACGCGCACGACGGCGCCCCGCGGCCCAGCTTCGCCGCGAATAACAATGCGCTAACTTTCACGCTCAGCGGAATCTCCAAGATTTCCGCCCTGCCGCAGATGAAACTTGCCTGGCTCGCCACCACCGGACCGAAGGCAGTTGTGTCCCAGGCCAGCGCCCGTCTCGAAATCATCGCCGACACTTTTCTCTCGATGAACGCTCCCGTGCAGCTCGCCGCTCCGGTGCTGCTTGAGCAGCGCAAGCATGTCCAACCCATACTCCTCGACCGTTTGCGCGTGAACCTCGGAGAGCTCGACCGGCAACTCGCTGCTACGCCGTCCTGCACCCGCCTCAATCTCGAAGGGGGATGGTATGTGGTAGTGCGCGTCCCCGCTGTGCAAAGCGACGAAGACCTCGCCATCGACCTCCTGAGAAAAATGGCCGTCGTAGTCCATCCTGGACACTTCTACGATTTCCCAAGTGAAGGCCATCTGGTTCTTAGCCTGATCACCGAGCCGGACGCTTTTCACGAAGGCATAACGCGCCTTCTGCGGATGGTCGGCCACTGAGGTCTTTGTAGCGCCGGTACCCTGCCGGCTGTCCCGTGGGCGGCGGCGCTACTTTCAAACTGCCATGCTATTCTGTCGCCGATTTTGAAACGGACTAATTATGTCAATCTCCCGTCGCGGGTTCCTGGGTTCCGCCGCAGCCGCATCGCTGGCCGCGAGTTTGAATGCGCAAGATAAGAATGATGCTTCGCGCCATGTCGAGCCGGCGCGCGCCGCCAAACGGCCCATCATCGTCTGCGCGAACAATGGTTTCAACTACCTCGACGATGCCTTCCTCTTCCTGAAGAACGGCGGCGACACGCTCGATGCCGCTATGCGCGTGGTCAACGGGCCTGAAAACGACCCCTTCGACGACAGCGTCGGTCTTGGCGGTTTGCCGAACGAAGAAGGCGTCGTGGAACTCGACGCCTGCTGCATGCACGGCCCCACCCGTCGCGCCGGATCGGTCGGCGGCGTGCGCAATATCAAGAATGTATCGCTCGTCGCCAAAGCGGTCATCGAGCACACCGGCCACGTCATGCTGGTCGGAGAAGGCGCGGAGCGCTTTGCCGTGGCCATGGGTTTCCCACGCGAGAACCTGCTCACCGAGCGCTCGCGCAAAACCTGGCAGTTGTGGAAGGAATTTCACTCGAACGACGATTGGTGGGGGCCCGGGCTGGCTTCTCCACAGTGGAAGGCGCCGGAGACTTCGTCCCACTCCGAACTCTGGGAAGAGCGGATTCGCCGCATGGAAGAGCGCGCAGGCACGCTCGGCATTGAGCCCGAGTTCCGCATGGACGCCATCCGCCGCGTGCTGTTTCCGCCCACCGGCACCATCCACTGCTCAGCCCTGAATGAGAATGGAGAGATCTCCGGCTGCACCACCACCAGCGGCCTGGCTTTCAAGCTCCCCGGACGCTGCGGCGATTCTCCCATCATCGGCGCCGGCTGCTATACCGATCAGGACGTAGGCTCCGCGGGCGCGACCGGCAGCGGGGAAGAGAACATCAAAGTCGCCGGCGCCCATACCATCGTCGAAAACATGCGCCGCGGCATGTCGCCGCAAGAAGCCGGCATGGATGCGCTCAAACGCATCGTCCGCAACTACAACAGCGACATGAACAAGCTGAAGTTCGTTGATATGACCTACTACATCCTGCGCAAGGACGGAGCTTTTGCGGGAGTTTCGTTGTGGGAAGGCTATTCGCCTGACTCCGCCCACAAAATCGCGGTCCACGATGGGACGCGACGATCGGAGAAGACGGCGGCCCTGCTGAAAGGGGCCTCCCAGGAATTCCCGGCTTTCCCGGCGCTCCCCGCTGGGGTGACGCAGGATTCTGAGTACTACAAATAAGTTGGGCTGGCCGCCCGGAAAGGCTGGTCCAGGCCATTTCTCCCGGGTGTACAATTGCCTCGTTAGGGACTGAAGCTTCACGGGATCTTCTTCCCGCGTTCGAGGCTCTCATGAACGTCCACGTCAGTTATAAGGTCCAGAAAACTCCCGACATCGAAAAAGAAATCAGTCATCAGATTGAAAAACTCAGGAAGCGCCTCCAGGTCTTTCGCCCGGAACTGGTGCATCTGAAAGCTGTTTTGGAGCAGAATTCGCCGCGCGAGGGCACCCAGGTCTCCTTGAACCTGCGCCTACCCTCCGGACAACTGACCGCTGAGGAGAAAGCTTCCAGCCCGACTGCCGCCATCAAGAGCGCCTTCGACGAACTCGTGCAGCAGATCAATCGTCACAAGGAGCTGTTGCGCTCGAGCCACAAATGGCGCCGCCCGAAGGGTACCTCGCAGGATTCTTCGGAACCAGGTGTCCCTTTCGAGCAGACCATGGCTGCGGTTCTGCCGCCGACTATCTCGGCCGACGACGTCCGCTCATACGTGAATGCCAATCTTTCCCGCCTGGAGCGCTTCGTGGACCGCGAACTCTACTTTCGGCATGCCGACCAGGACCCTCCCGGCGACGGTCTTTCCACCGAAGAAGTGGTGGACGAAGTCATTGCCCAGGCTCTGAGCGACGGCGACCGCCCGGAAAAGCTGGCCCTCGAACCCTGGCTCTATCGTCTGGCGATGCAGGCCATGGACGAGATGAGCGCGCGCCTGAACGACCTGGAGTCCCCTGTCCATCTGGAAGACAGCCGGCGCCGCCAGAACGTGGAGGCGTCCGACGAAGCCGCGCTGCAATTTCATCAGCTGGATGAGGCGTGGACCAAGGAAAGCTCCATCCCCGACCGCCGCCTGACCACTCCCGAGCAGGCTGCCTACTCCGACGAGATGGTTGCGCTGGTGCAGGCGGCGTTGCGCGGCGTCGATCGCACTGATCGCGAGGCCTTTCTTCTGTATGGCATCGAAGGCTTCTCTCTACCTGAAATTTCCGCCATCACCGGCCGGCATCCGGAGGCCGTACGTGAATCCATTGACCGGGCCCGCGAGCAGGTGCGCAACGCGCCTTCAGTGGCCCATGAATTTCACAGAGAACGCATTAATAAGAAGACTGGAACCTAACCACTCAAGGAGCATCGGATGATGACCCGGGACGAAATCCGTGAGTTGGCTGCTTTTCATGCGGACGAGAATATTGGCGCATGCGCTCTGAGTTTTTATTTCCAGCCCGCTCCGCCGCGGGACCGCTCCCATCGCAACCAGGCGATTCTCGCCAAGGATGTCCTCAAGCAGGCGCTCAAAGAGGCCGGGGCCAAGAGCAAAAACGGCTCGCTGCACGCCGATCTCGACCGCTTGCTCGAAGTGGCTACCCGCTTGCCTGCCCACGCCCGGGGACGGGCCGTCTTCGCCTGTTCCGCCCCCAAGCTCTGGAAAGAGTTCGATCTTCCGCCGCGGCTTGGGACCACTGGAATTTACGTTCAACCCCGCCTTCAGCTGAAACCCCTGGCCGTTCTGCTGGGCGCGCAACCCGCGTTGTGTGTGGCCGTGGTGGATCGGCAGCGGGCGCGGTTCTTTGATCTGCGTCTCGACGATCTGCGCGAGCGCGGGGCCATTGTCCACATGCTCTCCCGCAGCGCCGCCAGCTATGGATACCACGGATACGAAGCCGGCCACGCCGAGCGCCGGGTAGCGGAAGAAGCGCTGCAACACTTTAAGGCCGTCTCAGAACGCCTGCGCACCGACCTGGAGAAAGGTCTCTGGCAGCGGCTCATAATTGGCTGCCATCCCAGCAACTGGCCCGAGTTCGAGCCGCATCTGCATCCTTACGTCAAGCAGCGCCTGATCGGGCGGTTCTCGGCGGACGTGGCCAGCGTGAGCGACGAGGAAATCCGCAAGCACGCCGATTCTCTCCTCAAAGAATGGATCGAAGAGCGCGGCCGCTCCAAGGCGGAGCAGGCGATTGACTTCGCCAAAGCCAACGGACGCGGCGTAACCGGCCTGCGTCGAGTGCTGCGCGCGCTCGAGACCGGGGAAGTCCAAGCGCTCTTTCTGACTGACAATTACTCTGCACGGGCCGTCGAATGCCTGCACTGCGGACATCTCGACGCTCACATCGTTCCGGCGTGCGTCGCCTGCGGCCGCGCGACTCGCGAGCTGAGTGACGTTTGCGACGCCATCATCCCGCTCGCCATCCGCCGCGACATTGAACTGTTCTATCTGAAGGAACACTCGGAACTGGACCGCGCCGGCAGCATTGCCGCCCTGCTGCGCTTCCGCGCCGATCAGAACCGGACGGGACAGATCGCGGCAGCGTCGTAGCACTCTGCCAGCACCTACCACGGAGCCACGGAGGGAACCCTTTTTTGTTGTTCTCCGTGCCTCCGTGTCTCCGTGGTAGATTTTCTGCTGATGGGCGAGAATAGCTCTGCATGATCCACGAAATCCTTCCGGTCGGCCCGCTGCAATGCAACTGCTCGGTCATCGGCGATGAAGCCACGCGCGAAGCCATGGTCATCGATCCCGGCGACGACATCGAAGACATCGCCGCCATCATCCGCAAGCACAATTTGAAAGTGAAGCAGATCGTCATCACTCACGCCCACATTGACCATGTAGGCGGCGCCATGAAGCTGCGCGCGCTGACCGGCGCGCCGATCCTTCTGAATCACAATGACTATGCTCTGCTGAAGATGCTGGACGTGCAGGCGACCTGGGTCGGAATGCCAGCGCCCGGTGACGTCAAGATCGACGCCGAACTTGGCCACGGCGAAAACTTGTCAGCAGGAAGCCTGTCGGCGAATATCCTCCACACTCCCGGCCACACCGAAGGCAGCGTCTGCCTGTATTTTCCCGCCGAGAAACTGTTGATCGCGGGAGACACGCTTTTCGCCGGCAGCATCGGACGCACCGACCTCCCCGGCGGCTCGTTCGAAAAAATCATGCGCTCCCTGCATGAGCGCGTATTGGCGCTGCCCGATGAGACGGTCGTGATTCCAGGCCACGGCCCAAAAACTACCATTGGAGACGAGAGGGAAGGGAATCCGTATTTGGAAAGATAGGTTTTCAGAGCGCAGGTCTAAGTGCTCGGGCCTTGGGGGCCAAGTGGTTCCTGCGACCTGACACCTGAGACCTTCGCTACTTCTGCGACGGCGTCTGCGGAGGCGATGCCGGCCTAGCGGGCTGCGACGTCGTCTGCGAACCCTTCTCTCCCGAAAGCACCGACGCCGGGCCCACCCGGCGCGCGGCGAAGATCGAAAGCGTAATCGACGTGACCATGAAAATAATCGCGGACAAGGTGGTCGCCTTGGTGAGCGCAGTGGCCGCGCCGCGCGGGCCAAATGCCGTCTGGCTGCCCTGGCCTCCGAAGGCTGCCGCCAGGTCGCCGCTCTTGCCGCTCTGGAGCAGCACCACCGCAATCAGGAACAGGCAAACTATTACGTGAACTATGGTGATCAGAACCGTTACCCACATAAACAAAACTCCGTTGGAGCCGAAGCCCGAATTCAAGATCTCTATTTGAGGATCAATGCGATGGTGCGGAAGGGGGGATTTGAACTACTCCATCACGTTGATAACACGTAACTTATTGATTTTGCATTCGACCCAAAGGCCCAAATGCCCCACAATCCCGACTCCATTGTACGTTTATTGTACGGCGAACACACTGCGCGAAGAGAAAACCACACCAAAACGTTTTCTTTTCTAGACACACAGTTTGACATCCTCCCCTCCCTTCGGTCAAGGCCACCGCTCCGGGAATCAGCACGAAAACTGGTAGCAAATGATGCAAAGTCGGAGCAGGTCTGAGCCGAGCTTAGAATCCGAGGGACGAATATCGAGACCTTCTCGACGAGAAGTTACCGACCGAATCACTCTAATTTTCCCGAGCTATTCGTGCCAGGAATAGCTGTCGCCCGAACATTCATTGGACAGCGTGATTGAGTGCGCTTAGTTTTGCGCCACAAGCAGTCGTTTTAGGCCGCTGCTGGAGGTGCATATGTCACGCTGGTCCTCAGTCCATTTCATTCGCCAAATTCAGCTCGTTGCTCGGTTGGAGTGGGCGTGTCCAACCGCCGCTCTTCTAACTCTTCTTCTCGTCATGCCGATGGTCGCCCTGGCACAGGGTTCACCGTTCGACACCGGCTTTAATGCCATCCAAAGCCTCTTCACGGGCACCATCGCGAAGGTTGCAATTGTGCGCGCGATTGTCCTCGGCGGCTACGGTTTCGCGCCCGGCGAACCCGGTGCAAAAAAGGCGCTCGCCGGCGTTGCAGCCGGAACGGGCATTGCTGTTCTCGCGGTGAATGTCCTGAGTTGGCTCTGGGGCGTATAGCGCCACCTTCGCCCCGCGCTTAGATGAGGGACTTATGCCAGACAAAGAACAGCAGAAGCATCGCACAAATCGAGTCTTCAAGAGCCTACATAAGCCTCTCACTTACCTGGGCGTGGAACGCACGCTGTTCTACTTCGTGTGCATCGGCGCGGTGGGGGCCTTCAATCTCTTCAATTCCATCCTCGCGGGAGTGGCTGTCTTCATAGGCGGTTTTGCCTTCGGCCATTGGGTAACGAACAGCGATCCGGCATTCCTCCGCATCTTGGCAAAGTCTGAACGCTACAAGCTGCGCTATGACGCGGCCAAACAGCAAGTCCCCCGTGTGGAGGTGGTCTGATGCTGCGTCTCGACAGGGTCATCAAGCCGTGGAAAGCGAGTGCGGCTCTCAACGCCCACATCAACCTATATGGCTTCTGGAATGAGACGGCCTTCCTTACCAAGAGCGGTGAGGTAGGCATGGTTCTCAGTATTCCCGGCGTGGACTACGAAAGTCTTGATCGCTCGGAACAGGAGTATGCGGTGAAGCGGTTGGAGGCAGCGCTCAAAGAATTCGGCCCAGGCTTCCATGTTTACCAATACCTCTTCAAATCGAACCGCCCCGACATACCATTCGCAAGATATGACGACCCTATTGTGGAAGCAGCTATCGAGCAGCGGCGGAAGTTCTTTGAATCTAAACGCGACCATCTTTATCAAGTTGAAATCTTCTACTGCATCCTGCTCGAAGGCGCCAGGTCGAAAACCGGCGTCGGCACTGCGCTGGCTCGCGTCCTGCGCGATCCAGAGGGCGCGATTGGCGAGCTTAAATCGCAGTTCACCAACGACAGCATGAAGACATTGTTGCGTACGCATATCGAGCGCGATCATCAACGGCTTGACCAGCACGTGCAGGCATTCACGCGACAGCTAGCGGATTTCATGCAAATCGAGATTTTGAATCAGCAAGGGCAGTTCACCTTTTTCCGCCGGTTGCTGAATTATGACCACTGGCGTATTGCCGGTAGGCCGCAGTCCACGCAGTTTCTCGACTATCAGGTGGTCAACTCCGACATCGAAGCGGAGCGCGATCATCTGCGGGTAGGCGATCACATTGTCCGTGTGCTGACGATGAAAGAGGCCATCACAGAGACGCGACCCCTGGTGCTGGACGCGCTGCTGAAAATCCCGGCCAACTTCTATGTGGTCACGGAGTGGACGCCGCCCCCCGCGGACAAAGCCCGCAAAGAAGTGAACAAGCGTCGCCGCCACTTCAACATGTCGAAGACGGGGTTCGTCTCGCAGATGGGCAACGACGCCACGACGACGAACCCACGCGATGTGCTGGTGGACGAGTCCAAGCAGGCGGATATTGAGA